>Ga0209526_10000526_pt1 | contig 24983 bp, 15 predicted proteins | sample JacPinW_OM2H0_M1_FD_188566 | JGI IMG/M metagenome (GOLD analysis project Ga0209526, IMG submission 188566) | Forest soil microbial communities from Algoma, Ontario, Canada - Jack Pine, Ontario site 1_JW_OM2H0_M1 (SPAdes) (version 2) | ecosystem: Environmental > Terrestrial > Soil > Boreal... | reverse complement strand
GGCGAGCCCCGGCAACGTCGTGTTGGCAGACTTCTTGGGCGGCTCGATTCCCAGCTGCCAGGTGTCGCTTACCCAGGGCACCGCTCCCTTTCAGTGCCTCAACGCCTCGCAGTTCGCCGCTACGCAGTCCAACTTCGGAAATGTCAGGCGTAATCGCTTCCGCGGACCGGGGTACTTCAACACTGACCTCTCCATCAAGAAGAACGTCCGCATCAGGGAGAACTTGATGTTCACGATGGGAGCTAACGCCTACAACGTCCTGAACCACCCGAACTTCGCCAATCCAGACCCTTCGATCACCGACGGCACGTTCGGCCAGATCCAGTCGACAGTCGTACCAGCCAGCAGCCCCTACGGAAATTTCCAGGGGTCGTCCGTGTCTGGACGAGTCTTGCAACTCGAACTGCAGCTGAAATTTTAGCTTTCCGTTGGGGGCTCTCTCGGGCGGCTTCGGGTCGAAAGAAGCCGCCCTTTTTTTCCAGTTGAGGACCGAGGGCTACCGCAGGTCTCCCGTCTCTGGCCGAGCGATGAGCGTTTACTGTTTCCGCCACCTTGATTAGGATGAGGCGGCTGATTGGCAAGGCCTGTGGCTTCTAATTTGGATCGATACAGACGTGCGCATTCGATCCGTCGAGTCTTCTGTAACTCCCGCGGGGAACTGCCTTTTCAGAAGACCTGATATGCTTTGCCGGTCGGGTGATTTCGTCCTTTTGTTGTGAGCGAGGCCTAACGGGCAGGCCCTATCGATAAGCGTTTTATCGTACGCTCCCTCTGCCTCGCTGTCCTACCGCTTTCGGGGCGCTCGCCAGTAGCGCTGGGCCCATAAGGTGCGCACCGTACTCACGCTGCCTGGCGCCGTGATCGGCGTCGGTACGGTGATCGCGATCGGCGCGATCGTGAATGGCTTGAACTCGAACGTAGTCGGCCAGCTCGACTGATCCATTGCTGATCATTCGACCTCGCCGCTCCGGGCCGTTGCAATCCTACCTCTGAGTGATTTTCATATGCTTTCGCGGGCCGGGGGCCCTAAATGACAAGCAAGCGCGTATCAAGTATAGGGGACGTTCGGTAGGTTCGAGCACTCAGGTTAGTCGTGTGTGGCTATGATTTTTCACAGAGTTATCATCCCATTTCTTGAATTTCATCTTTCGACGCCTATCGCTTTTCGGCCGGATATAACAAAACAAAGGCGTAACAAACTCTAAAGGATTCTGGTTTGCGAATTGCTGCCCTCCACGCGATCACATCGAACCACAAATCTAACCCCGGAGGTTATAAACATGAAAAAGAGAATTTCGATGCTCATGTTGGGTCTGGCCGGGCTGCTCTTGGGTTCGCAAACACTCTGTTTTGGTCAGGGGGCGACAGGGCTTATCCGTGGCTCGGTGGTTGATCCGCAAGGTGGAGTCATCCTGCAAGCTACTGTAACCGCGGTGAATATTGCCACGGGAGTGGCGCGCTCAACTCAAACGACCGACGCGGGCATCTACATCATCCCCGATCTCCCTCCCGGCGACTATGAAGTGCGTGTCGATAAAAGCGGTTTCAGCCGCACCGTAGCGAAGGTGCACGTCAACGTGGGTGACGTTCGCGACCAGAACTTCCAACTGAGCTTGGCCGGAACCGAAACCGAAGTCACCGTAACCTCCGACTTGACAATGGTCGAGACTACTCGCACTGACGTTTCCACCCTCGTCGACGAGAGTCAGATACACGATCTCCCCGTTACCTCGAACCTCGCCTTTCAGAACGTTACTAGTCCCAGCAACGACTACATGAACTTGGCCACCACTGCTCCCGGCGTCAAGTTCGACACCAGCAACAACTTGGGGAATGACGTCATTGGCCCCGGGGCTTGGAACAGCCGTATGACCCTCATCAACATTGATGGCGGCAACATGACCGACCAAACAAACAGCGGCCGCGACGTGTTGGGTGCATCGCTCGACGAAGTGCAGGAGTTTCAGGTCCTCACTAATAATTACAACGCAGAATACGGCCAGGCCGGTAGCATGATCGTCAATGTAATCACGAAATCAGGCAGCAATAGTTTCCACGGGGATGGCCATGCCTATTTCCGTGGTCGTAATCTGGAGGCCGCAAATTACTTCTACAACCTGGGGCTGGCGCAGCAGGGTATCCCGGTCGACGGCGCGCGACGGGCGCCGTTCCAGAAGAATGAGTGGGGTTTCACCGCCGGCGGGCCATTCATTAAAGATCGCACCTTCTGGTTCGGCAGCTTTGAGAAGACACATCAGGCAGTGCCCTTCACCCTCGCGCCTCCTACGGGCATCATCACGATCACCCAGCCCTTCAACGAATACATGTGGTCGGTGAAGGTCGATCACAAGTTGACGAATAATCACACTCTCTCATTCCGATTCAATCAAACCCGTCAACTGGCCGCCAACCAATCAACGCAAACTCCGGTCAACGCCACTCCGGACGACCTGACTGACTCCGTCATCCACGATCATACCCTCAACGGCAGTCTGACTTCTGCCCTCACCCCGCACCTAGTCAATGAGGCCCGCGTCTTCTGGCACCGCCTCCTTAGTCTCACGTCAGACCCGACCATCGCTCCCGCCGTCAAGTTCCCCAGTTACACCAGTGGGGCGAACTTCTGCTGTCCGCAACTCAATTCCGCGAACCGCTACGAGGGAATCGACAATCTGACCTGGACGCACGGAGCTCATGTTGTTAAGACGGGAGTCAGTATGAATTACATCCCCGGCATCCAAGGATTCCAACAATTCCACTTCGGCCAGTACAGCGCAACGAGCGCCGGTGTTGCCACCGGATTTACGTTCGCTGTGGGTCCCTCCGGGGTTTTCGCCGGCCCGGACGGAGGTGTTACACCCCAAAAGGACAACATCTACGGTCTCTATGTGCAAGATACCTGGAAGATTCGTCCGAGCATAAACCTGAACTATGGTCTGCGCTACGATGCCGAGGCCGGGGCCTTCAGGGGGGGCAGCATACCGAAGCCGGGTGGCGGCTGCTTCCAGAAGAACGGAATTATCTCCGCTTGCTCTTCGGACTACAACAACTTTCAGCCGCGTTTGGGGATATCGTGGAGCCCCTTCTCCAATGACAGGACAGTTGTCAGCGCCTCTTTTGCTGAGGTTACCATGCTGGCCTTCATGAACGTGGCCTTGGACTCCTTGAATTTCGATGGCGTGAACCTGCTGACAGTGACTTCGACCGACCCTGCGGTGCTTGCATTCTGTGGGCCAGGTTGCACCAACCCCGTGGCGCCTCCGCAAAGTCTACTAGGGCCGGCTGTTGCCGCTAAACGCGCAGCGGGATTCTTCGGCCGCGTGCGGCCCATCTCTAGTCACCTCAAGAATCCTGAAATTCGTCATGTCAACTTATCTGTCCGCCACGAATTCACCCCCAGTACGGCCATCGAACTGGATTACATTGGTGTTTTTGGCTTCGGGATGTATGGTGAAGACGACAAGAATTATCCCGCGATCCTTCCGGATCCTGCCGCTTCCGGCTTTTTCTTCTTGGGTGCCCGTCCTGACCAGCGCTTCATCGCCATCCGCACCAACGAGAACTCGCGGTCGTCACACTACAACGGGTTCTCTGCTGGCGCGCAGCGGCGTTTGGCCAACCACCTGCTGTTCAACCTCAATTACACCTGGTCGAAAACGCTCACCTCGGGGGAAGACTTTTTCGGCCTTTCCGAGCCTAACGTTCCGCACAACTTCCGGCCTGAGCTTGCACCGGCAACAAACGACATTCGTCACCTGTTCAATTACTCTCTGGTCTTCGACACCACCCGGCTAGCCAGCGGCCGCGTTTCCAACTGGTTGCTGAATAACTGGGCGCTCGCCTTCACGGGCACGGTTCAGTCGGGACGCCCATATCCAATTTCCACCGGGGCCGCGGCGCTTTCCACAAGCTCCTTCCCCGGCCTCGGATCCGAAACTCAGCAGCGTCCTAACGTACTGTCTGATGGGACTCTCTCGGTTCTCAACATTGCGAACTTCGATGGCAGCCTGCCGACAACCGGACCAGCCGGCGATTTCAAATTCATCGGCGGCAATGTCGGCCGCAATGCCGGCCTTGGCAGTGGCTATGGTCGGCTCGATTTCTCGTTGTCGCGCGGATTCCAGCTTGGTCACAATGAAGCGCGAAGGTTGGAGTTCAAGGCCGACTTCTTCAACATTTTGAATCACCCCAACTTCCTCTCCTACAATGCCAACGACGCTTTGAACGTCCTCGCCATAGGGCCGCACGGCTGCACTCGATGTGTCGACGCGAGTAACGGTTTTATCGTCGGCAAGGATGGCCGGGCCCTACACGTGAATGATATGAGGGGCGGCCCCGCTGACAAGGACTTCCTAAATCCCAATTGGGGAGGCATCGGCGATCCCGTGGCTGCCGATATCCCGCGCCAGATTCAGCTTGCAGTCCGTGTTCGTTGGTAGGGGTGCTTCGTGCTACAGAGCCCGCGAGATCGGCCACCGCGCGCACCCCACGTCCAGTTGTCTCTTGATTTTTGGGATCGCTTGTAGGACATGCTGGAATTCCTTCCCGGGTGCAGCTGCTTATTCGTTCGCCGGCAGCGGATTCAGCAAAGGAATCAACGCGGCGAAAACAACGCTTTCTCTCCAACCTCTTCTGTAAGGCTTGGCTCAGTGCGTTCGACATGCCTAGCTTCAGTCACCGCCACTGACCACTGGCGGTGTGTTCCAAACTGGCCCGCCACAGTGGACCGCTCCCCTCGCGTCGCTGACAAAGGTGACTGGCGTGAACTAGGTCGGCAACCACGGCAGCGGCCTGTTGGTGCGCAGCAACGGAACGAGCGCTTTCGTGAAAGCTGGCACGCCCGAACCGTCCGACAACTGCACCGGATCGTCGCTGCGGCACTGTAACCGAGCTCACCCATGCAGCCATTTTCCAACTACAGCGGCGCGACCCTAACTAAGCCCAAGCCTCACGCGCAGAATGACGAAACGCTTCACTAGTGCGCTGAGCCACACCTCCGCTGAGCTGAGCGGGCTCTCCCCTGACCTGAGATAGTTCGAGCGGCTCCGGCGCGTATACTAAGTGAGAGTGCGAAACACGTCGATGACCGCAAAAACCACCCTGACGCTCGGGGAAGCGGTGCGCATCGCCATCGCGAGCCTTTGGGCGCATAAGATGCGCACCGTACTCACGCTGCTTGGCGTCGTGATCGGCGTAATGTCCGTGATTACCGTGGTCAGCATCGTCAATGGCCTGAACCTTTATGTCGCGGAAAAAATATTCAATCTTGGTGCGGACGTTTTCCTCGTCAGCAGGGGCCCCGCCATCATTACGAATATCGATGAGTATGAGGCCACCCAGAAGCGCAGGAAATTCAGAATTGACGACTATGCGGCGCTCCGGAACGGCTGCCGGAGTTGCGTCGCCGTGGGCGCGTCCCTCAATCACTTCGGCGCTCAGGTGAAATACGGCGCGGACTACGTTTCGAATACAAACATACTTGGCTGGACTCCGGAGATGCCTGAGATCTACGACTACGACCTCCTGGCCGGGCGGCACGTCGGCCAGACCGACGTCGAACGGGCCCGACCGGTCTGCACGGTGGGATACGACATTGCAGACAAGCTCCTGGCAGGCAGGGACCCGATCGGCCGGGAGATACGGGTGGACACCACGCAGTGCGAGGTGGTCGGAGTAGGCAAAAAACTCGGATCGGTGATGGGACAGTCGCGGGACAACTGGGTGATCTTGCCCATCAGCACTTTCCAGCAAGTGTACAGCCGCGACGATTCGGTTCGCATCTGGGGAAAGGCAGCAGGAACCAGGGCGCTTGATCCCACGATCGATGAGGCGCGGATGATTCTTAGGGGGCGGCGCCACGTCGCCTATGGCGCTCTGGACGATTTCGTGATCGAAACCAACGCGTCGTTCCTATCGATCTGGAGCAACATCAGCAGCGCGTTTTTCGGGGTGACAATCGTGATTGCATCGATCTCGCTCGTCGTGGGCGGCATCGTGATCATGAATATCATGCTGGTATCGGTGACCGAGCGCACGCGCGAGATCGGTTTACGGAAGTCGGTTGGCGCCAGGCAGAGCGACATCCGGCTACAGTTTTTGATCGAATCATCGACGATCGCCGCGATCGGCGGCTTCTGGGGCGTAGCACTGGGAATATTCGTGGCAAAAATTGTGACCTGGACGACGACGCTGCCGAGCTCAATCCAACTCTGGTCGGTCGTGATGGGTTTGGTCGTCGCGACATGCGTTGGAGTCTTCTTCGGTGTCTATCCGGCGGCGAAGGCGGCGCGCCTTGATCCGGTAGTCGCGTTGCGCTCCGAGTAGGTGAGGCCGAGGTCGTGCGCAAAACACACGGGAAAGGCGAATTCAAGGAAGCGGTCGGGCTGGCGCTCGATTCGCTGCACAGAAACCCGTTGCGATCGTTTCTGACGGTGCTGGGCATCGTGATCGGCGTCAGTACGGTGATCGCGATCAGCGCAGTCGTCAATGGCTTGAACTCGAACGTAATCGGCCAGGTGGAATCGCTCGGGTCGAATGTCATCATATGCTATCGCTTCTCGTTCGTCGCGCTTGGGCGGCGGCCGGCCCAGGAGTTGCAGCGGAAAGAACTCAAAGCCGAGTGGGCGACCGGTCTGGCCCGCTTGCCGCATGTACTGGCCGCCGCACCTTCGGCGCGAATTCAGAACCGTGATCTTGGCGCGGGGAACAGCTACGTGCGCCGCGGCAACCTACGCGCGAAGAACGTAATCCTGCAGGGCAATACGCCCTCGATTGCGGAGATCAATAATCTGAATATCGCGGCCGGCCGCTTTTTCAATGACATCGATGAGGAGCACCACTCTGCCGTCGTCATTCTCGGCTCCGACACGACCGATACTCTGTTTCCCTCCCACGCGGACGCCCTCGGCAAGGAAGTTCTCATCGAGGGACAGGGTTTCACCGTGATCGGCGTGCTCGCCGAGCAAGGCCAAGCCTTCGGAAACGGAAAGAATCCCAACGACAATATCGCGATCCTTCCGTTCGCAACGATGCGGAAGCTGCATCCCGAGTACAAAGACTTCGCGCTGTTCCTCAAGGCAGACGACACAAAGAACGTTCCCGACGTCGTGGATGAAACACGCGACTACTTGCGGCGGATGCGGCATCTATCGTCAGAAAAGCCCGATGATTTCGCTGTCTTCACCACGGATTCCTTCATCGATCTTTGGAAGCAGATTACGGGTGGAATTTTCGTGCTGATGTTCGGCGTGGGATCGGTCGCGCTGCTCGTGGGCGGCATCGGCGTGATGAACATCATGCTCGTCAGCGTGACCGAGCGAACGCGCGAAATCGGGGTGCGCAAAGCCATAGGCGCGCGGCGGATCAACATCCTCTGGCAGTTTCTACTCGAAGCGGTGACGCTCGCCGTAATCGGCGGAGTGATCGGAGAAATCCTCGGTGCCGCGCTCGGGCTTTCGGTCCGCCTCGTCTTCAGCGGGCTGCCTGCACGGGTCTCGCTGTTCTGGGTTGTCCTGGGCTTCTCGGTTTCCACCCTGATCGGAATCTTCTTCGGAGTGTATCCGGCATGGAAGGCAGCGCGGCTCGACCCGGTCGAAGCGCTTCGGTACGAGTGAGAGCGGGCGAAGTGCGTCGGGAGGGGCAGTCGCTGCCGCCCAATCTGGCTCGCTTGCGGAATTCCCTTCTCAGCAAAGGTTGGCCTGACTGACTCGCCTTGGACGCCTCACCCCGCTTCGATCGATTCTGCTAATCTCGACAAGGATGCCTCGTAGGGAGCACGCGCGACGCCGCGCTCGCTGATGATGGCGGTAATGAAGCGCGCTGGAGTGACGTCGAAGGCGGGGTGCGCAGCCGGGACATCGGGCGAGATGCGCGTGCCGGCGAGATGGGTCACTTCGTTTTCCGGGCGCTCTTCGATGGGGATCTCGTCTCCGGAAGCAATCGAAAGATCGAGAGTCGAAATCGGCGCCGCCACGTAGAACGGAACCTTGTTTTCTCGCGCCAGAACCGCGATCCCGTACGTGCCGATTTTGTTTGCGGTATCGCCATTTCGTGCGATCCGGTCGGCGCCGACTACCACGGCTCCGACACCTCCGGTCTTGAGGAAGTGCCCGACCATGTTGTCGGTAATGAGGGTCAGAGGAATCCCGTCCTGATGGAGTTCCCAGGCGGTTAGCCGCGCCCCTTGTAAATACGGTCGCGTCTCGGGAACCAGCACTTCGATCCGATAGCCCCCCTCGACCGCCATGCGAATGACACCGAGAGCCGTGCCAATGCCTCCGGTCGCCAGGGCGCCCGCGTTGCACTGCGTCATCACGCGACCGCTTTTGGGCATAAGCTCTGCGCCGAACCGACCGATGCGCTCGTCGGCTTCCCGGCGTTCCTGGTGAACCTTCTGCGCCTCTTCGACGAGCGACGTGCGAATCCGGCCGAGCCCGACTTCCCCATGGTTTGCGGCGGAGAGCGCAAGTTCCTCGAAGCGTCGCTTGAATCGTTCGATGGCCCAGAATAAATCGACGGCCGTCGGGCGCGTTCGCGCAAACGTCTCGCAGATGGTCGCGAACTCGGCGCGCATTTGTTCGAGAGTTTGCGCATTTGAGCGTTCGACGCCGAGGGCCACGCCCATCGCCGCCGCGACGCCGATCGCCGGCGCCCCGCGGATCACCATGTCTTTGATCGCAAGCGCGAGCTCGCGGTAATCGACATAGGTATGGTAAATCACTTCGCTCGGAAGGCGGCGCTGATCGAGCAGGACCACGCCCTGGCACGTCCAGCGAATGGGTTCGACAGTTCGCAATGTCGGCTTTCTCCGTTCCTACCTTGCCGTGCCTGCTTCGCGCAACGGATGTGTCATTTTAACCGATTCCTGCTGAGCGGAACGCGGACGCCTCAATAGCTGGTCGGAAGAATCCGGAGCCAGTGCGATCCAACAAGAAAGGCGAGAAACAGAGTAAAGTTATAGCTAAGGTGCAGCAGGTAACTTGCGACTACGGTTTTGGTCACCGCACGCACATAGGTGAAGACGATGCCCACCATCACGAGCAGCGCGATTTGGCCCCAACCTCCCCACAACTGCGGCGCGTGGAGAAGTCCGAAGAGAGTTCCGGTCGAGATCACCGACGCGGTTACACCGAAACTGCGCGCGATCACCGGATAAATGAATCCACGGAAGATCGTCTCCTCAACAATCGGGGCAACTAGCACGCTCATCAGCATCACCAGCAGAGCGGTGCGACGATCCTGAAATAGCGTTTGCATTGGCAACTTGGTCTTTGGCGGGAATGCTGCAGACGCAAGCTGGACCATGAGGGACAACAGAAATCCGCCGACAACCAATCCCAGATATGCCAGGGCACGCGACATCCCGCCAGTTTCGAGCGGCCGCCACCCGATCGTCCGCCAGAAGGGGACATCAAATTGCAACCGCAGATGCGCAGCGAGGTAGCCGAGCAATAGGACAAACAGCAGTGCCTGGCTCAGGATAGCGAGGAAACTCATTTCGGTCACAGAGTTACGAACTTGCGCCAGGCTCACTCCGAACAGTGCAAATCCGATTACCAGAAGCACGTTCACCAAAAATGCCCCGGCCACGGCAACGAAGACGAAGATCAGCAGATCGATCCAGTCCCAAGGCGCGCGGAGATCCTCGGGAAGCGCCGGCCGTCGGGAGTCGTAGAATTCCCGTGGGTCCCGAACGGCGTTCTCTGACATCGCCGATTCGAGCGGCCCGACAGACTGGTCAGCAGACTGCGGAGGTTCAGGAGGAAGCGGATTTTTCTGGTCGAAATTCATCGGCATCGATGGCGGGTCGGTTGCGCTCGCGGTTGATCATTCCCGCGCGGCACTCTACTGGCGCTCGATCATTTCGCGCAACCAGCAATTTCGTGTGGGGCTCGCTTTGTGGCGTTGCCGTTCGCGCCCGATTTTGCTCCGTCGAGGGCGCGGGCGAGGATCTGGCCGGTATAGGATTTCTTGTTGCGCGCGACCTGCTCGGGTGTGCCCTGCGCCACAATGCGCCCTCCCTCCTCCCCGCCTTCCGGGCCGAGGTCGATGATCCAGTCCGACTGCTTGATGACGTCGACGTTGTGCTCGATGATGATCACGGTATTGCCGAGTGCGACCAGGCGGTTGAGCACATCGAGGAGCTTTTTCACGTCATCGAAATGCAGCCCAGTCGTGGGCTCGTCGAGAATATAGAGCGTGCGCCCGGTCTGGCGTCGCGAAAGCTCGCGCGCCAGTTTTGTTCGCTGCGCCTCGCCGCCGGAAAGAGTGGTCGCTGATTGCCCGAGCTGGACGTAGCCGAGTCCGACGTCGACCAGCGTTTGCAGCTTCTGTAGGATTGCGGGTATGTTTTCCATCAGTTTGAGCGCTTCGTCGATCGGGAGATCGAGCAAATCGGAAATCGAGCAGCCCTTATACCGCACGGCCAGCGTTTCCGCGTTGTAGCGCTTCCCTCGACAGACCTCGCAGGTAACGTAGACATCCGGCAAGAAATTCATTTCGATTCGCCGCTGGCCGTCGCCCTGGCAGGCCTCGCAGCGCCCGCCTTTTACGTTGAAGCTGAAACGGCCGGGTTTATAGCCTCGCTCCCGGGACTCCGGCAGCATGGCAAAAAACTCGCGGATGGGGGTGAAGACGCCGCTGTAGGTGGCGGGATTCGAGCGCGGGGTGCGTCCGATGGGTGCCTGATCGATCTGGATCACCTTGTCGATGTGCTCTACGCCGAGAATTGCGCGGTGTGCGCCGGGTTTTTCCATCGACCGATAAAGCTTTGCGGCGAGCGCGACATAGAGAATGTCGTTCACGAGTGTCGATTTTCCCGAGCCGGAAACGCCGGTGACCACCGACAGAAGGCCGAGCGGAATCGTGACGTCAATGTTCTTCAGGTTGTTATCGCGCGCGCCGAGGATGGTCAGAGACTTGCCGTTCCGGGTTCGCCTCACGAGCGGCACCGGGATCTTCATGTGCCCCGAGAGATACTGTCCCGTCAACGAGGCGGGATTCGCAGCGATATCCCCGGGCGAGCCGGATGCAACCAGATATCCGCCGGCAGCTCCGGCACCGGGGCCGAGATCTACAACATAGTTGGCGCGGCGAATCGTCTCCTCGTCGTGCTCGACAACAATCACCGTGTTACCGAGGTCGCGCAGAGTTTCAAGCGTGCTGAGCAGTCGGCCGTTGTCGCGCGCGTGCAGGCCGATCGAAGGCTCGTCGAGGACATACAGCACGCCGCGCAAGCGGGAGCCGATCTGTGTCGCCAGGCGAATGCGCTGCGCTTCGCCGCCCGAAAGCGTCGCGGCCGAACGGTCCAGTGTCAGATAACCGAGGCCGACCGCAAGAAGGAAATCAATCCGTTCAGCAATCTCCGAGAACGGCCGCTCGGCGATGGTTCGCTGTCGCAACGTGAGCCTTCCGCGGAGCTTGTCGACAGCTGCTCGCGCTTCCGTGAGCGGGAGAGCGGTGAAGTCGGCGATCGAGAGCCCGGCGATTTTGACCGCAAGGCTTTCCGGACGCAGGCGCCGCTCGTTGCAAGCCTTGCAGGGCACCGGCGACATATATTGTGTGAGCCATTCCCTGTAATTGTCGGATTTTGAGTCTTCCAGGCTGTCCTCGAGATGCCCGAGAATTCCCTGGAAGTTGAGTCCCTTGTCGGAGCCGCCCGGCGGATTGCCATACAGGATCAGGTTTTGCACTCTGCGGGAGAGTTTCTCAAACGGTGTACCGAGATCGAACCCATGAGCGGCCTCGGCAAGTCGCATCGTGCGCTGCAACAACGTGGAACCCGAGCCCGGGCCAAGTCCGCCTTCAAACAGAGGCTTGGTCCAGTCCACGATTACTTTCGACGGATCAAAATCGTACCTCGAGCCAAGGCCGTGGCACTCCGTGCACGCGCCATAGGGCGAATTGAAGCTGAATGAGCGTGGCTCAAGCTGCGGGACCGAGACACCGCAGTTGGGGCAAGCGAGCTTTTCAGAGTACACGTGCTCTTCCCCACCGACGACGGCGATCGTGACGAGCCCCCCGGTTAGCTTCAGCGCCGTTTCGACCGACTGCTCGAGCCGCTGCGCGATGCCTTTCTTGAGCAGCAGGCGGTCCACAACGATTTCGATCGTATGGTTCTTGCGGCGATCAAGAGGGGTGGGCTCATCAATGTTGATGAGCTCTCCATCCACACGCGCGCGGATGTAACCCTGTTTTGCGTATTTTTCGAGTTCTTTTTTGTATTCGCCTTTGCGCCCGCGCACAACCGGTGCGAGGACCATGATGCGATCGTCTGGCTTAAGCGCCAGGACCGACTGGACGATTTGCTCGGTGGATTGCCGGGTGATGGGCTTACCGCATTTCGGGCAGTGCGGCGTGCCGATGGCACTGTAAACAACGCGAAGGTAATCGTAGATTTCCGTGATCGTGCCAACGGTTGACCGGGGCGAGCGCGTGGTGGTCTTCTGCTCGATAGCGATCGAGGGAGAAAGTCCTTCGACCGAATCCACCTCCGGGCGCTCCATTTGATCCAGGAACTGCCGCGCGTAGGCCGACAGCGACTCGACGTACCGCCGCTGTCCTTCGGCATAGAGCGTATCGAACGCAAGCGAGGATTTGCCGGAACCCGAGAGCCCTGTGATGACCGTGAGCGTATTGCGCGGGATTTCCAGGTTGATGTTTTTCAGATTGTGCTGTCGGGCGCCCCGGATGATGATTTTCTTCAGACCCATGGTCAGCTCGAGTACCCCCGCACAGCAGGCCGTTCTCGACACTGGGTATATTTCTCCCAGGATAATCCCCCACCATAGCAAGCAGAGCGTGCCAGGGTCAAGACGGCAAAATTCGTCGCTTACGTTCGATTCACACCGCCGCAATTTTTACTGCCCTCGAGGACTTTTTACCCGGGGTCCGGAGGGGATCGTGTACTACTTTCAGTTATTTAGCTTTGGTTTTTGGCGTGCCCTGTATGACGGCGTCAGGGGGGAGGAAAGCCGAGGATCCCTTCGGGGATTGAGGGCTGGGCCGGCTTCCTTCCCTCGGCCACCTGCGCCGAGTTGTCATTCCCATCTTTCCCCCATTCAATTGCTCGGCGGGGGTGCGGGTGGACACCCTCGATACACATTTAATGATGCCCGAAGCCACGCACCGAGCTGCGTTGAATTGAAAGAGCAATTGATACCATCCGTCGGGCGGCATGGCTCGCCTCTGGCCGCCGCGTCTCAATTTTCCAGACTCCTTCTACGGTCCGGAGCAATACCATCTAGGCCAGTTCCGTGACTACCTCCACAGCCGCTACCATCGCGTGTGGAGCTTCTCAGACCGCGACGAGATTTGGCAAAGGAACTGAATCCTCTCGTTAACGCGCGTCCGCTGACGGTCTGGTTCCCTAGTCTAGAAGCATAAAGGAGGATCGGTAACGTTTCGTTCCCTACGCGCTAGCAAATTACTGCATCTAACCTAGAGTGCTGAAACCCCGGCCATCGACGCGGCCGGCAGCGCATCGCTCCACCTTCGTCGTTAGTGTGGTAGCGTGTTCGAGGAAGGACGGTTTCGCGAGAATCCCGAACCGCTCGATGCCGGCTCTTGCCGCGGCACCGAAATTCGTATCCACCTTTCGACCTCCCTACAGGACTATTCAGGGCGAGATACAACGGGCACCGGAGTCTGGGACGGAGGAGCGAGGAAGTATAGTCTGATGGTCCTTTGCAATTGATCTGCTTTGCATGGAGGTTGTATGTCGAAACGACTGAGAAAGGCGGGCGTGCTCTTCGCCGCACTGTTGTTTCTCTCTGGCTTAGCTGTTGCCCAGGACCGCTATGGTGGCTCGATGAACGCGAAAGAGCACGGATATCAACACGGTTATCGAGACGGTCTCCGCCAGGGCCGCTACGACCGGAGCCGGGGCGCAACGTACAGCTTCGACGCTGAGGATTACCGGCGCGCTGACGGTGGCTATCAGAAGTACATGGGCGAGCATGATGACTTCCAGCAAGGCTATCGCAGCGGGTATAAGGCGGGCTACGACGACGGCTACTCCGGTCGGTCAATTCGCTCTGACACTTACGGGCTCGATCCTCGCTACGATCCAGATCGGCTCCCTCGCCGCGACCAGGACGCCGATTCCTACCGGGATTGGGGCTACTCGGATGTTGCCTTTGACACGGGTTATAGAGATGGACTCCAGGCCGGACAGAACGACCTGCGGCAGCGCAAGGACTATCGTCCGAATAAACACGAGGCGTACGAGGACGCCGACCACGGTTATCGAAGGAACTACGGCGACAAGAATCAATTCAAGGAGCAATATCGGAAGGGATTTGTTCGTGGTTACCAGGATGCTTTCAACAGGATGGAACGTTAAGATCGATGAACAGCCGGCGTGATAGCTGCGTGGAGGTCTCTCAAACTAGCCGGACTACACAAATGAAACTATTGCTAACAACGCGCCGTCGAGTGGCTTTGATCGGTTTATGTGCCCTATTGCTGGTCCCAGTGGCACGATCGGATCGGACTTCGCTCAAACCTGGATGGAATATGTTCTCGCCCGACCAGGATGTCCAGCTGGGCCGGGAAGTTTCCCAACAGGCCGAACGGCAATTGCACATGTTGGATGATCAGCGAGTGGACAATTATCTCAATCAGCTCGGCCACAACCTCTCGGCCCATGCGCCCGGTTACAAATATCCGTACCAGTACAAGTGTGTAAACGATGCTGGGATCAACGCCTTTGCGTTGCCAGGCGGATTCGTTTACATTAACCGCGGGGCGATGGAAGCCGCCGACAATGAAGCGCAGCTGGCTGGTATTATGGCGCATGAAACTTCGCATGTTGCTCTGCGCCACGGCACCAACCAGGCGACCAAAGCAAACGCCTGGCAGGTGCCTCTGGGCGTGCTCGGCGCCATAGCCGGGAATTCCATCGTGGGGATGGTGACCCAGCTGGGTGCGGGCTTCACGATCAATTCCATTCTCCTGAAGAATTCGCGTACCGACGAGACGCAAGCTGACGTGATGGGCACGCAGATACTCTACGACAGCGGCTACGATCCGCGTGCGATGGCGCAATTTTTCGAAAAAATCCAAGCCGACTCGAAAGGTCACGCGACGGCTCAGTTCTTCTCCGATCATCCAAACCCTGGCAACCGAAGGGAACGGGTGAACGAAGAGGTGGACAAACTGGGAGGCCCGGAGGCCAACTACAAGACCGATTCCGAACAGTTCAAGTCCACCAAGCAGTATCTGGTCGCGTTGCCGCCACCGCCCAAGACCTCGGGCCCGGCCGACGGGGCCGGGAGCTCGAACCGCCGTCCTGAATTGCCATCCGAACAAACGCTCGCGCTTCAGACCGACGAATTGGAGCTGCGCTACCCGAACAATTGGAAGGTGAGCGGAAAAGGGAGCGCATTCAGCATGACCCCCGACGGCGGTGTGGTGAGCGACAGTACCGGGCAGGCATCGCTGGCTTACGGTGTAATCGTCAACATGTTTGGCCCTCAGGAAGAAGTGGGTTCTTCACTAACCCTTGAGCCAGCGACCGACCAGTTGATCGAAAGCCTAGCTCGAGGGAACCCAGACATGCGGGTCACGCGACAGCACGAGCGCATGCGCGTCGATGGGAACGAGGCGATCTCCACCTACCTGTCGAATGATTCGCCCCTCGGTGGCCGGGAAACCGATTGGCTGGTGACCACCCTACGTCCAGACGGAGTGCTTTATTTCATTTGCGTCGCGCCTCAGAGCGACTACAGCAGCTACGATCGCACGTTCCACAATACCGTTAGCTCGGTTCGTTTTCGGCAGTAGCAGGGTATGACAAGTCCAGATCCAAAGTTCGATATTTTCTATCCGTAGCTCGGTGGCAGCCCAGGTTTCTTGCGTTTCCGAATGGAGCGAATCCCATCAGTTTCATCGTATCAAGAATCCGAGGACGCCCCGGAAGTTGCAACACTTCCCAGCAGACAAGCGGCTTTGGGAGTGCCTCGCTGCTTAATCGCAGCTTTCGCGTCAGCATTGCTCTCAAAGGCCTGCACGCGCTCTTAGAGACCATAGGCGGCCTCGTGCTCCTAAAGATTGCTCCCCAGACGATAAACCGAATCCTGCTGTCTGTTCTGAATCATGATCTCTCCGATGACCCGCAAGACTTCATCGCCGCGTATATACGCCGCGCTTTTGAGCACTTTGCTACCGGAGGAAAACATTTCGCTTCCTGGTACCTTCTTTCGCATGGCGTCGTCAAACTCGTGCTTGTTGTGGCCTTATTCAGGAATCAACTTTGGGCGTACCCATCGATGATCGTCACCTTGGCCGCGTTTGTCTGCTATCAGACCTATCGCTTCGCCCTCACCCATTCTCCGGCCATGATGCTCCTGACTTTGTTCGACATCGTCATCATTGTTCTCACCTGGCTCGAGTACGACGAGCAGAAGTCGCAGCGCCGATCCGGTTGCCCTGACAAGAGACTGCCCCGCTGAAGATGAGGAAATCCGAACCAGACCTGAACAAGCGTCCATCTTAGCGAGAGATTTCTGATCTGATCCGGGGGGCACTCGCGAGCGCTTAGGCTCGCTGGCTCTTGCGGCACAAGCCGATGTCTCCATTTACAAATCCGTGTCGGTCGGCTACGACTCAGCGGATACATGGCCTGACGTGGGGAAACATGAATTTGGCTCGGCGGTGCCAAAACTTGCACCTGGCGGCCGCACAAAGCCGGAAGGGATGGGGTCCTATGTGCAGTAAGTCTTTCCAGCGTATGGTAATCTGTCGAAGACTTGGGGCGTGGTCCAATTGGTAGGACACCTCACTGTTAATGAGGACGGTGGTGGTTCGAGTCCACCCGCCCCAGCCAAGTCCTCAGCGCACAAACGCTGGCTACTATTCATGTCGTTTTTAGCTGTAAGTGTTTTTGCACGCATCATTCCGGGTTCGTCGCACGTCACCTTCAGGCCGGTGCTGACCCCGGATGGGCAATGCGCGGCGCACGCAAAGCAGCTAGGCTAGTCCTTGACCAAGGGGAAGCCGGCGTCGATCCAGCCGCGCCAGCCGCCGTCCATCGAAATCACATTGCGGTAACCCATTTTCTGGAGATTGTCGGCGGCGAGGGCGGAACGGAAGCCGCCGCCACAGTAGAGAATGATTTTCGTGTCCTTGTCTGGGATTGTCTTCTCGATATCGCGCTCGATGATCCCTTTGCCCAGGTGAATCGCGCCCGGAATATGGCCGCGGTCCCATTCGGCATCCTCGCGCGTGTCGACGAGAACCATCTTTTCGCCGACGTCAAGTCTTCTTTTCGTTTCCCGGAAGTCTTCTTCCTTGATCCGTTTTTTTGCGTCGTTCACGAGATGGAGAAAGCCTTCAGGATGCTGTGGTGTCATGGTTTCACCTCCCCGGTTTGGCCCGTTGAGCAAAAGATTAACACGGAGAACGGGGTCGCATCGAGTTCCACCCGAACTGATTATCCGCGAGGCTCAACCGATGGTGGCCCGTATCGAACCAGAGCGAGATGGCCGCTCGTGGGAGTGCACGGGGTAGCGCGCCCCAGAGGCGCGAAATCCGCAAAGCCGGCTATTTCATGTCCCGCCAGTTCGGGCCGACTTTTGTATCTACCAGCAGCGGTACGCGCAGTTCATACATGCCTTCCATGACCTCTTTCAGGAGTTTTGTGAGGCGCGGGATCTCCTTCATCGGAGCTTCGAGCAGCAGTTCATCGTGGACCTGAAGGATCATCTGAGCGTCAAATTCGTGGCTAAGGTGGCGATCGAGTTCGATCATGGCGATCTTGATAAGGTCGGCGGCCGTGCCCTGCATTGGCGTGTTCATGGCGGTGCGCTCGGCGAAACTGCGCATGTTCGGCTGCGGTGAATTGATTTCCGGGATTGGCCTGATGCGCCCGAGAAGCGTCTTTGTGAATCCGTTCTTACGCACTTCGGCGATCTGCCGGTCGAGATATCGTTTTACGCCGCTGTAGCGCTCGAAGTATGTAGCAATAAACTTCGAAGCCGCTCTCGTATCGATGCTGAGTTGTTGCGCGAGCCCAAACGCCGACAGGCCGTAGATCACGCCGAAGTTGATGACCTTGGCAATGCGGCGATGCTCGCGGGTTTGCGCAAAGGGCGCGATGCCAAAAACTTCCTGCGCCGTCCGCGAGTGGATATCTTCGCCGCGGCGAAAGGCCTCAACAAGAACCGGGTCCTCGGAAAGATGTGCGAGGACTCGCAGTTCGATCTGGGAGTAATCCGCGGAAAGAAGCAGACGTCCGGGCGAGGCCACAAACGCGGCGCGAATTTCGCGTCCGAGCTCGGTGCGCACCGGAATGTTCTGCAAATTCGGGTTCGACGAACTGAGGCGCCCCGTGGCGGTGCCCGTCTGGGAAAAGCGCGTGTGCAGGCGACCCGTAGCGGGATGGATCAGCCGCGGCAACGCGTCGGCATAGGTGGACTTCACCTTCGCGATCTCGCGATACTCGAGCACTCTCCTCGGGAGTTCGTGCAGGAGTGAGAGCTCATCGAGGACTTCGGCGGCGGTCGAGCGCGCTGCCGCGCGGCTCCGTCGCGGCGGCTGTAAATTCAGCTTGTCAAAGAGCACCTCGGCAAGCTGTTGCGGTGAGTTGATCTTGAACTCGAACCCGGCGAGCTCATAAATGCATTTTTCGAGCCGGCTGATCTCTTCCTGCGCCCTGGTGGAAATGATATCGAGCTCTTTCTTGTCTACGCGGACGCCGGCCGCTTCCATGCGAGCGAGGACCGCTGCAAGTGGCAAGTCGATTTTCTCGTAGAGTTCCCCGAGGCCCTGTTTTTCTACCTCCGACCGAAGAATCGGCGTGAGGCGCAGAAGGAAATCGGCACGCTCGCCTGGCGCTCCGGAAAGGGTTCGATTCAGATGCCGCAGCACGACCTCGGCGAACTCGTGATTCGCCGTCGTTGGCCGCAAAAGGTAGGAATAAAGCTTCGTTGCATGCCGGATTCCAGCGACAGCCTTCGGGTCGCCCGGAGTATCGGAAGCGGCCAGCAGATGGATCAGTTTTGGGTCGTGCACGACCTTGGGCAGCTTCTCGGAAGCGAGCCATTCCTTCATCGCTCCTAGGGTCCTATTTTCAACGTCATTTGCGACTGAATACCCCGTGCCGGGCTTCGTTGCTGCTTCGATCCCGAGAACTCGCGCTCCAAAGCCGTCTTGGTCTGGATCTTCAGAGTCGAGCGACAGCCACAGGGCGGCATCATGACCAGACGGAATTGAGTCGCAGAGACTCCGAACCGCGGCGGGCGAATCAAGGGTCGCGTAGTCGGTCTTCTGGTCGTCCGCGATGGGCGCAAGCTCGCGCAGAAGGGACGTGAATCCAAGCTCCGCGTAAAGTTCGCGCAGGGCCGCGGGATCGGGCTCTTGAATCTTCAATGCCTCGAGCGCAAGCGGCACGGGCGCATCGGTGGGGATCGTCGCGAGCTGTTTGCTGAGTCGAACGAACTCGCCGTATTTCACGAGTGCCTCTCGGTAGCTCGAACGCGTTACGTCGCCAGCCCGCTTCAGGGCTTCTTCGGCACTTCCGAATTGCTGGATCAACTGTCGCGCGCCGACTTCGCCAATTCCGGCTTTCCGCCTCTCCCCAGGTGCGGGCTTTTCGTTGGGATCTCGCGCGCCGGGAATGTTGTCGATCGAATCGCCCATCAGGGCCATAACATCGGCGACTTTTTCCGGTGGCACTCCCATGATTTCCTCCACCTTTTTCTCGTCTATGACGAGATCATTTTTTGCCGGATTCAGGACGCGCACGCGCCTGCCGACCAGCTGCATCATGTCCTTGTCGCTCGTGATGATGAAGACTTCCATGTTTTTTTCGGTCGCCTGGCGCGCGAGGGTGCCGATGACGTCGTCGGCTTCGTACCCGGGATATTCCAGAATGGGCAACCGCATCGCTTCGCAATAGCGGCGGACGAAAGGGATCTGCATGGCGAGGTCGTCGGGCATGGGCGGACGCTGGGCTTTGTACGAGGCGAAAAGCTTGTCGCGGAACGTGGGCGCGGACACGTCGAAGACAACGGCAACATAATCGGGCCGTAGATCCTTGTTCTTGAGCAACCGCCGCATCATCGTGGCAAACAGATAGGGGACCTTGGTGGGGATTCCTGCCGAGGTTTGCAGGCGGTCCATCGGGGCGTAGAAGGCGCGAAAGATGTAGCCCATCGCGTCGACGAGGAAGAGACGTCTTGAATCCTTGGCGGGCATTCGGGTCGGCCTCGATTACAGAACGTCTTCCTGCCGTCGAGGCTGCAAGACGTCCGTCTCCTGGCAACGACGGGCAGACAGGCGAGTATATCAGACCGTATCAGAAGGCTTCGGACACTTGCGTTCGGCCCTGCATCGGAAATGTTTGTACCCTGATACAACTTCGGCGGTATGCCATACTCGTGAAATATTCCTACGGGCCCCTGCGTAACAAGCTATGGAACGACGCAAGACGGCCAGCGAGATGAGCGAAGCGGAACTGGCGGACGTGTTGACCCAGGTCCGGGCGGGCAATTCCGACGCCTGGGGCGAGCTCTATCGCAGGTACGCTCCCGCGATTTTCCGGTTTTGCCGGCGGGCGCTCCCGACCCGCGAGGATGCCGAAGATGCAACGGCGGAAGTTTTTGTGAAGGTACGGCAGAAGCTCAGCACCTACGATTCCTCGCGGCCTTTTACGGCTTGGCTCTACAAGGTTGCGAGCAATCACTGCTGGGACATGCTGCGCCGCCGGCGCATACGGCAGGACCTCGAGACCGGAGACGTGGAAACCCTGCCGCTCGAGCATCCCGACGCGAACCAACTCGAGCGGCTGCAGGCCGAGCACACCAGCAGAGAGGTGCGCGGAGCCTTGGCAAAGCTACCGGACCGCGCGCGTCTGGCGCTGATACTTCGTTATTTCGCAGATATGAGCTACGAGGAAATTGCCGAAACCCTCGGGGTACGTCGCGCGTTTGTAGGTGTGTTGCTGTTGCGCGCCCGGCATCAGTTGCGCGATGTACTCAACCCGGCCGGGAACCCGAGGGTGCCCGGTGCTTCTGCTGGGAGAAACTCATGAGCCATTTCGATGAGATGACCGTCTTGCTTTACCTCGAAGGGCAGCTCGACGCTGGGCGTGCACGCGAGGTCTCCTCGCACGTCGCGTCCTGCGCGGAGTGTGGCGAGCTGCTTCATGCACTCGAGACCGAAAGCGTCTGGTTGCGCGATGCGCTGAGCACGGACGAGGAGTTGATTCCGGCTCGTTTGGTCGAATCGCCGAGGAACAGAAACAGGTGGGGATGGATCGCAACGCTAGGGCTGGGCACTAGCGGCGCGTACACGCTATGGAGCGGTTTTGTCGAGCCCTGGTTCACGCAGGCGGGGCAGGCCGGTTTCACCCAGGGGAATCTCCTGACGATGCTCTTCTTTACCGGTGCCTTCTGGAAAGGATGGGACGCGATGACAATCTTGATTGAGTTCCTGGCGGTCGCGACTCTGGGGATGGTCGTATTGTGGCTGCTGCGACGCCACTGGCGGCGTTTCACGGCGCTTGCTGTCGTGATGGGCGCGTTCCTGTGCGCCCTGCTGCTCCCTTCCTTGGCTGCGGCCGCCGAGACCAAGCACGGCGATCCAAACTACCTGCTTCCCGCCGGGCAGGAGGTGAAGACCGATCTGATCGTGGCCGCCGAGCACACGCGAATCGACGGCGAAGTGGATGGCGATTTAATCGTTTGGTCGCAGAGCGTGACGATGAATGGACATGTGAAGGGAGACCTTCTCGCCTTTGGACAGGACGTCGAAGTGAATGGACCAGTCGATGGCAACGTGCGAGCCTCTTGTCAGACGCTCTTGCTTCATTCGATGGTGGCGAAAAACGTGATGTCGTGGTCGCAGAGGGTCGAGTTGGACGAGAAGGGCAAAATCGGCGGAACCCTGACGTCGTCGGCCGACAACATCGAGTTGAATGGCCGCCTGATGGGCGACATGCTCGCGTTTGCCAACTCAATTGAAATCAACGGCTGGCTAGGCCACGATGCCGCGATTCGTGCGGAGCGGCTCGAGATTGGATCGAGCGCCGAAGTCCAGGGGCACACGAAGTATCGGGGATGGCGACACCCGGAAGTGTCGCCCGATGCGAAGTTAGGGAGCCCGATCGAGCTCATTCGCAGGAGACCCGGCCCGAATTATGCCTCGCCCGCGTTCTATTGGCGCCAGATACTGTTCTGGGGAGCAAGCTTTCTGTTTGGCCTGGTCCTACTGCTGGTGGCACCCGGATTTTTCTTTGATGCGGGGAATGCGAGCAAGAGGATCGGGCCTTCGATGGGACTTGGCCTGCTCTGTCTGTTCGCGATTCCGATCGCCGCTCTGATCGCGTGCGTTACAATCGTGGGACTTGGCGTGGGAATCGCCGCGCTGCTGTTCTACGTGGTTGGCCTGTACTCCGCCCAGGTTTTTGTTGGCCTCTGGCTCGGCGAAACGCTGCTGGGTCTGGGCGCGGGAGTTGGCCCAGCGGTCGGCAGGATGGCGCTCGGCTTGGCTATTTTGCGCCTGCTCCGGATGGTCCCGTTCCTCGGTCCACTCGTCGCCGTCGTCGCGGCTATTTGGGGTCTGGGCGCGCTGGTCTTGACCTTTCACAAGAAAATGCGTCCCAGATTCGCCGCCGCAGCCTGACCGTCATCCGCAAGCACTCGGCCGATGCCCTGTGCCCTCGATAATTCCCGGCGGAAAATCCCGCTGCTGCAAGACAAATCAAGCATAATCAGTAGTTTGCTCGGGAACACAGCGACGAATTGATCGGGTGGCTGTGAGCCAGAAATATAACGAGATCAGAACAAGGTTTCCGATACCAGTTTCCGACGACCCGGTGACTGCAAAATGCGGCGCTACGCAGGTCGATTCCGCTACAATCGCGGCCTGTGCGGCGCATCTGTCGCGCGCGGTGCCACTCGAAAGGAGATATCTTGAGTTTTGCGCAGCGATGGGGCGAAATCCGCTCGGGATTCGAGCCAGCGTTCTGGGTCGCTAATCTCACCGAAATTTTCGAGCGAGTTGCGTACTATGCGACGACGGCGGTGCTCGCCATTTATCTGCGGGAACAGCTCCATTTCTCAAATGAACTGACCGGATGGCTGGTGGGCACGTTTGGTCTGGCTGTGTGGTTTCTGCCCATCCTGGGCGGAACGCTGGCGGACTGGTTCGGATTTCGCCGCGCGCTGATGTTCGCCTATGCCGTGATGACGGTCGGCTATTTCTTGCTCGGCTCGCTTTCGGCACCTTGGATGGAACCTCTGCGCCACGCCCTAGGCGATCAATGGCTGGTTCTTGCGATCCTTATGATTCCGGCACTGGGACCCGGAGTGGTAAAGCCTTGCGTGGCGGGAACGACGGCGCGCGCCTCGCGCGAGAACGTACGCTCGCTCGGCTATTCGATCTACTACACGCTTGTGAATATCGGCGGCGCGCTCGGCCCGATCATCGCTTGGCTTGTCCGGAAGCAACTGGGCCTGGGTATCGAAAATGTGTTTCGCGTTGCGGCTTGCAGCGTCTTCCTGATGTTCTGGACCACACTTTTCTTGTATCGGGAGCCCGAACGATCGGGCGAACCGAAGGTTGCGAGCCTTTCGATTGCGATTAAGAATATGTTTGTGGTCCTTGGCAATGTGCGGTTCGTCGCTTTCCTCCTGATCTTTTCAGGCTTTTGGGTGATGTTCTGGCAGGAATATATTTCCGTCCCGCTCTTCATTCGCGGCTATGTGGACCCAAAAGCAGACTTTGACCTGCTTCTGGCGACCGACCCGATCACGGTGATCAGTTTCCAAATCCTGGTCGCATACTTGACCCGAAAGCTGCCTGCCTTTGCGACCATGACAGCGGGGTTCCTGGTTGCAAGTCTCTCGTGGGTGATCCTGGCTGTTCATCCCTCGATCCCGATGCTGATTGTGACCCTCGTAGGTGTGGCGCTCGGGGAAATCATCCAGACTTCGCGCTACTACGAGTACGTTTCGCGGCTCGCCCCACCGGGCCAGCAAGGACTCTACATGGGCTATGCGTTCCTGCCTGTGGCGATCGGATATTTTATAGGCGGCCCACTGGGCGGTTTTCTGGTGCATCACTACGGCGAAACTTTGCACAGGCCGCAGCAAATGTGGTGGGCGGTCACCGGGGTTGGAATTCTCACGACCATCCTGATGTGGCTCTACGACACGATCGTGAAGCCTGATGAAGACACGCCCAGCGCTTGCTAGCTATAGCAGGCTGTCAGCCTCGAGGCTGCAAAAAGCAACACCGGTCGCAGCGTTATCCGGTCTCTGAGAGCCAATTTAGCTACATACATCTGGATACACCCATTACGGCGAGTGGCGTGCGGCCATCGAAGCTGCAATCCATTTCTGGGAGAGTTGAGATGCCTGTGGTGTCCCGGAGTGGCTTAGTCGAGCGGGACAGCTCCTTCTGGGCCGCGGATCCAACGCGATGCATGGTTACTCCCACTCAGCGTCTGTCCGGTCACGGGCAAGATTATTCCTCTGCCTTTCGCATGCAACCGGAAAGCTCGAAATATTACTCCGAGGGCATCGCGTCGATCATACTCGAACGTGTTGACCCGTTTTCGTTCCTAGGGAGGGGACGAAAGGATAGATTGGTCTCCGGTGCCCGCGGGCGCTGACCAGACGACGGAGCTCGAAATGATAAATGGCAAACGAATCGCGGTGGTGATGCCCGCATACAACGCGGAGAAGACTCTCGAGCAGACGGTCCGCGAACTGCCTGACTCGGTCGATATCAAGATCCTCGTTGACGATGCCAGCTCAGACCAGACCGTTCGTCTGGCCGAGAGTCTTGGCCTGAAGGTTTTTTCCCACGACCGGAACTACGGTTATGGCCGCAACCAGCAGACCTGCTACCGGGAGGCGCTCGACGCCGGCGCCGACGTGGTCATCATGGTTCACCCAGATTACCAGTACACGCCTTTGCTGGTCGGCGCCATGGCGGGAATGGTGGCCTCTGGCGTGTATGACGTCGTCCTCGGTTCG
>Ga0209526_10000525_pt1 | contig 25014 bp, 21 predicted proteins | sample JacPinW_OM2H0_M1_FD_188566 | JGI IMG/M metagenome (GOLD analysis project Ga0209526, IMG submission 188566) | Forest soil microbial communities from Algoma, Ontario, Canada - Jack Pine, Ontario site 1_JW_OM2H0_M1 (SPAdes) (version 2) | ecosystem: Environmental > Terrestrial > Soil > Boreal... | reverse complement strand
CATTCAGATGCGCTCACTCCGGTGCTCGGAAATGCGCCCGAACCTGGACCACCTGGATGGCCAACTCGCTCGACGACCCTTTTTCATCAACCTGCTAGGTAGCCGCCGCCAGCTTGGCTGACTGGTCGAGCAAGTCCTGGCCCTGCCTGACCAGATTGTTGATGGCATCCTCGCCGACTTCGAACTCTCCTCCGCCGAAAGCTGTTCTGTTCAATATCGCCCTCATCCGCAGGGCGAGCGAATCCCGCTGGCGCGTCTGAGACTGGATCTGGCCCTCGATGGAAATGTAGACGGTGTCGTCAGTTGAGCTTCCGCTTGCCACGGCCCGTGTCGAGGAGACCAGCGTGTTCGCCGAGAAGGCGGCGAAGGGAGCGTCGATCTGCTTGTAGACCTGCCCCAACCGGGTTAGCGACTCGTCGTGCAGAGCCTGCGGACTGGCATCCTCGGTCAGAAATTCCTGAAGCACTCGACCGTCCTGCTCGTATCTGTCCTTGAGCCCGACCAGGGAAAGCATCGTCGGCCGTATGTCCGTGTGGTCGCTCCATACCTTGCTCGTCTGACCGGTGCGTCGCACGCCTGGGCCGACCAGTCCCAGCCAGGTGCGGCCGATCTCCTCGGTGGCGTCGCCGTGGCTCCAGGCGAAGTGATAGTCGACGCATGTGGCTGCCATGTGCGTGGCGTCGGGACAGCTGCTATCTGACGTCGTCAAGAAGTAGTCGGGATTGGCGAAGAGTGTGAGGTTCGGGGTTCGCTGCGGGTCGGCGTTGACCATGTGCAATGCCCGCTCACCTACCGTGTCGACCATGTGAAGCGCAACCGGAGTTGGCGAACTGCTGATATAAGGGTCGACCGCCTTGCCTGTGGACACGTTGCGTTCGAGCTGGCGCAGCGCCGGATCCTGTGGCGCCGGGTTGCCGGTCACGTAGAAGGTCGGCGCCGAATCGAAGTGGATACTGTAGTCGGGGGCCGTGTAGCCCTTCGGGAGAATGGCGTTGACGTTCTGGGTGACCTCACCGATCTGGTTGGCGGGGCAGACCTGACCCGCGCTTACGTTGCAGTAGGCGTGGCTCCAGGTGCCATCAGTGGAGTTGCCGCCGGCGAAGTGGTCGTTTTCGTCGGATGTGAAGGCGAAGAGGGTGTTGCTCTTGTCGATCCCGTGCGCCGCCAGCCTCTGGAAGAACGCGCCGAAGGCCTGGTCGTACTCCTTGAGCTGGGCTACGTAGTCCGCCTCACCCGGCCCTGAGGCGCGCGAGAGCTGGTGGTTGTCGTGGGCGTCCGATATGTAGGCGAAGGTGACCGGGACGCCCGATTCCTGCATCTGCGCCACGTAGCCGAGGCTGACCGCCGCCGACATGCCGTCGAATCCGGGGAAGCCAGGCTGCCCGAAGGAGTCGGTGATCGGCTTGCCGTTGATGTCGTTCACCGCTTTCCCACCACCCGTGACGGCCGGGTTGACGTACTTGCCTCCGAAGAGGCCCTTGAAGCCGCTGTAGCCGCCAGGCTCATCAGGGAGCACATCCGGCCTGGCGTTGGCATTCGACTTGCAGACGCCGCCGCCGCTCCCGCAGTGGACGGCGAGGCCGACAAAGTCTGTCTGGGCCAGGGCCTTGACCGCGGGCGACTGGATGGGATCGGTCGAGGTGACCGCCTCCTTCCACTCTGGAGAGTCCTTGCCGAAGACCTTGGTGATGTCACCAAACGGGCCGGTGTTCGTATTTTCCAGAACCACGTTCGCGGTGGCCACGGCGCCGAAGTCGCAGCCCGCGCGGGTGTAGGCCACCCAGGGAGCCGGCGTGTTCTTCTGGCCGGTGGTGACCATGTTCGGCAGCGTGTCATCTTTGCCCAACGGATCGACGGGGTCAGTCCAGTACTTGAATGCGCTGGTCGAAGCCGTCGTCTTGTCCGGCTTGAAGTATCGATAGGAGTTGGAGACCGTGATGCCGTTGCGGTCCGGATAGAGCCCGGTCAGCCCGCTCAAGATGCCGCCCGCGGTGTGTGAGATGAGGATGGTGTGGTGGTTGTCATCCACCGTTCCGTTGCTGCGCATGAAGTTGAGGAGGTTGGGCATCTGTTCCAGGTCGGACGGGTATTGGGACCTGTCGCGGAAGAGGTGCGTGTTGTCGAATGTGACGTTGATCACGTGCTTGATGCCGTTGGAGAGCCCACAGGGCGCACTCCGCGTGTGGCTCTGATCTTCATCCTGGGCCCCGGACGCGCTGACAGCACCCAGCTGGAGCAGCACAAGGGCCGTAACCGCCGCGATTGCCGTTCTTCCCTTCATGACATCCCCCTCCATTGCCGACCCTGACCCTCGACTCCAGCCGAGCCTAACCGCCCAGCGTTAAGGGTAGGGGTAACGCTGCCATCCGAAAGGTGAAGGCCCAGGCTCAGGCCGGGCCCGAGAGGACCTCACGGCCGGCGGCGCGTGAACGTGCCCAGCCCCGTCTGGTCGTAGAAGTCGAGTTTCACGCTCGAAACCTCGCCGCCGGCTCCGACTGTGAAGATGGCTCCGGCGAGACCGTTGGCGTTCTCGCCAATGGTCTCGAAGCTGAAGGTGTCGGCATCGTAGTGGCTGAGGGGGAAGGTGGTCGGCTTGCTCCCGGGACCCATGCTCATGGTCAGCCTGCCTTGGTCCCCGGCCACCTCGAGCGGCCCATAGTAGGAGTTGTCATAGGTGCCGGTGTACGCGCTGGCAGGCTTAGCGGGCCGCGGATGCGCGGGGAGCTTCGAGTAGTCCACCTTCGGCTTCATCGCCTCTTCCATCCTCTGGAACTGTCCTTGTGCAAAGCCGAGCCAGTCGACGGTGAGCGCTCCGTTCTGGGCTACATCGAAGAATCCGGCGCCGATCGCCTCGGGAATCCCTTGCGGTCGCCCGTTGGTCAGCACGACGATGCCCAGCTGCTCACCGGGCAGCATGGAGACGTTGGTTGCAGCGCCGAGATCGAAGGCCCCGGAGTGACTGAGGCTGAGGCGACCTTGATCGTCGTATGTGACGTTCCAGCCCAGGCCGTAAAACTTCGTCCGAGCGGCTGGGGCCGGAGGCGGGCCGAGGTTGGAGTGGGGGATATGGGTGGTCGCGAGGGCATCCGGGTCGATGATCGGCCGGCCCTCGTACGTGCCATAGCCGAGCTGCAGGCGCATCCACTGGGCCAGGTCCTCGACCGACGAGCTTGCCCCCCCGGCGGGGGCTTCAGCGTCGGCGTCGCGGCTGTACTTCGCCACCCAGGTCTTGTTCCCGACTGGTATGTGTATCAACGCCTTGTCGGTGGCTTTCTCGTAGTCCGAGTGGCGATAGCTCGTGCTGGCCATGTGGAGCGGCTTGAAGAGGACCTCGGCCGCCAGATCCTCCCAGGTCTTCTTCGCGGCTTGAGCCGCCGCCTCTCCGCCCGCGGTATATCCGAAGTTGCTGTAGTTGTAGCTCGATCGGAACGTGTCCAGGGGCTGTTGATTGAGATGGCTGAGAATGTATGCACGATCGAAGCCCAGATCCTCGAGCAGGTCACCGGACCCGGTGAACAACCCGCTGCGATGCGACATCAGGTCGGCGAAAGTGCCGTTGCGCGTGACATAGGGGTCCTTGAGAGAGAAGCTCGGGTTGTACTTGATGACCGGGTCGGTCCAGTTGATCAGCTTGCGGCCCACCACCCACGCTACTACCGTGGACGCCAACGGCTTTGACACCGACGCCAGTTGGAAAACGGTGGCCGGCGTCACTCTGGCGGGTTTGCCGGCCTCACGTACTCCAAAGCCCTTCATGTATGCAATCCGGTCCTGATACACCACTGCTACAGCAATGCCAGGTACCCCGGTCTGGTTCATGCCGTCTTGCACCAGGACGTCCAGCTTGTCCAGCGCGTGGTCGACCTTCTCCCGGTTCAGGAGCGGCGGGACCTCCGAAGGGGGTGCAGGCAGCAGCGAATCGGGCGAGTGCGATGTCGTGGACCGGGTCATAAGAACCTCCCCCTTTCCGGCAGCTCGGCTAGGTCGCCGGGCACTCCTCTCAATGAGCAGCGCCTTGAATTGATGATAACTGACGATGGCACCGGCTCATGCGGGACACATGCACACATTCACACAGCGAAGTGCTCGTACTCGTCGGCCGGACAATGAGTCTTCCAACACTGGAGGCCGCTTCATACGGTCAACCCCCGATCCGTCGCCTTGCCGATTCAGCGTACAGTTGCACGAGCAACTAGGCCGCGAGACTGAAGGAGATACGCCGGTGCGAGCTTTCGCTTTGGACGCCTTTGGAGAGGCCGGCTCGGTACACGAGCTGCCGGATCCCACGCCAGGTGAGGGACAGGTGCGAGTGCGGGTCGAGGCCGCCTCGGTCAACCCTGTCGACGTCGCAGTGATGAAGGGCCTCCTCAAGGACATGATGGAGCACCACTTCCCGCTCGTCCCCGGACAGGACTTCGGTGGTGAGGTGGACGCGCTCGGCCCCGGTGTGGACGGTTGGCGCGTGGGCGATCCCGTGTTCGGCGTCCCCGGCAAGATGGTGTTCGGCGAGGGTGCGTTTGCCGAGTACACCATCGCCTCCAGCGGCACGGTCGCCCGGCGGCCCGCGACCATGGATGCGGCTTTCGGAGCGGCTGCGTCGCTCGCGGGCGTGTCAGCGCTGCAGATGGTTGAGGCAGCAGAGCTGCAGCCGGGCGACCTGGTTCTCGTCATCGGCGCGGCGGGGGGCATCGGTAGCTTCGTGCTGCAGCTCGCCGCCGCCGCCGGGGCTAAGCCGATCGCCGTCACGCGATCGGTGAACCACGACTACGTTCGGAGTCTCGGGGCCGGAGAGGCGATCGACTACTCCAGCCAGGACATCTTCGAGACGGTGCGCACCGCCCACCCGGACGGCCTCGCGGCCATCTTCGACATGGTCGGGAGCAAGGAAGAGATCGACCGGCCGGCGCAGCTGTTGCGCACGGGCGGATACCTGGTCTCCATGGTGGGAGCCGCCGACACGGAAGCGCTTGCGTCTCGCGGCATAACCGGAGTCAACGTGGTGACGCAGGCCACCACCGAGAAGCTGGAACGCGTGGCAAGGTTCGTCGAGGCCGGGAAGCTGAAGCCGCCTGAGATCCGCACCTTCAGTCTCGAAGAAGCAGGTCAGGCTGAGGCCGAGATTGAGGGACGCCACGTCCGGGGCAAGCTCGTCGTGGTTCCGTAAGGAAAGCCAGTGAAGGAACCGTCTAGCAGGGCTCCTTCAATCCACAGGATGCTCGGCCAGCTCCCTGAATTCCTCCGGGACGCCACCGAGCTCGGAGAACATGACCGTGGCGTAGCCGACCGCGTCGCGTCCGAACCGGGCTCGTATCGAGTCCATCGCGCGATCCAGCGCCAGGCGGGCGGATTCCGCCCCGCTCCCGGCCCGGCGCCGGTCGCCGTCCAGGCCCAGCGACAGCTCCAGCTGGAGCGGGAGTTCATCGACCAGCTGGGACACCGACATGGCGAGCAGCGTGATCTCGCGCTCGTGAGGATGGTCGTTCAGAGCGGAGCCGGCAAGCTCGGTGGCGATCTCCGTAAGAGTCAGGGTCGTGGAGATCGGGACCGGCAAGGTGACAGAACGGGTCACCGAGCGCAGGCCGGTGAAGCGCACCCTCACGGTGATCGTCCGTCCGGCGCGGCCCGCGCTCCTCAGCCGCCCCGCCACGCGGTCGGCGAGGTAGCCGAGCGTAGACCGCAACATGTCGGCAGTGGCCTGCCGGCGTCCGAAGGCATGCTGCGCGCCGATCGATACGGCCCGGCGGGCGGTTTCGACCCGGCGGGAGTCGAGGTTGGTGGCAAGCGCTCCCAGCTTGTGCCCGGCGGCCTGACCGACCAGGTGCTTCAGGACAGGCCCCGGAGTGGCCGCGAGGTCGCCGATGGTGCTGATCCCGGCACCGGCCAAACGAGCGTGCGTGGCCGGACCCACTCCCCATATCAGGTCGATTGACAGGGGCTGCAGGAAATCGGACTCGAGCTCCGGCTCGACGACCACCAGGCCATCCGGCTTGGCCGCCTGGGAGGCGATCTTGGCCAGGTGCTTCGTCCGCGCCACCCCGACAGACAGCGCCAGCCCCGTTTCGGCGCGGACTCGGCGCCGGATCGCCCGTGCGACCTCCGTGGGCGAGCCGAACAGGTGCTCCGTCCCTGCCACGTCGAGGAACGCCTCGTCGATCGAGATGCGCTCGACCAGCGGTGTGAAGTCTCGGAGGACACCGATAACCTGGTCGCCGAGACGCTGGTAGTCGCGGAAGTGACCGCCCACGAAGCGAACATCCGGACAGAGCTCGCGCGCCCTCCGCCCAGGCATCCCGGCGTGAACGCCGAACGCCTTGGCGTCGTATGAGGCGGCGAGCACCACACCCTCGCCGACCACGACGGGCTTACCGCGGAGGCTTGGATCGAGCAGCTGCTCGACCGACGCATAGAAGGAATCGAGGTCCGCATGGAGGATGGTCGCCCCTCCAGCCTGGCCCATCGGTATTAGAGTACCCGAACATACGTTCTATCAGGCGATTGCGACGGGCTGGTGAAGGACCAATTCGGCCACCCAGGCCTAAGCTTCGCGCTGAGCGATGAGCCGCTCCAGTTCGGATCCCTTCGAGAGGCGTCTGTTTGAGCGTTTCCGAGACATCCGGCTCCGCCCGCGCCGGCGGGTGTGGGTTGGGCTCGGCTTCATTGCGGCCGCACTCGTGGTCGTGCTGATCACGTCGCCGCTCGTGGGTTTTATCACTGAGAACGAGTGGTACGACGCCCTCGGGATCGGCAGCGTCTACCGCACGAGGATCGCCTACGAGGCATTGCTCTTCTTCCTTACATTCACCATCTCGTTTGGGTTCGCCGCCGTCAACGTTTGGGTAGCGCTGTGGCTGCGGGAGGGGACGGCGCTACTCGCAGTTGGGATCCGTCGGCGCGTCCTGGGCACGCCGCTTGGCGCCGCTGGCTTGGCCGCCGGGGCCCTCATCGCGCTGGTGGTGGCGGCCGGCGCCCGCACGAGCTGGACGGACCTCGCCCTCTTCCTCCACAACACGCAGTACACGGCGACCGGGGTCAGAGAGCCCCTTTACGGCCTCGATGTCAGCTTCTACCTGCTCACGCTGCCCTTTCTCCACGACCTGGTCGGCTGGTCCATTGGGCTCGTCATCACGGTCGGCCTGCTGACCGCCGCTCTCTACGCCTGGCGCGGCCAGAGGATCGAGCTCGAATTCTCGCGGCCAGAGGTCGGCCACCTCTCCGTCCTGCTTGGCCTACTCGGCCTGGCGTTCGCCGTGGGCGCTTTTCTCGGCCGCTACGACCTGCTTTACGCACATAACGGCGTGGTCTGGGGCGCCGGCTACACGGATGTCAACGTGCGCAGCGGGCTGACCGTCGTGCAGGCGGTGCTCGTGCTCGTCCTGGCCGGACTGCTGCTCGCCAACGCGGCTCTACGCCGGGGAAGGGTGGCGGTGGTGGCGGTGAGCGCCTGGCTGGTGGTCTCGATCATGGGCGGTGTCTATACAAGCCTGGTCCAGCGGGTCACTGTTCAGCCCGCCGAGCTATCGCAGGAGTCTCCCTACATCAAACGTGAGATCGAGTTCACGCGCCGGGCCTACGGCATCGGGGAGGTCAAGGTGAACCCGTATGGCGGCAACGCCCAGGTTACGGGCCAGGACGTGGGCGGCGACCAGGCCACGATCGAGAACCTCCGTCTGTGGGACGACCGCCAGATACAGGAGACCTACCAGCAACTCCAGTCGATCCGCACCTATTACTCGTTCAAGCAGATCGACCTCGACCGCTACGTGATTGGCGGCCGGCTGCAGCAGGTCGAGATCTCGGCGCGGGAAGTCGACCAGTCCAAGCTGCCGCAGCAGGCCCAAACCTGGGTCAACCAGAAGCTGGTGTATACGCATGGCTACGGGGCTGCGGCTAGCCCGGTCAGCGCCGTGGTCGGTGAGGGCCTGCCCGACTACGTCGTTGGAAACATCCCGCCGCAGGGCCCCCTCCAGGTCTCCCAGCCCGACATCTACTTCGGCCAGCTCACCACGGACTACGCGCTGGCGCCTTCGGCCCAGCAGGAGTTCGACTACCCCAAAGGCTCTGATAACGCCTTCAGCGGCTACCAGGGCAGCCACGGCGTCTCGCTTGCCGGCCTCAACCGGCTGCTCTGGTCAGCCCGCACCGACGACTTCAACCTGCTCGTCTCCGACCAGGTCCAGAACCGGTCCCAGATCCTCTACAGGCGCGACGTTCAGTCCCGAATCTCCGCGATCGCGCCATTCCTGCAGCTCGACGACTCGCCATATGTCGTCATCGTGAACGGCCGCATCTACTGGATTCAGGACGCCTATGTCACCGCGGGCACCTATCCCTACTCCCAACAAGAGCAGGTCGCCGGGAATGGGGTCAACTACCTGCGAAACTCGGTCAAGGCAGTGGTGGATGCTTATGAGGGCACGATTGGCTTCTACATCTCTGACCCGACCGACCCCATCGTCCGGGCCTACTCGGCCACATTCCCTGGCCTCCTCAAGCCCCTGGACCAGATGCCGGCGGGGTTGCGGGCCCACCTCCGGGTGCCGCCGCACCAGTTCTTCGTCCAATCGTCTGTGTACGCGACCTACCACATCTCCAGCCAGGACCCCTCGGTTCTCTATAACCGCGAGGACGTCTGGGACCTGGCGGTCGACCAGCCCTACTATGTCGAGATCCGGCTGCCGGGCGCGACACAGGCAGAGTATCTGCAGATCGTCCCCTACTCGCCGTTCAATAAGCAGAACCTGGTCTCCTGGCTGGCCGTCCGCAACGACCCTGGCCACTATGGCGAGATGACCGCGTTTGTGCTGCCCAAGGACAAGGTCGTGCTGGGGCCAAAGCAGGTCATGAGCCGCATCCAGCAGACGCCGGGCTTCTCGAGTACGCGCACGCTGCTCAACCAGCAGGGCTCTTCGCTGATCGAAGGCACGCTGTTGGTGGTGCCGATCGGCGACTCCTTCCTCTACTTCGAGCCGATCTACCTCAAGTCCACCGTCACGACGCAAGCACTGCCAGAGCTGAAGTTCGTTATATTGACCGACGCCACCGGGCTCTCGCCAGTGACCTTCCAGCCAACCCTGCAGCAGGCGCTCGCGCAACTGACCGGGGCGGCGCCGACCACAACCGCGCCGCCCGGGACTCAACCGCCCTCGGGGACGGCGAATCCGCAGGTGACGAGGCTCCTCGACGACGCGCTCACGGAGTACCAGGCGGCGCTGGACGCACTCAAGACCAACGACCTTGCCAGTTATAGCCAGCACCTTCAGAAGACGGTTGCCGACCTGCAGCAGGCCGACCAACTGGAGCATGGCTCGGCGACGCCCGCATCCCCGGGCACGCCTAACCCGTCGCCTACAGGCTGAACGGTCAGGGAGGACGACATGCTCTTCGGCACGTTCGAGTTCGGCTCCATTCAGATCGACGGCGTGACTCATGACTACGACGTCGTGATCGATCGTGGGAGCGTACGGAAGCGAAAAAAGAAGCAATCGAAGCCTTTCCGCGACGCGTACGGCCACACTCCGCTTTCGGCTGCGGAGGAGATTCCCTGGAAATGCCGGCGGTTGGTGGTTGGCACAGGAGTCCGCGCCGCTCTACCGATCATGGAGGATGTCGAGCGGGAGGCTCGCAGGCGCCGGGTCCAACTCCTCGTGCTTCCGACCGCGCAGGCGATCGAAGAAGTGGGGAAGGGGGACACCGAGACCAACGCCATCTTGCACGTGACCTGTTGACGGCAGCCGAGCGTGCGCATCGGGACCGCAAATGCAGAGCCCTGAGAAAGTGGCTGTAGATGACTTTGTGAAGCAAAGGTGCTGCCCGAGTACCGGATATCGTGGCCGAGCTGCGTAGGCTAATGCGCGAGTGCGCGCCGGACGCCAAGGAAATACTCAGCTACGGGGTTCCCATGTACAGGCAAAGACGAACACCTGGCCCGTATCCCGAGCCCGCCGGCCAGTCCGCCGCCTACCAGGAGCCGCCGCCGCTGCTACCCATGCCACCTCCTGAGGATCCGCTGGAGAAGCCGGAGTCTCCGGAAGAAGAGCTGCCAGCTGACGAGCTGCCAGACCAGGTGCTGCTTGACGCGCTTGGTGGCACGTAAGAGACGGTTTCGTACAGAGCCAGCGGAAACCACCAGAACATTCCGAAGAGGTGAGTGCTGGTTCCGAGCAGGTACCAGGACGGCGCCGACGAGGGAACGGCGGCGTTCTGGAAAGCCGTCGCCCAGCGTTGCTCGGTGCCGAAAGCGACAGCGTAGGGCAGGTAAGCGCTTAACAGGTCCGGCCTTCCGGCGAGATCTTCGGGCTGCCGGCCTAAACTGCGGATGTAGGCCTGGAAGGCCGTAGCCCGGCGGCGGAGCTCCAGTTCGCGGCGGGGACGTCGCACCATGGCGGCGCTGGTCACCATCCAGACCAGGCCGAGTAAGAACACCGTGGCTCCGATCCACCCGCCTCCGAAATACCCTCCGAGGATCGGCATGAGCAGGAGCCCGACGAGCAGGAAGGAGATGCCCACCCCCACCCGTATCGCGAGCTTGCCGCCACGATTCTTCCCAATCCAACCTTCGGCGACGGCGCCCTGAAGCAGCAAATCGCTGGCTACTGCCAGCGTGGGCTGAACCGTGCCCTTGAGCTGCGAGACGGCGACCTCGTTGGACCTCCAGAACACCGCGTCGAGGAGCATCGACTCGTAGGGGTTCAGCCCGCTGCCACCAGCGGTGCGTGACAGCCTCCAGTCGACTTCTTCGGGTCCGGGGACGCTTCCCGCAGCCTCACTCGTCATCTCGCTCGTCTCAGACTCCAGTTTCTCGGGTCACGGTCACCCAGCGCGCACCGTCCCACCGCATGCGGCGGTCTGCCGAGACCGCGCTGCACCATTGCTGGCCGTTCCACCACCAGTCGCCATCCCGGCTGAAGGTGCCCGGGGCGCCCACCCATCGCTCACCATCCCACCACCAGCTGCCGCCCGACGAGAGCCGCCCTTCGCTGATGGTCAGGTAGCCGCGCGCGGCGAGGTCGAAGATAGTGGCGGTCCAGGCCTTGTCTTGAATCGATCGATCGAGCAGCAACGCCAGCTGGGCCGGGCGCATGCCGTCCGGCGGCTCGGTCTCCATCGCCACGCCGGTGCCGAGCTGGCGCTTTTGTAGGGAGACCCGATCCTGGCGCGCCCGCCACAACCCGACGCCAGGTAAAGCGAGCCCTACCAGCAGCACCAGCAACACCGCCGCGATGATCCCTGGGCTGAGCTCGAAGTAACGTTGCAGAGGTCTTGGCTTGTCCTCCAGCAGCACGGGGGGCGTGGCCAGGGCACCCTTTTTGATGCCGGCCACGACCGTGAGCTGCTGGCCGGAGGTCAGCGGACCCGTACTCTGAAAGTTGGCGGCGCCAGGCTCCTCTGTGTGCAGGCACGGCTGCTTGGAGCCCGTCGGTCCCTGGAAACAGGTTGCCGCCTGCAGGTCTGGACCAGGAAGGTGGACATGAGCGGTAGCACGCTGGACGGTCACGGGCCAACCGGCGCCGTTGACATTCCAGTACAGCTCATCATGTTCCTGGAGGGGGTTCAGTCCACCTTTTACCGCGTACGTGATCACGTAGGTCTGGCGGCCGCCGACGGTTTTGTCCGGGTCACCCACGGTTATTTGAAGCGTGGGGCCGTCAACGCTCGTCGTGTAGGGCACGGCGTTTGCCTTGGCGTCGACCACCGAACGGACGGCGACATCCAGCTTCCGGTAATGGGCGGAGTCGTGATCGTAGGAAACCTTCAGGGTTCGGAATATGCCGTGCTTCTCCAGCTGGCCGAAGTCCACGGCGATGGTCTCGCGCACCACCATGCTGGTGTCGGCCGCTATGTCGATGTCGGAGTGGAAGTCATTTATGACCCACCCCTCGCCGGCGGCGGCTGGCTGGGCGCTCGCGGCCAGATAGCCGGCTGCGAGCAGGCAGGCCGCGACCACGGCCCGCCACGGGCCGTGGCACACGTCTCTCACCCGGGAGGATCCCTGTTCGTCATGATGCGCACTCGGTGGAGCTCCAATCGGTAAGACGCTTCTCGAGGACGCCGTGGTCGATTGAAGCGCTGAGGTCGTGCCCGGAAGCCCGGCGGGGATCAGCGGTTTCGAATGGCCCTTCCCCTCTCTCGGGCAGCCCTGCGGGGCTCCTCGGGCAATGACGTGGGCAAGATCGACGACTGCGTGATGAGGCTGCTCGAGGGCGCACTGCCACGATCGAGGCCAACCAGGAGTACCGCTACGAACCTTCGGGCCGGTCCTGACGACGGTCCCGAACAGTTGAATCGTCTGTTCGCGACCTCATGGCCCCCAGGCAGAGCCTGGGTAGCTAGAGTTTGGGAGCCGGGGGCAGCTTATAGACCACCGGCAGGGCGGGCGGCTGCACCGGAACCGCTGACGGCAGTGAAAGGTGGGGCAACGGGGCCGCCGGCAGCGGTGGCGGCGCCTGGGCGATGGCCTGGCCGCCAACCGCGGGTGCGGGTGGGAGGCCGCCCTGAGCAGAGGCGGGCGCAGCCGCTGGCTCGACCGGTCCGGTGGGTGGCTCCGTGGCGGCAGTCGAAGCCGGCGCCGGCGCTGCAGTCTGGTCGGTAGCGGGCGGCTGGCTGGAGGTCGTGGAAACAACACGGTCCGCGGCCTGCGCTGGAGCTGGCGACGGGGCTGCTGGCGGCGGCTGGGAGAGGCGGCCGTCTGGCCGCGAGACTGGCGCCGGCAGGGGCAAAGCCGGGAGCCGTCCCAGGCTCTGCCAGCTCGACTCGGGCCCTCTTACGAGGATCACGACGAGCACTCCAAGCACGATCGCCAGGAGCAGACCCAGCGCTCCCTGCCAGGCCAGGATGTGGACGTCTCGATAAGGGTTCCAGAGCACATTTCGACCTTACAGAGAGGTGGACGAGGAGGGAATAGGACCACCAGGGACATCTGACCCTCTCCGGCGGTGGGCAAATCGCCACGTCACGACCGGGACGTCGGCTGACCGCCTCGACGCCGTCTCCGGATCGACGCTGATCAGCTCAAGTGCTCGCGGGGTAGGTCACCATTAGCTGCAGCGTGAAGCACAGCCGCCTGCCCGTGCGCTGGCCGGACGACATCGACGAAGTGCTCGATGCCGACGTCGTGGTCGCCCTCGCCTATCGCACGCCGGCGGGCGGAGTCGTCATTTCAGGCGTCTCTCCCATAGGTCTCAGGGACCGTGACGCGGGAACCGTCGGCTTCACGACGTCGCTCGGATTCGGGCGAAAACTGGAGCGGATCCGGCGCAATCCGCAGGTGGCATTGGCGTTCCACGCGCGCGAGCATGGCCGGTCGAGGCGTGCGGACTACGTCCTGGTCCAGGGGACGGTGTCCGAAGTCCAGCGCCCGGATGAGGCGTTTCTTAGGCAGGAGATCGGCAAGCGATCGGAACGTTACCTGGGGCCGCCTCGGCGCGGCTTCTTCTGGGACCGGTGGCTGCGGGTCTATTACCGTGACCGCGTCCTGGTCACCGTCGAGGTGGAGCGCATCGTCCGCTGGCCCCGTCTGGACGGCGGTGGCGAGCCCGAGGTCATCGGCTCACCGCTCCCCGAGGGCGGTTTACGGCAGTCGCCGCCCAAGCAGGGAACCGGGCCGCGAATAGAGAGCACGCGCGCGGAACGGCGCCTGGGGGCCGTCCCACATCGCCTCCTGGGCCTCGTACAGGCTGACGGCCTTCCAATGGTGGTGCCGATCACAATAACCGCGGCGGACGGTCGCGGTCTGACCGTGCGGACCGCGGGTCCGGTGCTGCCGGCGGGCGGCCGGCGGGCCGGAGTTCTCGGGCACAAGTTTTACGAGCAGGTCGCGGGACTGACGAGCCGTCAGTACACCGGCTGGCTGACTGTGGATGCAGAGGACTCCAGCACCGGAATCTATGCGCCGCACACCGAGCGGAGCCTGGTAATCCCCCACAGCAAGACCATCGCGCTTCTCCTCAATGGGCTGGCAGCCACGATCACTTATCGAGCAGCGCAGAAGGCCGGTCGCCAGCGGCTCCTCGACCGCTCCTGAGGCGCGGCCGGGATCTTCGCTAGGACACTAGTACCATCTACTATCCTGTGCGACCCACCGTGGTAGTCCTCGGGGTGCTACTCATCCTCATCGGCCTGGTCTGGATCGGCCAGGGACTCGGCTACGTCAAAGGCAGCTTCATGACTGGCGCGATGCTCTGGGCCTGGATCGGCGCCGGGACCGCCCTGGTGGGGGCAGCCCTGATCTCACTGGCCTTCCGCCGTCTGGCTTGACGCCGGGTCAAGCAGAAGCCTGACATGAGCGCCCGGAGCCATTCAGGTCGAGAAGGTGACGGCCGGCGATCCCCCACGGGGGCATCTACGGGTGGCAATCGAAGCCTGCCTCGCATGGCGGTGCAAGGTCATGGCGGACAGCGCACAGTCCCATACTGATCTGTGGCAACGGCACATGGCCAAGGACCCTGAAAGACTCGTCCCGAATGTCTACCGGATCGACGGCTTCGCTGTGTCACAGATGCTCAACATCCTCGCCATCGCCGGTGAGGATGGCTGGACGATCGTTGACACGGGCATCTCCGCCAGTCCCAGGCGGATCCAGGCTGGCCTCGCCGCGCTGGCCATTCGGCCAGACGCTCTGGCCCGCATTTACCTCACCCATCACCATCCCGACCACGTCGGAGGACTACCGGGCATGCGCGCATGGGCGCCGAATGCGGAGATCGTGGCTCCTGAATACGAGGCCGAGATTATCGCGGGCAAGCGGCCGATGGACCCTTCTTCGGGCTCGGTCAACCGCGCCATGCAGCGTTTCAACAAGCTTCCCGCTGTCCCGGTAGACCGCACGGTGAGAGAGGGAGACACGGTCGCCGGGTTCCGGGTCATCGCGACACCGGGCCACACGCTGGGCCACACTTCATTGCTCTTTGAAAGCCAGGGTCTGTTGCTGACGGCAGACGCTTTCGGCGCGTTGCCGCGCAAGGTCCGAGTGGGCGTGCGCCAAGCCTTTTGCACCGATCCCCCGCTGGCCAAACGCTCAGCGGAGAAGCTGCTGGCGGAGAACTATGCAACAGTGGTCTTCAGCCACGGACCCGTCCTGCGCGAAAACCCGAAGGACCGTCTGCGAGAGATCGTTGCTAATTGCAACTATGCGTAGCTGATCGCCGGTCGGCCCCAGCGGCAGCCGGCGGTAGCGACCTGACGACCGGGAGTTGCTCCCGTCGGGACATCTCCCGTGGACTGGCGCCGATTGGACCACGGCGAACATAGCGCAGACGGCCCTGACCATGGTTCCAATCGGCTCCGAGGCGGTGGTGCCCGTGCGCGGGTTCAGCCTCAGCGGCAAAGAGCGGGCGGGTCTCCGCTATGCGGTCCGCCACTGCGAGCGGCTTGGCATCAGGTCCACCTTCCTGCCGGCCTCCGCGCGTGGGCTTCCTTCGGCGCTGAGATGACTGAGGTCTCCAGGAGCTGGCTCGCCTCCCCGTGGCTTTGTGACGTGACCGTCCCAGGTGCTATAACCAACCCGCAATTTATCTCAAGCCGTGAGAGGAGGTGTTCGCATGTCTTCGAGAGAAGCCTTTCGGCTGGCCGGATTGGCATTGGTGGTCGGCGCGGTGCTCTCCATCGTGGGCAACCTCCTGAACACACTGCTCTTCGCCGGCAATGATCCGACGCCCTATGCCGGCAACGCCCTCTTCGTCCCGGTCAACATTCTCAGCGTCGTTGGCACCACACTCCTGCTGCTGGGTCTGCCCGTCCTCTACCTGAGCCGGCCGGAGGGGTGGGGAGTGCTGGGGCTGATTGGCTTCGTCCTGATCTTTGCCACCGGCCTGATGTTCGGGATCTTCTTCAGCCTGCTCGGTGCAGTGCTGCTGCCCTACCTGGTGCAGGCGGCACCCGCCACCGTGAAGGGCAACGGACCGCCGGCGTTCTTCCCGTTCTTCATCCTGGGGACCGTTTTCGAGGTGCTCGGCATGCTGCTGCTGGCGGTCCCGATCGTGCGGGGATTCGTCGCCGAGCGCTGGGTCGGCTATGTGCTGCTGGCAGCTGCGGTGCTGAACGTGGTCGGCTTCTTCATCGGCGGCCCCGGGGGCCCTCCCAACGTGCTGCTTACCCTGCTCGGCAACCTCGGGACGCTGTTGCTCATGGTGGCTCTCGGCTGGCTCGGGTATTTGCTCTGGAAGGCGCACGCCGGACTGAGGGAGCGCCTCACGGGAAACTGAGGCCCGCGCTGTGGTGGAGCAGCTGACGGTCAGGACGCGCGCGAGCGGTCGTCGGGTTCGGTGAGAAGCGGTGCCAGGAGATCCGGCAGCGCCCGGTCGGCGAGGCGCACCGCCTCGTCAAGCGGAACGTCAAAGACCGCGTACCGCTGTCGTCCGGCTGCCGTCGTCGCCACCAGAGTGGCGAGCCCGGCCCGCCGCTGAAAGAACGACTGCCTCAGGTTCCAACCGATGATTCCGTCACAGGCCAGCATGCTGCGGCGCCGCACCAGCGACCCTGTCCTGGTCACAAGGATCCCGCCAGCCAGCGCGTGCCCGAGGCTTCGGTAGCGATCGTAGGCGAGGACCGCGCCCAGGGGAAGCAGCAGCAGAGACGCCGGCCATGCCCAGGATGGGACCTGCGCCAGCCCAGCCGACGCCACCAGGACGATGATGAGCAGCGCCCACATCACCAGCGCGCGCGTGTACCGCCGTCGGTGGGCCCGTGGGCCGTGGCGGATGAGCGGGACGGTGATGGGCTCCGACGCGTTAAGCACCGCCGCCGCCACTCGCTGCGCCTCATGGAGCGGTGCGGGAGGCAGCAAGAGCGATCCACCGCGCTCGGCGCCGCGGCCGACGCGCAGGCCGGTGGCGATCGCGATGCAACGGGCACCGCGCGCGGCGCGCAGGAGCAGCGGCTCGCTGATCTCCACACCGCGCAGCCTCCGCTCTTCGATGGTGGTGGCCCTGGTCGAGATGAGCCCGCGGGTCACCTGAAGCGCGCCATCCGAGCTCCTGACCAGGCGAAAGCCCCAGAACGCCAGGACGTATCCCATGGTGGACGCGAATGCGACCACGACCAGGAGCACGAGCAGGGAGGCGACCAAGTCCAGCCACCGCGGCACCGCCATCAGCGCGGAATAGGCCTCCGGTACAGGTCCCAGCTGCCGCGGATCGACGTGCGTCTCCGAGACGATCCGCCAGGCAAAGCCCAGGACCACGAAGACGGTAAGGAAGCCTGAAAAGGTGAACGGTCCATACCAGACCCAGGTGGGCCGTATCGCCGCGATCACCTCTTCCGGCGCCGCGTCCGCCGCCTCGTCTTTTGTTCGGCGATGGAGCAGTTCGTCGCGCAGCCGCTCCGCGTCCGCCGCCGACAGGCCGTCCAGACGCAGCGCGTCGTTGCTCTTGCGGTCGGAGAGGCCCGTGCCCACGGTTACGCGGACCAGCCCGAACACACGGTGCAGGGCGGAGGCCGAGATGTCGACGGTCCTGACGCGGTCGAGCGGTACGCTGACTAGCTGGCGCCTCAGCAGACCCCGCCGCACCTGCACCTGGCCTGCGGCGATCCGGTAGGTGGTCGTGTACCAGCGCAGCAGGCCCAGGCTGATCGCGATGCCGGCGCCGACCAGGCCCCAGAGGCCCCCGCGACCCGTGCTGCTCCCGGCGAACACAACGCCCACCAGAACCGGGAACAGGCGCGCGACCTCCCGCACCGGATGGACGAGCAGCATCCTCATGTCGAGCCGGCGCCAGCCGGCCGCCTCCGCCTCGAACGGCGCCATTGGCTGCTCAGAGCCCGAGGCCTGCGGTTGCGGAGACGAGCTCATGTCGCGTCTCCGGCGGTCGACTCGATGGCGCGGGCAAGCTCGTCGACCAGCTCCTGCGCCCGGTCCCGGTCCAGACCGTGGATCTTCAGCGGGCCTGCCGCTGACGCCGTCGTGACGGTGACGTTGGAGAGCCCGAAAAGCTGCTCCAGCGGCCCGCGCTCGGTGTCGACAGTCTGGATGCGCGAGATCGGCGCGATCCGCCGCTCCTGGGAGAACCAGCCGGACTGCGTGTACACGGCGTTTGCGGTCACCTCCCAGCGATGGACCCGGAAGCGCCACCGCGGCATGACGACCACGTGCGCCGCCGCGACCACGACGGTGACCGCCAGCGTGATGACCTGGAAGCGCACGACGCCTTCACGCACCAGGACCATCAGAAAGACCTGTGCCAGGACTACGACAAGCCAGCCGCCCAGGGCCCGGGCAGTCCAGTAGCGGATGGCCCTCGGACTTACCAGGTTGCGCGGCGGCCGCAGCTGCGGCGGGGCGCCCGACGCCTGGCCAGCGTTCGTGCTGGTCAGCGGTGGATCCACCGCTTCAGGGTGCCACGTATCCGAGGCTTGGGCCAGATGCGGGACGTCCTCTCCTTGGTGGGTGCAGGTGGAGGTAATACGCCGGTCTGCCGAGTTCGAGGGCTTAGCCCGGGAGCCGCGGCTCCGCAGTCCGAACGCCGACGGCCAGGTCGCTGTTCAGCCGCCCCTTGCCTCGCTGATCTCGAGCAGGTGCCCGTCCGGGTCGTGAAAAAAGCAGCGGACCTCCCACGCGGACTCCACCGGCGGCGTTACGAACTCGGCCCCACGCGAGCGCAGCACGGCGTACGCGGCGTGGCAGTCAGGCACCCGGAAGGTCATCTCGTGGCTGACGGTGTGAGGGTCGGGCGGCGGGGCGAAGACGATGTCGGGCTTGTCCTGCGTTGGGCCACCGCCCGTCACCAGAAGGAGCCAGGTCCCGAGAAGCCGAAACACTGCAGAGGTGCCGCCGTACTCCCGGTAGAGCTCTGCCCCGAGCACGTCACGGTAGAAAGTGCTCGCGCGCTCCACGTCGCTCACGACCAGGAGATGGGTCAACTCCATACCTTCGGTTGGGAATCCGTCGTTCGAGTCGCCGGTCGCGTTCTGTGTCATCAGCGGCCCAATGGTAGCCGGGCACCGGGCGCCGATACGGCGTAAAGGGCCGGGCGGCGGCCGTGCCGACGACCAAGCGGATCAATGACACTTGGCGGCGTGGCTCTGTGGCTCGAAGAGGCACCCCCCGAGGAGCTGGACGCCGGACGGATCGGGCTTCGGCGCTGGCGGATCGCCGATGCCGAGCTGCTGGTGCGGTTGGTCGCCGACAACATGGAGCACCTTCGTCCCTGGATGCCTTGGGCCGAGGCGCGCCCAACAGTGGAATCACAGCGAGCGTTTCTCAGCCGCACGCAGCAGGCCTGGGAGGAGCGAACCGGCTTCGGCTACGCGGTGACGCTGCCTGATGGTGAGCCCATCGGAGGCATGAGGCTGCACACGCACGAGGGTGCCGGCACGATGGAGATCGGCTACTGGATTGCGGCGACGCAGGTCCGACAGGGGTACGCGACCGAGGGTTCGGCGAGATTGACCGACGCAGCGTTAGCACTGGCTGGAGTGGTGCGGGTGGAGATCCGATGCGACGAGGCCAACCAGGCCTCCGCGGCGGTTCCCCGCAAGCTTGGCTACAAGCTGGTCGGCACCGTCGACAAGGAACCTCACGCAGCAGCCGAGACTAGGCGAGACCTGATCTGGGCAGTCCGACGGGACGACTGGCGCTCGAGCCCCCTCCGTGCACCCTCCCCCAGGAGGGGAGGTACTAAATCGATTTCTCGGGCGCCACTCTAGTGTCCTAGCGCGGCTTGTCGGCCGGGCTCTCGAGCTGCCGGCCGGTCAGCGGTTCCCCGCCGAACAGGCTGGACCAGGGAATCTCGAGCTGCCTATCCCTGCCGATCACTTCGTACAGTGCACGCATCAGCGGGAAGTCGGTCGCTGCGACGACGCCCCTTTCGGTGAGCTTGAGGATGGCGGCGCCGATCACACGAATCGCCGCCGCACCCTCCAGCGTGATGTGGCGGCCCAGCCGCTCATGCGCTTCGGAGAAGGTGAGGCCGGTCCCGATCAAGCGACCGACGCGGACGTTGCGGCCACCGGCGCTGGTCACGTACATGTCACCCACTCCGGCCAATCCGTAGGCGGTCTCGGGGCGGCCTCCGAGCAGGCGCAGCATCTGGCCGATCTCTATCGCACCCTGTCCGAACAGTGACGCCTCGTAGTTGTGTGCGCGATACGGACTGTCACTCTCACCCTGCCGCTCCAGGGTGCCCTCGGCGAAGCCCACGCTGAGCGCGTAGCAGTTCTTCATCGCCGCACAGATCTCGGAGCCCACAAAATCCGTGGATGTCCAGACGTGGTAATGGTCGGTGCGGAAAGTGGCGGCCAGCCGATCCAGCGCGGCCTGCTCGCGCCCGGTGAAAATCACGCAAGTATGCCGGCGGACCGCCACCTCACCGGCGATTGACGGACCCACGATAGCCGACCAAGAAACGCTCTGGCGCAGGTCGGCCGGCACCTGTTCCATCAGGACCTCGGGCAGGATGCGGAGATCGCCTTGCTCATTGGCCTCCATTCCCTTGGCTATCGCTATCACCAGCATGCCGGGCTGGAGAAGGCGTGCGAGCTGCTCACCGGCCCAGTGCACGCCAAAGGAGTTGACTCCGGACAGTACTATCTCAGCTCCCTGGAAGGCGGCCTCAGCCTCCTCCAGTTGATAGGGGCGGACGGTGTCAGGCAGCTTGACCTGAAGGCCTGGGTGGACCCCGGTCGCCTTGACGCTGTCGATTATCTCCCTATCCAGATGAGTGCCGATCAACCGCACGTCGTGCCCGTTGTCGGCCAGCGGGACGCTCAGCGCCGACCCCATGATGCCCGAACCAAGAATTGCAATTGTGGTCATGAGAGACGCCTTGACCTCCTTGACTCCTCGTCTTGCCGCGACTAAAGTGACTTGAATAGCCTTGCAGCAACGGCACGATTCTGCAAGCCGTTGAGGCCTCGGACTGGGGAGAGGTCCTGTTAGTACTCATGCTGACGCGGGCCGCACAGCACAGCACAGCACAGCACTGACGCTGATGGTCTCTGTCTTTCTGCAACTCCGCCTCAAGGCCCGGAACTGAGGACGTGATGGCCGACGGAAGACGGAGAAGGCAAAACGGAGTTCCGGCCGCGCGGGTGCTCGGGGCCCATGCCGATCGTGAGCGAACGCTGGAGCGCCTGGAGTCGGAGACGTTCGACCTGCTGGTGATCGGAGGGGGTGTGATCGGGGCCCGCATCGCCCTCGAGGCGACGATGAACGGAGCCAGGGTCGCCATGGTGGACGCCGGCGACTTTGGCGGCGCCACCTCGAGCGCCTCCTCCAAGCTGATCCACGGCGGGCTGCGCTACCTCCAGATGTACGACTTCAATTTGGTCCGGGAGGCCCACGCCGAGCGCCGCGCGCTTCTGGACCGTCTCGCTCCTCATCTGGTCACGCCGCTGACCTTCGTGCTGCCGGTGTACAAGGGTGGCCCGCACGGTGCCCCCGCGATCGCCGCCGGCATGCTCGCGTACGCCGCGATGTCGGGATTCCGCCATAGCCGAGCCGGGATGCTGAGCCCCAAGGGAGCCCGCAAACTGGTGCCTCTGATCAAGACCGACGGGATGGTGGCGGCCGGCGTCTACGAGGACGCCCAGACACACGACTCGCGCCTGGTCCTGGCCACCGTCACGGCCGCCGCTCGAGCCGGCGCGGCGGTGCTCAACTACACGAAGATCACCGGGCTCGATCTGGCTCGCGGCGGCATCGTCGCCGCCCACGCCGGAGACATGAGGATCAGGTGCCGGTCGGTGATCAACGCGGCAGGCCCCTGGGTCGACGCGATCCGCCTGATGGAGGACCCGCGCGCGAGACCGATGGCTCGGCTCAGCAAGGGAGCGCATATCGTCCTCGAGCCACCTCGGGATTTGCCCTGGCAGGCCGCCGTCACGACGCCCCTGGAGGGTGGGCGGGTCAGCTTTGCCGTTCCCTGGGAGGGGATGCTGCTGCTGGGAACCACGGACACGGACTATGAGGGTGACCCGGCCGCAGTCAGAGCCGAGCCTGAGGACATCGACGAGATACTGAGCGAGGCTTCCAGGTCCCTACCCGCCGAGGTGCTGGCCCGAGATCGAATCCGGTATACGTTTGCCGGTCTTAGGGTGCTGGCTCGAAGCGGAACCAGCACTGCAAAGACCCCCCGTGAGGAGGTGATCCGGGTTGGTCCGGCCGGTATGGTCTCGGTCGCTGGCGGCAAGCTGACCACTCACCGGCAGATCGCGCTCAAGGTTCTGCAGCAACTGGAGCCTTTCCGGCGGGCGCGGCTGACCTCGAGTCCTCTCCCGGGTGCCGGGCGGCTGCCTCCGCGTCCCGCCGATGTGCCGCCCGATGTCTGGAAACACCTGACTCACCTGTATGGTGACGAGGCCCCGCTGGTCCTCCACACAGGACGGCTGGAGCGGATCCATCCCGAGGGCACCGACGTCTGGGGCCAGGTGATTCATGCTGTCGAACAGGAATGGGCGATAACTGTGGACGACGTCGTGCGCCGGCGCACGACGCTCGAGATTCGAGGCCAGGCCACCCCCGAAGCCAGGGAGGCAATCGGCCAGATGATGGCCAGCATCAGCAAGATGCAGGTTGCCGGATGAGCAGTGGCCTTTATGGAGTGAACGAGCGATGAGTCTTGGATATGACCGGAACCTCTACATGCTGGCCTTCGACCACCGGGCGTCCTTTCAGAAGGGCCTGTTCGGCGTGGAGGGCACGCCGTCCTCGGAAGAGACAGCGCGGATCGGGCAGTCCAAACAGATCATCTTCGAGGGCCTCCGCCGGGCTATCGAGGAAGGTGCTCCCCGGCAGTGGGCCGGGCTGCTCGTCGACGAGCAGTTCGGAGCCCCTGTCGCCCGGGCGGCCAAGAAAGAGGGTCTCACCCTCGCCATGCCCGTCGAGAAGAGTGGCCAGGACGAGTTCGATTTCGAGTTTGGCGAGGACTTCGGAAGCCATATAGAGGCCTTCGATCCCGACTTCACCAAAGTCCTGGTTCGCTACAACCCTGAGGGGGACCAGGCCATGAACCAGAGGCAGCTGGAGCGGCTCAGGCGGCTGTCCGAGTGGTTGCGAGCCCGGGACCGCAAGTTTCTCTTCGAGCTGCTCGTGCCGCCCGAGCCCGCGCAGCTCCAGCGGGTGGATGGCGACAAGGACCGCTACGACCGCGAGGTGAGGCCCGGGCTGGTCGTGCGGGTGATCGAGGAGTCCCAGTCGGCACATGTCGAGCCGGACATCTGGAAGATCGAGGGACTCGACCGGCGCGAGGACTGCGAGCGAGTGTCGGTGCAAGCCCGTTCAGGTGGCCGGGACAACGTGAGCTGCATCGTCCTGGGCCGGGGAGCCGATGAAGCCCGCGTCATGCACTGGTTGCGACAGGGCGCTGGGGTGCCTGGATTCGTCGGCTTTGCGGTCGGCCGGACAATCTGGTGGGACCCGCTGAAGAGTTGGGTCGCGGGTCAGACCGAGACACCGAACGCGGTCGCCACGATCGCCGCCAACTACGGCCGGATGGTCCAGGCTTACGAGGCGGCGGCGACTGCCGCCGGCGCGTCGAGATGATCGTCGCAATTGCGGCCGATCACGCCGGCCTGCCCCTTCTCCAGGTCCTGACGGACGTCGTCTCCGCCGCAGGACACGAGCCGCTCCTGCTCGGCCCCTCTGATGGCCGGCCCGTCGACTATCCGCTGGTCACACGATTGGTAGGGGACGCGATAGCCACCGCCAGGGCCGAGCGAGGCATCCTGGTCTGCGGCAGTGGGGCGGGCGTCACGGTGGCCGCCAACAAGCTGCCCCTGATCCGAGCCGCCTACGGGACCGACCACTACACAGCCGGCCAGATGGTCGAGCACGACTCCTGCAACGTAATCGCGCTGGGTGCCCGGGTGATGGGTCCTGCCGTCGCCGCCGAGGTGGTCCAGGCCTTTCTGGGCGCTCGATTCAGCGGCGAGGAGCGGCATGCCCGGCGGCTGGCGGCGGTACTCGAGTTCGAGAGGCTGCGAAGCTTGAACGCGGCGACGCGCCTGCACGAGGCGGGGCAGAGCCTGTGGCTGGACTACATCACCCGAGGGCTGCTGGACAGCGGGGACCTCGCGCGTTACATCGCAAGCGCCGCGGTCACCGGTTTGACCTCCAACCCGACCATCTTCGACAAGGCGATCACCGGGAGCGCCGACTACGACGAGCAGGTGCGGCAGCTCTCCGAGCGCGGCCTGGCCACCGAAGAGCTGTTCTTCCAGCTTGCGATCGACGACCTGCGCAGGGCCGCGTCTCTCTTCAAGCCCACCTGGGACGCCACCCAGGGTGTGGACGGCTACGTGTCACTCGAGGTCTCCCCGACACTCGCCTACGACACCGCCGCTACCATGGCGCAGGCCAGGATGCTGCACGAGCAGGCGGCGATAGCGAACCTGCTCGTCAAGGTGCCCGGCACGTCCGAAGGTCTGGTTGCCATCGAGGAGCTGATCTTTGCCGGCATCCCGCTCAATGTGACGCTGCTCTTCTCCGACGATCAGTACATCGCCGCGGCCGCCGCATACAGGAGGGGGCTCGAAAGGCGGCGTGAGGCCGGCCTGGACCTACGGGTGGCGTCGGTGGCGTCGGTTTTCGTCTCACGCTGGGACCAGGCCCTGGTCAACCTGGTACCAGACGAGCTCCAGGACCAGCTTGGCATCGCCATCGCCAAGCGCTGCTATCGCGCCTACCGGCGGAGCCTCGGGTCTTCTGACTGGAAGGTTCTGGAAGCGGCTGGCGCTCGGCCTCAGCGGCTCCTCTTCGCCAGCACGGGCACGAAGAGCAAGAGAAGACCAGACACCTACTACGTCGAGGCGCTGGCGGCTCCCGACACCATCAACACCATGCCGCAGCCCACTCTCGACGCATTAATCGACCATGGCCACGTCGGCGAGCTGCTATCCGCGGACGCCGTCGACGCCGACCAGATGGTGGCGCAGTTCGAATCCCGCGACATCGACGTGCAGGGGCTGGCGGCCAGGCTCCAGACTGAGGGGGCCAAGGCCTTCGTCGACTCCTGGGAGGATCTGATGCAGAAGCTGGCAGGCAAAGCCACCAAAGTGAGCGCGGGAGGTACGTGATGAGCGCGG
>Ga0209526_10000524_pt1 | contig 25022 bp, 18 predicted proteins | sample JacPinW_OM2H0_M1_FD_188566 | JGI IMG/M metagenome (GOLD analysis project Ga0209526, IMG submission 188566) | Forest soil microbial communities from Algoma, Ontario, Canada - Jack Pine, Ontario site 1_JW_OM2H0_M1 (SPAdes) (version 2) | ecosystem: Environmental > Terrestrial > Soil > Boreal... | reverse complement strand
AACAACGAGCACCCGACGACGAAGGATAAGCCCATCCGCAATGCACGGATCAAACGTACCATGTGTTCCTCCCGTCACTTGCAGTGCAGGGCTAAGGGATCGTCCGCTAGCATCTTACGAGTATGGGTCACCAAAACAACGGCTAGGCGATGTTCGCTGGCATAGCGTTGCAGCGGCGTGACGGCGTCATAGTCAGCCGAATAAGGGTCTTCTCCTTTTTTCCGTAGCGGCCGTACCTTTAGAAACACGTCAATAATAATGAGCCGTGGCCTCGTGCAGCCAAGTCGCCACTTGTCAAGTTCAGCGATCAAACCTGTATCGATCCGTGGCGCGATCGTTCTGACCGTCAGGCGGTCGAGATTGATGACTCGCCAGCCGGGGTGCCGGGTATCACCGGAGTTGTTTGTGAGCATGACTGCCGCAGTGACGTTGCCTGCCGCGTATTCAGACAGAAGCTTGTCTGTGAAGTGTTGTATCTGCGGATTTGCATATGGCGGATTGCACCACACCTTGCCGCTCCATTTTTGTTTCAATCCGTCTTGCTTCTCGGTGAAAAAAATGGCGGCTTCAACTGTCTTCTGCGCAATGGCACTAGACGCAGGGTCAAGGTCTATCGAGCCGAGCACGGCACGGGCTGCCTCGACATATCGGCCGGGAGTATACCATTCGTTATCGCCAGAGAATGACGACAACCGGTCGCCAGTAATCTCCCGATAGACAGCGGCCTTGGTTGGCTCTTGTCCATCAGCTAGGAGACTATCAAGAACCTCACGAATCCGGCCGGGGGACTCCTCTTCTGCATCGCGCACCTTACGCGCCTCGTGGATTTCCTTGCGAGTTAGACCGACAGCCGCCGCCGAAAAAGCGTTCTCGTCTGGAACGCTTTTCGGTCTACCTCGCACGGCTGCGTCTGGTGGCTGCACCGCATCATATTCATCAGCCATTCTGCCCGGGCGTGCGCCTCAATCTCAAGTGCGTCGGCCTGTGCGTTGTAGACAACCTTGATTACTTCGTCGAACGCGCCCTTAGCCTTGGCAAATCTCGCAGCCGATTTGGCGGCATCGTAAGCAACTGCCGCCATAGCCTTGGCTTCCAAGACTTCGGCTGAGGTTATGGCTGTAGTCAGACGCTCTGCCGCCTTACGGACCAGAGTCGGAAGGCTGTTGGCAATATCCGAAACTGTTACAAGATTATCGTTAGCCGCAACCGGCGTCCGCATAAGAATCCCCTTGGAAATAGAGTCAGCCTTACACCCGCGAAGCGAGCGCGCTAGCCGTTTCGATTTGTAGTGAGTGCCCGTGCCGCGTCGAACGCGGCGAAATTTAAGTGAACCGGTTGTAACGGTTTTCGTCGAAAATTGATAGATGCGCACACTTTTTCGATTTCAACGGTGTAGCTGATTTCGTAGCTTTTTTCAATGTGCGGACACTTCGTGTCCTGTTCGTAACAGTCGGAACAATCGCGAGCCGTAGCGCGGCTCACTGAGGGCCTTCCGATCGCGGGCCAGCATGGTAGCGGCCGGGTTGAACCAAGCTGCTGACGGGCCGCGCTCGGTGGCACAGACCGGTGCCTTAGCGGGGGTCTGTCATGACCTTGCTGGTGAGGTAGGAAAGCACAACGCTGAGTTCTAATGCGGCCATCATGTTGGAAGCTGTCACGATGGGATACGGCGGGGTGCTAGCTTCCGGTTGCCCGTCTGCCCAATCAATAAAGTCAGCGGCTTGGGTAAGGCGAGAAGCCAAGGCGCGGTACTCGTGCGCGGCTTGCCTCGCAATGGATTTTATTTCGGTCATGATCGACACCCATTTCCTTGGCGAGTCTTCGTCTACCGGCGCGGAGCGGTCAACAGACTCGTTTGGATTGTGCGTCAGACGGAGCGTTGCGCCGGTTGCGTGGCTGGCCGTCATGAAAGAGGCCGCCGACTGAAGGCGGCCTATCTCGCTAACCAAAGGACCGCCGCGAATGCGGCTATGATTGCCGTTGAAATGAGAAGACCTAGAGCAATGGCTTTCAAATAATCCCAGACGGACAAACCTGGCTTGCGTGACGGCATTACGCCCGTCCGCTACACAAGATAGCAAAGGCAGGCGAGTCACAAACGCGGCAACCGTAGAGTGCGGAAATACTTCTATTACCGGCGCGGCCCTACTACCGGTGCGTTCCTGCGGGCCGGTGGCTACTCGCTATGGGCTGGCTGGCGGGCGCATGGGCGGCGCCGGTAGAGGGCTGGGCGGGGCTGCCGGGCAGCCTACCGTCGTGTCAGACCGCAGCCCGCCAGCGACCCAATGAAATCAAACCGTTACATTGCGGCGATACAGTCAACCCGGCGCATCCGGGCAATCATCCGATGCACCGCGCGTCGCAAGCCCACTTCACCTACCGCGCCAGCGCCTATTTTCCGGGCGAAAGCGACGAGGCCGAATTCTTCGAATGGCGGCGCCGTCACCATGTCCATATTGGCCATGACGTCTGGATCGGGCACGGCGCCATCGTGCTGCCGGGCCGCAACATCGGCACCGGCGCCGTGGTCGCGGCCGGTGCTGTCGTGACCAAGGACGTCCCGGCCTACACCATCGTCGCGGGCAATCCGGCGCGGCCGATCAAGCGGCGCTTTTCGGAAGCCGTTTCCGGGCGGCTGGCGGAGCTTGCGTGGTGGGACTGGGACCATGAGGCGTTGCGCCGTGCGCTACCCGACTTCCGAAAGCTTGCGATCGAGGAATTTCTCGCGAAATATGAGGCAAGCGCGATCTCCGTCCCCCGCAACAGCAAAACAAGAAGTGCGACATCGTGACCGACATTTTCATCGAAGGCGGCCGAACCCTGCTCGGCGACGAGATCCTGGAAACCTCGCTGCGGGTCGTAGGCCGCGACATCGGCGCCATCGGCACCGGTCACGGCCGCGGCTCCCTTGAGCTTAATGCCCGCGATCTCTTGGTGCTGCCGGGCATCGTCGATCTGCACGGCGATGCCTTCGAACGGCAGATGATGCCCCGCCCCGGCGTCGATTTTCCGATCGACGTGGCGCTCGCCGAAAGCGACCGGCAAGCGATCGGCAACGGCATCACCACCGTTTTTCACGCCACGACCTGGTCGTGGGAGCCGGGCCTGCGCAGCGGCGACAATGCCAGGCAGTTGCTCGAAGCGATCGAGAGCCTGAGGCCGCAGCTTGCGGCCGATACCCGCTTTCACCTGCGCCACGAGACCTACAATCTCGATGCCGAACCTGCCATCGCGCAATGGCTGTCCGACGGGCGCGTCGATCTGTTCGCGTTCAATGACCACATGGAGTTCATCGTTCGGAGTGCCGCCAAGCCCAGGAAGCGTGCGCAGGTGGTGGAGCGCTGCGGCCTGTCCAACGAGGAGTTCGACCGCCTGGTGGAGCGCGTCGTTTCCCGCGGTGACGAAGTGCCCGCGTCGATCGCGCGGCTGGCGCAAGCAGCGCGAGACGCCAGCGTAAGAATGCTTTCGCACGACGATGAAAGCCCGGCGAAGCGACGAGCGTTTCGCGCGCAGGGCGTCAACATCGCCGAATTCCCGGTCAATGAGGAAACCGCGCGGGAAGCAGCACAAGCCGGCGATTTCATCGTGTTCGGCGCACCCAATGTCGTGCGCGGCGGCAGCCACACCGGATGGACCAAAGCCTCCGACATGATCGCCAAGGGCTTATGTTCGGTGCTGGCGTCGGATTATTATTATCCGGCGCAGCTCTTGGCGGCATTCCGTCTTGCCGCCGACGGCGTGCTCCCGCTTCCAAAAGCCTGGAACCTGATTTCGGCAGCGCCGGCGCAGGCCGCCGGCCTCTCGGATCGCGGCATTCTCACCGAGGGATGTCGCGCCGATATCATCCTGGTCGACGATAAGGTGCCGATGCGGCCGCGCATCGTCGCGGTCGTCGCGGCGGGAAAGCTGGTTCATCTGGCCGATGCGAGCCGTCTGCTTCGTTCCTCGACCGTTTGGCGCGAGGCGATTGCAGCAGAGTAAACCGCGGCTCTATTCTGGACCCGATGGCCCCTTTCCCACGCTATGCGATTTATCATGCCGCCGCTCGCGGCGGCGTACTCGATCGCTTCGGCGCGCATATGCTCGGCTATGATGGGTGGACCGGCGAGGACCTGTCCTTTCCGGAAGACGTCGTGCGGTCCGTGCCGGATTGGCGCGATCTGACGCAAGACCCCAGGAAATACGGCTTTCACGCCACGCTGAAAGCGCCGATGGCCTTGGCGGATGGCAAGACCGAGGCTGAACTTCTCGCCGCCTGCGAATCCTTCGCCGAGACGCCGCGGCCTGTGCCCGTGATCGCCCCCGTCGTCAATTCGATCAGCGGCTTCCTCGCGGTGGTGCCGACTGAGCCATCGGCCGAACTCGAGCGGCTCGCGGCCGACTGCGTCAGCGCCTTCGATTCATTCCGCGCGCCGCTGACGCCGGAAGACCGCGCGCGGCGCAATCCCGCAAAGCTGACGCCACGGCAATGCGACTATCTCGATCGCTGGGGCTACCCTTACGTCATGGAAGAGTTTCGCTTCCACATGACGTTGACGGGGCGGCTTGGCAGCGAGCGGCGCGAGCCTTTGCTTGCGATGTTGCGGGAACGTTTCGCCGCCGTCGGCCTCACAAGGCTTGTGATCGACGGGATCGCGCTGTTTCGGCAGGACGACGCGGCATCACGGTTCCGGATCATCGGTCACTGGCCGCTCCGCCCGTCGCCTGAAAAATAATCTTTTGCTGGCCGGAAAAATCGGGTTTGCTCGGGCCTTGCCGGGATATTTCGCAAGCGATGCATCGGACACCGCTGAAGGAGCACACATGAACGGACTTGGCGGTCTCAACAAATCACCCAATGGCGTCGTCATTGGGCTCGTCCAGCTGCAATTGCCTGTCGTCGTGACCAGGGCCGATCTGGCGCGGCAGACCGAACGCATCGTCTCGATGGTCGGCAAGGCGCGGCGCAATCTTTCCACGATGGACCTTGTGGTGTTCCCGGAATATTCGCTGCATGGGCTATCGATGGACACCAACCCCGAGATCATGTGCCGTCTCGACGGCCCCGAGGTCGCAGCCTTCAAGCAGGCCTGCATCGACAACAAGATCTGGGGCTGCTTCTCCATCATGGAGTTCAACCCGGACGGCAATCCCTATAATTCCGGACTGATCATCAACGATCGCGGCGAGATCAAGCTCTACTATCGCAAATTCCATCCCTGGATTCCGGTCGAGCCGTGGGAGCCCGGCGACATCGGCATTCCCGTGATCGAGGGGCCGAACGGCGCCAAGATCGCGCTCATCATCTGCCATGACGGCATGTTCCCGGAGATGGCGCGCGAATGCGCCTACAAGGGTGCGGAGATCATGATCCGCACCGCCGGCTATACCGCGCCGATCCGCGAAAGCTGGCGCTTCACCAATCAGGCCAATGCGTTCCAGAACCTGATGGTGACAGCCAATGTCTGCATGTGCGGCTCCGACGGCTCGTTCGATTCCATGGGCGAAGGCATGATCGTCAATTTCGACGGCTCTATCATCGCGCACGGTACGACGGGACGCGCCGACGAGATCATCACCGCCGAAGTCCGCCCTGATCTCGTGCGCGAGGCGCGGATCAACTGGGGCGTCGAGAACAACATCTACCAGCTCTGGCACCGCGGCTATGTCGCGGTGAAGGGTGGCGCGATGGATTGCCCTTACACCTTCATGCAGGACATGGTGGCAGGCCACTTCCGCTTGCCATGGGAGGACCAGGTCAAGATCACCGACGGCACCTCCTGCGGTTTCCCCGCCCCGACGCGCATGTTCGGCAAGACTGCAAAGGCGGCGGAGTGACAACCGCCGCCGGTCCGATTTCCTATTCGATTTTTCAAACAGCCGTGCGGGCGTGAGTCCGCACTCTCGTGGCACGATATTTCCGAGTTATTGGAAGCGAGCCACACTCGAGAAACGAGAGGGCGCAGGGAAAGCCGGGTGCTCAGCGCACCCGCAGCCTCGCGTGCGAAATAAATAAAGCACACGAGCGTAGTCACCACAGGTTCACCGGAAACAACCGACCTTCCCTGCGCAATGGTTTACGGTTTACTTCGTGCTCTCCCCGGTGACCGGGCTGTTTTGCCACCGTCGCTTGCGCAGATCATCCTGCGAAAACTTGACGCCAGCGTCGGGGCGTCAGGACCACACGACTTCGCCGTCCGCAGCAGCCCCGCTCGTCTTGCGATACTGCCGCGTCCACCGCATCCCGCACCCAACGTTCGTGACGATCGCGAAGCGCCCCTCTTAATCGAGGCAGGATGGCGCGGAGTCTTAGAGATGATTTGCCCGACGGCACAAGCGAAATATTTTTGCAAGGGGGGACTGGGCGACCCAAATCACGTTGATCCCCCTCAACAAAATAGCTTTTTGGTAAACTCCGATCCGGGCCCCGGATCGAGCCAAGGGGGCCGGTCTTAGGGGGTAGGATGGGTGGAGCGCAGCGATACCCATCACCTCACCAATGCTAAAAATGGCGCCATGACCGACTATCGCCGCAACTTCCTCGCCGGAGGCAGCTTGTTCTTCACCGTCAATCTGGCGGAGCGGCATCCCCGCAGAGATGATCAGGAAGTTCGCCTGATCAGAATGCCAGTGCATCACCATGCAGCGCGCTGACATCTTTGCGAGAAAGGCGATCTATCGATTGCCGACGTGGCGCTCGCGGTGGGGTTTAGCGATGCGTCCCAACTGAACCGCGTGTTTCTAAGGTTGACGGGAACTACGCCAACAGCTTTTCGTCGCGAGAATGGTCCAGGTTTTTCATAGGGGGCACGTAGCACCTGATCGGCGGACGACCGCCCCATATGCGAGCACGATGATGATCGCACGTAGGAATTCGTTAACCAGAAAAAGTTGTTCAGCGGGCAGCAATCGAATTGCACGACTGACTTTATCCTCAACTTTAGATCGATCGCGCTAAAGCGACGATTGTTTGCATCTCACCATGCAGACCCAAAAGCATGCCAGAGCCCGTTGCAGGCTCGCTTCGATCGTGAGGGGGCTCATTCATGGACGCGCAGGAGGCTTGGGGCGACTCTAAGATTGATAGAGGGTCAAACACGATCACTTCTCACTTCCAGAGGTCCGGAATTTATATCTTCCTGATTTCATTCGCATCTTTGTATTACCTTTCAAACGCGCCGCTCCTGCTTGGGCACTGGGATTTGGGATGGCACCTGGCCGCCGGAGACTTGATCAGAGACCGAGGTAATATTCCTTTCCAGGATCCATGGTCATTTACCCTTGGAGACAGGCAATGGTTTAATCTTTCGTGGCTTTGGGACGTGATTGCCAGTGTATTATTTCAATATACGAAATTTAGTGGTCTCCTATTTTTTGTAGTTGCATGTGGCGCAGTCATAGTCGGATATCTTACGTCCATCTGCTTAAGCAGCGGAGCCTCGGCAATTGCTGTTTGTATTTCCGTTTTTTCCGCGTGTTTGCTCTACCCCTCTTTTGCAACGCCGCCGAATATTTATCTCGCCGCTTCGCCAAACACTTCTACCATGTTGTTTTGCGTCATTTTCTTCGGCGAATGTTTGAAAAGGACGAGATGGTTCTTGTTGCCAGCGATCATGGTCCTTTGGGCCAATCTGCATGGCGGCTTTTTGCTTGGGTTTCTTATTGTCGGCATTTTTGGCGGCGTGGCTTTGCTTCGACGGGATTGGGCAAATCTTAAAATCTACAGCTTCGCGGGAGTTGGTTGCGTCGCTGCAATATTCATCAATCCGCTCGGCTGGCATATCTATGACGGCGTGACCGCTACGCTGGGCCACTTTGTGCAAGCGAACATCACCGAATGGCAGTCTTATTATTCGAACATAACCGCGCCGGGGAACCTGTGGCGAAGCGTTCCCGGGATCATCTATATTCTGATGTTTATCGGGTTTGAACTACGCTACCGAGGCTCCCGTCCCATTCCCCTGGAGCCACGGCTGCTGTCTTGGCTGTTCTTGTTCCTGGGATTTTATCAACTCAGATACATGTCCTTCTTTTTTCTGATCTCGGCGGTTCCGGTAGCTCTCCACATCGATCGGCTGCTGCCGAAACAGCTGGGTAATTTTCAAATCCAGAAATCGTTGCTGGCTGCCGGCATCGTTGGAGCGTGCGCTCTGCCACTGACTTTTATGCAAATAGAACCGGCTCTCGGACTTCCGGAAATGCTTTCAGAGCAGGATGCTCGTTATCTTCAAACACACTTCTCGCATGCGCGGCTTCTGAACAACTGGAACGTCGGCGGACTTTTGATTTTCCGCACGCAAGGTACCGTACCTGTGTTCGTAGACGGTCGAGGAGCTACCGCTTATCCAGATGATTTACTGCGTGATTATTTCAAACTGGCCGAATGGGAGATTGATGAGACCGCCTGGGACACGGTGCTTGAGAAATACCAAATCGATACGGTGCTTTGGGTGAAGGCGCATGAAAATTTAAGGCGGTTTCTCGTGGATAAGAGAGGTTGGAAGGAGGAATACGCCGGATTGTATGAGAGCATTTACGTCAAGCCATGACGCAGCATCAAGTTTTTCGGTTCTGGCCATATTCACGTCTGGTGGGCGCGGCAGGAAATTGCGGAGATGATGGCATGCACTCTGAGCGCCACTCATCCGCCGGCTTGCCGCACATAGGCATATTCGTCCCCACGCGATGGGAAGACGTGGGCATTGCTGCGGCGGCAATGCTCGCCATCGGCATCCCATTCGTGGCATTCGCAAACCTCGTGCTGTTCCACTTTTATGTACGGGGCAGCTTCGTGCTGGACTCTGGCCTGCTTGCATCCCTGATGTGGCACAGCAATGCGGCCCTCACGCAACCGGCGAGCCTTGGCGGAGGCAGCTTCTTCGGCACGCACGTGTCGCCGTTATTCCTGCCCGTCTCGGCGCTTAGCTGGTGTCTGCCGTTTTCAATGCCACAGTTTTTCGCCGGCTTTGTCGGGTTCAGCCACGCGCTGCTGGCACTTGCTGTGTTTTGGCTACTGGTGGAGGGCTTCGGCCTGCGGCGCGGCGTGGGACCGTGGATCGCGGCTCTCGCCGCGCTAGGCTTCGCCTTCAGCGGGCTGGCGATCGCGATTGCGCGCTACCCACATTTCGAGACGCTGATCGCGGCCTTCTTCCTGCTGTTCGCCGTGGCACAGGTGCTTGGCCATCCACGCCTCGCCGTCGCCTTTTTCGTCCTGGGTCTGGCGACCCGCGAGGATGCCGGGTTCCACTATGTAGCCATCCTCGGCTTATTGGTCACGCTGAATGTTGCCTATGGCGTACCGTTGCGGCAGCAGCGAACGGAATGGACCTTCGCGCTGGCGGCGCTGTTCTACGCCATCGCCGTGATGGCCGTGCAGCGCCTTGTATTCCCAGAGACGTCAGCACTCGCGCGGGTATATCTCGGGGACCCGCCCCTCGCACATCTAAGTGCTGGGCTGATTGGAGACCGTATCCTCTTCTTCCTGGTCGGCCGTCCATACATCCTGTATCCTGCTCTTGGTGCCTGCATATGGGCTCTGCGAGCACGGAACCCCTACATAGTGCTGGCATTTGCTGCCGGTCTTCCATGGATGCTACTGCACGCGTTGGCGAAAAGTCCGCTCGCCGGCACGCTCGTGAGCTACTACGCTTTTCCGTTTCTTATCGCTCTGGCTTGGCCGCTCTTCGGCGTGATGCGACAGCGGCAACGGACAGGGAACGCCGGCGACCCGACTTCGGTCATCGTGGGTTTCGGTGCGCTGCTGGCGTTGAGCTTCTTCCCTGCTATCGGGATACACGATCCCGGACAACTGCCCCTTCCTCAGGCGTTCTGGGACCCGCCATCCCGCGCACAGCAGGCTGCGACCGATCGCGGCGTGGCGGCAATGAGCGCAGCACGACCGATGCTCGGTCGGTTGCTCGTTGACAACAGCATCGCCGCCCTCGCCCCAAATGGGTTTGCGCAAAGAGAAGTGCCGTTTCTACTGGGCAACGCAACGGCGCCGAGCGAGGCGACTGCCTCCCCGGACACAGTGGTGTTCTTCGCCGAGGGCTACGACGCGCAGCGGTTGCGTGCGATAGCCGACGCTGCGGGACTCACCAAGCGTTACTCCATGCCCGGCACGCAAGTCCACCTGGCAGCACGGCAGAGGCTTGAAGACGTTCCATCGCTCGCCGGCCTCGTGGCCGCCGAGCAAGGCGACGCCCAGAAATAGGCGAATCCCCCGCGTCTACCCGGTGGCGTGCGATTTCCGTAAGGGGGCGTTGGGATCGACGCACTTCCAGATGAAAGCGGAAGTAGATTCAGAGCATCAGCTGCTCCACGGCGGGCCAATTTGCATCAATTTCGAATTTGGCTGCACGCTCTCGTTTCCCGGCGGATGAAGCTGCGGGCGAGACCGGGTAAAGGACACCCGGCCGCGCTTGATGCCCCAGAGCGGTTGCGCGAGCGTCGAAATCGCATCGGCAGGATTACTCGCATCGAGACAAACGAGATCGGCCGGTCCGCCGACCGCGATGCCGTAATCCGTGAGCCGCATCAGCCGCGCCGCGGCACCCGTGATCATGTCGAGGCATCCGGCGAGGTCCGATGGCCGCGACACGTGGCAAACGTTCGCATAAAGATTCGCCATCCGGATCAGCGAGCCGTCGCCATAGGGCGTGAAGGGATTCAAGACATTGTTGGTCGAGATCGAGCAGGTCACGCCCACTTTCCGCAAAGGTTCGGCCGGCACCACGCCGCGCGGCACCGCATGGTCGTGGCTGCGGCCCATCAGATGCAGATCGGTCGACGGCAATATCGTCACGGCGACGCCTGCAGAGGCCAGCTGCGCCGCGATCGCGTTGAAGCGATCCTGCGGCAATAGCGACATCTGCGTGGCGTGACCGACCGCCACCCGGCCACCCCAACCGAATTCCTCGGTCTTGCGGCAGACATATTCGATCTGCATCCCCTGCGTGGTCTCGGCAAGGTCGAGATGCATGTCGATCTCGGCATCGAAGTCGCGCGCGATCGCAAAGATCCGGTCGATCTGGCCGCGCGGATCACTGTCGAAATAAGGCACCGCGCCGATCGCCCGCGCGCCGCGGCGCAGGCCCTCGATCAGGAGCTCTTCGGTGCCGGGATTGTTGGTGAGCCCTTCCTGCGGGAACACGCACAGCTCGATGTCGATCGCCCAGGCATGGTCACGCGTGAGCTGCTCGACCGCTTCGAAACCGATCATGCCGATGCCGGGATCGAGTTCGACATGGGTGCGCATCCGCATCGTGCCCTGCGCGATGCAGCGCTCCAACGTGCGCTTGCCGCGGTCGTAAACATCCTCGACCGTAAAATTGCGTTTGGCGGCCGCGGTTTCCCGGACCGCTTCGGCGACGGTGCCCTCCTCGATCCGGCAACGGTCGAGGATGCAGGTCTTGTCGAGATGGATGTGCGTCTCGATCATGCCGGGAACCACGAGGCAGCCTCCAGCATCTAATTCTTGGGCATCGATTTCTTGCGCATCAGCTTGCAAGGCTTCCGAGACAGCCGCAATCGTCGTGCCGTGAATACCGATATCGACGAGGCGAAGCTCGCTCCCCTGCAGCATGCGGGCATTGCGGATGACAAGGTCCATCAATTCACCGCTGCCGGACGGGCGCCCAAATAGGCATCGTCCAATACCGCCTCGCGTAGCTCCGCAGCGCTGCCTTGCTTCAGCACAGAGCCGCCTCCGAGCACACAACCCCGATCGGCGATCGCAAGGACATGGTCCGCCATTTGATCGACAATCAGCAACGTCATGCCGGCTTCCCTCAAGCGCGTAAGCTGTCCAAACAATTCCGAAGCGACGGCAGGGGCCAAGCCCAGCGAGGGTTCGTCCAGCAGCAGAATATCAGGTCGCGCCAACAGCCCGCGCGCGACCGCGAGCATCTGTTGTTCACCGCCTGACAGCAAGCCTGCGGCCATATGCAGGCGAGGACGCAGCCGCGGAAATCGCTCGAGCATGGTTTCGATCTCGGCCGGGTCGAAATCGCTACGACGGGTCGCGCCAAGCCGCAGATTCTCGGCAACGGTCAGATGCGGAAATACCTGCCGGCCTTCGGGCACCAGGATCAAGCCTTTGCGTGCCACGAGGTGCGCCGGAAGCCGCGCCAGTTCCACGCCATCGAGGCCGATATTCCCGCTCACGGGGCGGAGCAGACCGCTCAAGGATTTCATCAGCGTCGACTTGCCGGCGCCGTTGGGGCCGAGCACCGCGATGGTCTCTCCACGGCCCACCTGCAGGCGGATTTGGTCGAGCACCGCAAGCGATCCGTAACCGGCGGCAAGCCCGCGCACGTCGAGCAAGGTCGAACCGGCCGCCCGCGACGCTACCGGCCGTGCTGACGCCGCGCCGCCAAGATAGGCCGCCTTGACCGCGGGATCGGCGCGCACGATCGCCGGCGGCCCGGCGGCAATGCGGCGACCGGCGTCCAGCACCACGACCTCGTCGGAGATCGACATCACGAGCGTCATGTCATGTTCGACCAGCACGATGGCGAGGCCGGCACGTGCCAGGCGTTGAAGCAGGGCCGCAAGCTTGATTGTGTCGGCGTCGTCCAGGCCTGCCGCCGGTTCATCGAGCAGCAGCACGGCGGGCGCGGTGGCGAGTGCGCGCGCGATCTCGACCAGACGCCGATCGACATGCGGCAGCGTGGCCGCGAGCCGGTCGCCCTCGCCGACGTAGCCGACCAGGGCAAGCAGCGCGCGCGCAAGCTCCACGGAAGCTTCGCTCCGCCACGCCCCTCGCAAGAGCCCAAGGCGGACATTGTCCAGCACGCTCAGATTGGCAAAGGGTTGCGCGGTCTGAAAGGTGCGGGCCAGTCCGTTGCGGGCAGCTTCATGCGCGGGCATGCCGGTGATTTCGCGGCCTCCGACACTCACCGTCCCGGCATTTGCGGGCTGAAAACCGCTGACGAGGTTGAGCAGCGTGGTCTTGCCCGCGCCGTTTGGGCCGATCACGCTGGTCACGCGGCCGGACGGCGCTTTCAGATCGACGCCCGCGACAGCGACCACGCCGCCAAAGGCGACGCGAACGCCATCGGCCACGAGATCGCCGCCAGATCGCGCGATGTGGGCGAGCGCGAGCTCGATATCCGGCGCGCTGCTGGATGCAGGCTGGCCGGGCTTTGCAAATCGAGCGAGCGCACCGGCGATCCCGCCCGGAGCAACCCAAAGCACGATCAACAGGCCGGCGCCGAAAAACAGCAGACGGTATTCTGCAAGGCTTGCCAAAAGCTCCGGCAGCAGCACCACGATCGCCGAGCCGAGCAGCGGACCGAGCGTGCGGCCGGCGCCGCCAAGAACGACCACCAGAAGAAACAGGATCGATTGCGAGAACGGAAACGAGCTCGGCGCAATGAAGCCGGTCAGCGCCGCCTGCAATCCTCCGGCGAGGCCCGCCGTGGAAGCGGCCAGAACAAAGGCCACCGTGCGCACCGGCAGCGGGCCAATCCCGATGCTGCGCGCGGCCGCCGGCGCCGATGCCGTTGCCTGCATGGCAAGGCCAAGCGGACCTCGCGCGAAAGTGTGGAAAGCGACAAGCGCAAGCACGCAGAAACCGCAGGCCAATAACGCCGTGCCGCCGGTATTGAACGGTGCGGCGATCCCGGTGAGACCACTCGACCCCCCGGTCAGATCGCGCCATTCGATCGAGACCGACTCGACGATGAAGCCGAAAGCGATCGTGACCATGGCCAGATAAGGACCGGTGACGCGAAGCGCGGGGATCGAAAGCAGCGCCGATATCACGACAACCATCATGACAGCGAGCGGCAATGCTTCCCAAAATCCCAAACCGGCCTTGGTCGTGAGGATCCCTACGCCGTAGGCGCCGAGCGCCAAAAACCCGCCTTGGCCTAACGATACTTCACCGGCGAGGCCAAGCAGCACATTCAGCCCGACGCCGACCAGCGCCGTCGTTGCCAGCGTCCCCAAGAGGTATCCGTAATATCCGGGCGCGAGCAGACAGGTTGCGGCCGCGCCGATCATAAGCGCCAAGCCTGCGGCAACGCCTGTCGCCTTCATACACGCACCTTGGTCCGACCGCCGAATAATCCGGACGGCGCCAGCGCCAGCGCCGCGATCACGGCGGTGAAGGTGACGATCTGGGTGCTGCTCGATCCAAGCCAGGTCGTGGCGCAGGCTTCGACAAGGCCGTAGGCCAGCCCGGCCATCACGACTCCCCAGGGATTGGTCAGGCCGCCCAGGATCGCAACCGCGAACGCCTTGATGCCGAACAACGTCCCCATGTCATAGGCGACATTGTAGAGCGGCGCGATCAGGATGCCGCCAATTCCAGCAAGAAGGGCGGCAGCCGCGTAAGTCACGGCGATGAGCCTGGTGACGTCGATGCTCATCAGCCTCGCGGCATCCGGATGATCCACCGCCGCGCGCAATTTCAGCCCAAGCTCGGTCCGGTGCATCCCGAGGTGGACCAGAAACGCCAGTCCCAGTCCGACCGCGGGAATCAAAACCTGCAACGGGAAAATGCCGATCTTGCCGATCACCCAGGGCTCGTCCGCCAAGGCGGACGGAAGCGCACGCGGTTCCTTGCCGAACAGCACCATCACCAGATTGTCGAGCACGATCCCGAGCGCCACCGTCGCCATCAGCCAGGAATTGGTGCCGCGCGTGACAAACGGCCGAACCGCGATGCGCTCGACAATGAGGCCCCAGATCGCGCAGGCCAGAAGCGCCGCGGGGACGGCAGCAATCATCGGCCAGAGCATTCCGACGGCGAGCGCATGACACACCACCGCCCCAAGCATCACCGACGAGCCTTGCGCAAAATTCACCGTGCCGGAAACGGCAAACGTCAGCGTGAAGCCAAGCGCGATCAGGCCGTAGATGCTGCCGAGACCAAGCCCAGAAACCAGTGCGGTCGCCAGCATGGCTCAGCCGGTAATGGGCTCGATCTGGTCTCCATTGTAGCGGACCATGACGTAATCGTTTTCGTTCAAGGCGTCGTGGTTCTCGTCCGTGAAGGGTTTTGTGTAGTTCTTGATGAGGCCCTGATAGCCTTCGATGCCAAGAAATCCCTCGCGCAGCTTGTCGCCATCGGTTGCGCCGGCCTTGGCGAGTGCAAGCGCGGTCAACTGCATCGCGTCATAGGCATTGGCGACACCGACCGGCGGGGTGACGTCACCGGGCCCCTTGATGTCCGGATATTTCGCCATCAAGGCTGCCAGCACGCGTTTGCCGACGTCGTTTTGCGGTCCGAAGAAGCTATAAGTCTGTACGAAGTGCACCTTGCCCGCCCAGGATCCCGCAAGCTCCGGGAAGCGTCCTCCCGAAATGCCCCAGTGCGAGACCACCGGCACGGTCCAGGCGGACCGCTGCAGCGATTTCACGACCTGCGCGCCGGGCGCCGCGTTCCCCACCAGGATCAAGGTGTCTGCACCTGCGTCGCGCAGCCGCTGCAATTGCGGCGTCATGTCGACATCCTTGTCGTCGAATTTTTCCGTGCCCGCGAGCTTGATGCCCGCCGCTGCCGCGGCCGCCGTTAGGCCTGCGAAGTTGGATTCGCCCCAGCCATTGTTGACCAGGATCAGCCCGGGCGTCTTTGCGCCGAAGGTCGCCATCGCGTGTTTGATCAGCGCGCGATCGACCAGGACGTCGACCGCGGAAACCCGAAATACGAAATTCGGATTGGCGCCGTTGCGCGTGATATTGGTCGCAGCCGCCCATACCCCCATGAACGGCACGTGCGCCGCGTTGACCAGCGGCGCGATCGCCAGCGAGACCGGACTGTCGATGCCGCCAAACAGGATGGCGACGCCCTCCTTGTCGATCAGCTCGCGCGCGGCAGTCTGCCCCTTGGCCGGATTGGACTCGTCGTCGCGGCGGACGAGCTCGAGCATGCGTCCACCCAGCACGCCGCCGCGCGCGTTGATCTCGTCAATCGCGATGGTAAGCCCGCGGGTGATCCCCTCGCCCGATTTGGCGGACTGTCCGGAAAGTGCTGCAACCAGTCCGATCTTGACAGGTTCCGCAGCCGTTGCGGGCCGGCCGACAAGGCTGCCCAAGGCGATCCCGGCGGGAAGTGCAAGAGCTTGGCGGCGCGTAAGATTTGTCGGCATTTAAGCAACTCCCGTTGTTTGAAGATCGACCTCGGAGGCCTCTGATGCAGCCCTTGGCGGGCGTCTTTCTTGCGACGCGTCAACGCTAAGGCGCTGCGGACAACCGCATTATACAAAGCAAATGGTATGCCAAGAGCGCCGCAAAACACCTTGCATTTCAACCCTTTCTGCAACAACGACCGGACCGTTTTTGTGGGCGGCGGAGTGATCGCTGGCACGCTTGTTGCTAGCTTGGTAGGCGAGATGTCCTGAACCTGAGGGGGAGCGTTCGATGGCGACCATAACCACCACCACTGCGCCGGTAGCGCGAAAGCCGCTCTACACCTCGCTGTTCGTCCAGGTCCTGGTCGCGCTGTTGCTCGGGATCGTGCTCGGCATGGCCGTGCCCGATTTTGCCGTCGGCTTGAAGATCTTCAGCGACGCGTTCTTGAAGCTGATTTCGATGATCGTGGCGCCGATCGTGTTCTGCGTGGTCGTTCATGGCATCGCGGGTGCCGGCGACCTCAAGAAAGTTGGGCGGGTCGGCGTCAAGGCGCTGGTCTATTTCGAGACGATGACGACGGTCGCCCTCATCGTCGGCCTGTTGCTGGCCTATTTGTTCGGCCCCGGCCACGGCATGAACATCGATACCTCGACGCTCGATGCGAAAGCGCTCTCAAGCTACGCCGACAATGCACACAAGCTGAAGGGTGGCGGCATCGGCAGCTTCCTGATGAACATCATTCCAACGACGTCGTTTGACGCGCTGTCCCGCAACGACGTGCTGCAGGTGCTGTTTTTCGCGATTCTGTTCGGCACCAGCCTCGCTTTGGTCGGCGGCGAAAAGGCCGAGAAGATCACCTCGCTGATCGACGCGGTATCGACTGTGCTGTTCCGGACCATGGGACTGATCGTGCGCGTGGCGCCGCTCGGCGTGCTCGGCGCGGTCGCCTATACGGTCGGGCAATACGGCGTCGGTTCTCTCAAGCAGCTGATCTCGCTTGTCGCCTTGTTCTATGTCTCGGTCGCGATCTTTGTGCTCGGCGTGCTCGGCAGCGTGATGGCGCTCGCCGGACTGAACATCCTCAAGTTCCTCGCCTACTTGCGCGAGGAACTGACGATCGTGCTGGCGACCGCCTCTTCCGACGCGGTGCTGCCGCAGATCATGCGCAAGCTCGAGCGGATGGGCGTGAAGGACTCGGTCGTCGGGCTCGTGATCCCCACCGGCTATTCCTTCAACCTCGATGCGTTCTCGATCTACCTGACGCTCGCCGTCGTCTTTATCGCGCAGGCGACCAACACGCCGTTGTCATTTGGAGACCTGTTGCTGGTGTTGGGGGTCTCGCTCATCACCTCCAAGGGCGCGCACGGCGTTCCCGGCTCCGCCATCGTGATCCTGGCGGCGACGCTGAACGCGGTGCCGAGCATTCCGGCGATTGGGCTCGTGCTGGTGCTCTCGGTCGACTGGTTCATCGGCATGGCGCGCGCGCTCGGCAATCTGATCGGCAATTGCGTCGCCACCGTCGTCGTTGCCGCCTGGGAAGGCGACCTCGACCGCGCCAAGGCGCGACAAGTGCTCGACGGCTCCGAGCTGGTCGACGTGACCGCAGGCTAGCCGTGCACGCTTTCGGATGTCCGCGTCGATGCGCGTTGCGAGCACCTCGACAAGACCGTCAATAGGCGCTGAGCAGATCGACCTTGGCGTTAGCGGCAATCAGACGCCGCGCCAGCAGCGCGGAGAGATTGCGCATGATTTTCAGCGCGATCTGCGGATGCAGCCGTCGGTAGTCGGCAAAGCTGTCGACGGGCAGCTCGAGGCACTTGACAGATGTGTCGGCCCACACATCTGCACTACGCCGTTTCTCAAGAATTGCCATCTCGCCGAATTCCATTCCGGGCCCCAGTGAAGCAAGACGCACGCCGCTCGGCAGCTTTACGCTGACCATTCCCGTCTCCAGAAAGAATAGGGAATCGGCTGGCTCGCCAGCCCCGATAATGCGCTGGCCCGCTTCATACTCGCGAGCAGCACAAAGCTTCGCTAGAGCGGCGACCTCCTCCTGCCTCAACTCGGCAAGGAGAGCCTGTTCGCCAAGATGTGAGGTTTCTTTCGAGGGACTGAAGCCGCCATAGCGATAGATGATCTGATCTTCAGCCCATTCGATGGCCTGATCCAGAACCGGAAAATGTCTTACTTCGCGCGGCTCGGGGAGATGCGTGATGATCGTCTGCCACGTCGATGATGTCGCGTCGTACCCCGTCAGTGTCGGAGTAACCCCGGCCCTGCGAAGGATCATGAGGCTTTGACCCAGAAGCTCCGCGCCAGCCGCGGTAATGTCCGGGACCCGGCGAAAATCGAGAATGAGGAGAGGTGCATTCGGCGGCTCGCTGGAGAGCCGGCGCGAAACATAGTCAATGCTCGCAAAATTGAGCGCGCCGACAAACTCGATGACGCGAATGTCGTCATGGCGCTGATCAAGGATCTGCTGTTCGTGCCGCTGACGGCTGCGCCGGGAAGAGATTCTGGAAATGTCGTAATCTGCGATGATGCACGTGCGCACGTCCGCGTTCCGGTTGAGCATATGGAGATCGAAATGCGCCGACAGCGCCTCGCAAACCTTCAGTCCACGCACGCTGTTGAAATGGCTGTCCAGCAGCGGAGAGAAAGTACCGAGCCCGAGTTGCGAAGGAAGCGCGGCAACAATGCCGCCGCCGACGCCGCTCTTGGCGGGGATGCCAACCCGATAAATCCATTCTCCGGCGTAGTCGTACATGCCGGAACTGGTCATGACCGAGAGGGTGCGTGCGACGATATGGGGTGATATCACCTGCGTGCCCGTTACCGGATTGACGCCGCGGTTCGCCAGGGTTGCCGCCATGACGGCAAGATCACGCGCCGTAACCAACACCGCGCATTGCCGAAAATAGGTGTCGAGCACGGCATCGACGTCGTCGTTCAGCACCGAATAATTTCGCAGCAGCCAAGCGATCGCCCGATTGCGGTTGCCAGTGATCGCTTCGGAGCTGTGAACAGAATCATCCACGCCAAGCTCGCGGCCCGCGAATTGGCTGAGCTTTTCCCGGATACAATTGAAGGCCCCCGGACCAACGACCTGATGAATGAGACCGGAGCAAGCGATTGCGCCGGCATTGACCATCGGGTTGAATGGTCGATTGTCGTTGGTCAGCCGGATAGAGTTGAAGGCTTCTCCGCTCGGTTCAACTCCAATGGTTGCCTCGACACGCTCTTCGCCGGCCATCTCCAGCGCCAGCGCAAACACAAATGCCTTGGAGACCGATTGGATGGTGAATGGGACCGAACTGTCGCCAACCTCGTAAACATGTCCGTCAATGGTGACCAGGCTGATCCCGAAATGCGCTGGATCGGCTTTCCGCAATTCGGGGATATAATCTGCGACCGCCCCCGAATTGTCTTCCTTGAACCGCTCATGGCAGCGGATCAGAAAATTCAAAAGCGGAGATTGGATCGCATACCCGACACTTCGGAAGTCAGTATTGATGCGGGGTGGAGGAGTGACTTGGGCGTCCACAGTTGTTGCCTCGTTGCTCAGACAACGAAAGCAATCCACGTGCCATGGCCGTGGTCTTGATCAACTGGCTCGGTCCGACCGTACCAAGTGCGGCATCCTGCCGCGGCACAACCCGAATTCGGCTGCGCGCCAATGATTCTCTCAGCCATTCCGCCGCGTTGCGCTGCCGAAAATTCTCTTCTCGATCAGCCGCAGCAGCACCCGCGTGCCGGCGTCGGCGTCGGTGACGGCGCAGAACTCGTAGATGTGACCGCGGGTTAGGGCTTGGGGTCACCGACGCAGCCCCTACTCCACCTCGTCGGCGCGCGCGAGCTTGGTCGATCCGGGCGATTTGGCGGTCGTGATACTGGCGGCCAATTCGATCCCGGTCGATTGGATCGACGGTGCGGCTGGATCGGCCGCACAGGCGAGTTCATCCTGGCGTACCAGTTCAAGTTCCCTGACCGCCGCCGCAAACACGCTCATGGAATTCGCCGACCGGCTTACGACGATCATCGCTACACAGACGCCATAGAAGCAGACGCCCAGTGCATATGTCTTGGCTATGCCGAATTCTATGGACAAGGCCATGCCCGCCACCGACGCAAACATCGAGGTAATCCCGTTGGCGCTCCAGAAGAAAGGAAGAAGCTGCGAGTGTCGGCGCCAGATACTCAGCCCGAGTGCGAACATCATCCCCATGCAGAACGCAGGGGGCGCCAGAAGCAATACCGACACCAGGATCCGCATGTCGGTGGCTTCCGACCGCGTCCATGTGGTGACCAGAGGCGTCAACAGGCCCGCGGCCGTAAGCGTTGTCAGGAGCGCGACCGCCCTGCCGATAACCGCCCCTGGACGAGGAGCGAGCGCACCGACCGTCGTGCTGCCGATCCCGCTAAAGATCAGTATCGCGAAAAGTACGACGCCCAGTCCGTAGACGGGATGTCCAAGGAACACCATCAGCCGCTGCATCTGGGATATCTCGATCAGCATGAAGCCCATGCCGATCGCGCTGAAATACGCTACGGGCGGCGTCAGCGCTGACAACGGCACGCGGGTCGCGAGACGGACAAAGGGAACGACGATGTAATACCCGCAAGCACCGAGCGAGACGATCAGCAGCAGCAAGGTCATGCTGATCGCCGCGTTGTTATTGGTGACTGCTGCTGAGGGTTTGGCGAGAAATTTCGAGAAACGCTGCGTAAAGAAGAAGAACGGATTGTCGTCCGTCGAAGGAGCGACATTGTCCGGCAATGACGCGAAGAAAGCCGGGTCTGCCTTGCCGGACATCAGCGTCGAGGTGACGGCGTCGAAAGCAACGCCAGGCCCCATGATTATCCGGAAACCCTGAGCCGAAAGTCGCTCGCGAGCGCCTTGCCATTCTGCATCGGTGAAGGCGTCAGGACGGGTGATCACCGTTACAATGTTGTCGACGTTCAATGCAACCACATGGCGCGCCAGTTCGTCTGCGGGTATTCCCTGGCGCTCGAGCGCCTTCGCTGCGATCGCGATCAGGCGGTAAAACTCATCGCGATACCCATCAGGGTCGAACCATCGCGATACCGACAAGAGACCGCCCGGTTTCAGCGCCCGATAGAAGTCGCCCCACGCCTCCACTGTATAGAGGCGATTTTCCGTGAGCGTTAACCCGCCGGCGGCTGTCGCGGCCCATGTGTCGATCAGCGAAATCTGGACAAGGTCGTATCGATCGGACGAATGATTGATGTAGCTGCGCGCTTCGGCATTAACCAGGGCGACGCCTGGCTGGCGGTCGAGATGGCCGGAGAATTCGGCGAACTTGTCGGTAAGCACTTCGAAAATCGCGGGGTTGATCTCGATTCCGCGTATGTGCTTGGCGCCGAACAGAAGCCCTGAAAGAATGTCACGACCGCCGCCCACACCGATGACGGCGACGTCGGTCGGCGGCTGGATCAGGTAAGCGGAGTTGATAACGTCATCCTTGAGGTAGGATAGCTTGCCGAGATCACCATCGTGTCGGGTGATCACGGTAGCGGCATCCGCGTCGATATCGAGGAAGTTCTGGTCGATTTTCGTCTCCGGCGCGCGGGCGAAGCCCCAGCCGAACGGAGCGCTTTCTCCGACAGCCTTTACCCGTACGCGCGAATAGGTATTCCAGCGCTCGAATAGCGTCCCCGACTGATCTCTGCCCTTGGCCCAGAAAACGCCCAGATGGCTTTTGCCGGCAACATCAAGTCCGGTATGCACGGTAGCGGCGGCCGCCAGCGTGAGCGCAACCGCGCCGCTCAGGCGCAGAGTGCGGATATCGGCCGTGTCTCTTGCCACCATCCAACCTGAACCGGCGGCAAAGGCCCCGATCCAGAATGTGGCGCTGACGGGATCGACGGCAAGCAACACGAAGATGACGCCGAGGCATCCAAGCGCTGCGCCCGTCAGGTCGGCCGCATAGAGCCATCCGCCGCCGTAGGGCAAGCGAGTCAGCAAAAGCGTTATGCACACGCCGCTTTCGCTGAAAGGGATTACGAAGATCGACGCCACCAGCGCGAGGGCCGCAGGTACGTAGTCCCCGGGAATCACCAGGGGCACGCAGAGGAAAGCAACCACGGCCCCAACGCCGCCAATCGCGAACCGCGACGCGTGGCGTGCGAATTCCATTCCTACCCGTTCCGGCACGTAGCGTTCGGGGTTGTCGTAGACCTCCATTGCGCCGCGCGTAAGTCCGAGCATGGCCAACGAAATGGCGGCAAATGCAAAATGATAATACAGCATGACGCTGAAGAAACGAGTGATCAGTATCTGGTAGGACAGAGTGGCGAAGGCCACTACAAAGATTGCGAAATAATAGCGGCCTGGAATTCTGGGGAAGGCTTGCAAGACATTGTCCTCAATGAAACTTTGACCAAACCAGGCGAAGCAGCCAAGCGCGTTGAAGCTGAATGAAATCTCCTAACAACCTGTGACCAAAAGCCCCGCCGTTCGACGCCACTTTTCTCGGCGCGGACGGCGCGCCATGCGGCCTCGCCGGCGGCCTGCGGGACGGACCGGGAGCGCCGCGCGTGATATCGGAGAACTCGCCCTTTGCGAGTACGCGCCGACAACCAATTATTGGCCAAAATCTGCCAATTATTGCGCCGCGCCCGGCGCCCGAAAATTTTCGACCAATCGCAGCAGCACCCGCGCGCCGGCGTCGGCGTCCGCAAGCTCGACATGCTCGTCGGGATGATGGCTGATGCCGCCGCGGCAGCGCACGAAGATCATGCCGACATCGGCGATGTCGATCATCGCCATGCCGTCATGCCCTGCCCCGCTCGGCAGCTCGAACACGGCAAACCCCTCAGCCTCGATTGCCTCCGCGACCTGTTGCTTCAGCCATGGCGCGCAGGGCACGGTGCGGTTCTCATGGGTGACGTCGACCTGCAGCGACAGCTTGCGGCGCCTGGCGATGGCTTCGATCTGGCGAACGATATCGGTCACCGCGCGCTTGCGGTGCGCATCGGTCGGTGCGCGGATGTCGATCGTGAACGACACCTGCCCCGGAATGACATTGGTCGCGCCCGGCTCGGCGTGGATATAGCCGACGGTCCCGACCAGCCCGCCTTCGTCGGTCCGGCAAAATTCCTCGATCGCCCCGATGCATTCCGCTGCACCTGTCAGCGCATCCTGCCGCAACCGCATCGGCACGGTGCCGGCATGGCCGGCCATGCCGGTCAGTCGCGCGGCAAGGCGCGTTGCGCCTGCGATCGCAGTCACGACGCCGACCGGCAGGTTGTGCGCTTCCAGCACCGGTCCCTGCTCGATATGCAGTTCGATATAAGCATATAGCTCGCGGCGCGAACGCGCGGCGGCGCCGATGTGCTCCGGATCGAGGCCGAATTCGATCAGCGCCCGGCGCATCGAAACTCCGGTCTCGTCCTTCACCGCAAGCGCGCTCTCGACGAAGGTGCCTGCGACCGCGCGGCTACCGAGTAGCGTCGATGCAAACCGCACCCCTTCCTCATCGGCGAAACCGATCACCTCGATCGCGAAGGGAAAGCGCCGTCCGCGTCTCGCGAGATCGCCGACGCAGGAAATCGCCGTGATCAGCCCGAGCGGGCCGTCCCACTTTCCGGCATCGCGAACCGTGTCATAGTGGGAGCCCAGCATCAGGCACGGCAAGCCTGGCCGATCGCCTTCGTAGCGGCCGCAGACGTTGCCGATCGCATCGAGATGCGCGGTCATTCCGGCCGATCGCATCCAGCCCATGATCAGTTCGGCGGCAGTGCGATGTTCCCTGGTGAGGAAAATCCGCGCCAGATGCTGCGGCGTCTCGGAGATCGCCGCAAGTTGATTGATCCGGCCGACGATCTCCTCGCCAAGCGACAAAGTCTGAGGCCCGGCGCTGTCCGCATTCTTCTTGTTCATGATTTTCCAATGACGAAACTCGCGGCGATCCGCAACGCCTCGCGGCCAGTCGATACAAGTTCAGTGCCAGCGCAAATCAAGCCTGTCGTTCGGTCGTCCGGCTCGACTGGTAGCAACCCCAAGCGACTTGGCCAGCCGAGAAATAACCGAAATTACCATCCACAGTGGGTTGGCGGGCCGCGACCCCGGTTAAGGTTGCTTAACTCCCTTGCATACAATGGAAAAATGATGCCGGCATTTTGAGCAACAGTTCAATTGCACAAGATTCGTTCGACCGCGACGACAATTACATAACTCAATAATGTCAGATGTTTATATCGATATGCTCACCGAAGCGGCTCTGGCACGAAGATTGCGACATTGCCCCTGGGCTCCGCCGATCCGGCGAAGCGGCGAAATTAGCGGCGGGCCATCCGCCACAAGGAGCAACCAATGGATTTTAGCAGGATTTCACGACGGCACCTCTTGCAAGGCAGCGCGGCGCTGACACTCGGCACGGCGCTAGGCGCACGTACTGCGCTCGCAGCGGACACCACGATTGGCTTCATCTATGTCGGGTCGCGCGATGACTATGGCTACAACCAGGCCCACGCCCAGGGTGCAGCGGCATTGAAGAAAATGCCCGGCCTCAAGGTGGTCGAGGAAGAGAAGGTGGCGGAAACCGACGCCGTCGAAAAAACCATGGAATCGATGATCAATCTGGACGGCGCGACGCTGCTGTTCCCGACATCGTTCGGCTACTACAATCCACACATGATCAAGATGGCGAACAAGTTTCCAAAGCTGCGCTTCGAGCACTGCGGAGGCCTGTGGACCGACAAGGATCCAAAGAACGCCGGCAGCTATTTCGGTTATATCGACGAGGCCCAGTATATATCCGGGATCGTTGCCGGCTACTCCACCAAGAGCGGCAAGCTCGGCTTCGTTGCCGCCAAGCCGATCCCGCAGGTGTTGCGCAACATCAACGCCTTCACCATGGGCGCCAAGCTCGCCAATCCGAAAGCCACCACGCAGGTGATCTTCACCGGCGACTGGTCGATGCCGGTCAAGGAAGCCGAAG
>Ga0209526_10000522_pt1 | contig 25107 bp, 17 predicted proteins | sample JacPinW_OM2H0_M1_FD_188566 | JGI IMG/M metagenome (GOLD analysis project Ga0209526, IMG submission 188566) | Forest soil microbial communities from Algoma, Ontario, Canada - Jack Pine, Ontario site 1_JW_OM2H0_M1 (SPAdes) (version 2) | ecosystem: Environmental > Terrestrial > Soil > Boreal... | reverse complement strand
AGGGCACCGTTATCGGCTACGATCCCGAGGCCGACCGCGCACGCTATACCCTATCGGAAAGCGGCGTAGTCATCGTTGTCCGCCCCGAATCCATGATCGAGGAGCCCGAGTAACCTTCCCCGTGCGCTCTTGCTTCGAAAGCAGCGCACCTATCGCTAAGAATATCCCGCCGACCCGGTTCGCCGGATTCGCGCGACGGAGGTGGGCGCCGGCACCGGAAAATCGACTTATGCACTGATCGAGGAGTCTGCCGAGGTCGCCGATGTCCGGAAGCGCGCGGCTTCGCCATGATCGGGCTCGATGGCAACGAGCGGGCGCGCGCGTGGCAAACGTCAGTGACTTCTCGGTCGGCTCGAACGCATCATGCATCCGCGGTGCTAGCCGGTGTTCAAACAGAATTTGTTCAGAATCCAGTAACCCCTGAAAATGACATTCGAGTTAGGGTACATCTCGAATGGCGCGATAACACGCTCCACGGTTACAGGTCGTCACGCCGCGACACGCAGGCTTGGCCGGATGAAAGGATTCCCGTAGACTTCACTACTCGGCTTCTTCTCGTGCGCAAGGGTTGAGCCGAGCGTGTTCGAACGAGCCGCGACAACACAATAAGAATTGGAAACTGCCGGGGCTTGGCAAGATACTGAAGAATGCAAGAGCTTTCGAGGTTGCAACTTCTCGCCCGTGGGACCGAGTCTCAGGCCTCGCTTGGTTACCAGCGGGAAAGCTTTGGAATTCCCGCACGTATCGGAAAAATGTCTCAGGAGGACGAATGTCCAGGAAAATCACTGCTGTCCGTGGCCGCGAAATTCTCGACTCCCGCGGCAATCCTACCGTTGAGGCCGACGTCCACGTCGAAGGGGGTGCCATGGGACGTGCTGCGGTGCCCTCCGGCGCTTCAACAGGCGAGCACGAAGCAATCGAATTGCGCGACGGCGACAAATCCCACTACCTTGGCAAGGGCGTGCTCAAAGCAGTTGGCCACGTAAATCTAGAGATCGCGACGTCTATCGTCGGCATGGACGCTGACGACCAGCGCGCGGTCGATCGCCGAATGATAGAAGCTGACGGCACGCCGAACAAAGGCAATTGGGGCGCGAACGCAATTCTCGCCGTTTCGATGGCTGTAGCGCGCGCGGCGGCGGCAGATTCGTGCCAGCCTCTCTACAAATATCTGGCCCGGTACTCAAGCGACCCCTGCGCTAACACGCTCCCCGTCCCCATGATGAACATCCTTAACGGCGGCGCCCATGCGGACAATTCTGTCGACGTACAGGAATTTATGGTCATGCCGCTCGGCGCTTCCAGTTTTCACGAGGCGCTGCGCTGGGGCGTCGAAGTATTCCACAACCTGAAGACCGTGCTGAAAAAGAATGGCTACTCGACGGCAGTAGGCGACGAAGGCGGCTTCGCGCCAAGTCTGAAATCAAACGAGGAGGCGCTCGAGCGCGTCCTCGAAGCCATCACGGCGGCCGGCTACGAGCCCGGCCAGCAGATTTCGATCGCTCTCGATCCGGCGTCAAGCGAGTTCTACGACCGCACGAGCAAGAAATACGTCTTCAAGAAATCGGATAAGTCGGCGCGCACATCCGAGCAGATGGTCGAGTTCTGGGAAAACTGGGTGCGCCAATACCCGATCGTTTCAATCGAGGACGGCCTCGCCGAAGACGATTGGGACGGCTGGAAGATGGTGACGCGTCAGCTTGGTAAAAAGATCCAACTAGTGGGCGACGACGCGTTCGTCACGAATCCAAAGATCTTCGCCCGCGGCATTTCCGAGGGTATTGGCAACGCGATTTTGATCAAGCTGAATCAGATCGGAACCGTCAGCGAAACCATCGAAGCGGTCGAAATGGCCCGCAAAGCGAAATACGCAGCCATCGTATCGCACCGCTCAGGCGAAACCGAGGACGCCTTAATCGCCGACTTCGTCGTCGCCATGGGCTCGGGACAAATCAAGACTGGCTCCGCTTCCCGGACCGACCGCGTCGCCAAGTACAATCAACTCCTCCGCATCGAGGAAGAATTGGGCTCCTCCGCCCGATTCCCCGGTCGCAAGGCACTGGCCGTTGCTTAGCGGCTGGGCCTCGAAGTGACGTTTCCCCGGACCATCGGCATAACCCGAAAAGTATGCTGCGGCCATCTTGCGATGCGGAGATTTCCGCGGCTGCCAGAGTCGCAGCGACCAACTGTAGACTCGGCCCTGTAAACTGTCGTTTGAAACCGCTGACAAAGCCGCTTCCCCGAACCCTGCTCGGTACTCTGGTATTTCAAGACCCCCAGATTGTAGGGGGACGCATACCTCAATCTGTCACGGATCGCAAATTACGCCCGCTTGTCATCACCACCCGCGAGATGGCCTCAAATCGAGTTTAAAGGGGCTTTTTGCGACGAGGTTCTGCGTGTATCCTGAACGGCCATGACGAACCGACCAATACCGATTGTGCTGACCGTGCTCGACGGCTGGGGCTACCGCGCCCAAATCAAAGACAACGCCATCGCCCTGGCGCGCAAGCCGAATTACGACCGCCTGCTGAAGGATTTTCCGAGCACCCTGATTCACACCTCCGGGCCTCAGGTCGGCTTGCCTGAAGGGCAAATGGGCAATAGTGAGGTGGGCCACCTGAATATGGGCGCCGGCCGCATCGTGCAGATGGATATCACCCGCGTCGACCAGCTTATCGCTAGCGGCCAGTTTCGCAGCCAGCCGCTTCTGCTCGAAGCGATGGAGCGCGGGCGGGGCGGCCAGTTGCACCTGATCGGTCTCGTGAGCGACGGCGGCGTTCACTCGCACATCGAGCACCTGTTCGAGCTACTGCGCATGGCGCGGGACAATCAAGTCAACAACGTTTATGTGCACTCCTTTATGGATGGCCGCGACACGCCGCCGACCAGCGGGATCGATTTTCTGCGCCAACTCGAGCAGAAGATGCGCGAGTACGGCGTCGGGAAGATCGCGAGCGTTTCAGGTCGCTACTACGCGATGGACCGCGACAACCGCTGGGAGCGCATCGAGAAGGCGTATCGCGCAATGGTTCACGGCGATTCGGAAGCAAGATTCAGCGATCCGATCGCTGCGATCCGCGCCAGCTACGAAAACAATGTGACCGACGAGTTCGTCATACCCGCCGTGATCACGACCACAGCAGCGCCTGGTAAACCGGCAGCGCCTCGCGGCGTGATCCGCGACGACGATGCCGTGATATTTTTCAATTTTCGCGCCGACCGAGCACGGCAAATCACGCGTGCGCTGGTTGATCCAAGCTTCCACGAATTCCGGGATCCCGCGTGCCCGAAAAATCTCACCTTCGTCGCGATGACCCAATACGAGAAGAGCTGGTTGTGGCTGCGCTACATCCTCGGGCCGGAGAAGTTAGAGCACATCCTGGCGAACGTCTTTGCCGATCTCCACCTCAAGAATTTGCGCGTGGCGGAGACGGAGAAGTATGCGCACGTCACATATTTTTTCAACGGTGGCATCGAGAAACCTTTCGGGGGCGAAGAGCGCGTTCTCGTGCCGTCGCCGAGAGTTCCCACATACGACTTGAAGCCGGAAATGTCCGCTGCGGGCGTTGCCGATGCAGTGATTCACGCGATCGAAAAAGGGCAATTTGACGCGATCATCATGAACTTCGCGAACGCGGACATGGTCGGCCATTCGGGAAAGCTCGAGGCGGCGATCCAGGCAGTCGAGACGATCGACGCGTGCCTGGGACGAATTTTTCAAGCGCTTCGCCGGCAGGCAGGCGCATGGATCATCACGGCCGACCATGGCAACGCCGAAACTATGATTGATCCTGTAACCGGCGGCCCGCACACCTACCATACGACCAATCCCGTCCCGTTCTTACTTGTGAGCGAGGATACCCGCGAGCTGCTCAAGACCGGCGGCTCGCTCCGCGACATAGCGCCGACGCTCCTCGGTATCCTCGGAATCCCCGAACCAAAAGAGATGACGGGGCGCGATCTGCGTGCCGCGAAATAGGAATCGTATGGCCGTGTCGCAGGAATCGTCGACCAGCCGCGGGAGAAGACCCCAGGAAACAAAACTTGTGATTTGCGTGCGCAATTCGTTCTCGCTCTGGAACCCGCCGCCGGAATTCGCCGAGGGCATCCGCACTCGCTGGCCGGAAATGCGCGTCTTGCATCTTCCGAATTCTGACGGGCTTGGGCGCGAGCTTGCGGAGGCGGACATCTTCGTGGGCTATTCGATGCGGCCCCAGCAGTTAGCGCAGGCGCGCAAACTCAAGTGGATTCATACGGTATCGACTGGCGTAACCCAGCTCATGTATCCTGAGCTACGCCAGAGCGGCATCGAAGTGACGAACGCGAGCAGCGTACACTGCGTTCCGATGGCCCAGCACATCCTCGGAGTGCTCATCGCGCTTGCGCGGCGATTCCCCGATTGCTTTCGCTTCCAGCAGCAATGCCGCTGGGCTCAGCAGGAATTGTGGAACGCGCCTGTGCGGCCAAGGGAGATGCGTGGTCAGGTCCTTTTGTTGATCGGCTTTGGCTCTATCGGCCGCGAGGTGGCAAGGCTCGTCGGACCGCTCGGGATGCACATATGGGCAGTGACGCGCTCGGGCCGCGGCGATCCAGGATTGGCCGAGAAAAATCTTCCTCCATCAAGGCTGCACGAGGTGCTTCCCGAGGCCGATTTCGTCGTCGTTGCCGCACCGGAAACGCCCGAGACCAGAGGGATGATCGGCGCGCGCGAGTTCGGAATGATGAAATCGACGGCATATTTCGTGAACGTAGCACGCGGCGGGATTGCGGATGAAGCAGCGCTCATCGCAGCACTCGAGCAGCGCGCGATCGCCGGCGGGGCATTGGACGTTACATCGAGCGAGCCACTCCCCCCGGACAGCCCTTTGTGGAAGCTCGACAACGTCTTCCTCACACCACACGTGAGCGCCGTGACCGAACACGCCTGGAAGCGTCAGGAGGAATTGGTGGCCGAAAATCTCGAGCGCTGGTTTTCTGGCTGCGAATTACTGAATCGCGTGGATCTCAGACGGGGATATTAGAGGCTCGAGCGAACCTTGGCCAGGCTTGATTACCGCATAGCCTCGAGGCGGACAGGATGTGGTGCGAGTTGCCGCGTTCGGGCGTTCATCCTAGTCGCTTGCGGGAGCGTTCGGCGCGGTGTAGCCTTCGCGTGCGCGCACGATCACTTTCTTCTTCTTGCCCTTTTTGTCGGCAAACATCATCGGATTGCCCTGCTCGTCGACTGCCTCGACCTTGAGCTTGTGATACTTCCCATCCTGCGGAGTAGAAGGCGTGAACCCGAGAGTGTACTGGTTGCGAAGGTAGGCCGCGACCGCATTGAAGATGTCGGGCATTTCACCCTGAAAACGCGGGAACCAGGCGTAGCCGCCAGTCACATTCGCGAACGTGGTGAGCTGGTTCTTTGCCTGAAGATATCCGATGCCCGCACCGTTGACGTTACGCAGATCCAGGTCCTCGCCCATGCCCACACAGAAAATCGGCACCTCGGTTTCCTTCAGCCGCTTGAGGATCTGGTCGAGCGTGTGTTTACTAAAGGTATCGAAGCCTGTGGCCAGCACTAGGATGGACTTCTTTCCCTTCACGTCGCGAAGCTGGTCGAGTGTCTCGTATACAGCGTCGAACAGATTCGCTTCACTGAAGTCCGGGAAGAAGAGCGACGTGATGGCCTGACCCACTTCATTCTTATTCTGCGTGAAATCCACCTGAACGGTCGTCTTGATGTCGAACGTCTTCAGCGCCACCCAATCCTTATTGGTGAGATGGCCGAGAAAGCCGTAGGCCCAGTCCCTCGCCTTGTACCCAAAATAGCCATACCACAGCCGACTGAACTCCATCAGGATGACCATGGTAATCGGCGCATCGGTGGGGGAGAAGTTCGCAATTTGCTGCGGCTGTCCGTTGTCGAGAATTCGAAAATTCTCCCGCGTCAGTCCTCCCAGAACATCTCCAGCCTCGTCGGTCACAACGGCATCCACATTAACGACGTTCGATTCAACCGAAATCGAAACAGGCGGGGGCGCGGGGTGCTGCTGTTGCGATTGCGGCTGTTGCGGTTGCCCGCTCGGAGGTCTTGGTGGGACTGGCTGTTCGGCGGGCGGGGGCGTTTGTGGGCCTTGCTCCTGAGGCGCGCGCGCCGCCAGGGCGTCGGGAGGAACGCCGAGCGCGCCGATCAGAATCCCCATCAGGATGACGCGAAACCAGGTCTTCGATCTCATGTTCTCCTCACTTCGGTTGGATGCCTCCACGCCCGTTCCTGGATGGTTACTTGCAATCCAGAAACCCATCGCGCAGCGCTCCCCCGACACCCTGCAATCCGCATGATAGTATCAAGACTCGGTTGTGTGGCTAACTTTCAGATTCGCCAGGAGGGCAAAAGGATGGCGCGCAGAGGCGGACGGAGTTTGATTCTAATGCTTCTCGGCACGCTCTCATTTGCGGCACAAGTCCGCGCTCAGGCAGCTCCGGCGGGGCAGGCAGGTCCGCCTGCGTCGGTAGACCTACCCCAACTCGAGAGCGACGCCATCCTCTGGCTGCAAGGACTTGTCCGCATCAATACAACCAACCCTCCGGGCAACGAGCTCGCCGCCGCAAAGTATATCGTCAGCATCCTCGACAAGGACGGAATACATTCGGAGTCCTTTGAAAGCACCCCCGGGCGCGGATTTCTTGTGGCGCGGCTAGCATCGAGCGCCATGCCGGACCCTTCGAAGGCGTTGCTGCTGATGGGCCACCTTGACGTCGTCGGCGTGGATAAGACGAAGTGGACGGTGGACCCGTTTGGCGGTGTCATCAAGGACAACTATTTATATGGTCGGGGCTCGATTGACGACAAGGGAATGACAATCGCAAACCTCGCGGTCTTCGTGGCCTTGAAGCGCTCGGGTGCTCGACTTAACCGCGACGTCATCTTTCTTGCCGAAGGAGACGAAGAAGCTGGCGGTCAAGTCGGCATGAAATTCGCCGCCGAGAAACACTGGGACAAAATTGCCGCTGGCTATTCGATCAACGAAGGAGGCCGGGTTGTATTGAAAGACGGCAAGGTTCAGTACGTGGGCGTGCAAGCAAGTGAAAAAGTGCCCGTGAATGTGGACGTGATCGCGAAGGGAACGTCGGGGCATGCCTCTATCCCGCGGAAGGACAACGCCGTGGTGCACCTGGCGGCGGCGATTGCGAAGATCGGAACTTATGAGGCTCCCGTGCAGCTTAATTCTGTCACGCGGGGCTATTTCGAAGGCCTCTCTCAAGGTCAAGACGACGAGGCTAGCAAATGGATGCGCGCGCTCGAATCTTCGGACCGAGCCGACCACGCCGCTCGATGGCTTTCAGACGCAAATCCTGGCTGGAATTCGATGCTGCGAGACACGATTACGCCGACGATGCTTCAGGCCGGAATTCGCAACAATGTTGTGCCGTCCGAGGCGCACGGGGTGCTGAACGTTCGCCTGCTTCCGGGCAATGCGGTCGATCCGCTTCTAGGCAAACTGCAACAGCTCGTGAACGACCCTCAGATTCGCTTTGATATCGAGCCGGGCGCTGGAGAAAACGCACCTTCATCGTCGCTCACTTCGGATTTGTACAATACTATCTCGCGCGTTGCCGCGCGACAGTTCCCCGGTTCGAAAGTCGTGCCGTACATGTCCACGGGCGCGACCGACTCCACGCCGCTGAGGCTGCGGAATGTCCAGGCGTATGGTTTGCTTCCCTTCCCGCTGACCGAAGACGACCTTTCGCGGTTCCATGCCGACAATGAGCGCCTTCCGCTCGATTCGTTCCGCAAGGGAATCGAATTCCTCTCTAGCATCGTGAACGAATTTGTAGTCTCAAAATAGACCGACACGGATGAACCATCCCATGGCCAAAATTGTCTGTACTCTCGGACCAGCGAAGTCGTCGGACCAAATGATCGATCGCCTGTTCGGCGCAGGATGAATGTTGCGGGGTTGAATTTTTCGCAGGGGGCGTAAAGTTCGCGCCTACCGCCGTTCTCGCGGATTGGCAAGGTACAAAGATCCGCACAGAGGCCCTCGGAGCATGGTGTGCCGGTGCGCCGCACTTCGCTGAGGGGTCCGTCATTACGAGCCACTTCACGCTACGCAAATGGTCGGGAGACCCGACCGACTAGACTTGCCGAACTCCACTCTAGCGAATCGATTGCCGAGGCGATCTGTCATGCCGCAGCAAGAATTGCGCATGAAACTGGTCGCTGTGTTCACCGAAATCAGTTTCTCCGGGGGCCTCGTTTCGACCCCCCCCCGCGCCGATGGCCTTCGTTCTGGCCATGGTCACGTACGGTGCCGCCCAATGGCAGCAGTACGTCCATTTTCTCGCGCCATCAGCGCGGTGCGAGTTTGCTCTCCGACTCTAGTTGACCCAGTTGTCGGGGCGGGAAGGCGGTTTGTCGCGGTGGTTGCGCACGTAGACGTCGAATTTCTTGCGCAGCCGGCGACGCTTCCAATCCGAAAAATAGTTGCGGAAGTTATACAGAAACGAGCCGCGGCGAAGATAAGTGTAACCGACGAGCATCCCGCCGAGGTGGCAGATGTGGCTTACGTTGTCGCCTGAAGAACCGATCGTGCCGAAGAACTCAATCGCTCCCATGACGATTACAAAAACCCGCATCGAAACGGTCACCGGCAAAGGGAACACCCAGACTTGGCGGTGAGGCATCACCACGGCGACGGCGAGCAGAATGCCGTAAATCGCGCCGGAAGCGCCGATCGTCGGAACCCAGGAACTGCCAAGTCCACGGGGGTCTAGAATCGTTCTTACGATCACGTTGATGATGCCGGCGCCAACACCGCACAAGAAGAAATAGGTGTAGAACCGACGAGCGCCCCATGTGTGCTCGAGATCAGCGCCGAACATGGCGAGATAGAGGAGATTTAGGAGAATGTGCAGAATCCCGGCGTGGAGAAACAGGTACGTGAACGGCTGCCAGATGAACCCATGGATCACTGCATGGGGCACCAAACCAAACCACTCGAGCCAGAAATTCCATCCCTGCTGACGGAAGAGAAGTTGTGAAAGTTCCTGGAGGAGGAAGACTCCTACGCAAATAAGGCACAGGGTCTTGATTGCACGCGGAAAGTATCCGCTGATGTCAAACCGGTAACCGTACCCGCGCGAAAAGGATCCCACGGCGTTTAAGTCTAAAGGCTTGCAGCGGTGTAGTCAAAGAGGTTTGGAGTGTTATACGACAGGCCTAAGAGTACCCCGCCCCACTGACCCTGCGACCTAGACGCGCTTCATAGGCTATCTGGTGATTAACTACTGGGCGGAAGACGATGAGTACGGCTACTGCACATGTCAGAACAAGGTAGACCATCGCGAGTGTGTTGGCTTCTTGGAAACCTGCCACTGGTCAAGACAGATCCGGCAAGACGCTGCGACGCTGACGGACCGTATTGTCAGCCAGTGCTGTGAAATCCGACTAGGGAAAGCGAGTCGATCGGCGCCGATTCATCTCACGGATAGAGTCAAATTCATCCGTTTGCTGAACCCTTGGTTCCGCTCGAAGGCGCTTCGCGGAATCATGGACTTATGTAGCCAAGGTCTTTTGAAGCTCATCTAAACTAGATACGCCTGCCCGACGCGTGGCTTTGTTGCCTTCCTAGGGCTCTGCGCTCAGGACTTGACGGAAGTATTGCAAACCGATGCCCTTAAGTGTACGTTGTCGGTCGGATAGTCAGAGCGAAAATTCCGGCCTACATGCCACCGGGCAAATCCAGGGAATCAAGACAGTCCGGAAACACACAGAGGAATGCAGTGGAGGCTTCGATGGATGCATTGTTCTTACTGGGGAGGATTCTCTATGGCGGGTTCTTCGTGTTTAACGGGATCAACCATTTCGCCAAGCTCTCTATGATTGCGCAGTATGCGGGGTCGAAGAAGGTGCCGGCGCCGAAGCTGGCGGTGGCCGGCACAGGGTTGCTGCTGCTATTGGGCGGGCTCAGCGTGGTGCTGGGCGCGTGGCCGCAGTGGGGACTCTGGCTTATTGTAGTGTTTCTGGTGGGCGTGACGCCGCAAATCCACAACTTCTGGGCGATGGGCGACGGGATGCAACGCATGGGCGAATTGACCCACTTCATGAAGAACGTCGCGCTGCTGGGCGCCGCGCTGGCGCTGCTGAAGCTAGCGGAGACGCAGCCGTGGCCCTATAGCGTGAGCCGCTGAAGATGCCGCCGGCAGGCACCATGATAGTGTCCGACAAGCGAAGGTGCGGTGGTCAGCCATGGCGTCCAACTAACCTTCCAGATCCTGAATGAGCCGGCGCCGCGGTGCAGCCGGCTCAATTTGCTGCACGCTTCCATTTCCAGCGAGATCGAGCGCATGGGCCGCTCCCATTGCGATGCGGGGGCCCATGACACGTACGCTCGAAATTGCGGCTACACGCCGTTTATCGATCCCCTTGATCCGTGGGTCCGTTGCGGCTCAATTTGTCGCTGGTATTGGCGAGCCGTTCGGCGCGCGCTTGCGGATCGGCCGCCCCATCGCCGTCGGGATCAGTTCCTCGTCAAATGGCCCTGTCCGCTTCGTCGGACCGGATCAGGGACGCGAAGAACAGCCGGGAGCAGGAGGGAATTTTCGAGGGGAACACACAGCAATTCAGACCCGGTCTAGATTGTTGTAGATGGCTTCGATGTTCCCGGTCAGCCGGTCCTCAAGCGCCGTTTTCTGCCCGAGGTAGACTGTGAACTTTTCCAGGTTGTTTTGTAAGTAGCTGACGTAGCCGTTGGCATGCAAGGCCTTGAGCGACGGTACCGTAAGCGTCTTTTGCAGCTCCGTCAGCGGCTTCCCTGCCTTCTTACCCTCGTCGACACGCCCGGTCAACTCCTCGATGTAATTGCGCAACTGAACCATTCGCGCTCGGTCGTGGTGGACGGGTCCGTGCCCCGCAATAATCTGATCGAAGGCGAGCCGCCCGACGGAATCGATCGTCGCGGGCCACGGTTTCGGATAACCGTCGCCCATGCTCGGGAGAAACCCGCTGATCATGTCGCCTGCGGCGACGACCCGTTTCTGGGGGGAGAAGACCACGATGTCGCCGGCGGTGTGGGCGCGGCCCCGGAACTCAATGTGGAGGTCGCCAGCGAGGTCCTTGATCACAAACGACTTCGCGAACGTGATCGTCGGCAGCTCGAGCGAGTAGTTCTTCATCTCCGCCCGATAGGCCTCCAGTTGACGGATTTGCTCTTGGCAGAACTCCCGGTCGGCGACAGAGGTTATCTTGGCCAACCGGGCCTGCAGGCCGTCGAGCATTTGCGGAATGCCGTCGAGTGATTCCTTCATCCGATTGCGGGACAGCTGGGTCATCAGCTGCTTGGTCGTGTCGCTAGCAATGATATCCACCTTCGGACCGCTGGCGATATAAGCCGAATTGCCCTGTGTGTGGTCCCAGTGAAAGTGGCTGTTCACGAGGTAACGAACCGGCTTAGTCGTAACCTCCTTCTTGATCTGGGCGATCAGCGCGGCAGCAGCGGAGGGCTTGGAGTGGGCGTCGACAACTACGACGTCGCGCGAGTTCACGAAAATTGCCGCGTTGCAGTTGATCATGACCTGCGCACGGGCCAGCGCGGCATAGACACCGTCGCCGACTTTCTCGATGGCGAACAGATCCGTGCTCGCGCCGGGCGACTGAGCCCGCGCCCAGGCGGCACGTAAGAATGCCTGCTCAAGAACGGAGGCCCCAAGAAGGATCCCTCCGAAAGCCCTGGCGAAGAAATCGCGCCGCGAATGCAAATGAGCGTGGCCGCGCATGGCTGTCGTTCCTCCTGAACAGAGGGCCAGACTGTCACCCCGTCAATTTGATCATCGGGTAAATAATATACGCCCTCGAAGGCACCCAAGCCACCCATACCCTCCCTGGAACACCGACGTTGGCAGTCGCCGTATCGAGCTACAAGCTACGAGGAAGAAAATGGTCTGTTGGACAGTCCCAGGCGGCTCCGAGGTATGTGGATCCAGTGGCTACGGTCGGTCAAGTTTCTTGCGCGCGGCTAGAAATAAGCTGATCGCAAGCAGAACAAACAAGAACACTCCGAGGACTGGAGCCTGGCTCAGGCTTGGCATAAATCTCTCGCCGAAGGCGAACACTTTCGTTGGCCACGGCAAGCGGAATATGTTCGTGACCCAGTGCGGGAGACCCTTGCTGAGCTCGGGATCCTGAAGCAGGTTGATGACGATGGCGAGCAACCCAAACACGCCGCCGGCGGCGATCAATCCGCTGGCGTAGAGCGAGCCGGAGCTGACTTCACTTTCGGCGTCTTTCTTTGTCTCCATGCCGCGCTCGGCGAGCCATCGGACCAAGCCCCCGGCAAACATTGCCATCGTCGTCGCAATCGAGATATAGGAGCCCACAGCAAATGGGAGAGAGCGAATTCCCAGCAGCTCTACGGCGATCACGAGAAACACGCCGAGAAACACCAGTCGCCACGGAAGCCGATGGTTCAGGATTCCGTTGATGACCGTGGCCATCAACCGCGCTTGCGGCGCTGCCGCCTGAGCGCTGCCAATTCCCTGCACCCACTGAACGTCGATCTCCCGCTTTGCGGGGTCGTAGAGATATTTCCCGTCGGGGACTTCACGCGAGCCGATTGCGTTGACAAGGACATACGTCCTGCCATCGTGAGTGTAGTTGTCCTGCTGCCGCTCGACGCCAGTTGGCAGGTGGTCGATATCGAGCGCGATCTGGATCGTCTCGTATCTCTCCAAGCCCTTGTTCATCAGAATGAGCGTGAACCCTATGGCGAGCGATGAAACCATGACGCCGATAACAAGTCCGAACTGCTGCCAGTGGGGAGTCGCTCCTACCAGGTAGCCGGTCTTCAGATCCTGGGATGTTGCGCCGGCTATGGCGGAGGCGATGCAGACCACGCCGCCAATGGTCAGCGCGAGCACGGCATAGGCATTCGCTGTCCAGCCCGCTACGAGAAACATCGCGCAAGTAGCCATCAACGTCGCGATCGTCATTCCGCTGATCGGATTCGAGGAGTTTCCGATCAGCCCGCTGATTCGCGAAGCCACGGTAACAAACAGAAATCCGAAGACGACTACAAAAACCGCTGCAAGCAGATTCGCCAAAGCTCCCGTTTGCGCTCCCGGAATCGGCTTGAACTCCAGAAGCGCCCAGATCATAGCGAGAATCACGGCCGAGCCGACCAGCACAACTCGCATGGACAGATCGCGCTCGGTACGGCTCGCGGACGATATCCCGGGTTGTTTCGCACGCATGTCTTTCAGCCCGGCGGAGAGCGCCGAGAAAATCGTTGGCAACGTCTTGATCAGAGTGATCAGCCCGGATGCAGCTACCGCACCAGCGCCCATCGGGCGGATGTAACTCGCCCAGAGCTGGTCGGGAGTCATTTGGGGGATCGGCACGGTGCTCGGATAGAGCGGACTGGAAGGCGCAAGCGAGCCGAAGAATTGAATCGCGGGCATCAGAACGAGCCAGGAAATCACCCCGCCGGCAAATAGTGTGCCCGCCACGCGCGGCCCGATAATGTAGCCGACACCGAGATACTCGGACGTGATCGCTGCGCGAAAAGACGCGCCGGGCAGCCACGCCGGCCGATATTCCGGCTGGCCGAGCCACATCCCGAGCGTGTTCATGCAGAACGTGTATACTCCGCCGAGACCCAGTCCCCAGAAAACGCGGCCCGCAAATGAGCCTCCGCGTTCGCCGGCCACGAGCACGTCGGCGCAGGCCGTGCCTTCCGGAAAAGTGAGGTTACCATGCTCTTTGACGATGAGCTGCCGCCGGAGCGGGATCATGAACAGTACGCCGAGCCAACCGCCGAGCAAGGCCAAGAAAAAAATGCGCCAATATTCGGTGTTAAGCGAGAAGCCGAGAAAAATGAGCGCTGGCATGGTGAAGATCACGCCGGCAGCGGCCGACTCGCCGGCCGAGCCCGTGGTCTGGACAATATTGTTTTCGAGAATGGTCGAGCGCCCGAATGCGCGGAGCATGCTGATTGACAAGACAGCGATGGGGATAGACGCCGAAACGGTCAAGCCCGCGCGCAGGCCGACGTACACGGAGACCGCGCCGAAAAGAATGCCGAATAGCGCGCCGAGTACAACCGCGCGGAGGCTGAATTCGCGGGGGCTTTGTTCGGCTTCAACGAAGGGGCGAAATTCGCCCGGCGGTGCGGTTGAACTCCAAGGTTTCGTCGCCACGCATTACTCCCTCTGGCCCGCAGCCCCATGGGACTGACCGCCCGGCTACCGGCGATACGGGAATCGGCGAAGTTAGCATCAGAAATAGGCGCAGGCAAGCAGCATTCGCGGGATGTGAAGCCTGCGCGTCTCAGGAGTGAACGGGTCGGAGATGGCCTCGACAAAACCGCGTGAGTATCCAATCGGCTTTGAGGAAAACACACGCCAGGATGATGGCGTCGAAACCAATCTTCCGGCTGGGTATGTCCTGGATGGGCTTCTGTAACCGGTTCCGGTTCCGACGGGGAAGCTCAATGAGGCGGAGAACTTCTTCCGGCAGGTTGCAGCAGACCGGAGCTCGGGCAGCATTCTGCAGATGCACAACCCCATAGCCGGCGCCTTTGCGGTCGACGATTCCTTGGAAACACTTGGCTTCAAGACTTTTCGCTCAAACGCTCGCGAACTTTATCGCTTAGAGCTTTCCCGTCGACGGCCTTTCCTTCGAGCCGGGCTCGCGCAGCCTTGATTACCGCACCCATCTGTTTCAGCGAATCAGCGGACTCTTCGGCAATGGCGGCTTCGATCGCGCGGCGCATCTCTTGATCCGATGGAGCGGCGGGGAGATATTGCTCGATGATGGCGATTTCCTTGGTTTCCTTGTCGGCGAGGTCCGGCCGGCCACCCTTTCTGAATTGATCTACGGATTCACGGCGCTGCTTCACGAGCGTTTGCAGCACCTGCAGCGACTCTAAATCATCGAGCGAGCGTATTTTTTCGATCTCCTTGTTCTTGAGCGCACTCTTGACCATGCGGAGAACGCTCAACCGCAGCTCGTCCTTCTCTTTCATCGCTGCGGTCAAATCGCTCTGAATGCGTTCGATATATCCCATTGATCTATCCTCTCGGCGCAAGAGCATAACACATGCACTGTCGCACACATCCGTAATTGACAGCAGTGACTGGTACCGATAACCTCTGTGCAATGAAAATTATTGTCGCGGACAAAATCAGTGATCGGGGCATCGCCTTGCTTCACGAAACAGGCTGGGAAGTACTCACGCCGGCGCCTGCAGAGCTGTTGCGCGAGCTGGCGAACGCCGATGCCTTGATTGTACGCAGCGCCACTAAGGTAACCCCCGCCCTTCTCGAACATGGTTCTCGTCTACGCGTGATCGGTCGCGCCGGCGTTGGTGTGGACAACGTCGACATGGATGCCGCCACGCACCGCGGCGTGCTGGTGATGAACACGCCAGGCGGGAACTCGGTCAGCGTGGCCGAGCATACGCTCGCGCTGATGCTCGCGCTCGCTCGCGCTGTGCCACAAGCGAATGTCTCGGTTCATGCTGGTAAATGGGAGAAATCCGCTTTCTCAGGAACGGAGCTGCGCGGAAAAACTCTTGGCCTCATCGGGTTTGGCCGGGTGGGTGTCGAGGTTGCGCGCCGCGCCCGGGCGCTCGAAATGAAATTGGTAGCGCATGATCCTTACGTCACGCAAGCGGTAGCGCGCGAACTCGACGTCGAGCTCGTGCCGCTCGAAGAGTTGCTGCGGAATTCCGACCTGATATCGCTGCACACCTCGCTCAGCGCGGCGACCGACAAAATGATCGATGCGGCCGCGATCGCGAAGATGAAACGCGGCGCGCGGCTGATCAATTGCGCCCGCGGCGAACTGATCGACGAAGCCGCGTTGGCGGAAGGCTTGCGCTCGGGCCAACTCGCCGGAGCAGCGGTTGATACTTTTGCCCAGGAGCCGCCGAAGAATTCGCCGCTGATCGGACTGCCCAATCTAATTGCCACGCCGCACATCGCCGGCTCGACTCGCGAGGCGCAGGAGGAAGTCGGGACGGCGATCGCGCAGCAAGTACGCGATTATCTGGCGGATGGATTGATTCGCAACGCTGTAAATATGCCCGCTCTTTCCGCGGAACAATATCGCCGGCTGCGGCCTTATCTGGAGTTGGGAGAGCGGCTGGGTGCGCTCGTGGCACAAGCGGCGCCGTCGCGGAGCTTTAGCCACATCCGCATCCGCTATGCCGGTGAACCGGCGGAGCTGGGCTCGCACGTGGTTCGCAGCGCCGTACTGATCGGACTTCTAAACTCGGTCCTCGACGAAAAGGTAAATTTGGTAAACGCCGCCGAAGCGGCCGCAGCGCGCGGCTTAGTGGTTGCAGAAACCACGCGCCGGCGCGAACGCGGATTCCCGAATACAGTCGAAGTAATGGCCGCGAATGGAGGCCGGGAACTCACTGTCGAAGGAACCGTCGGGCAGGACGGCTCGTCGCGAATTCTGACGCTTGACGGCATTGGACTCGAAGCCCCGCTTGAAGGCACTCTCCTTCTGACGCGAAACATCGACGTCCCCGGCGTGATCGGCAAGATTGGGACCGAACTCGGCAATCTGGGCGTGAACATCGCTACGTTCGCTCTAGGCCGGCGCTCGCCCACTCGGGGAGCCGAAGCCCTCGCGCTTTTGGGCCTCGACGGAGACGTGGATGCATCAATCGTGCAGAAAGTGCTCGGCGTACCGTCGGTCACTGACGCTCGCTTAGTTCGACTTCCCGTAGCCGTCAAGGCGAACGCAGCAGATTAAAGCGGCATGGTCAGCTGACTTTCGGCGATGCCCAGCGGCGAGGAATCTCTTGATCGCCTTCCTTGGTTGAGCAGCCATGAAACATCAATTTCGTGGATCGTTCTGGTCGCGGAAGGGAAGCTTGAGTTTGCGGGCAATCTCTGGCCAAAATTCGCGGAGGACGTCGAAACCCATGTCTTCCAGCAGGGCGTAGCTCACATTTCGGGCGGCCGGTCCGACACCAGGTTCGTTGTCTGGGTGATAGAGGTCGCCCAACGCAACAGCGCTTGTCGTGCCCAGCCATTCGGAAAAATTGAACATGCGCTTGCCATTTTCTTGATGCGCCACCACGGCGTGTCCGAGTGCATGCAGAAAGCGCCTTCCCGTGGTGCCATGGGCCAGCCGGTAATACCGCGGGTCTTCTGAAAATATCGTGGGGTACGCGAAGTCCTTGAAGAAGCCAGCCGAGGCCTGATCCACGAATTCACCGCCAAAACGCTTGCCATATCCTGCGACGCCCTGCCCAAAAGAAGGGTCCGTGTCTTCCGCCTGATCTAGCCCAGCGTTGAATCCGGCACTCAGAATTGTCACGGGGTCGAATGTGTCCTCCACAAACAAGATGAATTTTTCTTTCGCCTTGAAAGAGCAAAGGACCGCCCCCGGCTTGTAGTGCGGCGTCTGCACCGATTTGCGCTGGAGCTTTCGCGCGAAGGTACCGATGGTCTTGTTGAAAGGTCCTTCGTAATTCTCCCAGCGTACCAGTGGTGGGGGTTGCACACAGGGAGCCCCCAGGTCTCTCTGGACTTGCTCCTGAAGGGGTAAAGGCGTTTCCAAGGGCTGCGGAGGAGGGGGCGCCCCCTCTTGCGCCCATACCCCTAGGCCCCAGAAAAACACGGACGCCAAGGTCATTCGCGCCAAAATGCGGAACATCGCGCGTGGCATCGGTTCCAGGCCCGTTGGTTTCTCCCAAGACCGCAAAAGCGGCGTCGGATAAATGCGGAACGCCGAGGTTCAGTCTACCAAAGTGGAAGGACTGCGTGATACAAACAGCCCGTTCACCGAGGCAGGAGATTGATCAGCGATCTTGCGCGCCCAGAGAAAGCAGCGGCCATTGATCGGCAGTCAAGCTCTGTGTCAGGTGGCAGAATGTGAGTTCGGGGAAAATACTAGCACGCTCGACAACCGAACTAGCCAATGCACTTCGATCGTCTGAACCCCATTTCGGAACAACGATCTGTTCTGGCCTACCACACCTGTGGCTCGCCGGTTCGTTCATACAAAGCCGCTACACGCTGTTGTGAGGCTCCTCGACTGCCGGTGTGGAGGCAGACTTCAACAGAACCATATTGGCCAATGAGCTTCGGGGTTTGAGCTTGGCCTTATTGACAGCCCTAGCGGTTTATCTGGGAAACCGCTGAGACAGCTTCGACCAATTACAGGCTTCTAGAATCCGCCCGCAGAGGGCGCCCTTGCTACGGGAAAACCCCACGAACGGTTTGCTCAGCAAACAATGGTGTACGCTCTCAATCCGCGCTGGGGTATATTCGGCTGGTACAGCAACGACGGACACCCGCCAGCTGGAGCATCTGAACCAGAAGAACAAACTTCTGATCGCGAGCGATCCTCGAGTCTAGGAACAAGCATGAAGATTTGGCGACCATCAGGTAGCAGGGAGGAAAACGATGCGTTTCAAGCTTCTCTGTGCGTTCGTCATTGGCCTTGCCGGCGTGGCCGGGGCACAGAACCCTACCGCCCGGGACCTTCACCTGCGAGGTGATCGCTTCAAGCCGTTGACCTACGAGCAGATGACGCCGGAGCAGAAGACACTGACCGACCACGTGCTCGCGGGCGATCGGGGCTCGATGGGTGGACCAGTTCAACACGCTGGGCTTGGGCGACAACATACCTATCGTGAATGGCACGAGCTCGGATTCACTGGAAGCGTTTCTTCCCAGTACGAAGACGTGGGTGGTGATGCGTGTACCATATCCGATGGGGTTCTACTCAAGAGGGCTTGATGGTCGGATCGACGAGCCGAACGCTGGCTGGAAAGGTCGTGGCGTCTGGGCCACCTACGGCGAGGATATGTCTTGGCATACCGAAGGCGGACCTGGAACGGTTAGCAAGGCCGTGAAGTTCCAGATTCGCCCGAATCCGCTCACTGATTAGTCTCTGAAATAGTCGCAGGCCCTCGCCAGGGACCTACGCGCAAGTGCTCTTTGAGTAGGTAGCTCTCACGGTGCCCGAGCAGCCTGCACGTTTGAGCATCTTGAATTCTGTCAGCGCGCCGCACCCTGTCTTGCAGAGGGAGGTGGAGTGACGACGGCCGTCAATTTTCGGATCATGCCGTCGGATTTGCTCAAGACGTAGAGTTCGCCGTCGCCACCCATGGCGATGCGGACGTCGGCGCGCCCCCCTCCGTATGCCACGCCCTCGGAATCCGTTTTGGGCTGGCGATGCTCCGGATCTCGCCAGCCGGTTGTAGCTGCAGCTGCACCGGGCAGCACTCGGTCCTGGGCAGGTGTTCCCTCTTTATGCGAATACGCCTCGGCCACGATGTCAAACATGCGGCGCTTCACAGCATTTGGGTTGGAACTGTCGTACGGGCTCTTGTACATCATCTGCAGCTCATGAATTTGCGCCTGCTGGTTACGCTGTCCGTGCGTCGCAATCATCTCGGCCAAATCGACGTAGAAGATCCGGCCGGTAGTCATGTCGTTGAAAATATATTTTCCGCGGAGCTGCGGCATTAACTTACCGCGGTACACAAAACCGTTTCCCATAGAATCGCCGTCCCGGTGACTGTAGACGGCGGCTGGGTACAGGGGAGCAACCGGCTCAGCAATGCCCTCTACTTGTAGCAGATCTCTGTCGGGGAAAGGGATCGGCGGATCGATCTGGCCGCCAGTTTTGCCGTCGTTCGGGCCACCCACAAAAACCTGTTCATCCCCTTCCCGCTCCGCATAACCGTAATTTCCTCCCTTGGTGACGATGTCTAACTCTTCCCAGGAGTGAATGCCGATATCGTTTACGATCAGGGTTTTCGAAACCGTATCCCACGTCATCCGGTGCGGATTGCGGAACCCATACGCATAAATTTCACCGCGAGCGCCGGTCACCGATACAAAAGGATTCGGATCCGAGCCAGTGGACGGAATTCGGTAACGGCCGTTCGAGCTGAGCATATCTTTCGGATGCAAATTGATGTTCGGGGTGATTCGCAGGATTTTGCCTACAAAGGTGTCGAGGTGCTGGGGAAGGGTATGTCCAGCACCCGGCGTTTCTCCCTGGGCGCCGTCGCCCACCGAAATATAGAGGTTCCCGAAGTCGTCATGACCGGGCCGGGCCAATGGGTTAAAAACTAGGTCCGCCATTGGATGATTGCGATCATATCCTACCCTCAAGATCTCGCGAGCGGCCCCCTCGAACGTGGAATTGCGAATGTTTGTGTCCGTCCATTCAACGAGAACTGATTCAAGGTGAGCAGGGCCCGCAGGCGGATTGACGACGGGCGTGGTGGTGTATCCACTTATATCCAAAGTTGGCAGGTGGGTGGTCACCGGCGCTGCGGACTCGCTGATCTCCGGTTTTTCAACATGCACAGTGTAGAACTTGCCGTTTTTTGGATAGTCTGGGTCGAAGGCGATCGAAACGATGCCGGTAGTGTTGCCTGCGTCGGACACGAACCTCGGAAAAACTTCTGCAAAATGGATATACGGCGTGAACTTCTTGGTATTCTTTTCCAGAATATACAAAGTGCCGCTCTGATCGTTCACAAAAAAACGCGAAGCCGCCAGCGGAGCTTTTGCCGGCTCCGAGCGCAAAGAATTCACGCGGCCTAGTTGACCCTTGAAATCGACAGTGCCTGGATTCAAACCCGCGTGAGTCGGGCTTGAAAGCGGCAGACTCGCAAAATCCTCCAACAAGATCGCCGTTCCGTCCTTGCTGACCTGAGATTGCGAGGGGTATTGCGCAACTACGACGCACGCACTCGAGAGAAAGCTGACCAGCAATACGAGTCCAAACCGAAGTCTCGCAGACCGCTCGATGATCCTTCGTTCGCTTACCATGGTGAATGCCTCCTTTTTCTCGTCTGCAGCACTAGCGGCCTCGCCAAACCCATCCAGAGCTCGAACCAAGCTCCGCAGGACCCTCACACCCTCATTTTCGCGAGTACAGCATCGACGTCAGGATGGAGTTGGTCCAGTGGGACATACTCTCGACCGCGTGCCCGGGCTGGGTCGGAACCGAGTTCTCACGCTTGATCTTCCAACCGGACTCTCCCTGTTGGGTTAGAACCGACTAGTAATCTACACTTGGCCGCTTCGGCGTGCAACGTACAGCAGACCTGCTCGACCTGTAGGGAATCGTGCGACCAGAGCATGGATCGTTGCAATCACACTGACCAAGCGAGTTGGGGACCCTGGTTGGTTTCCCAGAAACGGACTCATGGCCTCGCAGGAATTAGTGGGCCAGCTTTCGATAAGCCCCCGACTTCTTTCCCGGTCGGCACAGCTGGTCTGGAATCTCCTCTGATCGAAAAGCCGAATGCGGCGCCCGACATTCAGTTTGCTGGAAGCGGATATCCCCCAGGCCCGAGCTTCGGTTTCTGCGCTCTAACGATCTACACATAGCCAAATAACGTCATGAATCCGAAATCCATATGTAGCTGCTGATGGCAGTGGAACAGCGTCATCCCTGGGTTGTCGGCAACGAAGTCCACTTCCGATTCCTGGTAGCCTCCCACCATCAGCACGTCTTTAAGGACTCCGGCGGTGGACTTTCCGTTCAGGTTCGTCAGCTCAAAACTATGTCGGTGAAGATGGATTGGATGAATGTCATCGCTGGCATTGCGCATGCGGATGCGGTAGCGGTTCCCTTGCTTCAGGTGATACGAGGCTTGGGCCATGTCGGTGTCTGAATAAGCCACTCGGTTAATGGTCCATTCATTGAAACCTTCGTTTGCAGCGTTTTTCTTAGCGAAGATCATATCAAAGGTATCAGATGGAGCCTGAGCAGTCGCATTGGGTTTTGCAAAGTGCGCGTAGTTCCATCGGAAGGGCGGAGGTGCAACCCATTGCGCTTTGCCCGTGCGGCCCGCGTACTCGACGACGATGCCCATACCATGCCGCCGATCGTCATCGGCGAGATCACCCATGATCCACACGCCTGCATGATTCATTTCGATGATGGCAGAGACACGCTCAGCCGTGCCCAGCCAAAGCACTGGAACCGACGACGGATTTGGCACTGGATTTCCGTCGAGCGCCACGACGCGGAACGAGTGGCCCGGCAACGCCAGGCTACGAATCTCAGTAGCGCTTCCATTCAAGACGTGAAACAGTACGCGTTCGCCCTGTTTTACGCGGATTGGCTCTCCGTGTCCTAGCATTCGTCCGTTGATAGTGAAGGAACCGTATCCCACTTCGTATCCATGCGGCGTGCCCTTGGCGAGCGACGACTTCATTGCAGACTCGCCCTCTTCTTCGAGTGTCTTCACCCGAGTCGCTGGCGACAGGAAGTCCATTGCCATGTCGCCACCGCGGCTGAATGTTGGCTCGAATTCCTTCAAAACCAGAAATACCTCGCGGTCGTATCTCCCCGGCTCGTGCTTCGGCTCGATGTATACCGGACCCACCTGCCCGCTGTACTGTCCGGCGGATAGATTCGCACCTGCACGAACGTGCGTGTGGTAGAAGCGAAAGCCGGCCGGTCTTGGCGTGAACACGATGTGACGCTTGCCGTGCGCAGGAATGAACGGGGTGCCTTCCTCGGACGCTCCGTCCACATCGGTCGGCACTGCTTGTCCATGCCAATGCAGCTGCTCCGGAGTTTCTGTGTCGTTGTAGATATCTATCGTAACCGGCTGTCCCTCCTTGAAGCGAAGCAGTGGTCCTGGAAACTGTCCGTTGTATGTGGTTACTGAGACGATCCGATTCGGAGCGAGTTCAACGGGAGACGTTTTGATCCGCAGCGTGTAATCTGCCGAACCGGACTCAGGGAGGGAGCCCGGTGATTGGCTGCGCTGCGTCGGCATCTCCCTTCGACCAAGGCTGTCTGCGGACGGCAGCAGTACCGCTGTGGCCGTCAAGCCTGCTGTCTTTAGAAATTGACGCCTCGACTTTGCAAACTTTCTCATAAGCCCCTCTTAGACAGTCTTCACAACTTCATTATTGTCATCTCGCACCAGGCACTCAAGCCGAATCTAGCACCCTCGCCCGTGGCACCGGCGAGGGATGTATCGGACCGGGTGGGCATGACTGACAACCCGGCCCGACGATTTCGTTGCCCCAGCTGACGGCACTGATCCCGTTCGCACGTCACTACTGTACTGGCTGCGGCGTCCAGGATGGGAGCCCACAATACTTCCTGATAAGTTGAACTCCGTCATGAGTGCAAAGCGGATTTTGCACCAACTCCTGTAAAGAAAGGATGGGGCACCAGCGACACTCTCCTTGGTGTCGCACGATATCGACAGGACAAGATACTTTTTCGTTTTCGAAACAAAGCTGTGCTCATCACCAACGCCTGTTCGGATGTGAGGAAGATCGGTCAGACTTGAACCAAGCGTATGTCAGGAATCCATCGGTGATCGCTGATCGCTCACTGGACCTCATATACGTAGACCTCAGCGGCTGTGGTCCCTCGCGGCGGCACGGGTACAAAAAGCCGTTTTAAAGGAGACACCAGGATGCCAGTCTTTCCACCTGGCCCAGAAGGAATTTGTCCCAGGGACTGGTAGTGATCTGCATCATTCTCCTTGTACACATCGACCGCGCCAGCGCCGCCGGAGGTAGCGTAGATACGCTTGTTGGCGAGATCGAACATTAGGTCGTCTACGCCCTTGCCGATCCGAAGCGCCTGGAGTTCTTTTCCAGACTCAGTATCGAAGACCACTATTTGTCCGGTGCGGCAGCCGACGAAAAGACGATGTGCGGCTTCATCGAGCGCCATCGTTGAGTTGTCCTTACTCAGTTTGACCGGCCAACTCGTGACCAATGTATTCGTCTTGCGATCGATCACTTCGACCACATTCTTTGCCGGGTTGTTCAAGTAGAGTCTGTCGCCTGACTTTTCGAGCGCCATGGCTTCCAGCGTATCCCCATCGATTTTTATGTCCGCGAGCTTTCGGCCAGACGTCGTATCGACAACGCTGAGCATCGTAAACGTTTCGTGGGCGTTATCGCCGCCGTTATCGATGTAAAGATAATGTGTGGCCGGATCGTAGCCAATGGAATCCGCATCGACCTTGAGGGGAACAGCCTTCAGCAGTTCATAGCTCTTCCCGTCGTAGATGTTCAGCGCTCCCTTTCCTTCATCCGTAATGTAAATGCGATTGAGGTCTTCACGGTAAAGGACCGCATGCGGGTGGTCGATCTGAATCGCGCGGCTAAACTTCCCGGTGCCCAAATCGACTACTAGGACCTGATGAGCCTCCTCAGCGACAACAAACAGGCGATTGCCGTGAATGTCCACCCCGAGATGGTCAAAGCGGCCTTTGGCCGAAGTCGGCAAGCTATACCTTGCGGCGAGTTTCAGAGGAAGGGCCAATTGAGCCGCAGCTATAAGCCCGGTTAAAAAGAGGCTGGTTACGAAGAGCATCTTCCACCTTTTCATTCCTTTCCTCCTGTGAATCGTTGCGAGCCCAAACTTGCTTCTATCCGCAGCTGCACCCATCCTCACAACCAGAGCCACTTCACCCGCCCATGTTATACCCGTCGACGGCTGTCTGTCTCCGTGCGGCGACACGTGCGGCGAAATTACCTTACGGCCGTGGCTATCAGCTCTGGCCAAAACGGCTTGTATATCTGGCAGGAAGGCTGTATCCCGACTTCGCATTGCGACCATGTTCGAAATTGGGCACCGCAATGCTGATTGGGGCTTCGGCGGGACCACGAGCAGTTTGTGAGAAGGATCCTGCCAACATTCTGCGGTGAACGCTGCAGAAATACTCGCACTTGCCGGGCGTCTTGAACTCGTACGTAAACCCCTCATCGCTGCTGAGGGCTGCGAGGTGAATGCGCTATGCGTACTTCGGCGACCTTGTGCGGTTCCTCGTCCTTGTTGGTCCAAGTCACCTTCGAGCCAACGGGTATCACTCGATCGCGGGGAGCGAACACAAAGTCCTCGATAGTGATGGTGTATGGCCCTACATCGTTCGCCCCAGGGAAGCAGCTTTGCGTGCCGGCGCCTCCTGAGGAACTTTCGCTAACTTGCACAGCACGAACAACTTGTAAAACCGAGTTCCCTACCTGGCTGACCCGCGCACCACCGCGGGATGGTTACTCCCCAGAAACTCCGACCGACGTTTTTAAGCTGCAGGGGCGTCGATAATTTGAAATCCCAGCTTGGCAGCTTTCCATTTGAGATAGTTGATC
>Ga0209526_10000521_pt1 | contig 25119 bp, 26 predicted proteins | sample JacPinW_OM2H0_M1_FD_188566 | JGI IMG/M metagenome (GOLD analysis project Ga0209526, IMG submission 188566) | Forest soil microbial communities from Algoma, Ontario, Canada - Jack Pine, Ontario site 1_JW_OM2H0_M1 (SPAdes) (version 2) | ecosystem: Environmental > Terrestrial > Soil > Boreal... | reverse complement strand
CGCCAGCTCCTCCTGGTAGATGGACTGCATGACGGGCGTGGCACCCCTCCCGCCCCTTTCTCGAGGCCAGGCCAGTGTCAGCCAACCGCCTTCGTAAAGACGCCGCTGCCACTTGCGCTGGATCTCCTCGTCCTCCTCCTCCCGGTACCCGCCCACGCCGCGGTGCCGCCAGTCAGGTGGGAGATTGGCGTCGAGCCAGGCCCGGACCTCGGCCCGAAAGGCCTCTTCTTCGGGCGAGTAGCGAAGGTCCATGGTCGGGAGGCTAGCACCTTTGGTAAAAGACGCAGTGATGGTTATGAACGTGATCTGCGGTAACTGTGGGACGGCCCTCCTGGCTGGCGAGGCTACCTGCCGTAGGTGTGGGTCAACGTCGTATGCGGTGGTACAGCCGCGGCGCAAGAGCCGGTGGGCGGCGGCTGCCCTGGCCGCCCTGGTCCCAGGTCTGGGACACATCTATCTGGGGCACTATCCGAAGGGGCTGCTCTACCTGGCCGGGGCCAGCGGTCTCACCTTCCTTGGTCTGGACCTGGACCTTACGGTGATCGGCGCCGCGGTTGGCGTGCCAATGGAGCTGGGTGCGCTGGGCCTGTGGGCGCACGGAGTCTGGGACGCCTACAACACCGCCCGACGGATGGAGGTCGAGGGCTAGCGCAGAGTCAGCGGGCCGGCCGCCGCGTCGACGACGATCTCGGCGACGCCTGGCTGGCCCTGCTGAACCGCGTACTGCAAGTCGTCCGCAAGCAGTTGACGGACGCGCGTGAAAGCCTCGTCGGGTTCCGGATCTGAGAGCCGCGTGGAGAGAACGCCGCGCGCACCGCTGGGATGGTTCCCACCACCGGCGCCGGGAAAAAGCGCCACCGGAACCTGCCATTCGATCAAGAAGGGCAGTGGAGTGAATTCACCGCCCGGGACCAGCTCTGCGCTGCGCCAGCTCAGCTCGGTACCGTCCGGACGCTGCCTGCGACCCTCCACCAGGTTGCCTTCGGGCACGTCGAATCCGCTGGCTCGCAGGTTGGCGAGCGTGGCCTCGAGGTCCTCTGTGCGCGCCGCCCAGCCGGCGAACGTGCGGCCGGTTTCGAGAGCACGAAGAACGCGCAAGGAGGTCGGATGTCGCTCGGCCTCTGCATCGTCGACGACGGCGATCAGCTCCAGGTAACTGCCGCCCAGGGGCACGATGGCGTTACCGGTTCCGCGGCCTGGGTGCCGGCCTCCCGCGACAGCAAGGAGACCGTAGTCCCGTGCGAATCGAGTCGCGGCCTCATCCAGGTCATGGACCGCGATCTGTACGTGGTCGAACTCGAGTCGAGGGCGGCGCGGCGCGGCGCCGCCCTCGAACGGGCTCAAGAGTGGTTACTCGGGCTGCGGCGGAGTGCGGCGCCTTGGAGACCGAGGAGTGCGCGTGGTTCTCGTCGCCTGTGTGGTGCTGCGAGTCGAACGGCGGCGCGTACCCGTGGCGGTGGTCGAGGTCGCCGTCCGGCGCCGCCGCGGGGTCGTAGTGCCGCTCACCGCTCTCTGAACTCGGCGCTGCAAACTGCGAAGACCACGCTCCACAGTTCCGCTCGCGGCGGAGGTTCCCGCGGTGGCGAGCCGGTCGAGCTGGCGCTTGAGCTGTCTGTTCTCCCGAATGAGTTGGTTCACCATCTCGTTCAGGGTTTCCACGAGCTCTGCCCCGCCGGCTCGCCGGCGACGAGAAGTCGAGCTGGAGCGGGTTCCGCTTCCAGGTGGACGGCCGCGACGTCTAGGCGCTGGGCTGGATTCTTCGTCTGCCATGATTTCGGGCTCCCGTCTCAGTGGATTGAACGGTTCTGAAGCCGGAGTATATAACGCAGGTCACGCAGCAACGCGGATCGCTTGCTTGACCCAGGTTTTCAGTCCCTCGCGCGCTAGTTCATGTGCAGGATTGGCCTTACGGCTTACGTAACGGACGACCCGATGGCCACGTCTTGTCCGAGCTCGCACCTCGAAGACTGCGTCTCGAAACGTCTCGCTTGCAGGAAAGCGGCTGCGTACCACTGGAGCGCAATCTGTGCGCACGACGACGCGATGGAACGGCCACCTGGCTGCGGCCAGCTCGAGCGCCGCGGCGCAGACCTGTGCTTCGAGTTGGGCCGAACCGCCTTCATGAACGAAGCCAAAGGACTCGGTGTACACGGCGCGGCCCCTGACAAAAACCGCCAGGCCGCAGCCTGCCCGGCCGTTCTTGTCGAGTGCGGCGTCAACGTAGATAACGAGGCACTCTCGCAAGCGCGGAACCCTCCCGAATACGGAGACTTTTCGGGAGTTTAACAGGATCCCGGGGTCTTGGCCATCCCTGAACGCAACATGTTGTGGTGTGAGAGAGGAGTCGTGGAGGGATCAGAGTCGAACCTTAACCCTCCCTTTGGTCACCGATAGCGTCGAGCGCCTGCGCGCAGTCGTGAGACGATCTCGCTGGGCGCCTGTTCCAGGCCCCCCGACCGCGATGGAGGCGACGGATCGTAGTCCAGCTGCAGCTGGATCTCTCGCGCAGCGTCCTCACCGGCCAGGCGGCGGGTGAGTTCCAGAGCCAGATCCATCCCGGCCGAGACTCCTGCCGAGGTCGCGAACTTTCCGTCGATGACATAGCGGTCGCTGCTGACCTCGATGCCGAAACTCTGGAGCGCCTCTTTGGCCAGCCAGTGAGTCGCCGCCCGCCTCCCGGACAACACTCCAGCCTGCGCCAGCAGCAGGGCACCGCTGCGTACCGAGCAGATCCATTCGGCGGTTTCAGCGCAAGCGCGGATGTAGTCCAGAAGAAGAGTGTGCTTCATCAGTGAAAGCTGGCCGGGACCGCCCGGGACCAGGAGCAGCTGAAGCGGAGGAGCATCGGCGAATGCCTTGGTTGCGGTGATCTCCATCCCGCCTTGCCCCTGAACAGGGCCCGGGCGCGTCCAGATCAGGTGCATCTTCGCGTTCGGAATCCGATTCAGAACTTCCCACGGACCCACGAGATCCAGCGGCGTGTGGCGCGGATAGACCAGGAACCCGATGTCCAACGCGGTCCATTGTCTCGCGTTGTTCTGTTCTGGGTCAGGCGTGCGCAGTACCGCTCAGGCCGTGGCAGGCCCGGCTCCGCAAGCGCGGGTTTAAGAGCGCTCGGCGCCCCCGTCCGGTGTCGCCACACCGATCGCGTGGTGACCACCGTCCACGTGGATCACCTCCCCCGTGGTGGCGGGCAGATAGTCGCTGAGCAAGGCGCACACTGAGCGGCCGACAGGCCGGGGGTCGGTGGTGTCCCAGCCGAGCGGTGCCCGCTTGCCCCAGCTCTCCTCGACCAGGCCGAAGCCGGGCACGCCTTTGGCCGCGATCGTTCTCACCGGACCCGCTGAGACCGCGTTGACTCGAATCCCGAAGCGACCGAGATCGCGAGCCAGGTAGCGGACTATGGCGACCAGGGCCGCCTTGCTGACGCCCATCCAGTCGTAAGAGGGCCATGCGTGTACCGAGTTGTCGAAATCCAGCGCCACGATTGAACCGCCGTGCTCTTTCATGAGCGGCAGCAGCCCCACCGCGATCTGTTTGAGCGAGAAAGCGCTGATCCGATAGGCGGTCGCGGCACTCTCCCAGGGAGTGTTCAGGAAGTTGCCGCCGAGGGCGTCCTCCGGCGCGTTGGCGATCGAGTGGACCCAGCCATCCAGGCGGCCCCAGCGCCGGCCCAGTTCTTCACAGACGGCGGCCGCGTCCTCCGCCTTGGTCGCGTCGAGCTCGAGCACGTCGGGCTGCGTGGGCAGGCGCTTCGCCATCATCTGGGTGATGCTCATCACCCGGCCGAAGCTGGTGAGCACTATCTCCGCCCCGGCCTTCTGTGCTTCTTCCGCGATCGAGAAGGCGATGCTCTTGCGGTCCAGGACCCCTGTCACCAGCAGCTTCTTTCCTTCCAGCAGCATGAACCGCTACAGGGTAAACAAAACGCGCGGCGAGCCAGCATTGGGAGCCACAGGTAGCTAAGTTAAAGCCCTCCAAGAACCCCCTCCCTCGGCCCACGACCGGGTACTCCCCCGACTTCGCGGCGACTTCGCGGGGGAGAGACTCTTCTTTCTAGGTTTCTTCGGGGCCCGTTGCTACCGGCGCGTCGTCTCGGGTTGACCAGTCGCTCCAGGAGCCGGGGTACAAGCGGGCTCCCGGGAGGCCGGCCACCTCCAGAGCGAGCAGATGGTGGCAGGCGCTCACGCCTGAGCCGCAGTAGGCGACGACCTGGTCACCGGAGCGCACTCCGAGCTGCTGGAAGTGGCGACTGAGCTCGTCGCGGGGTAGAAACCGCTTCTGGCCATCCAGGTTTGACTGCCAGGGGACGCTGCGAGCACCTGGGATGTGGCCCGCTTTGGGGTCTATGGGCTCCACCTCGCCGCGGAATCGTTCGCCGGAGCGGGCGTCCAGCAGGACGAGTCCGGCGGCTGACCGGCGCAGCTCCTCGAAGTCCAGCTTGGCCGACTCGCGCGCCGGCGATGCGACGAAGTCGCCAGGCGCGACGTGAGCCGCGTCTGTCGAGAGCTCGCCCGGCCAGGCTGCGAGGCCACCATCCAGCACGGCGACGTCGGCGTGCCCGAAGTAGCGCAGCAACCACCAGAGCCGCCCGGCCGAAAATCCGCCCTGGTCGTCATACACGACGACGTGCGACTTTCGCCCCACGCCGGCCCGCCTCATCGCCAGCTCGAAATTCTCGCCTGCCGGCAGCGGATGCCTTCCCTGGCCCCGTATTCGCCCCGTGATCTCACTGTCGAGATCGACGAAGGCGGCGCCGGGTATGTGACCCGCCTCATAGGCAGCGCGGCCCGAGCGTCCGTCCAGGTACCAGCGGAGATCGATGACCCTCAAACCCGGTTCTCCGAGGTGTTCCTGGAGCCAGCGCCCGTCCACCAGCGGCCCTACCGCGGCCATCGGATCAGGCGCTGAAGGTACCGATCCCGAGCAGCACGAAGAGCGCCGCCAGATAGACCATGGAGTACTTGAAGAGCCGGGCCGTCCATCCCCCGGAGGCCAGGTCGAGCACGCAGATCGCCACCAGGCCGATTCCCAGGACGGCGGCGCCGGCCAGGTAGACGGTCCCTTCCGCATGAGTGAAAAAGGGCACCAGGCTGGCGCCGATGGTGAGCAGCGCATACACGAGGCTCTGACGCTTGGCGGACCCCTCCCCCCCGGCCACGGCTGGAAGCATCGGCACGTGGGCCTGCTCGTAGTCTCGGCGAATCAGCTGCGCCAGCGCCCAGAAGTGTGGCGGCGTCCAGAAGAAGATGACCGCAAACAGAGCCAGCGCTGTCAGATCCAGCCTGCCCGTGACGGCCGCCCAGCCGACAAGCGGCGGGATGGCTCCGGCCGCGCCGCCGATCACGATGTTCTGCGTGGTCGAACGCTTGAGCCACACCGTGTACACAAAGATGTAAATCAACGTGCCTGTGAGGGCCAGCACAGCCGCCAGCAGGTTCGCCAGGAGGGCGAGGACGGCGAAGGCGAGCACGTTGAACAGCACGCCCAGCGCCAGGGCGTGCCAGGGCGGGATGCGACCGGCCGGGACGGGCCGGCGCCGAGTTCGGGTCATCGCCGCATCTATGTCGCGATCGAACCAGCAGTTGATGGCGTGTGCCCCTCCTGCGGCGAAGGTCCCGCCCAGGATGACTGCCACCACCGCGAGGGGATTGGGAAAGCCACGCGCCGCCGGCAGCATCGCTCCGACAGCGGTGGCGACCAGGAGCACGACAATGCGCGGCTTGAGAAGGCTGGCGTAGTCTCGCAGGACCCCAGCAGCACCGCGTGGGGCAGTCTGCTGAAGGGCTGCCTGGCTCACCGTGATGAAGTCTAACGAGCGCCCAGATTCGAGATGTTAGCGGCCAGCACGTTCTCGGTCAGCGGTCCGGGATGGCGCCCCTGCTCGCTTCCGTCAGTGCGGACGAACACGGTAGTCGGAAATCCTGCCACCCGGTAGGCGGCCGAGGCGCGCCCGTCCTGGTCCAGCAGCACGGTTGCCCGCACGCCTCGGGCCGCAGCAAAGCTACTTGCCGTGCCCGCAGAGTCACGATAGTTGACCAGCAGGACCGACACGCCGGGATGCTGGTCGGCTGCCCGCTGAAGGAGCGGCATCTCCTGCTGGCAGGGCGGGCAGCCGGCGTACCAGAAGTTGATGATCACCGGTCGCCCTCGGAATTCCTCCAGCGAGACAGTCCTGCCGTCCAGCGTGCGGAGGCTGAAGGGCGGCGCCTGCCCTCCACTGGTCGGTCCGGCGGTCGCCAGGCTGATGGTCCGCAGGCTCTCCAGCACCGACGGCGCGCCCCAACCCTCGCCGTGGCCGGCGAGGAGCTGGCGGCCCGCCGGGTTCAGCTGACCTTCAAGTCCGGAAGGCAGGCTCCCCCCCACGTCGGGGACTCCGGTGAAGCCCGCCCGGATATACCCGTGGCTGTCGACCAGGGCCAGCGCAGAGGTGTGCGAGTCGCCGGTCGCGACGCTCACGCCGAAGGGCCCCCAGAACTCCGCGATCTGGTCCGCGGTGCCGGTCGCGAAGGTCCAGTCCGCACCTACCCGGGAGCGGTACTGGGCCAGCACGGGCGGCGTATCCGTGGCCGGGTCGGTGGTGACCTCGACCAGGCGGACCTCCGGCGCGCTCTTGCGGAGCTGGAAGAGAAGGCCGGTGTAGAGCGGGCAGGTCTCCCGGCAGGTCGTGTGGAACGCTGCGATAACGGTGTCCCGCCCGAGCAGCGACTCCGCCGTCAGCGGAGCGCCCGCGTGGTCGCTCAGCTGGAAACCGGCAAGCTTGGTGAGCTGGCCGCCGAGCTCACTGAGGCCGAGGTTCAGGTTCTCGTTGCCAGCGTAAACCCCGCCCGCCCCCACCCGGCCATCCGCCACGGCCAGGAGCACCGGCTGCACCTGGTCGGCCCGGACGACCAGCCTCGCGGGTAGTGAGAGGCCGCCGATCTGGACCGGGTAGGAGCCGGCGTCCAGTGACAGCCTGGCCGCGGTCCGCACCTCGGGCGCCTTGGGAACCTGGCCACCGAGGGTCAGCCGGCGAGATCCGATCTGGACGTCGGTCGGCCGCAAGACGTCGCCGCCAGAGGAGGAGAGAACCAGGAGCGCCGTGCCGGGCACCGGCGGAGACGCGGGCCGCACCAGGATGAGCAGCGCCGCCAGGACGGCCACAGACGCAGCGAGCGCGTACAGGTAGCGAAGCGGGATCAGATCGCCTTCGAGTCTAGCGTCGAGGTTGGCTTGGGCAGGGACGGGTAGCAGGCGGCGACTTCCTCGACGAAGGCGGCGAAGAGGTCGGCCGTGGCCGGGCTCTCGATCTCCAATACGTTTTCGGCGTTCTCTTCACCGCTGTGCGAGAGGTTGTAGCTGCCGGTGAAGACCGTGTCGTCCGCGACCAGGCACTTGGCGTGCATGAAATCGTGCACAGATCCGGGCTCGTAAGGCGTCGAGCGCTTCGCGCCCCAGGTCACTCCCGAGCGCACGGTCTCCCAGGCAGCCAGCTTCCAGGCGGACTGCGGCTGTGACCTCCACTGCCGGCACACCTCCGCCATCTGCGTCTCGTCGTAGCAGCCGGCGATGTGCAGTCCTGGCCGCGCGAGCACCTCATTGAGGCTGGCGAGGATCGGCCCCGAAGTGAGGACCGGGGAGCAGATTCGCACTCGCCTGGCCGCCGTTGCGATTCGCTGCGCGATCTCGTGCACCAGCTTTTCGGCGCGGCCGGGCGTGAAGAAGGTCCGCACGTTGAGGTCCGGCCGGATCTCGTACCAGGACGGCTTCTGACTCCCCGAACGCCGCACCGACGGATCCTCCCAGAGCTCCTGGAAATTCGCAGCGAAGGCTGCTGCGACACGCTGATCGTGGAGGCGGACGATCACGTTCTCCTCGCGGGTCCAGCTGTCGGTCGTCCAGTTGGTCGATCCGGTCCAGATCGAAGATTCATCACGCACCACGTACTTGTGGTGCATGAGGTCGGGCACGCCCGGGATCGGCCGGCTCGACACGGTGAGTGAGCGCAGAAAGTCGTGATCCACGAAGCCTGGGGGCGGCAGCGGGCGCTCGCGCGAGTGATCCTGGTTGTAGATCATGCGAACGTTCACGCCCCGCCGCGTGGCCGCATTGAGGCTCTGGCGCAGACGCGCCGCGGCCTCCCCCTCCACCTTCAGGTCGTAGATCGCGATGTCCAGCTTCGAGGTGGCCGCGTCGAGGAAGTCCGTGAGTCCGGCCGCGATCTGGAGGGCGGTCTGTCCGCCGTCGGTGAGGAACTGGGCCGTGAACGGCGCCCGGTCTGCGTCTATTGCGCGTCCGCCTTGAAAGGCGCTGTCTGGACCTCAGGGCGCGCGCTCGTGGCGAGCTCAGCGGCTTCCTCCGGGTCGTCTGTCACCTGGATCAGCGTCAGGTCCTCACGCGAGACCATGCCGTTGGCAAGGGCGTTCTGCTTGAGCCAGTTGAGAAGGCCGCTCCAGTACTCGCTGCCGAAGAGAACGATGGGAAAGTGGTCGATCTTCCCGGTCTGAGCCAGCGTCACCGCCTCGAACAGTTCGTCGAGGGTGCCAAAGCCGCCTGGGAAGATGACGAAGCCCCGGGCATATTTGACGAACATCATCTTGCGGACGAAGAAGTGCCGGAACTCGATGCCCACTTCGACGAAGTCGTTCAGGGCCTGCTCGTTCGGCAGCTCGATGTTGCACCCCACTGACAGCCCGCCGGCCTCCAGGCAGCCGCGGTTGATCGCCTCCATCATGCCGGGGCCGCCTCCCGTGATCACCGCGACGCCTCGTGAGGCCAGAGCCGCGCCCACCTCGATGCCAAGCTGATACGTGGGGTGGTCACGGGGTATCCGCGCCGAGCCGAAGCAGGTGACCGCCGTCCCGATCTCAGAGAGGACGTCGAAGCCTTCGACGAACTCGGAGACGAAGCGCAGAACTCTCCAGGAATCGGTCTGGTGATCTACGGCGACGATGGACTGCGGCTGCAGCAGGGCCTTGTCGGCCGGAGGGCGGCCCTTCGGGATGACCGTCGCGCCGGCCCGCCGACGTTCGCTCATGGGCCACCTAGAGTATCGCGGGGAGCAGGACAGGTTTCGGGCGGCGCGATATTTCGATCGGCGATCCTCTGCGCGAGCTCGCGTCAGGCGCCCTACCCGGGCCGCCGGGTTGGCGATCAGGCGGGCGCCACGCCCGGGGCTCGCAGCGGCGTGACGTCGAGCTCTCCGCGGTTGCAGGGAGCCAGAGACCAGCCCCGCGGCGCGATGCTGAGGTGCTCAAGCTCCTCCGGTGGTGTCACGAGAAGCTCGAAGGCCGGAGGGCAGGAGACGTCCGCCGCCCTGCGCACATCCGAATACGCCACCTGAAACGTCGAGGAGACGTTGGCGCCGGCCGCCGCTGGACCCAGGGAGAACGTAGAGGCGGGCGGCTGGTTGGAGAACACGCCGCCGTTGGGCACCAGCCGGGTGGGCATGGGCTGGCCGCCGGCGTCGAGCATCTGCATCCCCACGAAGCCGTGAAGCGTGCAGGCGGCGGGCCCTCGATTGGTCAGCCGGAAGGTCAGGAAGATCGTGCCGGCCGCGCCTTGCCCTCCGGCGAAAGCGATGGCGAGCTGAGAGGTACGGCAGCGCGGTACAGGACCGGCCTCCCCTCTGGCTCCAGGAGAGGGGTCGCCAAGCGACAGCGCCGCGGAGCTGGCTGACGAGGAGACCTGGGCCCGAGGCGTCGGGGGAGAGCCGTCCTGGGAGCGGATCGCCTGCCCGGGGCTTGCTGCCTGGCAGGCGGCCACGGCGAGCAGGACTGCGGCCAACCCGAGCATGCGACCGGTCATCGAGTGAACAGCACTCCTGCCCCATGGAACGCGGGACGCGCGGGGATCGGTAACGCGGACGTTGTCTGAACCGCCTCGGCCACCTTTCCGGCGAGGCGTCGACGAGCTTCAAGGCGCCGAGCCGCCGGACGAAAGCCCGTCCTGGTGGAGGCGGCGGGAGTTGAACCCGCGTCCGAAGCAGCGTCCCCCGAGACCTCTACGAGCGTATCCAGGATTTTGATCTCGTCCTTTGGGCTCCTTCTGGCGGGATCCCTCGGACCAGCCACGGTAAGAGTCCCGGGCTGGAGCCGTGGCGCCTCCAGCCCAGCCAGCCGGCTGTTTTAACGCCGCTACCCCGCCGTGCCGGCGGCGTCGGGGGCGACGCCCGGGAGCTAGGTCCCGGGGCTCATACCCTTGCTACTTACGCAGCGAAGGCGAGCTGATGATTTGGCTTGGCGTTTGTATGCCTTTGCGCTGTAACGCTCACGCCTTCGGCTCGCTATCTCGAAGCCCACCTGCCCCGTCGAGACCGGACGCCCCCACGAGGACGAGCTTTCGACTAAAGTCTACCCCCGCTTGACGGTCGTCAATCCCCCGGCGAAGATCGTGAGTGAGCGCCACAGCGCCTGATGGATTATGGAACTCAAGAGCAGGCGTGAGCAGCTGGAACCAGCCCTGGCGCGGGTAGCCCGCGCAGACCTCAGGGAGCTTGGCGACATCCGAATCGACGACGTGCTGCTGTTCATCGATCGTGGCCTGGAGAACATGCCCAGCTACATGGACCTCTACCGCCGCTGGGAGAGCCAGCAGTGGGCGGTGTCCGACCTCGACTTCGGACCCGATCGCGAGAACTGGCTGAGCGCGAGTCAGCTGGACAAGGACGCCACGCTTTGGGGCAGACGCCTCTTCTTCACCGGCGAGGAGCGGGTCACCGCGACGCTCGCCCCCTTCGTCTGGGCGGCTCCCACGCCGGAGATCGAGGTCTTTCTTTCCACCCAGATGGTCGACGAAGCGCGCCACACAGTCTTCTTCGACCGATGGTGGCGAGAGGTGGTGCAGACGGAAGCGCCGGACATGCGCTCGCTGCTGGACCAGGTCCGGCCTGACGTCAACGAGGGCTACAACACGCTGTTCTACGAACGGCTGCCGGGCATCGCACAGCGGATGGCGTCCGATCCGCGAGATCTGGACGCCTTCATCGAAGGAATCACCATCTACCACATCGTGGTCGAGGCCACGCTCGCCCTGACCGGTCAGCGCTTCGAGCTGGAGAGCATGCGGGAGATGGGACTCACCCACTTCGGCTTCTACCAGGGCTTCACGGCCGTGGCTCGGGACGAGTCCCGACACGTCAACTTCGGAATCAAGGTGCTGCAGGAAGCGGTTCGCCAGGACCCCGAACGCTTTGCGCCCCTGATCCAGCGAACACTGGTCGAGTGCTTGCCTCTGATCTCCGGCACGCTGGAGCCGCCCGACCCACGCTACTTCACGGAGTTCGGGCGCAGCCATGAAGAGCTGCTCCAGTTCGCCATGACCTCACTGAACAAGCGCCTCCACGCCATTGGGATCAACCTGGCGGCCTAGTGTCCTGTCGTCGCTAGATCGGCCCCCGACCCGACCCTCCCCCCGGGGGAGGACGTTGAGCCTAGCGGCGGGTGGCGCGTTCCATTTCGCGGCGGGCGTCGGCGGTGGCGAGGGCCTGGCGCTTGTCGTACTGGCGCTTGCCGCGGGCCAGACCGAGCTCCACCTTGGCCCTGTTGCGCGTGAAATACAGCCGGAGCGGGATCAGGGTGTAGCCCCGCTGCTTGATCTTCCCCACCAGCGAAGCCAGCTCGTCCGAGTGTAAGAGGAGCTTTCGGGGCCTCAACGGTTCGTGGTTCGCGTAGCCGCCCTGCATGTACGGACTTATGTGGACGTTCTCGAGCCAGGCTTCTCCGCCCTGGATGCGCACGTACCCGTCCCCCAGGTTGGCTCGTCCGGCGCGCAGCGACTTGACCTCCGTCCCCAGCAGAGAGAGCCCGGCTTCGTACTTCTCGTCGATGAAGTAGTCGTGGTAGGCGCGCCGATTCACGGCCACGTTCCGATCCCGCTGCTCCCTCTCAGGCATCGCCGGCCACCAGTATCCTCGCCGGGAGCGGACGCTTCCCCGGCGGCTGCACCTCCTCCAGGACGTAGGACCCCGAGCCGGCGGCGACCTCCACGCCGCCCGCGTCGCCGCCCAGCACCTCTCCGGCTGCTCCCGAGCCCTCTCCGGGATGACCTCTCAGCACCTTCACCCTGTCTCCCTGGAAGGGCAGCGTCACGCCGGGCCAGGGTTGAAAGGCCCTCACCCGACGGTCGATCTCAGCCGCATCGAGGTCCCAGCTGAGCTCACCGTCCTCACGGGAGAGCTTGGGCGCCAGCGTGGCCGCCGAGTGGTCCTGCTCGCGCGGTTCGATGAGGTCCAGCCGGCCAAGCGTGTCCACCAGCAGGCCGGCGCCAAGGCCGGCCAGACGAGCGCCCAGCTGCTGGGCGTCCTCCCGCTCCCCTATCGCGGTCTCCCTCAGGGCGAGGATGGGGCCGTGGTCGAGCTGCTCGTCCATCTGCATGATGGTGACGCCGGTCACCGGGTCCCCGGCCAGGATGGCGTGCGCAATCGGGGCTGCTCCACGCAAGCGCGGTAACAGCGACGCGTGGACGTTTACGACCCCTCGAGGGGGCCGCTCGAGGACCGCTCTGGGGATGATCTGCCCGTAGGCGACAACCACCACCAGGTCAGGATCGGCCGCGGCCAGCCGCTCCACGGCCTCGGGGAGGCGGATGCGCTCCGGCTGGAAGACCGCCAAGCCGAGCTCCTGGGCGGCAGTCTTCACGGGCGGGGGGGTCATCCGCAGCCTGTTTCCAGGCCGGTCGGGCTGGGTGACGACCAGTTCCAGCCGGTGACCGGCCGCGTGGAGAGCTCGCAGCGAGGGCACGGCAAAGGCCGCCGTGCCGATGAAGGCCAGTTTCAGGCCTCTATCGCCTCCCGATGGACCTCGGACTCGGACTCGGCCTCGAACTCCTCCGCGCGCCGGAGAGTCGACAGATCGGTCAGGCGATCGGTGAAGAGGATGCCGTCGAGGTGATCGATCTCGTGCTGAAAAGCCCGCGCGGTGAAACCCGAGGACTTGACCCGGATCTCCTTCCCTCTCCGGTTGAGGCCTTTCACCAATACCGTCTCGTAGCGTTCGACCTCTCCGACCCAGCCCGGGAAGCTCAAGCATCCCTCGTAGCCCACCTGGGAGCCCTCACCCTTCACCAGGACCGGATTGACCAGGCCCCAGTGCTGGTTCTCGTCGCCCTTCACCACGCAAACCCGAAGGGCGACCCCGATCTGGTTGGCCGCCAGGCCCGCGCCCGGCGCGGCGTACATCGTCTCCGCCAGGTCGTCCAGGAGGCGAACGATCGAGGAGTCGACCTTGGGCACCTTCCTGGCCTTCTCACGGAGCACGTGATGCTCAAATCCAAAGATCTCGCGAACTGCCACGGTGAATGGATTCTACCGAGCCCCTACTTGGGCTAATCTCTTTCACGAGCACAATGGCTCCCGCCGACTTATTGCGGCCCCTCGAGGGGCAACGCGAAGAGACCATGAGGGTCATCAACTCCATGACGGAGGAGGACCTGGAGACGTCCGTCCGCGGCGACGGCAGGAGCGTTCGCCAGTTGCTCTGCCATCTCATCGATCGCGAGCACGGGATGAACTTCGTGATCAGCCGGGCGCTGGCCGGCGAAGTCGTGCATTTGAGCCAGGAGGATCGCGACGAGATCAGCCGGGCCGAGGCGGACCCGGCGCCCGCCTGGGATCTCGGCCGCATCCGAAGGGAGCTGATGGAGGCGCGTGACACCCTCCGGCAGACCTTCCGCTCGATGTCGGAGGAGGACCTGGACCGTCCCCTCCGCTGGCCGGAATGGCCTGCGCGCTCGATCCGGACCTCCATCCCCTACATGCTCGAGCACGAGGACAGCCACCTGGACGAACTCCGCACGGCCCTCCCTCAACTCCGAGCCAGCTAACAGGCCGAGGGCCTCTTTCTCCCTACCCCTCCGGCACGGAGATGACCGCTATTTCCGCAGGTCGCGGACGCGCTTGGCTTTGAACTCGGTCTTGGGCAGGGAGCCGGAGGACCTGCCGCCATCGTCCGCGAGGAGCTTCAGGCCACCGGGTCCACGTCGTAGGACCAGCCGCGGCCTCGGGGCGCAAGCCCGCGCACTCGCTCCAGGCGCTCGCCCTTCAGGGTCACCTGCCAGCGGTAGTCCCCCCGAAGCCGGTGGATGAAGGCGGGCGAGGGTCCGAGGAGCTTCACCCCCTCGATCCGCTGGCGGAGCAGAGAGGCGGCCAGCGTCTCGGCCGCCTCACGGGCGGTCGACGCGGCCAGATCCGGGTCCTCGTTGGAGTACGTCAGCACGGCCAGCTCGGCATAGGGCGGGAACTCGAACGCCTGGCGGGAAGGGAGCTCGTCCAGGTAGAAGCCGAGGTAGTCCCCGGCCTGAGCGCGCCGGAGGCTGTAGTGGTCCGGATTAGAGGTCTGCACGACCACGTGGGCCGGCCGCCGGCTCCTACCGGCGCGTCCCGCCGCCTGGCTGACTAGATCGAAAGTCACCTCGGCGGAACGGTAGTCAGGAAAGTGGAGTGGGAGATCGGCGTCAACCACCCCCACCGCCGTCACCGCCTCCAGGTCCAGTCCTCGAGCCACCAGCTGGGTGCCGACCAGGATGTCGGCCTTTCCGGAGGCGAAGGTCTCCAGGATCTCGAAATAGGCGTCCGGACCGCGCGCCACGTCTCGATCCAGCCTGAGGACGCGGGCCGCCGGCCAGAGTCGCTTGACGGTGCCCTCCAGACGCTGGGTCCCCAGCCCCAGCCCCCGGATCTGTCTAGAGCCGCAGTAGGGGCAGTAGGCGGGCATGGGGCGGGCGTAGCCGCAGTAGTGGCACGAGAGCCCGTCCAGCTCCAGGTGCTGGACCAGGGAGACCGAGCATTGGGGGCACTGGACCGAGCGGCCGCAGTCGCGGCAGAGCACGAAGGTGGCCGCCCCTCTCCGGTTGAGGAAGAGGATGGCCTGCTCCTCGTTCTCCAGCGCGCGGTTCACCGTCTCCAGCAGAGGCCGGCTCAGGGGCAGGCGGTTGCCCCGGTGCAGCTCCTCGCGCATGTCGACGAGTTCGATCTCGGCCCGCTGGCCGCTGATCCGCCGAGGCAGCTCGGCCAGGGCCAGCCCGCCGGACCTGGCTTCGCTGTAGGTGGAGACGCTTGGCGTGGCGGAGCCGAGCACCAGCTTTGCCCCCGTCGCCTCCGCGAGTCGCCGCGCCACCCAGCCTGCCTCATAGCGCGGCGTCCGGTCCTGCTTGTAAGCGCTGGACCCCTCCTCGTCGACGCAGATCAGGCCCAGTCGCGGAACCGGGGCGAACACCGCCGAGCGGCTGCCGATCACCAGGTCCACCTCTCCGCGCCGAACGCGCCACCACTGCTGAGCGCGCTCCAACTCGGTCAGCTGGCTGTGCAGTATCGCCAGAGGAACGCCCAGGCGCCTCGAGAAGCGTTCCACGAGCTGCGGCGTCAGCGATATCTCCGGCACCAGGATCAAGGCTCGGAGCCCCGCCTCCAGCGCGGCCGCGGCCGCGGCCATGTAGACCTCGGTCTTGCCGCTCGCGGGAACTCCATGGAGCAGAACCTTTCGCCGAGCCTGGATCAACTCCAGGGCCCGCGTTTGATCGGGCGTGAGCGCAGGGCCGGCCTGGGGTGGCCGGGAAGGGGTCGCGTAGGCCAGCAGCTGGCTGTGCCTGGTCTGCCTGCTGGAGGGTCCCGCGCCGCTCGAGCGAGCCCCTCGGACTCGGGGTGGCAGCATCGCCCTGAGACACTCGATCAAGGGCGCCCAGTAATGCTCCGCCACGGCCCGGGCCAGCTCGATCTGATGAGGAAGGAGCAGGGGCGCGGGGTCCGCCCTCTCCACCTCTCGGACCTCGATGTCGGGCTCTTCGGCCTGAAGCGAAACTACGTAGCCATAGGAGCTCCGGCGCCCGAAGGGCACCCAGACCCGTTGGCCGGGGACCAGCTCGAGCCCGTCCGGAACCGCGTAGGTGTAGGTCTCGTGGTCCAGCGAACGGGCCGCCTCCACGGCGACCTCTGCGTACAGCAACCTCTAGTTGAAGAGCTGTTCCGGCGCAACCGGCGCCGCCGAGTCGGGCGGCTTGATGGTGCCCACTCGCGCCGAGCGAACATCCATGGAGTTGTCGACCTTCTGCTTGGTCCCGGCGGCCGGGTCCATGCCCGTGAGGTGCGCCTCGACCCGAGCGAGGTTGTCGCCGGGGATGGTCGTGTAGACGTCGAGCTCCGCGCTCGCGCCCTTCAAGAAGGCCGTCTCGCTGCTGCCTTCGACCACGATCGCCTGGAGCTGCTCCAGCTGGTCCGGGGCGGGCTTGACCGCGTACTTGTGCGCGAACCCCGCATTGACGTGGGTCAGGGAAGAGGCGGAAATCGAGCTCGCCAGAAGCACCGTCTCCCTGACCAGGTCGAGCCGGAGGGCCGGGAAGAATGAAGTGGTCGCGCTGAGGGGCGTCGTGCGCCAGTCGGAAGTGCCCCGCCGCTTCACGTAGAGCTGCGTGTCCGTCAGGACCATGTCGTAGTCGAGCCCTGTCCGTCCCGACGTCACGTGGTAGCTGAGCCGTGCGAAGCCGTCCTTGAGCACCCCGTCCTGGCTGGTGGCGTGGACGGTCAGGGCCTGGCCACTCGGGACCGCCCCGCCGGTGAGGGCGAGCGATTCGTCCATCGTGAAGGCGATTCCGGTCGAGTCGGCGGCCCGGATCGCTGCCGCGATGGCCTTGCCGTCCTTGTCCTGGTCGGCCTGACTCCGGGTCGCGGGGGCGCCGCAGCCCACCAAGGCCGCCAGCACCAGCGCGCAGAGCGCCGCTGCCAGCCCTCTCACGTCAGCCGCGGCGCCACCGCGTCCAGGATGCGGTCGGCCATCTCGCGCTTGGTCATCCTCTCGATCTCGAGCCGCGTGCCATCCCGGAACAGGAGGATGCCCGCGTTGTGCTCGGAGCCGAAGGCGATGTCCCGGCGGCTGACGTCATTGGCCAGGATGGCGTCCAGTCCTTTGTGCTGGATCTTCTCGGCGGCCTTGCCTTCCAGGTCTGTGCTTTCGGCGGCGAAGCCCAGGCGAAAAACCCCTTCCGCACCCGGCTCGCGGGCCAGCTCGGCCAGCAGGTCCAGGTTCTTCTCCAGGCGGAGGACCAGTTCCGTGCGGTCTTCGCGCCGGATCTTCTCGGCAGCTTGCTCGGCCGGCCGGAAGTCGGCCACCGCCGCCGCCATGACCAGAAGATCCGCGCCAGGCAGCTCTGCGCGCAGGGCTGCCAGCATCTCGGCGGCCGTCTCCACCGGCACCTGCCGAACCCCCGGGTGCGAAGGGTGGTCGGCGGTGGTGACCAGCGCCACCTCGGCGCCCCGCTCGGCGGCCGCCGCCGCCACGGCGAAGCCCATCTTCCCGCTCGAGTAGTTGCTCAGGAACCGCACGGGGTCGATCGGTTCCCTGGTGCCCCCGGCGCTGACCAGCACCCGCCGGCCGGCCAGGTCGTGGCGAGCCTGCAACGCCTGGGCCATCGTCTCCAGGATCGCCGCGCTCCCGGCCAGACGGCCCGCGCCCACGTGTCCGCTGGCCAGGTGCCCGGCTTCGGGCTGGACGACCAGGACGCCATCGGCCAGCAGCGAGGCGACATTGGCCCTCACGCTGGGCTTCGCCCACATGGCGTCGTTCATGGCAGGTGCCACGACGACCGGGCAGCGGGAGGCGAGCACGGTGGCCGTGACCAGGTCGTCCGCGTGACCGTGAGCGACTCTGGCCAGGAGGTTGGCGGTGGCCGGGGCCACCAGGATCAGCTGCGCCCAGTCGCCGAGCTCCACGTGAGGCTCAGGGTGGCCGCCACCGCTCCAGAGGTCGAGCTCGACCGGCCGGCCGGAGACGCCCTGAAAGGTCGGGGGCCCCACGAAGCGCGCGGCCGAGGCGGTCATCGCGACCCGCACCTGGCACTCCGCCTGGACCAGCCGGGAGACCAGGTCGGCCACCTTGTAAGCGGCCACGCCGCCGCCGACCAGGACCGCGATCCGGCGGCCGCGCAGTGCGGCCGGCACCTCAGCGGGTTCCAGCGGGCTCACGCCCGGTACTCCTCTGCGACTCCACGATCCGCTGGATCTCGGCCACCGCCCGCTCGGCGTCGTCGTTGACGACGACGTGGTCGTAGCGGTCGGCGAAGCCCATCTCCACCTCCGCCAGCCGCTGACGGGCAGCGATCTCCCTCGGCGTCTCGGTTGCACGCTCGATGCGCCTTCGCAGCAGCTCGTCCATCGATGGCGGTTTGATGAAGATGTAGACGGCCTCGGGGCGCTTTCGCCGCATCTGCTCGGCACCGTGAACGTCGATCTTGACGATCACGTCATGGCCGTCGGCGCGCGCCTCGTCCAGCCGGCGCCCCGAGGTGCCGTAGAGGTGACCGTTGATGGTTGCGTGCTCGAGAAGCTCGCCCTCGGCCAGCAGCCGCCGGAAGGCCGCCCTGTCCACGAAGCTGTAGTGCTCGCCGTCCACCTCGTAGTCCCGGCGGGGACGGGTTGTGTACGAGACTGAGTAGCGAAGGCGGGGATCGCGGGCCAGCAGCTGCTCTATGAGGGTGTCCTTTCCCACCCCGCCCGGTCCGGAGATGACCACGACCAGACCGGGGCTCGTGCCCGCCCCATCTCCGCGGCTCACGGTGAGGACGACCTCCCGGGCTCGCCGCCGTCCAGCGACTCCCAGAATCGCTGAAAGTCTGCCGGCGGCTCGGCTTCGAAGCTCATCTCGGCGCCTGTCCTCGGGTGGCGAAAGCGGAGCCGCCAGGCATGGAGCAGCGGCCGGTCCGGCGCCCCGGCACGAGCGTGGCCGGACCTTTTGCCAGGCCGCGAGCGGGCGGCGCGGCGACCGTAGAGCTCATCACCGGCGACTGGATGCCCGAGGCTGGCCAGGTGCACCCGGACCTGATGGGTGCGGCCGCTCTCCAGATCGCACCGGACCAGTGTATGACCCGCCCGGCGCTCGACCACCGTGTACCGAGTGCGGGCCGGGCGGCCCCCCTGGACGACCGCCATCCGGAGGCGGTTCCCGGGGTCCCGGCCGATCGGCCCCTCCAGGATGCCCGCCGGCGTCCTTATCTCACCTTCCACGATGGCCAGGTAGCTGCGGCTCAACGTCCGCGCCGCCAGCTGCGCCGCTAGCGCCCTGTGCGCCTGGTCGTTGCGGGCGGCCAGCATCAGCCCTGAGGTGCCTTTGTCAAGGCGGTGCACGATGCCCGGCCGAGCCGCGCCGCCGCTGGCTGACCACTCGCCGCCTCGCCCCAGCAGTGCGTGCACCAGCGTTCCCGTCCAGTTGCCGGGCGCAGGATGCACCACCATGCCGGCCGCCTTGTCGATGACGACCAGGTCCTGGTCCTCGTACAGAACATCGAGCGGAATCGCCTCAGGCTCCGGCGCCAGGTCCAGCCGCTCGGGCGGCTCGTACTCGAGCAGGTCGCCCTCCCCAATCCGCGCCGAGGGCCGTTCCGGGCGGCCGTTGACGGTCACCAATCCGGCGCGGGCCAGCCGGCCGGCGGCGGAGCGGCTGAGCGCCGGGTCCAGCGCCGCGAGCACGCTGTCCAGCCGCCCGGCCGTGCCTGCTACCCGGATGACCCGCTTCGCTGGCGTAGCACGTACCCGAGCAGCAGGAGCACGACACCGACCGTTATCGCCGAGTCGGCCACGTTGAAGACGGGCCAGAAATGCAGCGCGATGAAGTCGGTGACGGTGCCGTGGAGGAGCCGGTCGTAGCCGTTGCCCGCCGTGCCACCCAGGATCAGCCCCAAGAGCACTCCGGCCCCGGTGCCGACTGGGTTCCGTACCACATAGAAGACCAGGCCGACGGCAACCACGACGGAGGCGACGAGGAAGACCGCGGTCGCCTCCTGGGCGACGCCGAAGGCGGCGCCGGGATTCTGGGTGTTGGTGATCCAGACGTGAGGAAGCGCGGCCCGCTCCGTTCCCGGCTGCACATTGGCCACGACGAGCCGCTTGCTTATCCGGTCGGCGATGAAGACGATCGCGGCCACCACCGCGAAGAGCGTGCGGCCCTGAAATGCCTGGGACCGCCGCGCTGCGGAAGGGTCCGGGCCGCGGTCGTTCAGTTCGCCCGTCGGAGCCCGATCCAAAGCTCATCTCCCACTGTGACACCCTCAAGGTCCTCGGGACGCTCAGCGCGAAGCTCGACGGCCAGCGTCTCGGCGGCCACGTAGCCGCCGAAGCGCTCCAGCATTCGAGCCCACTCACCGCGAGCCTGGTGGTACAGCACGATACGGTCCTCAATATTGAGGCCGCTGCGCTTTCGCTGCTCCTGCACGAGGCGGACCAGCTCTCGGGCCAGACCCTCCAGACGGAGCTCGTCGGTGACCGTGGTGTCGAGCGCGAACTCCTCGCCCGTGCGCACCTCTTTGACGTTCAGCTCGTCCCTGATCATGTTTGCCAGCTCAGGCTGGAACTCCCGCGTCACAGTCACCGCCGGCAGCGGCTGCCTGACCTTGAGCCGCGCACGGTCCCTGGCCGCCAGGCCCTGCACCACCGCCTCTCGTGCCTGTGACATCTCCGTCTCGAGAGCGGCGTCTCGGGCGCCCGGGTCGGACGCGGGATAGTCCACCAGGTGCACGCTCTGGCCGTTGGAGAGGTTGCGGTGGAGGGCTTCGGCCAGGAAAGGTGTGAAGGGAGCCAGCAACCTGGACACTGTCACCAGCGCCTCATAGAGCGTCTGGTAGGCCGAGAGCTTGTCGGTGTCCGACTCCGACTTCCAGTAGCGGCGGCGCGAGCGCCGCACGTACCAGTTGGAGAGGTCCTCGACGAAGGACTGGACGGGACGGGCGGCGCCGTTGACGTCGTACCTCTCGAGCGAGCCGTCCACGGTCTCCACCAGGTGGCTGAGGCGCGAGAGAAGCCAGCGATCCAGGGCGCTGCGCTCCGCGGGCGGCAGCGCGGGTTCCCGGCTGGGCTCGAAGCCGTCGATGTTGGCATAGGTGACGAAGAAGGAGTACACGTTCCACAGCGTGAGCAGGAACTGACGCACGACCTCGCGCAGCTCGTGCTCGCTGGTGCGGTAGTTCTCACCCACCGGCGCCGAGGTATAGAAGAACCAGCGAAGCGCGTCGGAGCCGAAGTTTTCGAAGAGGAAGTTCGGGTCGAGCACGTTGCCGCGCGACTTGCTCTGCTTCTGGCCCTTGGGGTCGACGACCAGACCGAGACAGATCACGTTGCGGTACGAGTTGAGCCCGAAGAGGATCGTGGAGACCGCCAGCAGCGAGTAGAACCAGCCGCGCGTCTGATCCATGGCCTCGGCGATGAAGTCTGCCGGGAAGCTGGCCTCGAACTCCGCCTTTCCGTGACGCGGATAGGCTCGCTGCGCGAATGGCATGGAGCCCGAGTCAAACCAGGCGTCCAGGACCTCGGAGACACGAGTCATCTCCGCTCCGCAGGCGTCACATGGCAGCTTCACCTCGTCGATGTAGGGACGATGAAGGTCTGCGTCGGCGGGAAGCCCCAGCTCCTCGGCCGAGCCCACGCAGCGCTGAGCGCCGCAGGCGTCGCAGACCCAGAAAGGAAGCGGCGTGCCCCAGTACCGCGAGCGCGAGAAGGCCCAGTCGACGTTGTTCTCGAGCCAGTCTCCCATCCGGCCTGTCTTCACGTGGGCGGGCACCCAGTTGGTCGCCGCGTTGTTGGCCACCAGTTCGCGCTTGAGCTCAGTGGTGCGGATGTACCACGAATCCAGCGCGTAATAGAGGAGCGCCGTCTTGCAGCGCCAGCAGAAGGGATAGGTGTGCCGGATCTGGCCGGACTTGTACAGCAGCCCACGCTCGCGCAGGTCCTCGATGATGAGCGGGTCCGCCTCCTTGACCGGGAGACCGGCGAACTTCTCCACCGCGGGCAGGAAGCGGCCGCGCAGGTCCACCGTATGCCGGATGGGTATCCCCTTCTCCTGGCAGAGGCGAAGGTCGTCCGCGCCGTATGCGGCAGCGGTGTGGACCACGCCCGTCCCCTCCTCGATAGAGACGAAATCGGCAGTCACGACATACCAGGCGCGACCATCGGGCGGCAGATAGGTGTACAGAGGCTCGTAGTCGAGTCCTTCCAACTGCCGCCCCTTCATCCGCTCGATGACCTCGTAGTCGCCATCCAGCACGCCCAGCCGGGCCTCGGCGAGGATCAGGTGCTCGTCGCCCTGCCGCACCTTGACGTAGTCGATGTCTGCGTCGACCGCCAGCGCGACGTTTCCGGGCAGCGTCCAGGGTGTGGTCGTCCAGGCCAGCAGGCTGGTGCCGGGATCGTCCTTGAGCCGGAAGCGGACGTAGACGCTGGGGTCGGGAGTGTCCTCCTGCCAGCCCTGTGCCAGCTCATGGCTGGAGAGCGGCGTCATGCAGCGCGGGCAGTAGGGAGCCACCCGGAAGCCTTTGTAGATGAGGCCTCTTTCCCACATGGTCTTGAGCGCCCACCACACCGACTGGATGTAGTCGGAGCTGAGCGTCCAGTAGGCGTTGTCGAAGTCCAGCCAGAAGGCCATCCGCTTGGAGAACTCGGTCCAGGCGTCGACGTACTGGTACACGCTCTGCCGGCAGAGCTCGTTGAAGCGCTCGATGCCGAACTCCTCGATCTGCTGCTTGCCGGAGATTCCCAGCTTCTTCTCGATCTCCAGCTCGACCGGGAGGCCGTGCGTGTCCCAACCGGCCTTGCGCTCCACGAAAAAGCCCTTCATGGTCCGGTAGCGGCCGACCACGTCCTTGAAGGCGCGAGCCAGCACATGGTGGGTGCCGGGGCGGCCGTTGGCGGTCGGCGGCCCCTCGTAGAACACGAACCTGGGGGCTCCCTCTCGCAAGGCCAGGCTCTGTTGAAAGGTGCCCTCCGACTCCCAGAGCTCCATCACCTGCCGCTCGAGGTCTGGCAGGTGTGGCCGCGAGGTGACGGGTTCGAACACTCTCTTCGTCTGCATGCGCATCGTCCTTCATTGCTCGGCTCTGGGACGAGCGCTCACGCAGCCCGCGGTACCACCCAGATTCCCGGCTTTGCCGCTGTTCGCGGAAGCACCGGGCTCTCTTTGGGGTTCGGCTCAGGAGTGATCTCGGCCGCCGGCCACCGCCCGCATCTCAGCTGCGCGGGCTCTCTGTGGGAGGCTGGTGGCGACCTACCTGTCTCCGTCTTCGCCGAAGTGAAGGTAAGTTTACCCGGCGCGCTGGACCAGCTGGAGCACCATCGTGACCGCGAAGAAGACCAGGATGAAGGAGATGTCCAGGCCTCCCATCGGCGGCACCAGGCGCCGTACCGGCCCGATCACGGGCTCGGTGATGTCGAAGGTGAGCCGATGGATGCGGTTCTTGGGATAGGGCTCTATCCAGCTGAAGACCGCCCGGACTATCAGGCAGACCATGAAGAGATAGAGGATGACCTGCAAAAGGGGTGCGATGACCATTTCGTCTAAAGAGTACGGTCTCCAAAGAGGGCCCGTCCGAGCCTCAGCATGGTGCTCCCCTCCGAGACGGCGGCCTCCAGATCGTCGCTCATGCCCATCGAAAGGATGGGGAGCGGCCGGCCCAGCCGCTGCTGCAGGTCGTCCCGCAGCCTTCTGAGCTCCGCGAAAGACGGTCGGGGGTCTCCCTCCGCCGGACCCATGGCCATCAGTCCGCGCAGGTCCAGCAGCCCGTCCACCTCCCGGGCCAGCTGAAGGGCCCCCTCCGGCGCCACGCCGTGCTTGGCCGGGTCACGACTCACGTTGACCTCGAGCAGGACCGGAGGCTGGTGGCGTCCGGCCAGCGCCCTCGCCAGCCGTGACGAGTCCAGCGAGTGAATGAGCTCGAAGCTCGCCGCGTGCCGGACCTTGTTCGTCTGCAGGTGCCCGACCAGGTGCCAGCTGGCGCCCTGGACCTGCGCCATCTTTCCCAGCGCCTCCTGGACGCGGTTCTCGCCCAGCCGGGTGAGGCCGAGCTCGACCGCGGCCTGGGCCACCTCCGCGGGCTGCCCCTTGGTCACGGCGACGATCTCGAGGGCGTTTGCGTCGCCTCCCGCGGCCTCGATGCGCTCTCGCACTCGAGCCAGGTTGGCGGCTATCTGAGCGCGGCCAGGCATGCGAAGCGGGAGCCGTCTGGCGAACGGCGGTGCGACGGCAGCTCGGGGGTCTCCCTCGTGCAGATGCGCAGATCGTGGATGTGCCCGGCGAGTAGCCCGGCGTCGCATAGCTGCTCGCGCAGGTGGGCCGCGGGAATTTTGCCGTCGTGGCAGAAAAGCGCGAGCCAGCCTTCGCGGACGATTAGCGGGAGCCATTTCTTCTTGTTCGCCAGCGTGGTGAGAGGATAAGAGTCGAGGCCCATAATCCACGGCAACGGCAGATGCGCCGTCATGGGCACGAGATCGGAAAGAAAAATGCAGGCGCCTTTCAGTACTCCGATAACGTGAACGCGCTCTCCTTTGAAATCCTTCGTGATTCGTTGCGCCACTTCGCGGACGCGCTTCTGAATCGCAGCGCGTCGAATCAGCACTTTCAGTTTAGGTTGGCCAGCACCCGCCATAATGCGCGCCCCCGCAGGAAAGGCGGCTACTCTATCTCACGAACTCAGCGGTGACAAGGCAAGCATTTGAAACGGCTGTGGTTTTGGAAAGGTTGGAACTTAGATGCGCGAAGCAAAAAGCAGCCCACGCGCTTGAATAAACAATCGAATGCGCTAGTGTTCGGCTTTCGCGGGCCGGCTCTCAGCAGGTTTCGCTTCCGCGTCGCCTTCTCTTGCGGCCGATTTGGAATCGTCTTCGGGGTTTTTGGCCAGGTATTGCACGATCATCGACACGCGCCGATTCGCCGGGTCTAGCGGCGCCTCAGGCTTCCGAAGACTTTGATCGGCGAACCCTCGCACTTGCGTAATCTGATCAGGCTTCACTCCGTTTTCCTGAATCAATCGTCGGATGGCATTCGCACGATCGGCTGATAACTCCCAGTTTGTGTAACTGCTGTTTTGGGAGTACGGTTTGGCATCCGTGTGCCCTTCGACATAGATCTTGTTCGGAAGCTTGCCTAACTCGTGAGCGAGTGCGATGAGGATGTCATTCCCGTCGCCGTTGGGCTTGGCGTTGCCGCTTTCGAAAAAGGTACCGTTCGCTGATTCCATCAATTCGATTCGGAGTCCCTCGTTGGTCACCGTCATATCGATGTGATTTTTTAGCTTCTCGATATTCGGGACCTCTCGGATCGCTCTCTGCAGCTGCTCCTTTAGGTCGCCCATGTTGCCTTTCGAAACCACGAAGTTTTGGCCGGAGCCCTGCATATC
>Ga0209526_10000519_pt1 | contig 25171 bp, 24 predicted proteins | sample JacPinW_OM2H0_M1_FD_188566 | JGI IMG/M metagenome (GOLD analysis project Ga0209526, IMG submission 188566) | Forest soil microbial communities from Algoma, Ontario, Canada - Jack Pine, Ontario site 1_JW_OM2H0_M1 (SPAdes) (version 2) | ecosystem: Environmental > Terrestrial > Soil > Boreal... | reverse complement strand
TGGGGATGCTCACGAGACTGTGTCGATGATGGCGCCCACGGCCACGTCGCCGTCGCCGTCGCCGTCCACGCTCACGACTACGTCGGCGTAACGTCGGCGTCGACGTAGCTCTGTTTCCATCGTCCTGCACTAACTGAGCAGCATTGTTGCCTAGGCCCGGCCGCGCACCTCATCCAGGACTGTGGACCAGACCGAGGGTTTGTTCCTGAGATCCGGACCGCCCGGTTGCGCAGCTCCTCGATGGCCGTTCACGGCTTCACGCCGGCACGCTCCAACTCCGGCCCGAGGCGCCCCGTGAGCGCGAGCGCCCACATTTTCCAGTCCGCCGCGAAGCTCCACAGCGGGTGCTTGAAGGTGGCGGGCCGGTTGTGCTCGACGAAGAAGTGGCCGGCCCAGGCGAAGGCGTAACCACAGACGAGCGCCATCAGCACCAGGCGCCCGCTGCGCAAGGCGGCCGCCGAGACGATCAGCAGCAGCGATAGCGTGGTCCCCGCGAAATGCAGCGCCCGCGTGGCCAGCCGCGAATGCTCGCGCAGGTAGAACGGCCAGAACTCCGCGAACGTCTGCATGCGGGCAATCTAGCAGAGCGCAGCTTCCCGCCAGGCCGCGCGGTGCACACCCTGCGCGCCATGTCCGTCCCCGTGCTGCACCTCGTCTCGCGCCTCTGGGTGGGCGGGTCGGAGCGCCAGTTCATCGAGCGTCTTCGCGCCCATCCTCCGGGATACACGCCCGTGGCCGCCTGCCTCGAGCTCTCCGGAGGCAATCTCGCCGAGTTCCTTTCGCTCGGGCTGCCGGCGCCCGAGCTGTTCGACCTGCGCGGGTCGCTGCTCAAGCTGAATACCCTGGTGCAGGTGGCGCGGCTGGCGCGGCTCATCCGCCTGCGGGGCGTGAAGCTGGTGCATGCCACGGATTTTGTCAGCAATTTCATTGGCTTCCTTGCCGCACGCGCCGCCGGCGTGCCGGTGGTGGTGAGCCGCGCCGACCTCGGTCACCTCCGCGACGGGTTCGGCGTCTGGCACCGGCGCGTCGAGAAGTGGATGTCCCGTCACGCGGACGCGGTCTGCGCGAACGCGGAGCGTGTCCGCAGGCTGTGCATCGAGGAGGAGGGCAGCGCGCCCGAGCGCACCTTCGTGGTCCGGAACGGCCTGGACCTGCGCCGCTTCGACGCGCTCGCCGCCCAGCCGCTCCAGGGACCCCTGCGGCCGGGGCGCCCGGTCGTCGCCGTGGTCGCGAACCTCTGGCCCGTGAAAGGGCACCGCGTCCTGGTCGAGGCCGTGGCCGCCGTGCATGCCCGCAGGCCGGAGGTCCGCTTCGCGCTGGTCGGCGACGGCTCCGAACGCCCGTTCCTGGAAGGCCGCATCGCCGAGCTGGGTTTGGAGGGCACCGTCGAGCTCCTCGGGACCCGCTATGACGTGCCCGCGATCCTGGCGCGCGCCGACGCCGCGTGCCTGCCCTCGCTCGCCGAGGGACTCCCCAACGCCGTCATGGAAGCGATGGCGGCCGGATTGCCGGTCGTGGCCACCGCGGTGGGTGGCACGCCGGAGCTGGTCATCCCCGGCCAGACCGGGCTGCTGGCGCAGCCGGGCGCGGCGGCGGAGCTCGCGGGAGCGCTGCTGGAGGTGCTCGCCGACCCGGTGCACGCCAGATGGATGGGGGCCAGGGGCCGCAGCTTGATCGCGCGCGACTACTCGCTCGACGCTCTCGCCAGCGGCCACGCCGCCATGTACGGCTCGGTGCTCGCCGGGCGTGTTCACTCGCGAGCACTTTTTGGCGAGCAGGCGCTTCGTCCCTAGATCGGTTGCTGGGAGCCCCGGAATGCCCCAGACCTCCGTCCGACCCCTCGCGGAACCCGCCCCTGAGCAGCCGGCGTTTTCCGACGACGCCCTGCTCCTCACCGATGCCCCGGTTCCCTTTGCCCGGGATCGCGGTCGCGCCGCTGGGACGTTCGCCAGCCGGACCATCTCCGACTGGGCGGAACTGGAGGCGCTGCAGGACGCGTGGGAGGAGCTGGCCGCCGCGTCGGTGGAGCCGAACCCGTTCTACGAGCCCTGGATGCTCTTGCCCGCGCTGCGCTCCTTCGCGCGGCGCGAGCGCGTCGAGGTGGTGCTCGTGTTCCGGGGCGATCTGCTCTGCGGCCTCTTTCCCATCGTGCACCGGCGCGGCCGGGCCGGGCTCTGGCGGCACCCGTACTGCTACCTGACGGCGCCGTTGCTCCGGCGCGGCTGCGAGCGCGCCGCCATCCACTCCTGGCTGGACAGGCTGGCCGCGCGCGCAGCCGTGGTCCGCCTCGAGGACGTGCCCGGCGATGGTTGCGTGCGGCTGCACCTGGTCGACGAGCTGAACGAGCGCAAGTGGCCGGCGCTGGTCTCGGAGGCGTACACGCGCGCGGTCCTGCGGCGCGGGCCCAGCGCGGAAGAGTTTCTCAGCCGCGCGTTGGCCGGCAAACGGCGCAAGGAGCTCCGGCGCCAGCGCGCGCGCCTCTCGGAGTTGGGCGGGCTCACGACCGAGGAGCTGCCGCCGGGCGCCGACCCCGCACCCTGGGTCGACGAGTTCCTGGACCTGGAAGCGCAGGGATGGAAGGGGCGCGAGGGCGTCGACTCGGTGCGCGACCGCACCTTCGTCCAGCAGATGGCCGCAGGCGGGGCGCGCAGAGGCAAGCTGCAGATGCTCGCCCTGCGGCTCGACGGCCGGCCGGTAGCGATGAAGATGAACCTGGTCGGAGGGGAGGGCGCCTTCGCCTTCAAGATCACCTTCGACGAGAGCTTCCGCCGCTTCTCTCCCGGTGTGCTGCTCGAGCTCGACAACGTGGAGCGCGCCCACCAGCTTCCGCGCTGCGCTGGATGGACTCATGCGCGGCCCCCAACCGCTTCATGATCAACCATCTCTGGCCGGACCGGCGCGAGATGCAGACCGTCTTCTTCTCGACCGGCAGCCGGCGGGGCGCACTCGCCGTCGCGATGATCCCGCTCCTGCACTTCCTTCGCCGCCTGGTGAGGGCTGCATGAGCGAGACCCTGATCGGAGTCGATCCTGAGATCCTGGCAGCCTACTTCGACCGCAAGCCGTTCCACCTGCGCCACGGCCTCTCCGAGCACCCCCTCTTCGCGCTGCCGCGCTTGATGAAGCTGGCCCGGGGCCTCCCCGAAGAGTTCGTCGAGTACAACGCGGGCGCGCTGCCGGTGGGCGTGCGCCCTTCGGACACTCCCCGCACCGGGCTCTCCGCCGAGGAGACGGTGCGCCGGATCGCCGAGTGCGGCTCCTGGATGGTCCTCAAGCGGGTCGAGCAGGATCCGGACTACGCCGCGATCCTCGACCGCTGCCTCGACGAGGTGGGGGCGCAGGCAGGCGGCAGGGTCCCGCGCATGCTCCGCCGCGAAGCGTTCATCTTTCTCTCCTCGCCCTGCGCCGTGACGCCGTTCCATCTCGATCCGGAGCACAACTTCCTGCTGCAGATCCGGGGCAGCAAGACGGTGAGCATGTGGGATCGCGAAGACCGGTTCGTGCTTCCCGAGGCGGAGCTGGAGCGGTTCTACGCCGCCTTCGTGCACCGGAACCTGCCTTGGCGGGAGGTGTTCCAGACCACCGCCTGGGTCGTGCCCCTGAAGCCCGGGCAGGGCCTGCACTTTCCCGTCGCCGTCCCGCACTGGGTGCAGAACGGGCCCGAGGTCTCGATCTCATTCAGCATCACCTTCCGCAGCGACAGCTCGAAGGAGCGCGAGCTGATCTACCGGGCGAACGCGAGGCTGCGGACGCTGGGGCTCTCGCCGCGGCCGCCCGGACGATCGGTCCTCCTCGACTCCACCAAGCGCGCCGCGTTCTCGGCGCTGTCGGAGCTGAAGCGGGTCCTCGCCCGGCGCGCCGGCGAGCCGCGCCCTTGAACGTTGCGGGCGGGACGTCGTTCCTCTAGATCTGCCGTCCGATGCAGCCCGCCCACAAGCTCGAAGCGCTCCCCATGCCGCGCGAGACGCTGCTCCGCCTCTACCGAGAGATGGTCCGCTTGCGCACGCTGGACGAGCGCATGATGACCCTGCAGCGCCAGGGCCGGGTCGGGTTTTACGGCGCCTGCACCGGGCAGGAAGCGGCCACGCTCGCCTCCGCCATCGCCTTGGAAGCGAACGACTGGATCTTCCCCGCCCTGCGCGAGGGCGGCGCCATGCTCCTGCGTGGCTTTCCGCTGGTGCCGTATCTCTGCCAGATCTTCGGCAACGCGGGCGACGAGACCAAGGGCCGCCAGATGCCCTCGCACATGGCGTCGAGGAGCGTGAACCAGGTGAGCTGGTCGAGCTGCATCGGCACCCAGCTCCCGCAAGCCGTCGGCGCGGCAATGGCGGCTCGCATCAAGGGAGACCGCACCGTGATCGCCGCCTACCTGGGCGACGGCGCGACCAGCGAGGGCGACTTCCACGTGGCGATGAACTTCGCGGGTGTGTTCAAGGCGCCGGTGGTCTTCATCTGCCAGAACAACCACTGGGCCATCAGCGTCCCGAGCTCGAAGCAGACCGCGAGCGAGTCGATCGCCGTCAAGGCCGCCGCCTACGGCTTTCCCGGAGTCAAAGTGGACGGGAACGACGCGGTCGCGGTCTACCGCGCCGTCAAGGAGGCCGTCGACCGGGCGCGCAGCGGCGGCGGTCCCACGCTGGTGGAATGCGACACCTACCGCATCGGCGCCCACAGCTCGTCCGACGATCCGACGCGCTACCGCGACGAGCGCGAGGTGGAGCAGTGGAAGAAGCGCGATCCCCTCGAGCTGATGCGCTCGCGGCTGCAGGCATGGGAGCTGTGGAACGCGCGCGAGGAGGACGAGCTGCGCGCGAAGCTGCTCGAGGAAGTGAACGGCGCCATCGCCGAAGCGGAGAAGAAGCCCGATCCCCCGCGGGAGTCGCTCTTCGAGGACGTCTACGCCAGGCTCCCCTGGTCGCTGCGGGAACAGCGCGAAGAGCTGCTCGCCTCGCCGCCCGCTCCACGCGCCGGCACCGCGCACTAGGCCCGTTTTTCAAGGCTTCAGATCAACCGCCGAGCACGCCGAGCACGCCGAGGGGGAAACGTCGACTCGATTGGTCTTTTTTTGGGGTTGGTCTTGTGCCACCCCGCCGGTCGGAGCAAACCCGCGGCGCCGCGGTGGCGAGACGACCACAACCCCAAACCTAGCCGTGCTCGGCATTTGATCTGCAGCGGCGGTTTCCTTTGGTCGGAACTTGACGGCGGAGGTCTGCCCAATTCAATTTCAGGCACAACTCACGAACTGCGCGAGCCTTCGCAACTCGTTCCGGAAATTCCAGAACGAGTTGCCGCGGGACCACCACACCGGCGCTCGCTCCCTTCCACGAGCAGCCAAACACGGCTCGCGTTGGCAGAGCGGCCGGATTCACCACCTTCGACGGCTGGTCCGCCGGCCGCCTGCTTCTGAAACGCGTTCTGGCTACACTCCGCGGCGTGACCCGTACGCTGCACGTCCGCCGGCTCGGCCGCGTCGAGTACGACGACGGCCTCGCCATGCAGAAGGCGCTGGTCGAGGCGCGGGCCCAAGGACGGATTCCCGACACCCTGCTGCTGCTCGAGCACCAGCGCGTCATCACGCTCGGACGCGGCGCCAAGGGGCAGAACATCCTCTGGTCCCCGGAATCTCTCGCCGCCCGGGGGTTCGAGGTGTTCGAGACCGATCGCGGCGGCGACGTGACCTACCACGGGCCCGGCCAGATCGTCGGCTATCCCATCCTCGACCTGAAGCCGGATCGCAAGGACGTGCGCAAGTACGTCGCGTCGGTCGAGGAGTTGATGATCCGCGTGGCCTCCGAGTACGGCATCCGGGCGGAGCGCATGAAGGGGCGCATCGGGGTGTGGACGCCGGCGGGCAAGCTGGGGGCCATCGGCGTTCACATCTCGCGGTGGATCACCTCGCACGGGTTCGCGTTCAACGTGCGCACCGAGCTGGGCGACTTCGAGGCGATCGTGCCCTGCGGGATCCGGGACGCGGGCGTGACCTCGCTGGAGTCCCTGCTGGGCGATGCGCCACCGCTGCGCGAGGTCGAGGACGTGTTCGCGCTCGAGGCTGGAGAGGTCTGGGAGAGCGAGGTGTTCGAGGTCCCGCCCGAGCTGCGCACGGTCAGCGTGACGCTCCAGCGAGAGGACGGCCGCGTGCTCCTGCTCAAGCGCACGCCGGAACGGGGCGGTTTCTGGCAGATCCTCACCGGCCGGATCGAGCGCGGAGAGAGCCCGCTGCAGACCGCCGCGCGCGAGGTACACGAGGAGACGGGCTTCTCGCCGCGCCTTGACGAGATCCGGGACCTGCACTACGTGCACGGCTTCGCGCTCGCCGAGCGCGTCCCGCCGCTGTTCGCGGAGGAAACCGCGTTCGCCGCCACGGTTTCAGGCGAGCCGCGGTTGTCCGACGAACACGACGAGCACCGCTGGTGCACCCCCGAGGAGGCGCTGCGGCTCCTGCCTTTCGCCGGACTGCGGCGGGCAGTCCGGCTCGCGCAGGCAGGCTGATCCTACTTCGGCGGAGTGGTGCTGGACGACGCGCTAACCTTCATCTTCATCCACTTGCCGCCGGCCTTCTTGCACTGCTTCTTCGAGGCCGCCGAGGTGTTCTCGGTTCCGTCCGAGTTCATGCAGTGCTTCTTGCTCTTGGCGAAAGCGGCGGAGGAGAAGGCGAAGGCCAGCGCTACCGCGAATACGAGCTTCATTTGCACTCCTTGGTCGGGGCCGTGCTTGCGACGTGCAGCCGCAGCCGTACCGCCGTCCACCGGGCGAGGCAATAAAACGCCCGACCCACCCGGACCCACAACAGGTAACTGTCCGCTCCCAGGCACGGTCGGTACGATGCGTCGACCATGGGCAACTGGGTGAACTTTTCCATCCTCTGGATGCTGACCGGAAGTCCGGTCGCGGCCGCCGCGATCCTGCTCGCGGCCTACGCCATCGCCGACTGGTACACGTTCGGTTTCCTCCGCGGCGTCGCGCACGCGGTCGCCGACTTCCAGCGGGGAAGGCGCCTGCGGATCGTGCTCCTGCACAACCCGCACGATCGCAAGGCGCGGGCAGACCTCGGCCAGATCCTGATCTCGCAGCGCCGGCATGCGCGCGCCATCGAGGTGGTGAAGCCGCTCGCGGACGCGGATCCGCACGACGTCAACGCGCTCTACCTGCTCGGCATCGCCTGCCTCGCCACCAGCCGCGTCGACCAGGGCGAGCTGTTCCTGACCGAGGTCCACAAGGCGGACTCGACCTTTCGCGACGGCGCTGCCCTGCTCGAGCTGGGCCGTCACCGGATCCGTCGCGGCGCAGGTTCCGCGGTGGAGCCCTTGCGCGCGTTCCTCGAGGTCCACCCGCACCACGTCGAAGCGCGGTTCCTGCTGTCGCGCGCGCACCAACTCGCCGGCAGCGCGGCCGCCGCCACGGCCGAGCGCGCCCGCTGCTGGCAGGAATACGAGACGGAGCTTCCGTACCAGCGCCGCCGAGACCGCCTCTGGGCCTGGCGGGCGCGTCCGTCCCGCCCGCTGCTGTACGCCGCGATCGCCTGCTGCGCGGTCGCCCTGCTTGGGATGGCGCTCCAGCGGTCGGGGCTCGCCTCGCCCGCGCATGCCGCGGCCGACGTCCGTTCGCAGACGGCCGCCCGGTAGCGGGCCGCCCGCGTCTAGGCGGAGGTCTTCTGGTCGCCGAGCTCGATCAAGTGGCCGCTTCGCTCCCGCTTGGTCTTGAGATATCCGACGTTGTGCGGGTTGCTCGCCGCGAGAGACGGAATGCGGCGGCGCACCCGCACCCCTTCGGCCTCGAGCCCCTCGATCTTGAGCGGGTTGTTGGTGATGAGGTCGATCGACTGGGGTCCGAGGTGCTCGAGCATCCGGGCCGCGACGTCGTAGCGGCGCAGATCGTCCAGGAAACCCAGCGCCCGGTTCGCATCGTAGGTGTCCGCGCCGCGGGCCTGCAGCGCGTAGGCGCAAATCTTGTTCCCGAGGCCGATGCCTCGACCTTCCTGCCGCAGGTAGATCAGCGCCCCGCGCTCCGAAAGCCCGATCAGGTCGAGCGCGTGTTCCAGCTGCTCGCGGCAATCGCACTTGAGCGACCCCAGGATCTCGCCGGTCAGGCACTCGCTGTGCACGCGCACCGGCACGCCTTCCTGGCCACGGAGATCGCCCTTCACGGCGGCGACATGCTCCTTCCCCGTGCCCTTTTCGCGGAAGACCATCGCGCGCAGGGGCCCGCGCCGCGTGGGGAGCGGCGCCTCCGAGTAGAGCTCGATCAGGTTGCGAGGGGCCGGAACCGGGTGCAGATGAGCGGTCGTCAAACGAGTCCTCCTTCAGCCACCCGATCAGATGCGCGGCAGAGCGAAACGGTCCCGGATTCGACCAAAACGCTCAGGGGGCCCTGTCTTTTTGCCGGCCTGCGCATCGAAGTGTTACAGGAGCGCGCCATGCACCAGATCGAGGCCGAGTTCACGTTTGCCGCTGCGCACCGGCTGCCCCGGTACGAGGGCAAGTGCTTCAATCTGCACGGCCACAATTACAGGTTCCAGGTGGTGCTGCGGGGGGAGCCGGATCCCTGGTCGGGAATCTTCGTGGACTTCTCCGACGTGGACAAGATGGTAAAGGAGCAGGTGCTCGACCGCGTCGACCATACCAACCTGAACGATTTCATCGAGAATCCGACGGCGGAGAACATCGCCACCTGGATGTGGCACCGCCTGGAGGGCAAGCTGCCGGGCCTGGCCGAGGTGCGGCTGTGGGAGATCCCCACCAGCTGCGTGGTCTATCGCGGGCCGGGCGGGAAGTGGTGAATGGCGCTGCCGGATCGGAAAGCCCAGCCGCCCGACCGCAAGGCGTTGGCCAAGGCCATCGAGGACCTCCTGCTCGCGTCCGGTGCGGAGCTCGACGCCGAAACGCGCGAAACCCCCGCACGGGTGGCCAAGGCGTTCGCTGAGGACCTCCTCGACGGGTACACGCGGGACCCGGTCGACGCGCTCAAGAGCTCCCTGGTCCCCGCGCCGCGGCGCGGCGAGCTGGTGATCGCATCGCAGATCGATTTTCACGCCATGTGTCCGCACCACCTGCTCCCCTACAAGGGCACGGCCGCGGTGGGGTACGTCGCGGACCGCTGGCTGGTCGGATTCGGGAAGATCGCCGAGGCGACCGACGCCCTGTCGCACCGGCTCATCCTCCAGGAGCAGCTGGTGCACCGGCTCTGCGAGAGCGTGATGGCAGCGCTCAGCCCGCTGGGAGCCGGCGTTGTGATCGCGGCCGAGCACGGTTGCATGCAGGTACGCGGTCCGATGCGCCGCCACAGCCGTGTGACGGTGGAGGCCTGGGCGGGCGTGTTCGAGAAGGACTCCGAGCTGCGCCATTCGCTGGCGCGGCGGGCGGAAGGGGGATGAAAGCGCTGGTCACAGGCGCCTCGCGCGGGATCGGCCGCGCCATCGCCGAGGCGCTCATCGCCGACGGGCTCCAGGTGGCCGTTTGCGCCTCGACGTCGGCGCCCCAGCTGGGGGGCGCGTTCCTGGCCCGGCGTTGCGACGTGGCGGATGAAGCGCAAGTCATCGGGCTGTTCGCGGAGGCCGGGCGGATCGACTGCGTGGTGATCAATGCCGGCGTGCTGGAGCGGGGGCCGATCGAGGAGTTCACCGCGGCGCAGTGGGACCGCGTGCTGGGCGTCAACCTGCGCGGCGCCTTCCTCTGCGCCCGGGAAGGATTCCGGTGCGGCGCCAAGCGCATCGTCGCCGTGGGCTCCATCTCCGGCACGCTCGGGACGGCGCAGGCCGCCGCGTACAACGCGAGCAAGTGGGGACTGACCGGGCTGATCAAGTCGCTGGCCGAGGAGGGCCGCGAGCGCGCCATCTTCTGCGCGGCCGTGCTCCCCGGCTCGGTGGACACCCGCATGCTCGAGCAGACGCCGTTCTCGCCCCGGCTGCGGCCCCAGGACGTGGCGCGAGTGGTAGAGTTCCTCTGCACGGACGCTCCCTTCGCCATGACGGGGAGCGCGGTCGAGGTGTTCGGGTGAACCGGCTCGCGCAAGACCTTGCGGCCCTGGGGCTCCAGGTCGCTCCGATCGAGCCCTACGCGCGCGACGAAAGCGGGTGCGGCGAGTACCCCCCGCAGGCCGCCGTCCAGGCGCGCGACGCGGGCGACGTGCAGAGGCTGCTCGCGTACGCGCGGTCGCGAAAACTCCCGGTGGTGCCGCGGGGCGCCGGCTCGGGCAAGAGCGGCGGGGCGCTGGCGGAGCGGGGCGGAGTGGTGCTCTCGCTGGAGAAGCTGGACCGGATCGTCGAAGTCTCGCGGGCGGACATGGTCTGCGTGGTGGAGCCCGGGGTCATCCTCGAGAAGCTCCAGTCGGCGGTGGAGGCGGAGGGGCTCTTCTATCCGCCCGATCCCAATTCCCAGGCGATGTGCTCGATCGGCGGCAACCTGGCGCACAACGCCGGCGGCCCGCGCGCGGTCAAGTACGGCGTGACCCGCGACTACGTGCTTGGCCTCCAGGCGGTCCTACCCACCGGCGAGCTGATCCGCACCGGCCACCGGAGTTGGAAGGGCGTCGCCGGCTACGACCTGACGCAGCTTCTGGTGGGGAGCGAGGGGACCCTGGCCGTGATCGTCCAGGCGACCTTGAAGCTGCTGCCGCTGCCGCGATCCGTCGCCACGCTGCTGGCGTTCTTTCCCGACGAGGACAGGGCGGCGCTGGCGGTGCAGAAGATCTTCGGCGCAGGGCTCCTGCCGCGCGCGTGCGAGCTTCTCGACGGTCCCACCATGCGCGCGGTCAGCCCCCGCGCACCCTTCAAGTTCCCCGAGGGCATCGGCGGGGCGCTCATCGTCGAGCACGACGGCCATGGCGAGGGCGTCCTGGAGGAGCTCGCGAAGTCCGGCGAGATGTGCACCGAGGCGGGGGCGCAGGAGGTGTTGGCCGCGCAGGACGAAGCCCAACGCCGCCGGATCTGGGAGACGCGGCGCATGACCTCGGTGGCGCTGAGCGCCATCCGTCCGCACAAGATCAGCGAGGACGTGGCGGTGCCCCGCGGCCGGCTGGTGGAGCTGATCGGGCGCGTGCGCGAGATCGGCGCCCGCTACGGCCTGCCCACGGCATGCTACGGCCACGCCGGCGACGGCAACCTCCATGTGAATCTCTTGTTCGGCTCTCCCGAAGAGCGAACCAAGGGACATGCTGCCGTGGAGGAGGTCCTCCAGGCGGCCATCGATCTGGGTGGCACCATTACGGGGGAACACGGAGTCGGGCTCGCCAAGCGCGCGTTCCTGGCGCGGGAGCAGAGCTGGGACGTGATCGAGCTGCAGCGCCGCCTCAAGCGAGCGTTCGACCCGGATGATTTCCTCAACCCCGGAAAGATACTCCCCGCCCCTTGACCCCCATTCCAGCGTGCTCTAGGGTCCCCCGCCCTTGGCCGATACGCCGCAAACGCAGCAGCACGAGCTCGCTCCCGAAGAGCCGCGTTCCGACGGCCAACCCGGCGATCGGGAGCTGGTGGAGCGCGCCCAGAAGGGGGATGGCGCCGCGTTCGCGCAGCTCGTCGATCGGCACCAGCGCCAGCTGTATCGCCTTGCCCTGCGCATGACCGGCTCCGAGGCCGACGCGCAGGAGGTGCTGCAGGAAGCCTTCCTCAACGCCTACCAGAAGCTCCCCCTCTTCCGCGGCGAGGCGCAGTTCTCCAGCTGGCTCTACCGCATCGCGGCCAATAGCGCCCTCATGCGCCTGCGCCGCAAGCGGCGGGCCCCCGACACGCTGTCCGACCAGCCGCTCGAGCTGTCGGGCCCCAGGTTCTCGGCCGAGGGTTACCTCGAGCCCACCAGCAGCAGCGACTGGTCGCAGCGCGCCGACGAGAAGATGATGTCGGGAGAGCTGGGAAACGCGATCAACAAGGCCGTCCAGGAGCTTCCTGCCGATTACCGGACAGTGTTCCTGCTCAAGGACGTGGACGGGCTCTCCAACGAGGACATCGCCAACGCGCTGGATCTGACGGTCCCGGCGGTCAAGAGCCGGCTGCACCGCGCCCGCCTCGCCCTGCGGGAGAAGCTCGGCGAGTTCTTCGACTCTCCCCCCCGATGACCCGAATCGCCGAATCCGCGGCCGGGGCAGTGCATCTTTCTTCCCGGGTCGGTTAATATCCCCGCCGCCCAAACGACTCCAGAGGAAAAGCCGTTTGACGAGCCCCATTCAGCACTGCAAGGAATGCGTCGATCTCCTCGGCGAGTACATCGAGGGGACGCTGTCGCCCGAGCGGGCGAAGGCCCTGGAAGACCATCTCAGCTTCTGCCCGCCCTGCATCACCTTCGTGCGCACCTATCGGGCGACGCGCAGGCTCTGTAGGAGTGCGCTCGCGGCCGAGATGCCGGGCGAGCTGATGAGCTCGCTGTCCCTGTTCCTCGGCAAGCACGTGCCCGGGTTCCCTTGCTCGAAGTCCGACACCACCGCGGTCGTCGTCGAGACCGCCGCCGACACCGGACCGAAGAAAGCCTAGAAGTACAGTCATGGACATCGATCCCGAGAGTCTCCTCTCCGCGCTGCGTAGCGCGCGCGGGAAGGGTCTCTCCCTCAAGCAGCTCGCCGGCCAGCTCCGGCTGGGCCAGGCCCAGAAAGATCCTCTTCGCCGAGCGCTCTCCCACCTGCTCAAGCAAGGGCGGGCGAGCTACGACGGCCATGTCTACCGCGAGCGGCAGCGCCAGCAAGGGCAGAACGGTGAGCGCCCGAAGGGTGGCGACGGCGACCCCCAGATGGGGTCCAAGGAGCCGCGGCGGGACCACCCCCGGCGTCCCTCCGCCGCCATGGCCGAAGGCGCCCGCCGCCGCCGGGAGCAGGGCCCTGGCCAGCCCGGGCGGAAGCCAGGCGGGGAGGTGACCGGGGTCATCCATCTGAAGGCGGAGGGCTACGGCTTCATCACGCCCCTGCTCGGGGAGGGTGGGCGCGACAACGACCTCTTCGTACCCCCGCAGTACACCAAGGGCGCTCTCGACGGCGACGTGGTCCGCGCGCGCGCGATCCGCGGCCGAGACGGCCGCCTGGCCGCCGAGGTGGTCGAGATCGTCGAAAGGCGCCGGCAGCTCGTCCTCGGCATCTACCAGGCCAAGGGCAAGGCGGCCTGGGTGATTCCGCACGACAGGAACCTGACCGGCAACATCGCCGTGCCCCGCCACCCTCGGGCCCGCGACGGCGAGATGGCGAAGGTGCGCCTCCACCGCGACGTCCAGGGCGCGCTGGAAGGCGAGATCGTCGCGGTGCTGGGGGCGCCGGGCGATCCCCGCTTCGAGATCCTCGCCGCCGCCTACGCGGAGGGGTTCTCGGACGAATTCGAGCCGGCGACGCTGATCGCGGCCCAGAGCGTACCCGACCACGTTCCCCCGGACGAGATCTCCGGGAGGCGCGATCTCAGGCACTTGCCTCTGGTGACCATCGACGGCGAGGACGCGCGGGACTTCGACGACGCGATCCACGTCTCCCGCACGCCCGGCGGCTACCGCCTGGTGGTCGCCATCGCGGACGTGGCCCACTACGTCCGCCCAGGCGGGCCCCTCGATCGCGAGGCGCTGCGGCGCGCCACCAGCGTCTATTTTCCCGGCACCGTCCTGCCGATGCTTCCGGAGCGTCTCTCGAACGGCATCTGCTCGCTGAATCCCGACGTGGACCGCCTGTGCATGGTTTGCGACCTGGCCCTCGACAAGGACGGCAAGCCGCTCCACGCGGACCTCTACGAAGCGGTGATGCGCAGCCACGCGCGGCTCACCTACGACCGGGTGGCGGAAGCGCTCGCCGGCGCACCCGATCCGCAAGCGCGGCCCCTGCTGGACGACTTGAAGGCCGCCCACGAGCTGTCGAAGAAGCTCACCGAACAGCGGCGCGCGCGCGGCAGCATCGACTTCGATCTCCCCGAAGCCAAGATCGTGCTCGACGACGAGGGCAAGGTGGCGGAGATCGTCAAGCGCCCCCGCAACGACGCGCACCGGCTGATCGAGGAGTTCATGCTCGCGGCCAACGAAGGCGTCGCCCGCTTCTTCGAGGTGCGCGCCCTCCCCACCGTCTATCGGATCCACGACCAGCCGGATCGGGACAAGCTGGAGGCGTTCGCGGCCCTGGCGCGCTCGCACGGATTCGAGCTGCCCTCGGGCGAGGAGCTGACCCCGCGGGTGCTCAACGAGTTCCTCGAGGCGGTGGAGGGCACGCCGGCGCAGAAGGCCCTGAACTCGCTGCTGCTCCGGGCGATGATGCAGGCGCAGTACAGCCCCGACAACATCGGGCACTTCGGCCTGGCCGCACCCAGCTACCTGCACTTCACGTCGCCGATCCGCCGCTACCCGGATCTGATGGTACACCGGCTGCTCAAGGAGCACTGGGCCCGGGGAGGCCGCCTCCTGCGCGATCAGGAGCGCGAGGAGCAAGAGTCATTCCTCGCCGGGATCGCCGCGCAGTGCTCGGAGCGCGAGCGCGCCGCGATGAAAGCCGAGCGCGACGTCGACGCCTTCTACTCGGCACTCTACATGGAGGACAAGATCGGCGAGAAGTTCAAGGCGGTCATCTCCGGCGTGGCGGAGTTCGGCCTCTTCTGCGAGCTGGAGGAGGTCTTCGTCGAAGGCCTCATCCCCGCGGAGTCGCTGGGTGAGGGCGTCCGGCTGGACAAGGAGAAGCAGCGCCTGGTGGTCGGATCGTCGGGCCGCAGCTACTCGATCGGCGACGAGGTGCTGGTCGAGGTGGTGTCCGCGGACCCCGCCCGGCGCCGGATCGCGCTCGCGCTCGCCGACGGCGGAGCGGCCAGGTCGGGGCAGTGGCTCACGCCCGAGGACATCGGTTCTACGTCGCGGTCGAAGCCGCGCCGGCAGGGCCCGCGGGCTCCTGCGCCAGCGCCGCGTCGGCCTCCGCGCGAGTCACCGCCTGGCCGCCCGCATCGTCGTAAAGGAACACGAGGCGGCGGTCGATGAAAGGCCGGAAGTATGCGGGCCACCCGATCCGCGTTTCCTCCTCCTTCACGTCCTCCCGCGAGGCGAGCCGGATCTGCGTGTCATCCGCGCGGGAGGCCACGGGAAAGAGGCGCCGGCGCCCAGCGAAGTGGATGATCTCTCCGTGGTCGGTGGTGGCCTTCTTCGGCATGCGCCGGCTCTACCCCAGCCAATGGTCGAGCGCAATCGCAGCTTGCCATCGACCCGGCGGCGAGTAAAAGGGGCCTCGTGGGCCACGCCTTCAACCTGGGCCGCCGCGCAGGCCTGCTCGTTCCCCTGTCGTCGGCGCGGGGGAGCTCGGGCGATCTCGGCAGCTATGCCGACGCCGGCCGGCTGGCTGAGTGGCTGGTGAAGGCGGGCTGCACGATGTGGCAGCTCCTGCCCTTGAACGAGGTCTCGCCGGGTCAGGATAGCCCCTACGCGGCGTCGAGCTCGTGCGCCCTGGAGCCGGTCTACCTCGACCTGCGCGCGGTGCCTGACCTCGACGGGCTCACTGCCGGCGAAGAAGCGGAGCTGGCGCGGCTGCGCCGCGAGCCCCGCGTCGATTTCGAGGGATACCGGCGAGTGAAGCGGAGCGCGCTCGCCCGCGCGTTCCAGCAGTTCCGCCAGCGGGAGGACGGCACCGCCCGCGAGCGGGCCTTCCACGACTTCCGCGCCGGTCACGCGGGGTGGATGGAGGACTGGGCGCTCTATCGGGCGCTCCACTCGGAGCGCCAGAAGAGCTGGCGCGACTGGGAGCCGCCGCTGCGCGACCGCGACCCGGGCGCCCTCGACGAGGCCCGCTCGCGGCTCCGCCAGAGCATTGACGAGCTCGTCTACGTGCAGTGGATCGCCGATTCCCAGTGGCGCAAGGCCAGGGCGGAGGCGAACGCCAGGGGCGTGAGCGTGCTGGGCGACCTCCCTTTCATGGTGGCGGAGGATTCATCCGACGTGTGGAGCCTGCAGCGGTTCTTCCGCTTCGACGCGACGGTGGGGGTGCCTCCCGACGCGTACAGCGCGGACGGTCAGGACTGGGGACTGCCGGTCCCTCGCTGGGAAGCGATGCGTGCGGCAGGCGATCCCTGGCTGCACCAGCGTGCGGAGCGCGCGGCCGAGCTGTACGACGTGTTCCGCGTCGACCACGTGGTGGGGCTGTACCGCACCTACGCGCGCCCCGTCGACAAGAGCGCGGCCTTCTTCGTCCCCGCGGACGAGCCGCGGCAGCGCGAGCAAGGCGAGCGCATCTTGCGGCTCCTGGGCGAGAAAGGGGAAGTGCTGGCCGAGGACCTGGGGACGGTGCCGGACTTCGTCCGCGCCTCGCTCGCCGCGCAAGAGATCCCGGGGACGAAGGTGCTGCGCTGGGAGAACGACCGCGGCGTGCCGCGCGACGTGACCCGGTTCCCGCGCATCTCGGTCGCGGCGACCGGAACGCACGACAGCGAGGCCCTCCGGAGCTGGTGGGAAGGCCTTGCGGACTGGGAGCGGGAGCTCCAGCTCGCCCAGGCTCAGCTGGCGCGCCTGCGAGGGCCGACCCAGACCCGCTTCACGCCCGAGACGAAGTCGGCCCTGCTCGAGCTGGCCTACGAGGCCTCGAGCGACGCCCTCCTGACGCCCGTGACGGACGCGTTGGGCTGGCACGACCGCATGAACACCCCGGGCACCGTTGGTACGCACAATTGGACCTTCCGTCTGCCCTGGACGACCGACGAGCTGTTTTCCGCGCCTGAGCCCGTGGCAACTGCGGCCGAGCTTGCACATCTTGCGGAGCGGTACGGGCGCAAGCGGTAAGGGCGGATGATGCGCAGCCCGGCAGCCGGAGGCGGAATGAGGCTGGAGCGCGAGATCGTCCGGGAGCAGGCCCGACGTCTGCTCGACGAGGTGGCGGGTGAGCTTGCGGCAGCCCGCCAACCTGTCGCCACCTACAGGCTCCAGCTGCACAAGGGGTTCCCGTTCGACGCCGCGGCCGCGGTGCTCCCATACCTGGCCGAGCTCGGGATCACCGACCTCTACACCAGCCCTATCCTGCAAGCCGCCCCGGGCTCGACGCATGGCTACGACGTCATCGATCATGGGTCCTTCAACGCGGAGCTGGGCGGCGAAGAGGGATACGAGCGGCTCGCCTCCGCGCTCCGCGCGGCCGGGCTGGGCCACGTTCTCGACATCGTGCCCAATCACATGGGCCTGGGCGCCGGCAACGCGCTCTGGATGGATCTGCTCGAGAACGGGCCCTCGGCACGCGCGGCGAAGTTCTTCGACGTCGAGTGGCGCCCGGTCAAGGAAGAGCTGGCCGACAAGGTGCTGCTGCCCGTGCTGGGCGACCGCTACGGGGCGGTGCTCGAGCGCGGCGAGATCCAGCTCGATCTGGACGAGGGGGCGTTCCGGGTCCGGTACTACGACCACCTCTTTCCGCTGAGCCCGCGCTCGTATGCGCAGATCCTCTCCTACCGCATCGAGGAGCTGGAGAAGGAGCTGGGCAAGAGCGAAGCAGTCGACGAGCTGAAGAGCATCCTCTTCGTGCTCGAGCACATGCCCTCGCGCCACGAGCAGGATCCCGGCCGCCGCGAGGAGCGCTGGCGCGAGAAGGAAGTGGTCAAGCGGCGGGTAGCGACGCTGTTTGCCACCAGCGAGCCGGTCCGCAGGCACCTGGAGGAGAACGTCCGGATCTTCAACGGGACCAAGGGGAAACCGCGCAGCTTCGATCTGCTCGACAAGCTGCTCGACGCGCAGGCGTACCGGCTGGCGCACTGGCGCGTCTCGTCGGAGGAGATCAACTACCGCCGGTTCTTCGACATCAATTCCCTCGCCGCGGTGCGGATGGAAGACCCTGAGGTCTTCGAGCAGGCGCACCGACTCCCGCTGCGCCTGCTGGCGGAAGGGAAGATCAACGGGCTCCGCATCGATCATCCGGACGGGCTCGCCTATCCCCGCCGCTATTTCGGGCTGCTGCAGGACGCGCACATCCTCCAGCGGATCCGCTCCAGGGCGGAGGGGCGCGGGCTCTCCTGGCACGAGCTGGAGACGGCGGTCCGGCATGAGCTGGCCCAGAGCAAGGACCTGCGCCTCGACCGCCCGCTGTACGTGGTCGCCGAGAAGATCCTGGCGCGCACCGAGACCCTTCCGGGAACCTGGGCGGTCGCCGGCACCACCGGCTACGACTTCCTCAACTCGCTGAGCGGCGTCTTCGTCGCGCGCGAGAACGCGGAGAAGCTGCAGAAGATCTATGCGCGCTTCATCCACGGAGAGATCGACTTCCAGGAGCTGGTCTACCAGAAGAAGAAGCTGATCCTGTACACGGCGATGGCGTCGGAGATGAACCTGCTCGCCCGCCAGCTCAACCGGATCTCGGAAGGCAACCGCTGGACGCGGGACTTCACCCTGTATGCGCTGCGGTCGGCGCTGATCGAGATGATCGCCTGCTTCCCGGTGTACCGCTCGTACATCGAGGAGCCGGGACACGTGGACGAGCGCGACCGCAAGTACATCCTGGAAGCCGTCGCCTGCGCGAAACGGCGCAACCCAGCCGAGAACGCCAGCATCTACACCTTCATCGCCGACATCCTGCTGCAGAAGTTCGCCGCCTACGTGGACGAGGGCGAGCGGCCGGCGCAGCACGCATTCGCGGTCAAGCTGCAGCAAGTGCTGGGGCCGGTGATGGCCAAGGGCCTGGAGGACACCGCCTTCTACGTCTACAACCGCCTGGTCTCGCTCAACGAGGTGGGCGGGGAGCCGGAGCACTTCGGCAGCACCATTGACGCCTTCCACCAGCAGAACCGGCTGCGGGCGCAGAAGTGGCCCCGGTCGCTGCTCGCCACCGCGACCCACGACACCAAGCGCGGCGAGGACATCCGGGTCCGCATCGACGCGCTCTCGGAGGTGCCCGAGGACTGGCGCAAGACCGCCATCGCCTTCGCGCGCCGGACCGAGGGCCTGCGCCTTGAGGTGGACGGGCGCTTCGCCCCGGACCGCAACGAGCAGATGCTCCTGCTCCAGACCCTGATCGGCGCCTGGCCGATGCGCCCGGAAGAGCTGCCGGGCCTGCGCGACCGGCTGGTGCAGTACATGATCAAGGCCGCCAAGGAAGCCAAGGTCAACACCAGCTGGATCCAGGAGGACCAGCGCTGGGAGGACGCGCTCCGGGCTTACGTCGAAGGCCTGTTCGCGCTGCCGCCCAAGCATCGGCTCTGGAAAGGGCTACAGCCGTTCGCGCAGCGCATCGCCCAGGTCGGGATGCACAACTCGCTCGCGCAGGTGGTGCTGAAGATCGCTTCGCCCGGCGTGCCCGACTTCTACCAGGGCAACGAGCTGTGGGACCTGTCGCTGGTCGATCCGGACAACCGCCGGCCGGTGGATTTCGAGCTGCGGCGCAAGCTCCTCGACGAGCTGCGTTCCTCCTCGCTCGCGCCCGCGGATCTTGCGCGCCAGCTCTACGCCAGCTGGGAGGACGGGCGCATCAAGCTGTTCCTGACCCATGCGGCGCTGCAGGCGCGGAAGGCGCAGCCGGACGTGTTCGCCGGCGGCGGCTACGTCGCGTTGGCTCCGGCAGGCCCGCGCGCCGGGAACCTGGCCGCCTTCGCGCGCGAGGGGCCCGATGGCCAGAAGGCCGTGGTGGTGGCGCCCAGGCTGGTGGCGGGGCTGCTCGACGGCCCCCGGCTCGCCGCCGAGCGCTTCGCGAGCACCGTGGTCCCCGTGCCCGGCCTCGCCCCGGGCGAAAGGCTGCGCGATGCATTGACCGGCGAGGAACGGGTGGTGGGCGAAGGCGGCCTGGCAGTGGATCAGCTCTTCTCGACGTTGCCCGTCGCGCTGCTCACCACCTCCCGAAGCAGCTGAGCGATCCGCGGAAGACCTGCGCTTCCGGGCACGATCCGCAGCGGCGCCAGCTCCCGCTCCAGGCGCACGGCGTGCGCCGCGTCATCCAGGTCGGCGAAGAGGACTGCGGGCAACGCGACTCCCCGCGCCCGGAGCGCGCGCAGGATCAGGATGCCCTGCACCTCCGTGGCCCCGCGCTTGTCCGGAGCCCCGCGCTCATCCACCAGCAGCTCCCGGGGAGTGCGGCGGAAGTCCAGGTCGAGCAGCAGCGCATCGGCGCCCGCCGCGAGCCCCAGCGCCTCGGCGAAGTGGCCTGCCCGCAAGAAGTGAAACTGCGCGCCGAGGAAGCGCTCGAACCGGTCCGTGTATTCGGAGCCGTCTTCGCAGACGAGGAAGGTCATGCCGCCGGCGCCGGGAAGCAGGCCCCCACTGCCTTCGTCCACGGCGGCTCCTCGGCGCGCACGATCACGTGTCCCTGCCATTCGCGCGTCAGGTCGCGCACCAGCGCCAGCCCGCGGCCGCTCTCCCGCTGCTCGATGGCGTCGAGGGAGACCGCATTGCCAGAGGAGTCGCCGACCAGGAGCACGATGAGGTTGCGGCCCGCTGCGTCGCGCTCCTCCCCCAGCCGGACGATCACCTCGCCTCCTTCCGCCGCGGCTTGCGCGTTGCGCAGCAGGTTCGCGAAGATGGTGGAGAGCGCCCCCCGCTCGACCGGGAACTCCACCTCCATGCCCTTCATCAGGATCGAGGGCGCGGTCCAGGGCGAGCCGCCCCGGCGCATCTCCGCCTCCACGTCGCGGATCCAGCCCGCCACGGCGCTCGCGTCGAGCTTCGTGCGCGGGCCCAGCCGCAGCAATGCCCCGAGGCGGCGGGTGTGCTCTCCGCGGACCCGCCCGTCGATCTCCCCGAGCGTTCGCGCGTCGCCCGCGGGATCGCGCAGCAGCGCCTCGGCGCGCGACAGATCCCGGACCAAGGGTCCAAAGACCGGCTCGCGCGAGAGCCTCCGGAGCCCGACTCCCTGGGCCTTCGCCGCGGCCCGCAGCGCTTCGTAGTGCCGGGCCACGACCCCGGAGGCGGGCTCGGGGGCGAGCAGCGCGTGGGTGATGTCCTCGCGGCGCGCGTCCGGGTCGGAGACCATGCCCAGAACGCCGGCGCGATGCTTGAGGACGTCGTGGCGCACCTCGTTCACGGCGCGCGCCAGGTGCGGGAACAGCCGTGGAGCGCGGCGCAGCGCGGATTGGAGCGTCACACCCGCCCAGAGCCATGCCGCCAGGCCGGCCAGCAGCGCCGCGCCGGCGCCCGCCGCCGCGACCTGCCTGCGTGCCCGCGCCCGCGCCTCCTCGGTGCTCTTGCGCAGCAGGGCATCGCGCGCCGCGCGGGCGTCGGCGACGCCCGGGTCGTCCGGCGCCGCGGCGGAGAGGAACCGGTCGAGGTTGGCGACCGCGGCGTCCTGCCGGCCGGCGGCCAGGTCGATTCGAGCCAGCGCCCAGAGCGCCTCCGGGATGCCGTGGGCCGCCGCGGCGCGCAGCTCGTCCACGGCGCGGGCATCTGGATGGCGCCCGGCCACGCGCGCGAGCTTTCGCAGGGCGGTGGGCGCGGGCGATGCCAGCCGGTAGCACTCGAGAGCCCGATCCAGGTCGCCGGAGAACTCCCGGATGCCGCCGATTGCGACCAGCCGGTCCGGGTCCATGCCGGGCTCGCAGCGGTCCCCGACCACGGCCAGCGCGGCTTCGGGCCGGTCCTCCGCCAGGCGGCGCCGCGCCTGCAGCACGCCGAGGTCCGTCCGCGAGGCGGCGACCAGCTGCGATCGGAGGAGGCGCGCTTCGTCCAGGTGCCGGGGCTCCGGCGAGGCGGCGTAGGACAACAGATCTTCCACTGCAGAGGCGCGCGCCCCCTGCTCCAGCCGGAGCCGTGCCCGCGCAAGCAGCGCTTCGGGTGCCGCGACCTGGACGGCGCGATCCAGCCAGGGCGCGACGAGCTCGGCCGGTCCGCCCGCACCGCGCACCCGCTCCGCCAGATCGAGCAGGGCAGGACCGTCGTCCCGCAAGGTGTCGAGCGTCTTCTCCGGAACTGCCGAGCCGAGCGCATACAGCGCGGCCGCGGCTTCCGCGAAGCCGGGCGAGTCCTCCAGGGCCTGCTCGAGCAACTGGCGTGCGCTGTCGGGCGACTCCGCGCTGCCCGCCTGCTGGTAGAGAGCGCGCGCGTTCGCGCTGGGCTCGTGCACGGCAACAGCGCCCGGCCCGGGCGCCTGCGCACCGGTGCCTGCCTGCGCCGCCGCGGCAGACGCCAGCCGGTCGGCTTCCGCATCGCGGCCGCCGGAGCGCCGGAAGCGCTCCAGGTGGCGCAAGGCGTCCTGCGCGCGTCCCTGCCGCAGCGCTAATCGCGCGCGGAGCAGCCACAGGTCGCTCCAGGATGGCTCGAGCGCGAGCGCCTCGCGCAAGGCCGCGTCAGCCCGGTCTGCCTCCAGCAGGCCGCCCTGGTCCGTCAGGATCCGGCCGAGCCTCCGCCACGCTGCGGCATCCGCCGGGGCAAGCTGCGTGAGGATCCGGAGCTCGCGCGCCTCCTCGTCCAGCCTGCCCACCGCCTCGAGAGCCCGCGCCCGCAACCACCGGGCCGCCCGCCATGCCGGCTGCTCCGAGCAGAGGGCGTCGGCGGCGGCGAGGGCGCCGCGCGCGTCGTTCGCGCTGAGCCTCTGCGCCCCGGACGCCAGGGCAGCGAGCTGCGCGGCTGACGGTTCGGGCTCGGGCCAGTCCTCGAGCGCGCGCGCCCGTTCGTCTTCGGCGATGCGATCGAGGAGCTCGCGCGTCCGGCGCGCCTGCTCCGCGTCAGGTCTTCCTTCCCCGAGCAGCGCAAGCCGCTGCCGCGCCCGCGCCGTCCTCCCCACGCTCCGCTCGAAATCCGCGACCCGGAGCGCGAGGCTCATCCTCCCCGCGGGCGAGGCGCGCGCGAGTCCGCGCTCGAGCAGCGCCAGCGTCTCGTCCGCCCGTTCCCAGCGGTCCGGCGCGATCGCGAGCAGGTCCGCCAGGTTGCCGTACGCGTACCAGCGGGCGGGATTGAGCTGGATGGCCAGCCGATAGCTGCGCTCCGCCTCCAACCTCCGCCCCGCGCGCGCGCTGGCGATGCCCAGGTCGTTCGCCAGCGCGGCGTTCCTGGGGTCCTTCCGGAGCGCCGCCGCGAACGACTCGGCCGCCTCTGCTGGCCGGCCTTCGCGCAGCAGCTTCAGCCCGGGCTCCGCCGCGCCGGCGGCCAGCAGGGCCGCGACCAGCGCGATCACCCGGTCGCCCCGCGCAGGTTGCGCAACCGCAATCCGAGCTGGTTCATGCGCAGGTGCACCTTGCGCCGGCTGGCGCCGGGGCCGAACAGCTCGGCGGCCATCCGGTCCAGGTCGCCGCCGTGCGCATGGAACAGCGCCATCAGATATTGGCGCTCCACCTCGGCAGAGATCTCCGCGAAGCTCCCGCCCGGCTTGAGCGAGATCTCCACCCGGCGATCGCCGGTGGATCCGGAGAGGACAGGTCCGGGCGCCGAAGGCCGTAGCGCGGCGGGCTTGCCGAGCAAGCGATCGACGAGCGCATCCGGGATCGCGAGCACGGCCGGCGCCCGCGCGGATGGGGCTTCCTTCTTCCCCGCAGCGGGCAGCGGGGGGACGTCCGCGTCGAGGTGCTGGACCAGCGAGAACACCAGCGCGTTGGTCGCCAGGAGCTTCAGCTCGCGGTGGTTGCCGGGCCAGGGGTGCGCGGAGAGCCGGTGCAGCGCACCTTGCGGCAGGAAGATGGAGAACGCGTCGCGGCGCTGCGCCCGGCCCTGCGGCTTGCCGAAGTGGACCGAGTTCGCCTCCTCGGCGTAATCGTCGGGCGTGGGGAAGCGGGCGAGATAGGCGCGCACCAACGGCCGGAGTTGCTCGGAGCGCAACGCGTCGAGCAGCGCGAAGCGGATCAGGTCGGGCAGGTCCTCCTTGCGCTCTCGCAGCGGCGGCACGCGCAGTCGCGTGGCCGGGTTCAGGCGCATGTACAGGTCCTGGCGGAACCGCCCTTCGTCTACCAGATGCGCGAGGTCCGCGTGGGTGGCCGCCACCAGCTTGGGCGCGGCGGACCGGGGTCGCGAGTCGCCGAGGCGGGTGACCGTTCCGCGCTCGAGCACCAGCAGCAGCCGCCTCTGCGACTCCAGGTCCAGGTTTGCGATCTCGTCGAGGAACAGGGTCCCCGTGTGCGCCTGCTCGAAGACGCCGGCGTGGTCCTCGACGGCGCCGGTGTAGCTGCCCCGGCGGGATCCGAAGAGGTGCGCGGGCATCAGCGTCTCCGGGATGGTGGAGAGATCGGTGACGACCAGCGACCCCTTCGCCCCCGATCGGGGATGGAGCACGTGCTCGGCGAGGAAGCTCTTGCCGGTGCCCGTCTCCCCTTCGATCAGCACCGGCAGCGGGCTCCGGGCCAGGACCGCGATCTGGCGGCGCAGCTCGGCCATGGCCGCCGAGCGTCCCCAGAATACCGGTCCTTCCTGCGCCGCGTGCTGCAGCGCCAGGGCGCGCGAGACCTCGGCGGCCAGCGTCCGCGAGTCGACCACCTCGTTCTCGCAGAAGTGCACCAGCGGGTGCTGCGGACGTTCGATGCTCGCGTCGGTGGCGGTGAGCAGCACCACCGGCAGCGTGGGATAGTCCTTGCGGAGCTGCTCGAGGATGTAGAGACCCTGGGTGCGGCGGACCGTCTCCAGATCGAGGCCGTCCTTGTTCCGGGGCAAGAGCTGAGCCTCCGGGAGCGCGAAGTGCAGGTCGAGGACCACCAGGTCGGGGAGCGTCTCCTCCTGCCCCAAGGCCTCGGCCGCCTCGTCGGCGTTGTGCGCGCACTTGAGGGTGCAGCCCTTGTCCCGTTCTTCGCAGACCTGGCACGGATGCCGCCGCCCGCAGCGTGTGACGTAATCGAACTGCGGGAGGTGCCGGTGGCACATCTCGATCGTCTGGTCGCGGTCGTCGATCACCAGCAGCCGGGGCATCACCTCTCCATGGAACGCGCGAGGTCCGAAAAAGCGTCTTCCAGCGCGAGCACCGCCGAAAGCGGCGCCGGCCAAGGCAAATCCAAAGCATTGACGGCAACTTGCAGCGCCGCCGCAAATTCTTCACAGGCGTCCGCGGAGCAGGGCGTCCCGGCCCGCATCCGCTCGAACAATGCCTGGGCAGTGATCGGGGCGCCTTCCGCATCGCTGAGCTGCATCAACCCTCGTCGGAGCGCCTCGACGTCCCGTTCTCCGGAGTCCCGCAGGTCCCTCGCCGGCCAGACCGCCCGCTTCACCAGATCATGCCGCAACGCCCTCAACCACGAATGCACATCTCCATTCTATAGATCCAAGACTCGCGAGCCAGAAAGTGAGCGGCTTCTTCAGATCAAACGCCGAGCACGCCGAGCACGCCGAGGTTTGGGGGTTGTGATCATCTCGCCAGCCGCGGCGCTCGGAGTTGCTCCGACGGTC
>Ga0209526_10000518_pt1 | contig 25176 bp, 25 predicted proteins | sample JacPinW_OM2H0_M1_FD_188566 | JGI IMG/M metagenome (GOLD analysis project Ga0209526, IMG submission 188566) | Forest soil microbial communities from Algoma, Ontario, Canada - Jack Pine, Ontario site 1_JW_OM2H0_M1 (SPAdes) (version 2) | ecosystem: Environmental > Terrestrial > Soil > Boreal... | reverse complement strand
CGTCTGCCCCCTGCATGTGTCGGTCTCCCAGCCGCTCTCCATGGCCGTACCCGAAGTGGTCGCCATGGCCGTGCGCAGCAGCGTCGCCGGGGGCGATCTGGAGGGGGCGGAGGCGATCCTCGGCGGGGTGGTGCGCGAGTTCGTCGCCGGCCTCGCCCACCAGGGCGTGGACGACGATCGCGGCGACATCTACAACGGCGGCGCCGCCGTCTCCGAGGACGCGCTCAACGCGTACGTGGAGGCGCGCGGCGAGGAGCTGGCGTTCCTCCGCCGCGAGGTCCAGGTGGAGCATCTGGTGCCGGCGCTGCGCGAGAAATTGGTGTTTCCCACCAGCGCGCTGCGCCTGATGATGGCGGTCTCGCCCGCGGACCGGTCGCTCCGGGATCTATTCGTCTTCGTGGGCCGGGCGTTGTTCCGCGGATTCGAGAAGCAGGGTGGCCTGGGTGTGTACGAGATGATCGCCCGGGAGAACCCGTTCTTCACCCTGCTGGCGCAGCACCACGTCGAGCGGTGGCTCGCGGAGCACGAGGCCGGTGCCGGCAGCGGTTCCGTGTCGCAGAGGAGCAACGGGTGAACGAGACCCCGGAGAAGAAGGTCGTGGAGCAGTACCCGCCCCCGCCCACGGACGATCCGCCTCCCCCGACCTTCCGCCAGGCCCTGGTCGGGTACGGTTCGATCATCGCGGCCCTGGTCGCGCTCGGCGTCCTGATCGGCGTGCTCATCAAGGTGCTGCGCTGACCATCAAGGGTCTTCGACGAGCCGACGGTGCACCTCGACGAGCCCCCGCGACGCCGCCGCGAAGATCTGGTCGCCAGCCGGGCCGCTGGAGAGGCCCGGGTCGCTGCCGACGCGCCCGTCCGGATAGCGCTGCCGGAAGTCAGCGGGGCCCCACGTCGCCGGTTCCGGCACCGGTTCGAATCGGTCCATCGGCGGGAGGTCCGTGACGGCCCGCGGGTAGAAGCGGCGCACCACCGACAGCTCGCCCGGGGTGGCGTGATGGCTCTCGCGCGCGCCGAACATCTCCATCACCAGGCTGCGGACGTCCGGCAGCTCCCACCATTGCACGGAGAGGCAACGCGAATCCGGGATCGCCGCGTGCACCTGCGCGCAAGCGGCCTGGAGGATCGCCTTGCTGCCGTGGTGTCCGTTCACCAGCAGGAAGCGGCGAAACCCCTGCTGCGCGAGGCTCTCGATCGCGTCCGTCACCAGCGAAAGCAGGGTGGCAGGCTTGAGCGAGATGGTGCCCGGGAACGCGCCGTGGAGTTGCGATACCCCGAAGGGGATGGCGGGCGCCACCATTGCGTTGCGCTCCTGCCCGAGATCGTTGGCCAGCTCCTCCGCGATGATCAGGTCCGTCCCCAGCGGTCCCGACGGCCCGTGCTGCTCGGTCCCGCCGAACGGGATGACGATGTCGCTCCTCCGCTCGAGGTACTCGTGCACGTCCTGCCAGAGGGCGAGCTTCAGCAGCACCCGGCGAGTGTACCCCGATCCTACACCGACGAGGAAAGCGCCTTGAGCACGGTCTCGACGAGGGAAAACCAGTCCTTGATCTCCGGCGTCGCGCCCACGTCGGTGGGTAGCGTGATCAGTTTCGCGCCCGCTTTTTCCGCCACCAGCGTCGCGACGCTCTTGTTGTAGAAGTTTTCCATCATCAGCAATTTCGCCCCCTCCTGCTTCATCACGGTGATCAGCCGCGCCAGGTGCTGCGGGTCAGGCGGGATCCCGGGCTTGGGCTCGACGTAGCCGACCTCCTGGAGCCCGAGCCACTGCGACACGTAGCTCCAGCTCTTGTGATAGGTGGCCACCTTCACGCCTTTCAGCTTCACGGTCATGGGCGCCCACTCGCGGGTCTTCGCGTCCACGCGCTTGTTGAACGCGGCGAGGTTCTTCCCGTACTCGGCGCGGCCGTCGGGATCGAGCTCCTGGAGTCGTTCGGCGATCTCGCGCGCGATGATCTTCGCGTTCGCCGGGGGAAGCCAGTAGTGCGGGTTCCCTTGGGGGTGGATGTCTCCCATGGACCGGTCCAGCTTGGTGGTGGGTACGTCGAGCACCGGGATGGATCGCGAGCAGTCGAGATTGCCCAGCTCGCCAGGCTGGATCTTTGGATTGCGCGAGCCGAGCACCAGGGGTGGCAGCCACCCGATCTCCAGCTCCAGTCCGACGTGCAACAAGAGATCTGCGCGGTTGAGCACCAGCATCAGGCTGGGCTTCGCCTCCACGAAGTGCGGGTCCTGGTATCCCTTGGCGAGCGATTCCACCTCGATGCGTGCTCCGCCCACCTCCTTCGCTAGCGAACCGAGGGTGGGGATGGAGGAGACGACGTGGAGGACGGCGAGCAGTGCGATCATGTGGATTTCGACCTCCGCCAGAGCGCGGAATTCAGTAGGGATGCGCGCCATGCGCGCCCATGGAATACTCGAGCTGCAGGAAGGCCGCCGGCGCCCACTGCGGCTGCGCTTGCGGGAGCAGCCCGGAGGTTCCGCTCGCACGCTCCGCGTCCAGGTAGGCTCGCAGCCGCGCGAATTCGCTCGCCTGGAACGTCAGCGACGCGCCCAGGCGACCGGTGCGGGCCAGGACGGAGCTGGAGGGCACGCCGACGATGTCGCCGCGGACGCCGAGGAACCAGCGGCGCGCGAACTGCGCGACGACCTGGGCGTAGCCGCCGCCGTCCCACTCGCCCACGATGCCGTCGCCGGAATCCAGGTGACGTAGGATTGCTTCCGCCTGGAACGCGAGCGATTCGTAGCCGAGCGAGACGTTGGCAGGCTTCCACTTCAGATAAACGTCGACCCCGTAGAGCTGCGAGTCGCGCCCGGCGCCAGCAGGGGTACCGTCGAACAGGAGCAGCCCTGGCGATCTGCCGGACGCGAAGCTCAGCCCCGAGGTCAGCGACCACGCCTCGCTGATCGGGAAGAAGGCCTTCGCTTCCACGGCCAGCGTCGGACGGGTGCTGGCGTCCGCGCCGAAGCTCGCCACCGGCAGCGGCTGGACCTGGGACTCGTCGGCGGGGGCGCTGCGCAGCGAGAACGCCTCGCCGGCCAAGGTGAGGAAGAACGGCAAGGGCGCGAGCCAGCTCACCTGGGCGCCCGGGCCGCGCATGCCGTCCGCGCCCAGGAACGCGGCGTTGATCAGCGGGCGCCGGGTGAAGTCTTGTAAGTGAAGGTGCTGGCCGTTCTGGCGCCCGAACGCGCTGCGGAAGCTGCCCGCTTTCACCTGGAGGTTCCAGGGAAGGCTGGTGGTGGTGGCGAACGCTTCCTCGACCTCGAGGCCGGAGAGGTTCGGAATGGTGAGGTAGACTTCGCCTTTGAAGTAGGGATCCACGATGGCGGAGAACGCCAGCTCCACCTCCTGGACCATGAACCCGAGCGCGTGGCTCGTCCCCTGTGCCCCAAGGTCGGGGTCGTCGCCGCTCAGGAACTGCGGCGCACGGCGCTCGTAACCGAAGACGCTATCCACGATCACGCTGAGGTCCGGATTGAGCGACTGCGCGCCCCGGAGCAGCGTCTGTGGAGCGCTCCCAGAGGACCCCGGGGTCGCCTCCGGCGGCGCGGACGGCGCCTTGTCGCCTTGCGCCGGCGTAGCGGTGGAGCCCGCCCGGATCGCCTTTTCCAGCTCTTTCTGGAGATCGTCCTGCGTGCCCGCGTCGGCCTGCTGGGCCGCGGCGGGAAGCGCAGCTGCGAGGAGGAACAAAGCGAGTTTCATGGCACCTCAGACGGAGCTACGCCGCAGGATCTTCAGCAGTCCGGGCACCAGGAACACCGAGGCGACTACGACCATCGTCGCGCCCGTCGGCAACTGCTCGACCCAACTCACGTAATAGCCCAGCGCCGCGGACAGTACCCCGAAGATCACCGACAGCGCGATGGTCAATCCGATGCGATCCGTCATCATCAGTGCCGCGGCCGCGGGGATGACGCTGAAGGCGAACACGGGCAGGGCCCCCACGGCGCGGGTCGCCACCGAGATGACCACCGCGGTGGCGAGGTTGAGGAGCAGCTCGTACCGGAACACCCCCACTCCTTGCACCACGGCGGTCTCCGGATCGTAGCTGACGAACAGGAGCTCCTTGAAGAAGACCGCGTGCGCGACGACCGCGAGGACGGTCGCGGCGAACAGCGCCACGATCTGCTTGCGCGGGACGGTGACCGCGTTGCCGAAGAGGATGTCTCCCACGGCGTGCGCCTCCTGGGCGATCCGGGGGCTGTTCAGGATGGCGAGCACCAGCGCGCTGGCGATGATGTAGCCGAGCCCGACGATGGTCTCCGGCGCCAGCTTGCGATGCCCGGGCCGCAGCGAGAACAGCGCCGCCGCGAGGCAGGCGAAGACCAGCGAGAACCAGGTGGGCTCGAGGATCAGCGGGATGGTGCCGTGCGCGTGCGGGTCGATGCCCATCACCGCTCCGAGCCAGAACGCGAACGCCACGCCGACGCCGGCGATCTCGCTCAGCGCGGCTGAGACGAACACCATCCGCTTCAGGACCACGAAGACGCCGATGTACCCGAGGATGCCCCCCGCCAGCACGCCGGCGATCATCGGCTCGCGCCAGAGATCGCGGCCCGCCCAGAAGTCGGCGAAGCCGCTCATCGCGGCGCTCCGTCGCCGATCAGGATGGCGATCTTGTCGCCCACCTTGGCGAACCGCACCACGCGCCCGTAGAGCCGGCCGAGCTTCTCCGGATCGAGCATCTGCTCCGCGGGACCGACCTCGAACAGGCCGCGCTCGCGGTCGATCAGCGCGACCTCGTTGGCAAAGCCAGGGATGGCGGTGAGCTGGTGCGTGACCAGAACGACGCTCAGGTTGTGGGCGGACCTCAGGCGGGCGACGAGGTCGAGCAGCACGCGCTCGGCGGCCGGGTCCATCGCGCTGGTGGGCTCGTCGAGGACCAGCAGCTCCGGCGCAGCAGCGATGGCGCGAGCGATCAACACTTTTTGATGCTGCCCGCCGGACAGCGCGTAGAGGGGCCGATCCGCCAGATCGCCGATCCCGATCTCGTGCATCGCCGCCCGCGCGGCGTGGCGATCCCGCGCACTGTACCGCTTCATCGGACCGACGAGGGGCGCACGGCCCATCAATACGACGTCGAGGACGCTGAGCGGCCAGCTCATGTCCAGCCGGTCCCGCTGCGGCACGTATCCCACGCGCGGCGTGCGGCCCAGCGGAAGCACGCGCCGTCCGCCCAGCAGCGGAAGCAGCCCGAGCAGCGCCTTCAGCAAGGCGGTCTTGCCCGCGCCGTTCGGGCCGAGGACGCCCAGCGTGCTGTTCGCGCGCACGGTGAGGTCGATCGGCGGAAGCAGCGGGGTGCGATAACCGATCACCGCGCGTTCCAATCGGATGAGCTCCAAGGGCCGTCTCGGTACCAAAGCAGTGCGGCGCTGTCCACGCCGATGCTCATGGCCGCTGGGGAAGCGGAGGGTTATTGAACGCGCGTGCTGATTCCTCACCGCTGGCCCGGAGCGGCGCGCGAGGCGAAGCTGATCGCACGTCCCAACCGCTTTCTTGCCGTCTGCAGGCTCGGGCCGCACACGGTCGAGGCGCACATCCCCGACCGGGGCCGCTGCCTCGATCTGCTGGTGCCCGGCCGCGAAGTGGCGCTGGTGGCCGCGCGCGGGCCGCAGCGGAGGACGCGCTACACCGCGTTGCTGGCCCGATCCGGCGCCGGGACCTGGGTCTCGCTCGACCCGGCGGGGGCGCCACGCCTGGTCGCCGCGGCGCTGGAGGGAGGCGTGCTGCCCTGGGGCCTTCTGGCCGTGAGACGCGAGCTCGCGGTCGGGTCGAGCCGCATCGACCTCCTGCTCCAGCCGGGCGACGTGCTCTGCGAGGTGAAGTCGGTGGGCGCCGCCCGCGACGGCGTGGCCCTCTTTCCCGACGCGCCGACGCTTCGCGGTCTGCGCCACCTGGCCCTGCTCTCGAGGCTTGCCCGCCGGGGCCGCAGGTGCGCGCTGGTCCTCTGTGCGCAACGCGGCGACGTGCGCGCCGTGACGGCCGATGACCACATCGATCCCGCCTTCGCGCGGGCGCTGCGGCGTGCTGTGGCCGCGGGTGTGCGCGTCGGTGCGATCCGGTGCTCCGCGCACCTTGCCGGAATGCAGCTGCACGGTGAGATTCCTGTGCTACTGTGATCGCGCCTCTCATGTCCTCGACCATTCCGCTCGTCGTCCCGATCCGGTTCTCGGGAGGCGGCATCGCCATGCAGACGACGACCAGCCGCATCGGCGCGGAGAGCGTGTTCGTGCGCTCCCTGATCTCGCCCAAGGAAGGCTCGCGGGTGACGGTGTCGCTTTCGTTGCCGGGTTCGCCGCGGCCGCTAGACGCGACGGGCACGGTCGCTGCTTCCGAATTGGGGGCGGCCAGGGAGCATGGGTTCTGGGTGCAGTTCGACCAGATCTCGGAAGACGCCCGCGCTTTCCTCGAGGTGCTCTTGCACGGCAAGAGCGTCACGTCGCCCCCGCGGCAAGCGCAGCCCGCAGCCGCCCCCAGGGCGGACGGTGGCCGCGCCTACGCGCGCGTGCCTGCCCGCGTCCGCGTGGGCTGGAAGACGTCGCGCGAGTTCCTGGTCGCGCATTCCGAGAACATCAGCCGCGGAGGCATCTTCATCGCCAGCGACAACCCTCCTCCCCTGCGCGAGACCCTGGAGCTGTCGCTCGATCTGCCCGACGGGAAAGGGCCCGTGAAGACGCAAGCGGAAGTGGTGCATCGCGTGACTCCGGAAGAAGCGCGCGCCAGCGGCCGCACGGCCGGCGCAGGCTTGCAGTTCGTTGGCGCGGACGACGAGTTCCGGCAGCGGCTGGACGCGTGTGTCGCCGCGCTGCTGGCTCAGGAACGCTGAGCCTGCTCCGCGAAGGCGCGGAGGACTGCTCCGGCGTCCACTTCGCGGACCTTCCGGGCAAGGGCCTCGGCGTCCCGGCCTTCCGCTGTCAGCTTGTCGCGGCGCGAGAGGATCAGGTCGCGCATGGCCTCCGCCCACAGCTCGGGGTGGAACTGCACGCCGGCCACCGTCTCCGAGAGCCTGTAGGCCTGGGCGGCCGTGTTCTCGTTGGAAGCAAGCACCTGCGCTCCGGGAGGCAGCGGGTCGACGGCGTCCAGGTGCGTGGCCTGCACCTCGATCTCGGGTCGGTCGGCCCAGGAGGCGAAGAGCACGTCCTTGCGCCCGGCCTCGGTGAGCTGGACGCGCACGGTGCCGATCTCGCGGCCGCGCGGGTTCTGCACCACTTCACCCCCCGCCGCCCGGGCGAGCAGCTGGTGGCCGAAGCAGACGCCCAGGACCGGTGTGCCTTGCGCCGCGAGTCGTAGCAACTCGTCGCCGAGCTGCAGCATCCAGGGCGCGCGGTCGGTCACGCTGAGGGGGGAGCCGCTGACGATGATCCCGCGCGGGCGCTCCCGCTCCACGGCCTGCCCCAGCCGTTCGCCTGCGTGCGCGCGCATCACGGGCATCTCGAAGCCCAGCGCGCGCTCGAACCAGCGCGGGTAATCTCCATGCAGGTGCGTGGAGCCGGTCTGGACGATCAGAAGTCGCGCAGTCGACAGGCCGTTCTGCATGCTCGCCACAATCTAACCCGGTCGGCCTTGACGCGCAGCGCCGCAACGCCCACGCTTCTGCCCCATGGACATGGCCAAACCGCGGGCGGCGCAGATAGAGCACCTGCGCGAGGAGTTCCGCAAGCGCGGCATCCGGAAGGTGAAGCTGGGCGGCTTCGACGTCGATGGCGTCCTCCGCGGCAAGTACGTGTCCTTGGACAAGTTCTGGGGCGTGGCAGACGGGGGCCTGGGATTCTGCGACGTGATCTTCGGGTGGGACAGCGGGGACATCCTGTACGACAACGCCACCGTGACCGGCTGGCACAGCGGGTACCCGGACGTGCACGCCACGGTCGATCTCTCCACCTACCGCACCATTCCCTGGGAAGAAGGAACGGCCGCGTTCCTGCTCGACTTCGACGTCCCGGTCTCGCCCCGGGGCGTGCTGCAGAGGGTGGAGCAAAAGGCGCGGGCGATGGGCTTCACGGTCAAGTGCGCGTCCGAGTACGAATTCTTCCTCTTCAAGGAAACTCCGGAGTCACTGCGCTCGAAGGGGTTCCAGAACCTGACGCCGCTCTCGCCGGGGATGTTCGGCTACTCCTGGCTGCGCGCTTCCGAGAACGCCCCGCTCGTCCACGACCTCCTGGACAAGCTCGCGGCGTTCGACATCGAGGTCGAAGGATTTCACACCGAGACCGGCCCCGGCGTCTACGAGGCGGCGATCCGTTACGACGGACTGCTGCGAGCTGCGGACAAAGCGGCGCTGTTCAAGACGGCGGTGAAGGAGATCTCTGCGCGGCACGGGGTGATCCCGTGCTTCATGGCGAAATGGAACAAGGAGCTGCCAGGCTGCAGCGGCCACCTGCACCAGTCGCTCTGGACGCCCGCGGGCGAGCCGGTCTTTCCCGACCCGCGCGGGCCGAGCGGGATGAGCAAGACGATGCAGCACTACGTGGCGGGGCAGGTGTCGCTGCTGCCGGCGTTCACCGCCCTGATCGCTCCCACCATCAACTCCTACAAACGCATGGTGCGGGGCGCCTGGTCGCCGACCATGGCGACCTGGGGAGTGGAGAACCGGACCACCGCCCTGCGCGTCATCCCGGGGTCGCCGGCTTCGACGCGGGTCGAGTACCGCTTCGCCGCCGCCGACATGAACCCGTACATCGCCATGGCGGCGTCGGTTGCCAGCGGGCTGCACGGCATCGAGCGCGAGCTCCCGCTGCCGGCCGAGACGCAAGGGAACGGTTACGACGCGAAGGCCCCACCGCTGCCGGCCACGCTGCGCGAAGCGACGGCCTGGCTCGCGGAATCCAAGGAGGCGCGCGAGCTGCTGGGCCCGGCGTTCGTGGATCATTACGTCCGGACCCGCGACTGGGAGTGCCGGCAGTTCGAGAGCGCGGTGACGCGCTGGGAGCTCGAGCGTTATTTCGAGATCATCTGAGAGGAGCACATGGCCAGCGTGATGAGCTTCCCGACCCGGATCGTCTACGGGAGGGGCGCGATCAAGGAACTGCCGGGCGAGCTGAAGCGGGTGGGAGCGTCGCGGCCGCTGCTGGTGACCGACAAGGGGATCCTCCAGGCGGGGCTGTTGCGCTTCGTCACGCCGCTGCTCGACCAGGCGGGGGTGAAGGCACAGGTGTTCAGCGACTTCGAGGCGAACCCGACCGACCGCGACGCGCTGCGCGGCATCGAGGCCTTTCGGGCCGCCAACGCCGATAGCGTGCTCGGCGTGGGCGGAGGGGCGTCGCTGGACATGGCGAAGGCGATCGCGCTGCTGGTGAACCACCCGCCGCCGCTCGAGCAGTACGACGATGCCAAGGGCGGCGATGCGCGGATCACCGCGGCGGTGCCGCCCATCATCCAGGTGCCGACCACCGCGGGAACCGGGAGCGAGGTAGGCCGCAGCACGGTGCTGGTGATCGACGGCACCAAGACCGTGATCTTCTCCCCGTTCCTGATGGCCAGGGCGGCCATCCTCGACCCGGAGCTCACCGTCGGCCTGCCGCCATTCATCACGGCCGCCACCGGCATGGATGCGCTCACCCACAACCTCGAGGCCTACGTCGCCAAGGGCGACCACCCGCTGGCGGACGCGATCGCCGTCGACGGCCTGCGCCGGATCGCGGGGCACCTCAAGCGGGCGGTGCAGAACGGCAAGGACATCGAGGCGCGCGAGCAGATGCTGCTCGGGAGCGCCTTCGGCGCGATCGCGTTCCAGAAGGGGCTCGGCGCCTGCCACTCCGTAGCACACGCGCTCACGCCGGTGGCGGGCACGCACCACGGCCTGGCCAACTCCCTGATGCTGCCGGCGGTGGTGAACTTCAACCGCCTCGCCGCCGAAGAGCGGCTGGCCAACGCCGCCGTGATGCTCGGCGCGGATCCGAGGATGAGCGCGCAGGAGCGGGCGCACCGCTGCGTGGAGTTGATCGACGACCTGCGGGCTGCCTGCGGCTTGCCGCGCCGGCTCTCGCAGGCGGGGGTGCGCCGGGACATGATTCCCCGACTGGTGGAGAAAGCGCTGGCGGACGCCTGCCACCAGTCGAATCCGCGCCCGGTGACTCAGGTGGACTTCGAGCGGTTGATCAACGAGGCGTTCTAGCCCCGGCCACCGAGAGGTGGCTTGGAGGGGCTACGCTTGAGCGAGGTCATTCGGCAGTTGCAGTTGCTGTACGATCGAGCGGCGCACACCCGTGGTAGCATCGGTCCGTGGACGGGGCAGACGCATCCCGGAGGCTCCTCAGGCGCTACCTCTCGCAGGAGCCGATCGATCTGGCGCGCGCGTCGCTCGCCATCGCCCGGGAGGAGTACCCGGATCTCGACGAAGGCGGCTACCTGCGCGCGCTCGACAGGCTGGCTGAGGGCGTGCAGGCCGGCGTCCCGGCCGGAGCAACGCCCGAGCGCCGCGTGGGGCGGATGAACACGTACCTCTTCCACGAGATCGGATTCTCCGGGAACCAGAACGACTTCTACGACCCGAGGAACAGCTTTTTGAACGAGGTCCTCGATCGCCGCCTCGGGATTCCGCTCACGCTCTGCATCGTCTACATGGAGGTCGGCCGCCGCTGCGGACTGCGCGTGGAAGGGGTGGGATTTCCCGGCCACTTCCTCTGCAAGGTGCAGCTGGAAGGCGGCGAGCTGGTGGTGGATCCGTTCCACCGCGGACAACTCCTCGGGCTGGAGGAGATCAAGCGGCGGCTTGCGACCGCCGTCGGCGACCAGGTGAAGTTCGACCCGCGGCTGCTCCGGGCCGCGCGTCCGAGGGAGATCCTGGTACGCATGCTGCAAAACCTCCGTTCGCTGTACGAGGAGCGCAAGGACATGCCGCGTGCGCTGTCGGCCGTCGATCGCCTCCTCCTGCTCGCGCCCGACAACATCCGCGGCCTGCGGGAGCGGGCGCAGCTCTATGAGCAGCTGGGCGGGTCGGCGGCGGCAGCGGCAGATCTGGAAAAGGTGCTTCAGCTCGAGCCCGGCGCCTCCGATGCGCCGGCGCTGCGCGCGCGCGTGCGCAGGCTCCGGGATTCCTCGCAGTTCCTGAACTAGCCGCCAAGCGTGGTCGCGCCTAGTCCGTCAGTGACACTTGCTCGCGAGAGCGTTTGTGGCCAGTGTTTGTTCTTCGCGTCACTCAGCTCGGTCAGCTCACTCAGTCGATCAATGCGGGGCGCGGTGAGCGGTGTGCCGACTCAGTAGGACGCGCGCAGATAGCCGTCGGGGTGCGTGGCCCTCGCGCCGACGCATCAGAAAGCACACGATGCGCTGTCCGCGCCGCCCCGTGTCTCTCGCTTCACGTCATACACTCGCCGGCGGGCTCGATTTCTGCGTGGCGGCGCAGGGCCATGCAGCCCGGCGGCGTCTCAGTGAACGATACCAGAAGCGGCGGACCACCAGAGGTCGCTTGCGACTCACTTCTTGAACAACCGCAGCCGGTCCACGGGCTCTCCCCCGACGAGGTGCTTCTCCACGATCTCCTCGACGTCCGCCTCGGTGACGTGCCCGTACCAGACGGCATCCGGGTAGACGACGACCGAGCAGCCGTCCGCGCAGTTGTCGAGGCAGCCCGCCTTGTTCGCCCGGATCTCTTCGTCGAGCCCGCGCGCCCGCAGCGCCGCCTTGAGCTTCTTCAGCAACTCCGGAGAGCCCTTGCGCGTGCAGTCCCCTTTGGGGGCGTCCGGCGGACGTTCGTTGAGGCAGACGAAGACGTGCTTGCGGAACGGCGGCGGCATCAGCGGTCCTCTTCCTCCAGGGCCCGGCGGAACGACGCCGCGTCGGTCAGGCCCGGATCCAGCGCGGCGTGCGCGCGTCCTCGCGCTTCAGGAGAGAACGAACGCACCAGTACCAGGGTGCGCGGCGGGACCGGCAGATGCAAGTCGGAGTGGTCGAGCACGACCACCGGCGCTCGGGCAGCGCCCGCCCGGGCGATCTCCGCGGCGCTCGCGCAAGCCACGCAGGCAGCCATGTGGGTCGAGGTGGCAGCCTGGACGAGCCGCGCAAGAAGCTCCGGCGGAAGCGCGGACGCGCTCAGCAGCACGGCATCGGCACCCGCGCTCCGCGACTCGTAGATGCGAAACTCCTCGGCCAGGACGTCGGCACGAAGCACCGGGATGGAGACGGCGCGCGCGACGGCGGCGAGCGGCGCCAGATCGGCCCCGGGCGCGAGCGCGAGCGCCGCGGCCTCGGCCTCGTCCAGTGCCCGCGCTGCCTCGACGAGGTCGGGGCGCGTGACGTCGAGCAGCGGAATCCGCTCCAGCGCCTGCCGCTGCCGGTCGATCGCATGTGCGAAGTTGCGGATGGACGGCGTGACGCCCGCGCGCGGGTCCATGGATTAGAGCAGCTTGAGCAGGCGCTGCCGCATCGTGTCGCGGGTCTTCGGATCGGGCGCGGCGTGCACCGCCCGCTCCACCGCCTCCACTGCCTTGCGGCGAAAGCCCTTCTGCTCGTACAGGGCGGCGAGCGCGCGCAGGGCGTGGAACAGGTTGGGCCGCAGCTCCACCGCGCGCTCGTAGGCGGTGATGGCGTGGAACAGGTCGCCCTGCTCGTGCATCGCCCGCCCGAGGGCAAAGTGCGCCCGCGGCGAGAACGGATCCTCCTTGACCGCCTTCTCCAGCGCTTCCCGGGCCTCGGCCGGCTTCTTGTCTTCCAGCAGCGCGATCCCTTCCTGGTACAGCTTGTCGGCCTCCTCGGTCGAGGCGGCGACGGTGCCTCCCGAGATCCAAGCCTCGACCCGGCGCAGCAGCTCCGGCAGGTGGAACGGTTTTTCTAGATAATCGTCGGCGCCGAACGTCTCGCGCGCATCGTGCGCGTACCGCCATCCTCGATACACGGCGCTGACCAGGATGACGGGCATCTTTCGCGTGCGCGTGCTCGCCTTGAGCCGCGCGCAGATCTCGAACCCGTGGACGTGCGGGAGCATCGCGTCGAGCACCACCAGGTCGTACTTCTCGGACTTCAGCTTCTGTTCGGCCTCGCGCCCGTCCCGCGCGAGATCGACGATGTAGCCGGCGGACTTGAGGGTGCGATCGAGCATGCGAAGGATGTCGAAGTCGTCGTCCACCGCCAGCAGCCGCGCCGGACCGGAACGCGCCTGGACGGCCCCGCCCTCCACCTCTACCTCCACCTCCTCCTCGTCGCCGACGTCCACCTCGAGATCCGCCTCGCGCAGCTCCTCCAGCTGCTCTTCGGCGGTTTCCTGCGCCGCTTCGGCCGAGCGGGAATCCGCCGACCCGGGTCTGCTTTCGGGCAGGATCACCGTGAAACCCGCCGGCGCGTCGGGCTCGAGGGCGGCCCCGGTCCAGAGCGGGTGGCCGCGGTCCTTCGCGTCGTAAGCGGCCGCGATCACCTGCTCGAGCGCGGAAGGCATCGCCGCGTACGGCGACACTTCCTGGCCGGTGATGAAGCGGAGCTCCTCGAGCACGTCGTAGTTGTCGGCTCCCGCGCTCACCGCCACGTGCAGGCGGGCGCCCTCCCTGGAGAGCGGAAGCACGGTGTCCGACTCGGCCACGGGCCGGGGGATGGTCTCCATCACCGAGAGATCGATGGCCGTGTGCGACAGATCGACCCCCGGGATCCCCAGGTGCTCGGCCATGATCGCCACCAGATCGGCTTCCGGGACACCCAGCTCGAGGACTGCGTTGAGGAACGCCGTCTTCGTCGGCGACTCGCTCTGGGCCTTTCGCAGCAACGGCTCGGGCAGCGCGCGCCGCTCCGCGATGAGGCGAGCGATGGGCTCAAGCGAAGCCACGGCTCACGATTACCACAGCGAGGCGCCGGCCGCGCGAGAAGGATTACGCTGCGAATAGGAAATGCTTTCCCTCCCGATAGGTGTGGGACTCGAGCAGAGCCCGGATCTCCTCGCGGGCGCCGTCGGCTCCAACGGCGCAGAGCATCAGGCCGTCTTCGCGCCCCGGCAAGTCGGCCTGGCCCAGCACGGGCCTGCCGCGCGCCAGCCGCTTTTTGCCATCGACGTCGTAGAACGCCCGCGGGCGCAACCCGTGCGTTTCGAGCGCCCGGGCAAGACGCTTGCCCGTCGGCCCGGCGCCCCAGAGGTCGAAAACCCGGTCGCGCAGGGGCCCGCGCGCCAGGTACTGCGCGCGCAGCCGGAACATCGCGTCCTCGCTGTACGCGGCGCCGGTCCGGGTGAGGCGGCCGGGCGAGTCGCGCCACTCGAGCAGCGTCTGTGGCACCTTGGCCAGCTCCCACCCGCGCTCGACCATGCGCAAGAGCAGGTCCCAGTCCTCCGCCCAGCCGTGGTCCTGCCAGCCGTCCTGAAGGGCCTCGCGCCGGAACGTCGCGCTCGGATGCACCAGCGGGGCCTCGATGAAGCGCCCGTTGCGGCACTGCTCCTGGCTGCGGGTCTGGTTGAGCCACTGTTCCAGGCGGAGAAGGCCCCGCGAGAGGGGAGTCGGGAAGCAGCGCACCAGGCTGCCCGCCGCGCCGACCGCCGGTTCGTGGAAGAGCAGCTCTGCCTGGAGGCGAAGCCGATCGGGATGGACCAGGTCGTCCGCGTCCATGCGGGCGATCAGCTCTCCCCGGCAGCGCGAAAGCCCCAGGTTCAGCGCGGCGACCAGGCCGCGGCCTTCACCGCGGACAACGCGCACGCGCGCGTCCTGCCGGCTGGCTTTGGCGAGGAGCGCCGGCGTCGCGTCCACCGATGCATCGTCGACACAGACCACCTCCAGCGGGGGCGCATCGCGCTGCGCAAGCACGCCGGCCAGCGCTTCCGAAATCGTTGCCGAAGCGTCCTTGGCGGGAAGCAGTACGCTGATCAGCACGGCATGCGGTTATATTGCGCAGCCGGTGCGCGCGTCCCGATTCCTGACGGCTCCTCTGCGGGCGGTCCAGCAGCAGGAGGAAAAACTGCCCGGCAAGGCCGCCGTGCACCAGGCGCGCGTCACGGCCAGGAAGCTCCGCGCGTCGTTGCGCATCCTTCGCGTCCGCGAGCTGGACCCGGCCGTCAAGGAATTCCAGGACGCGCTCGGCCAGGTGCGCGATCTGCAGCTCCAGGTCGCCTGGCTGCGCGGGCGGGATGCAGCCCTGTTCCAGGCGCACAAGCGGAAGCTTCGCACGGCGGAACGCGCCCTCGACCGGGCGCTGCAGCAGTGGAATTCCCGGACCGTCCCCGCGCTGCTGCAGGCGTCCGAGGACGCCCGGCAACCTCCGCCCGGCAAGCTCTCCAAGATGCTGCGCAAGCGGCTCGAGCGCCTGGAGGAGCGGCTCGAGGCTGCCCGGGCGCGTCCTACGACGGAAACGCTGCATCGCGCCCGCATTTCCGTCAAGCAGGTCCGCTACCTCTTGCAGGCGGCAAAGGGCGCGCTGCCGAAGAAGGCGCTCCGTCTGGAAGCGGATCTCAAGTCGCTCCAGGCCTCCCTGGGAGAGCTGCACGACGCGGACGTGCGGATCGCGCTGATCAAGAACAGGCCGAAGCTGCTGCGCACGGAGAGGGAGGCGCGGCAACGGCTGGCGAAGGTGGTGGATGCGCAGCTCGCGCGCTGGCACGGGCAGAAGGTGGCCGCGCGCACGCAAGAGCTGCTCTGAGCGTTCAGCGGCCGTGCTCGCCGAAGACTTCGCGCATCGCGTTGGCGATCTCGCCCAGCGTCGAGCGCGCCTTCACCGCCGCCACGATGCGCGGCACCACGTTCTCGGTGCCTTCCGCGGCCCGTTTGACATCCGAAAGGGCGCGGGTCGCGGCGGAGTCGTCGCGCCGCCGCCGGAACGCCTTCAGTCGCTCGACCTGCCGATTCTCGAGCTCGGGATCGAGCCGCAGCGTCTCGAACGGCGGCTCGCCCGAGACGGCGAACTCGTTCACGCCCACGACGATCTGCTGCTTCTCCTCCACGGCCTTCTGCGCCGCGTAGGCGGCGTCCTCGATCTCGCGCTGGGGAAACTGGCGGGAGATCGCCTCCACCATTCCGCCCATCTCGTCGATCTTGCGCAGGTAGTCGATCGCCTTGGCCTCCAGCTCGTCGGTGAGCGATTCCAGGGCCCACGAGCCACCGAGCGGGTCGATGAAATCGCAGACACCGCTCTCGTGGGCGACGATCTGCTGCGTGCGCAGGGCGATCCGCGCGCTGGCCTCGGTCGGTAGCGAGAGCGCCTCCTCCCGGCCGTTGGTGTGCAAGGACTGGCAGCCGCCCAGCACGGCGGCCAGCGCCTGGAGCGAGACGCGGACGACATTGTTGTCCGGCTGCTGGGCAGTCAGCGTGGACCCCGCCGTCTGGGCGTGGAACCGCAGGGTCCACGAGCGCGGGTCCCTGGCCTTGAACCGCTCCTTCATGGTCCGGGCCCAGAGGCGGCGAGCGGCGCGGAACTTGGCCACCTCCTCCAGGAAGTTGTTGTGGACGTTGAAGAAGAAGCTCAGCCGGCCGGCGAAGGAATCGACGTCCAGCCCGCGTTTCACCGCCGCGTCCACGTAGGCGATGCCGTCGCCCAGGGTGAAGGCGATCTCCTGGACGGCGGTCGAGCCCGCCTCCCGGATGTGGTAGCCGGAGATCGAGATCGGGTTCCACTTCGGAACGGCCTGGGAGCAATACTCGAAGGTATCGGTGATCAACCGCATCGAGGGGCCGGGCGGATAGATGTACGTACCGCGGGCCATGTATTCCTTGAGCACGTCGTTCTGGATGGTTCCCGAGAGCGCGGAAGCGGGGGTGCCGTGCGCCTCGCCTACTGCCTGATAGAGCGCCAGCAGCGTCGCGGCCGTGGCGTTGATCGTCATCGAGGTGGACACCTTGCCCAGGTCGATGCCGTGGAACAGGCGCTCCATGTCGTCGACCGAGTCGATCGCGACCCCTACCCGCCCCACCTCGCCCCGGGCGCGGGGGCTGTCGGAGTCGTGGCCCATCTGCGTGGGAAGGTCGAACGCGGTGGACAGGCCGGTCTGGCCGGATGCCAAAAGGTAACGAAAGCGCTCGTTGGTCTGCTCCGCGCTGCCGAAGCCGGCGTACTGCCGCATGGTCCAGAAGCGGCCCCGGTACATCGTGGGTTGCACGCCGCGGGTGAACGGGAACTGCCCGGGGAAGCCGATGGATGCCGGCGGCTCGTCCGGCGAATAGAGTCGTTCAACCGGGATCTGGGACGAGGTCTCGAACAGCGCCTTCCGCAGTGCGCCCGGCTTGGCGGCCGCCTTGCCGTAGACGTCCCGGGCCCATTTCTCCAGCGCCGTCATCTGCGCACTCCTTCCGCCCAGCAGACCGCGTACCAGATCGCCGCCTCGGGCCGGCGCGCCCAGTCGCGGAATGCCGCCAGCGCGGCGTCGATCTCGACGGCGCCGAGAAGCCCGCCGCTCGCCATCGCCTCCCGCGCGCCCGCGAGCTGGCTGTGGATGTTCTCGACGAATCCTGGCCACTTCGGCTCCGCGGCGCAGGAGCCGAAGTAGATCCAGGTCGACCGGGCCGGCGCCGCGCCCGCTTCGTGGAGAAGCGAGACCAGCCGCCGCCCGATGAAGGGATCGCAGCCGAGCCGGTCGTAGGTGCGCTGGAACGCGCGCCAGAGGGCGGTAAAGCCGGCCGGCTCCGGCCAGCAGCGGAAGACGTCATGGTCGTCGTCCTGCAGCACGACCCGCCCGCCCGGCCGGACGGCGCGGACCATGTGCCGGACCACGGTGAGAGGATCGAGCACGTGCTCCAGCACGAACCGGGCATGCGCGAGATCGAAGGAGCCCCATTCGCGCTCGCGGAGCGGAGGGTCCGTCACGTCGCCTCGGCGCAGGTCGAGCAGCGGATCGCGCTCCGCGCGGGCGAGCTGTTCTTCGCTCCGCTCGATTCCGACGACGGGAACGCCCGCCGCCCGGGCCATGTCCAGCGAGAGCTGCCCGAGCCCCGAGCCGAAATCGACGATCCGCTCTCCAGGCCGGATCGCCAGTTCTCGCATCGCGGCCTCGTTCATCAGCCGGTTCAGGAGCGACAGCCGTCCCTGCTCGGCCGGAGAGGTGCCGTGAAGGTAAGCGGCTTCGGCGCTCATGTGCCGCTTGTAGCGCAATTCCGGGGGTGGCGCTTCACGCCGGCGGGCCCATCGTGCGGTGCTGATCGGACCGGGGCGAGCCTCTCAGACCACGACGACGAGCTTCGCGCCCGACTCCACCGCGGCGCCTTCCACCGCATGCAGCTCGGTGACCTTCCCCGCCTTGGGGCTCTTCAGCTCGTTTTCCATCTTCATCGCTTCCACCACCACCAGCCCCTGCCCCTCCTGCACCTCGTCGCCCGCCTTGACCATCACGCGCACCACCTTGCCCGGCATCGGCGCATCGACGCGCTGGGGTCCCTCGAGCGAGAACTTCCCCGAAGCGCGCCGCATGCGCAGCTTGCGCTCGTCGAGGATCTCCAGGGGATGGATCGAGTCCCCCACCAGGACCGTGAGACGGCCATCCTTGCCCGGCTCGATGTCGCACCGGTAGCTGCGCGTTCCGACGATCAGGCTGAGCGCATCCGCTTGCAGATGGACGGCATCGACCTCGAAGACCTTGTCTCCGATCGCCACGCGGTAGCCGTTCGCCGCGGGCGTCACCTCGACGATGCGCTCCTCGCCGTCCAGGATCGCGGTGTACCTCATCGCGATCTCCGCAGCGCCAGGAGCCGCCCGGCACGCGCCCAGGCCGACTGCTCGGCCGCCGCAGCCGGCTGGCGGAGCGCCGCGCGCTGGTCCTGCTCGAGCTGCCAGATGGCCGCCGCGGCAAGCGCGATCTCCTCGTTGCCGCTCTTCTCCCGCCGCAGCAGGCGGTCCTGCGCGTGCGCCAGCAGGCCGGTGTCGTAGTCGCCCTTGCGGAACTCCTCCAGCTGCAGGACCTTCTTCAGATAGGCGGTGTTGGTGGTGATTCCCTTGACCACGGTCTCGCCGAGAGCCCGACCGAGCCGCGCGATCGCCTCGTCCCGTGTGCGTGCCCAGACCGCCAGCTTGCCGATCATCGGGTCGTAGTAGCGCGGCACTTCGCTCCCGCTCTCCACGCCGCAATCGTTCCGGACGCCCGGACCGGCGGAGAGACGCAGATCGAGGATGGTGCCCGGGCCGGGCAGGAAGTTCTTCGCCGGGTCCTCCGCATAGAGCCGGGCCTCGATGGCGTGGCCGCGCAAGCTCCGGAGCACGTCGTCTTGCGTCCAGGGCAGCCTGGCGCCGGCGGCGATCTCGATCTGCCAGCGCACCAGGTCGAGCCCGGTGCAGAGCTCGGTCACCGGATGCTCCACCTGGAGGCGCGTGTTCATCTCCAGGAAGTAGAAATGGCGCGTGTTCCCGTCGACCAGGAACTCGCAGGTGCCCGCGCCCACGTACTGGACCGCCCGGGCAGCGTTCACCGCCACCCGGCCCATCTCCGCCCGCAGCTCCGGCGTGACCAGGGCGCTGGGCGTCTCCTCGATGACCTTCTGGTGGCGCCGCTGCACGCTGCACTCGCGCTCACCCAGCCAGATGCAGTTGCCGTGCGCGTCGGCGAAGATCTGGATCTCGATGTGCCGAGGCCGCGCCACCGCCTTCTCGATGTAGACCCGCCCGTCCCCGAACGCGCCCAGCGCCTCGCGCCGCGCGGTGGCCAACGCGGAGTCGAAGTCCTTCGGATCGGTGACCAGGCGCATGCCCTTGCCGCCACCTCCCGCGGCCGCCTTGAGCATGATCGGATACCCGATGGACCGCGCGGAGTCCTTGGCGGCCGCCTCGCCGCCCTCGGGAATGGGCTCCTTGAGGCCCGGCACCACCGGGACGCCCGCCTCGATCGCCTTGCGGCGGGCGCGCGTCTTCTCGCCCATCTCCTCCATCGCTTCCGGCGGCGGGCCGATGAAGGTGATGCCGGCGCTGGCGCAGGCGCGCGCGAACTTCGCGTTCTCGGAGAGGAACCCGTACCCCGGGTGCACCGCGTCCGCGCCGGAGGCCTTGCAGGCCGCGATCACGTTCTCGATGACCAGGTAGCTCTCGCGCGACGGTGGCGGACCTACCCGCACGGCTTCGTCGCAGGACCTCACGTGAAGCGCGGCCCGATCGGCGTCGCTGTAGATGGCGACCGTGCCGATGCCCATCTCCTTGCAGGTCCGCGCCACGCGCACCGCGATCTCGCCGCGGTTGGCGATGAGGATTTTCCGGATGGCCACGGCGGCGAACCCTACCAGAACCGCGCCGGCGTCCGCACGGCGGCAGGCTGTTTGATCGACCGGAATCAGTCGGTCGGACCGGCCGCCGTCCTCGGGTGCTGCGCGCGGAACCGGAGCGGATCCACCGGCTCTCCCGCCAGATCGATCTGGTAGTGCAGGTGGGGTCCCGTGGTCAGGCCGCTGCTGCCCGAGCGGGCGACGATCTGGCCCTTGTCCACCCGCTGTCCGTCGCGCACCAGCAGGGCATCGTTGTGGCAGTAGGTGGTCACCACGCCTCGCCCGTGATCGAGCACCAGGATCCGGCCGTTGATCCGGTCGCTGCTGGCGCGCCGGACCACCCCGGCCCCCACGGCGCGCACCGGGGTCCCGACGGCCGTGCCGAGATCGACTCCGGCGTGGAAACGGGGGCCGCCGAGGAGCGGGTGCTCCCGGACTCCGAACGGAGAGGTGATGCGCACCCACTCCGGAAGCGGCCATCCCAGCGCGTAGGCCCCGCCCAGCATCGCGGCCTGCGCCGCCCGTCCGACGCAGGCTTCCGACCGCGGCGGCAGCGCCCGGGCCAGGTCGTCGAGGGCCGGCGAGCGCGCTTCGTCCAGCGCATAGCGCGCGGCGTCCTCGCCGCAGAACATCGCCACCAGCGCGGCGTCGTCGGACCCCAGGCGCTGCGCGGTGGCGCGCAGCCGCGGACCCACCTCCAGGGGCGAGGCGTCCAGCACGGCGGCGGCTCCGTACGCCAGCGCCTGGGACGGCGGGACCGGCCCGGGCAGCGCAGGGGGAATGCGCGGGGGAACCAGCGTGCCCGCGCCGAAGTAGGCCAGCAGCGGGCGCGCCGTGCTGCGGGTTCCGAACAGCCAGGCCCCAACCGAGCGGACCAGGGCCCCGGCAGGAGTGTGGTACCAGCCTGCCCACAGGCACAGCGCGCAGAGCAGCAGCTCGAGGAGTGGCAGCCGCCGCGCTACCTGGGCGAGCTCGGGGCCCTTCATCGGAAGGAGAGGACCGCCGCGATCATCAAGGGAACCAGCACCACGGCGGCCGCGGCGCGGTACCGCGACGTTCGCGCAAGCTCGAGGGACCGGAACGCCGCCCGCGGCGCGAGCAGGACGAGCAGCCCGATCAGGGTGGCGGCGCGGGCCAGGGAGGCGATCCACCAGACGTGCAGCGCTAGGTGGAGCGATCCTTGCACCGTGCGCGCGACCGAGCAGGCGCCGGCGACCGCGACGAGCAGCGTCGCCGCCGGCCGCACCAGCCGGAGCGGGGATCGGTTCCCCTGCAGCAGTTCGCGCGCCAGCTTCCATTCCGCGGCCGAGTCGCGCTCGCCGTATCCGAGCAACGGCACCGCGATGAGCGCGTCGGCCGCCAGCTCCCAGAGGAGAGCGACCGCGCGGGCGAACCACGTCCGCTGCGTCAGCCCCACCACCTCGACCAGCGGTGCGGTGAAGGACCAGGACGACCAGACGGCGTCGAAGAGCGCGTCCACGCGATCGACCAGCCAGAGGACGCGATCGCCCACCACGTCCGCCGCCGCGTGCGCACCCACCGCGACCAGCGCGCAGAGGCCCAGCGGCAGGAAGATCCAGCGGACGCGGGCCACCCGTTCGGCAACGTTCCACTGCACGCAGCGATCTTAAGGCCTGGGCGCCAGAATTCGGCGCGCCACCCCGGTAGCCGTCCAGCAAGCGAAACCCGCGCCGAGCAGAAGGGCCGCGAATCTCCACTCCGCGGCCTTCGGCCGGGCAGAGACCAGCAGCGCGACGGCGGCGCTGAACGCCAGAACAGGGATCAGCAGCGGCGGCCGGTACCGTCGCGGAGCCTCGGGGCGCCGGACGCGCAGGACCAGCGCGGCCAGGCAGGTGAGCGCGTAGCCCGAGAGGATGACGACGTTGCTGACGTCTACCAACGACGCGTACCCGAGGACGATGGCGAGCGCGGCGGCGAAGGCCGTGGAGGCGGCGATGGCGAGGGCGGGGGGTCCCACGCGTGGAGAGGCCAGCCAAGGCCCGCGGCAGGTGGCCGTCCTCGGCGAGCGCCGTGAAATAGCGCGGCGCGACCAGCGCCACGCCGGCGCAGAACCCCAACTTCGAGAGCAGGGCGGTGGCGCCGAGCAGTGGTCCGCCCCAGCTGCCCAGGGCGCGCGCCGCCACGTCGGGGAGCGGTTGCTCGCGCAACGCAACGTCGGGGAGGGCGCCGAGCGCGGCGAGTTGGAGGAGAGCATAGAGCAGCGACGCGCCAGAGATGCTGCCGACCACCGCGAGCGGCACCGTCCGCCGGGCATCGCGCACCTCGCCCGCAGGCACTGCGGTGTACTCGAATCCCGACATCATGAAGATGGACAGGAATGCCGCCTTGACCGCGTCGCCGGGAACCAGCGCCAGGTCCGCGTGCGGAGCGAATCGCAGCCCTGCGCAGGCCACCAACAGCAGCGGGGCGATCTTCACGATGGCGAGCGCGGTGGAAGTGCGCCCGCCGGCCTTGACGCCCACCCAGTTGATGAATCCGAGCAGCGCGATCAGCGCGACCGCGACGGGGACCCGGCCCACGGACGCCGCGGGCACGAATCGGCCCAGCGCCGTGGCGAAGCCGACGCTCACCGCCGCCAGCCCGAGGACCCCGGTGGCCATGCCCAGCCAGCCCACCGCGAACCCGACGTGCTTTCCGAACGCGTCGCGGGCGTACACATAGGGCCCGCCGCTGCGGTCGTACAGGGAAGAGAGCTCGGCGAAGCAGAGCGCGATCAGCACGCACAGCGCGCCGCACCCCAGGACGCCGGCCACGCTGCTGCCGCCGCCTACCCGGGCCAGCGGCGCGATCAAGAGATAGACGCCGCTGCCGACGATCCCGTTGACGCCGATGCCGACGGCGTCCAGCAGCGTAAGCTCGCGCTTCAGAGCGGAATGTTCCCGTGCTTGCGCTGCGGGACGTCCTGGCGCTTGTTCCGGAGCATCTGCAGCGCGCGGCAGAGCTGCGGGCGGGTGTCCTCGGGCAGGATCACCTCGTCCACGTAGCCGAGCTCCGCCGCCTTGTACGGGTTGGCGAAGGTGTCGCGGTACGTCTGCACCATCTCCTGCTTGGCCTTGTCCGCGTTCTTGGCTTTCGCCAGCTCGTTGCGGAAGACGATGGTGACCGCGCCCTCGGGACCCATCACCGCGATCTCTGCCGTGGGCCAGGCGAGGTTCACGTCGGCGCGGATGTGCTTGGACGCCATCACGTCGTAGGCGCCGCCGTACGCCTTGCGCGTGATGACGGTCAGCTTGGGCACCGTCGCTTCGGCGAACGCGTAGAGGAGCTTCGCGCCGTGAGTGATGATTCCGCCCCACTCCTGGGCGGTGCCGGGCAGGAATCCAGGAACGTCCACGAAGGTGATCAAGGGAATGTTGAACGCGTCGCAGGTGCGCACGAAGCGGGCTCCCTTGCGCGACGCATCGATGTCGAGCACTCCGGCGAGCACCGCGGGCTGGTTCGCCACCACCCCCACGCTGCGGCCCCCGAGGCGCGCGAACCCCACCACGATGTTCCTGGCGAAGTGCTCGTGGACCTCGAGGAAGTGCCGGTCGTCGACCACGGCGCGGATCACCTCCTTGATGTCGTAGGGCCGGTTGGGATTTTCCGGGACGATAGTCTTCAAGGACTCATCGCGGCGGTCGAGCGGGTCCTCGCTCGCGACCACCGGCGGGTCCTCCAGGTTGTTCGAGGGCAGATACGAGAGCAGCTCGCGGAGCGCGCGGATGGCGCCGGGCTCGTCTTCGGCGGCGAAGTGCGCGACGCCGCTCCTCGCGTTGTGCGCCTGCGCTCCGCCCAGGTCGTCCTTGGTCACTTCCTCGTGCGTGACGGTCTTGATCACGTCCGGGCCGGTGATGAACATGTACGAGCTGCCCTTGGTCATCACGATGAAGTCGGTGATGGCCGGCGAGTACACGGCGCCGCCCGCGCACGGTCCCAGGATCGCGCTGAGCTGCGGCACCACCCCGCTGGAAGAGACGTTCCGGTAGAAGATCTCCGCGTACCCCGCCAGGGAGACCACGCCTTCCTGGATGCGCGCGCCGCCGGAGTCGTTGAGGCCGACGACGGGACATCCCGTACTGACGGCGAGATCCATCACCTTGCAGATCTTCTCGGCGTAGGCGCCGCTCAGCGATCCGCCGAAGACGGTGAAGTCCTGCGCGAAGACGAACACCTGCCGCCCTTCGACGGTGCCGTACCCCGTGATCACGCCGTCGCCGAGGATCTTCTTCTCGGACATGCCGAAGTCGTCCGCGCGGTGCGTCTTGAACTTGTCCAGCTCGAGGAAGCTGCCGGGATCCAGCAGGAGCTCGATGCGCTCCCGCGCGCTCAGCTTTCCTTCCTGGTGTTGCTTCTCGATGCGCTCCTGCCCACCGCCCAGCTCCGCCTGCGCTTCGAGCGCGGCGAGCTTCTCGCGCGGCGAGAGACCCGCGAGCCGCTCCTGCCGCTGCGCCGACGACATGCCGCCGGGAGGCTCCGGCGGCAGTCCCTTCGTCTGTTCGCTCATGCGCGCGGCAACCTACCCAAAGCCGGGCGCCGGGCAAAGGGCCCTCAGCGCAGCGCGTCCTTCCAGCGCCGGGCAGCCGGGCCGGCAGTAGATGTGGGTCGTGCGCACGCCCAGGAAGAAGCGGCCGGCGAATCGCCCGTCGCGGCCTTCGATCGCGCGGTAGCAGGCCTCGGCATCCATCGCAGGTGTGAATAGCACCGCCGCGCGGCTCCGTCTGGACGCGAGCGGACCTCGATGTTTCACTCGCCTGCTGTACACAGGGGCTCCGCGGCCCCGCCGGACTGGGATTGTACGGCGGGCGCCCGACACTCCGGCCGCGTACCCACCGGTGAGCACGGAATTTCCCAAGTCTTTTCCAGCTGCCCCGTGGGCACGCTGGCACGGCCCCTGCTCCGGAGCAGGCGCGGGGGAGGAAGGGCATGGGCTCGGGCTGGCGATGGGTCGGCTGGGCGGCGGTGGTCTGCGCCGTCGCCATAGGGGTGGCTTGCGGACCCGGAGATGGATCGGCCGTGGCCTGGAACCCGGGCGCCGGCAGCACGGGCGGCGGCGGCGGCGGAACCGACGGCGGTCTCCCGGACGCCGGGCCCGCCGACT
>Ga0209526_10000517_pt1 | contig 25197 bp, 26 predicted proteins | sample JacPinW_OM2H0_M1_FD_188566 | JGI IMG/M metagenome (GOLD analysis project Ga0209526, IMG submission 188566) | Forest soil microbial communities from Algoma, Ontario, Canada - Jack Pine, Ontario site 1_JW_OM2H0_M1 (SPAdes) (version 2) | ecosystem: Environmental > Terrestrial > Soil > Boreal... | reverse complement strand
CCACTAGCCGCCCACGAGGGGAGGGAACAGGCCCTTAACAGGCACTCTTTGGCTGGCGAGGCCATCGAACATATGCTCGATCGGCCATGCCGGTCGAGTTCACTCCGGACGCCAGGTTCGAGCTGGACAACTTCAGCAGCCAAGAGCAGCTGGCGATCGCCAGGGCCCTGGAGGCGGAGCTCCGGGCGGTCCACAGAGCGCTGCAGGCGGCCCTCGGCTCGGGGTCCGCGACCGGATCCGGGAGCGGCATCGCCGTGCTTCGCGCCAGGGGATGCGTCGTCCTTGTGGTGGTCTCTGTTCAGCCGCCAGAGGCTGGCGAGCCGTGAGCAGGAAGGAAGTCCACAGGCTCCTCCCGGCCGTCCCAGATCACCGTCGTCCGTGCGGGCTCGGTCCGGGCGACCACTCGGCCCCGGCGGAGCACCAGCCGGCGGCGGGGAATCAAGCGGAGGGCGTCGACCTCCCCCGGCGCGTCGTACACCACCAGGGACGCCGGGCCACCCGTTTCGAGCCCGTAGTCCGGGAGGCCCAGCGCCCGCGCCGGGTTGACGGTGATCATCTCCAGCAGCCGCTTGAGCTCCTCGGCACCGGACATGTGGCCGTAGTGGGCGAGGACGAAAGCCGCCTGCAGGGGATCGCCGTAGCCCAGCGGATACCAGGGGTCCATGACGGAGTCGTGGCCGATGCAGACGTTCACGCCCGCAGCCATCAGCTCCTTGATCCTGGTGTGCCCGCGACGCACCGGGTAGGAGTCGAAGCGCCCCTGCAGCACCGAGTTGTCCAGCGGATTGGTGACCATGTGCATCCGCGCCCGGGCGACGTTGTTGATGACGCGGTAGGCGTAGGCGTTGTTGTAAGAGTGCATGGCGGTCGTATGGCTCGCGGTGACACGGCCCTCGAGACCGAGGCGCAGAGTCTCGGCGGCCATCACCTCGACGAAGCGGGAGTGGTCGTCGTCCGTCTCGTCGCAGTGGATGTCGACGCGCAGGCCGTACTCCGCGGCCAGGGCGAAGGCGAACTTGACCGAGTCCACGCCCATCTCGCGGGTGAGCTCGAAATGGGGTATCCCGCCGATCACGTCCGCCCCCAGCGCCACCGCCCTGCGCATCAGCTCCGGACCGTCCGGGAAGGAGAGAATCCCCTGCTGCGGGAACGCGACCAGCTGGAGGCCGATCTGGTCGCCGATCTCCTCCCGGAGCTGGACGAGCGCGCGGAGCGCTCGCAGGTGGGGATCGCAGACGTCGACGTGGCTGCGAACGTGCTGCACGCCGTTGGCCAGCTGCCAGCGAAGGACCTGGCGCACCCGAGCCTTGACGTCCTCGACCGTGAGGCTCTTGACGCGCTCCCCCCAGATTGCGATGCCCTCGAAGAGGGAGCCGCTCAGATTCGGCCTCGGCTGCCCCTCGGTGAGCACGGCGTCGAGATGGATGTGCGGCTCCACCAGCGGAGGTGTGACGAGGGCGCCGCCGAGCGCTATCACCTCGCGAGCCTCGGGCTCCGGGCTGACAAGGACCCCGTCGCGCACTCCCAGGTCCCGTACCTCTCCCGATCCCGCCAACCTGGCCCCGGTGAGAAGGAGATCGAGCATCCGGCAAGTCTAGAAAGGAACCGAAACCGGTGCGCCACCATGGCGGCCTTTTCTGGACGGTACGTCCGACTCAACCCTCTCCGGCCTCGGTATTCCAGCCCGTGCCGGGCTTGCTCACCCTCATGGCATACTGGCGCCGGCGGTTGACTCCGTCACTTTCAAAGGAGGAGCCGGATGGCCGTAGCTGACGAGGTCGGCACCGACGTTCCCATACGGGAAGGGGAATACGGCGAAAGGGTCGCCACGGTGGAGCCGGGAGGCATCGAGTACATCCCGGACAGCGAGCGCCACGGGCGTCCCCTTGACCTGTTCTGGACCTGGATGTCGCCCAACCTGGAGTTCGCCACGATCTTCGTGGGAGTGATTCCGGTCGCACTGCTGGGCGGCAGCTTCTGGACAGGCGTGGCCGCGGTCGTGGTGGGGACCGCCCTCGGGTCGCTCACCCATGGAGTCCTCTCTTCCTGGGGCCCGAAGTTCGGCGTGCCGCAGCTGGTCGAGAGCCGCTCCGCGTTCGGCTACTGGGGCAACCTGATTCCCGCCGGCCTGCAGAGCGTCACGGCCAGCATCGGCTGGTTCATCGTGAACAGCGTCAGCGGCGCTTTCGCCCTCCAGACGCTCTTCTCTCTTCTGAAGCTGCCGGCGCTCCCGTTTGCACTGGCTTTCGGCATCATCGTGGTGGCCCAGGTCATCGTGGCCTTTTTCGGCTACAACATGGCGCACGCCTTCGAGCGATACGCCTTCCCCTACCTGACGATCGTCTTCGCCCTCTGCCTCGTCTTCATCCTGACCAAGACCAATCCGGGTCAGCCGCTGAACCCCAAGGTCAACGGGCCGCTGGGGGAAAGCGGCGCCTTCATTCTCGGCGCCATGGCCTCCTACAGCTACGCGATCGGCTGGAACCCCTATGCCTCCGACTACACGCGCTACCTGCCGCGAACGGTGAGCCGCATGCGCACCGGACTGGCGGCGGGGCTCGGAGTCTTCGTGTCCTGCACGGTGCTGGAGATCATGGGAGCCGCGCTGGCCACCGTGGCCGGCACCAAGTGGGGGCCGAACGACAATCCCACGGCACAGTTCTCCTTCGCGCTGCCGGTCTGGCTGGCGGTCCTTGCCAACCTGGGCATCGCTCTGGGAGCCGTGGCGGCGAACGTGATCAACATCTACAGCGGCGCGCTTTCCTTCTTGACGCTGAACATCAAGCTGCCCTTCAAACAGAGGCGGGCGATCGTCGCAGTGGTGGCGGGCGCGATCGGTCTGCTGATCGGGATCCTCTTCCAGGCGCAGGTGGGCCCGGGAGGCAAGTACGAGTCATTCCTGCTCCTCATCAGCTACTGGATCTCGCCGTTCCTGGGAGTGGTACTCACCGACTACTGGCTGCGGCGCGGGCAGATCCGCGAAAGGACGTTCTTCGATCCGCACCATCAACCCTGGCGCGGCCTGGTGGCGTTTCTGGCCGGGATCGTGGTCGGGATCCCGTTCTGGAATCAGCCGACCTTCTTCATCGGTCCGGTCCCCGCCAACAACCCCGCGCTCGGCGACCTCACCTTCATCGTGGGCTTCGTGGTAGCCGCAGCTGTCAACGTCGCGCTCAACTGGGGCCTGCGGAGCCGGTCGGCTCGGTCGTCCTAGCCTCGGCCTCCCCGCGGCGCGCGGACCTCCTTCGCGCCGCGGGGTTCGCCTTCACGACCAGGCCGGCGGCGATTGAGGAATGGCCCTACGGAGGTGGCGACCCAGCTCGGTACGCGGAAGATCTGGCACGCGCCAAGGCGGCCGGCGTGGAGGGCGAGGTGGTGGTCGGAGCCGACACCATCGTCGTCCTGGACGGAGAAGTCCTGGGCAAGCCGCGCGATCACGAGGAGGCCGCGTCGATGCTCCACCGGCTCTCTGGCCGCAGCCACGACGTCATAACGGCCGTGGCGGTGAAAGACGCGCGCGGACTGCGCTCCAGCCACGACCGCGCCCGGGTGACCTTCCGGCCCCTGCCAGCAGGAGTCATCGAGGCGTACGCGGCAACCGATGAGCCGCTCGACAAGGCGGGCTCGTATGCGCTTCAGGGAGGCGCTGCGGGCTTCGTCGCCGACCTGAGCGGAGACCCTCAGACCGTGATCGGGCTGCCGATCAGCCTCCTGTGCCAGCTTCTGCAGTTCCCGGCCCCTTGCGGGAAGGGACAGACAGGGGATGGCCGGCAAGGCTGAAGCCGAGGGCTTCGTCTGCGGTGTCGGCGACCAGCCGGCCGATGGCCAGCGACGAGGTCGCAGCCGGCGAAGGCGCGTTGCGAACATGCATCACGCCCTCGCCGTCGGCGTCGACCACGAAGTCGTCGATCAGGCGCCCGGCGGGATCCAGGGCCTGGGCGCGGACTCCAGAAGGCCCTGGCACCATGTCGGCCATGGTGACCTCGGGGATGTAGCGCTGGACCGAGGCACAGAAGGCCCGCTTCGAGTAGTCACGCCACATCTCGACAGCACCCGTGCGCCAGTAGCGCTGGGCCAGGCGCCGGAAGCCCGGGTTCGCGAGCGCGCCGGCAAGATCTGCCGGGGCCAGATCACCTCGACGGTAGCCTTCGCGGGCGAAGGCCAGGACAGCGTTCGGCCCCAGCCAGACCTCCCCGCTCCCGATCCGGCGCGTCGCGTGCACGCCCAGGAAGGGGAAGGCTGGGTCGGGCACGGGGTAGATCAGGTTCCGGCAGAGGTGGCGGGCACCCGGCCGCAGCTGCCAGTAGTCGCCTCGAAAGGGCACTACGCCGGGTTCTCTGGCACCGCCGGAGAGCGCAGCCACCCGATCCGCCTGCAGCCCGGCACAGGTCAGCACCCGCCGCGCCTCCAGCTCGCCGGCCGGCGTCTCCAGCACAACCCGGTCCGTCCTGCGTTGGAGACCGATCAGCCGGCGGCCAGTGTGTATCTCACCTCCGTCGTTACGGACGTCGACTGCGTATCGGGCGGCGACCTGGCTGTAGTCGACGATTCCGGTGTTTGGCGACCAGAGTGCCGCGATCCCCGCACAATGGGGTTCGAGCTCTCGAAGCCGCTCGCGATCGATCAGCTCGAGGCCCTCGACCCCGTTGGCAAGGCCGCGCCCGTACAGATCGTGCAAACGCCCCAGCTCGCTTTCGTCGGAGGCCACGATGACCTTGCCACAGCGCTCGACCGGAATGCCGTGGCTCTCGCAGTAGGCGTAGATCTCCCGTGCCCCGCTGACGCAGAGCCGCGCCTTGAGCGATCCCGGCGAGTAGTAGATGCCGGAATGGATGACGCCGCTGTTGTGCCCCGTCTGGTGGGCACCGACCCGCGGCTCTTTGTCGATCACCGCCAGTTTCAGGCCGGGGTGCCTTATTAGCATCTCTCGGGCGCTGGCCAGGCCAACGATGCCCGCTCCGACCACGACCAGGTCGTAGAGAGGCACTACGTCAGGCGATCGGATTCGGGACCGGGCGGGGAAGCGAGAGGCTGGCGCACCCGTCGATCCTAGTCAGCAGCCGTGGCTGGCGTCGGATTCCCGCCGCGTGGGCCTCGACTGGCCCGATCGTTCACGCCGAGTGAGATCAGTACCCCGACGAGGGTGAGCGCCGCCAGAAAAATCCACGAGAGCACGAAACTTCCCGACCGGTCGGCGATCAGGCCGAACACGGGTGTCACCGTGACCATGCCCGTGAAGGTGACGGTCGTACCGAGACCCACCACGGTTGCAGCTCGATCGACCGGGCCCGCCTCGGCGCAGAGAGCGATGTAGACCGTGTTCCAGCCCATCGCCGAGAGACCCAGCACGAACACGAGCACCCCAAGTGGCAGGACCGGGATCGCTCGATGACCGAGCGCCGCCATCGCCAACGAGGCGGCGACCGTCACGCCACCGGCAAGCGACATCGTCCGCCCGCGGCTGCCCAGGCGGTCCGACAGCATCCCCCAGCCCACGCGTCCGACAACTCCGCCGAGCTGAAGCAGCGCCAGGAAGAATCCCGCGTCCACGGCGCTGAGGCCCTGCTGCTGGTGCAGTGACACCGTCAGATAGGTGATAGCCGAGCCAAGCGCTCCCATGAAGATCCATCCAAACCCGGTTGCTCGCATGAACATCCCACTTCGAAGCAGGCTGCCTAAATCAAGCGGAGACATCGCCGTGCGTCTCCCGGAGCGTGGCTCTCGATAGAACAGAGTGAAGACAAGGGCCGAGAGCAGCGCCAGACCGGCTACACCTCGGAAAGGTGCCTGCCAGCCCAGGGTAACGGCGAGCGGGGGCAAGACAATCGCGGAGATGATCCCGGCGGCCGTCACCCCTGTCTGCCTGATGCCGAGGGCCATGCCTCGCTGATGGCGCGGGAACCATGCGGTGATCGCCCTCGTGCCTCCGGGCCCCGCACAGGAGGCGCCGACAGCGGCGGGGATCAGGAGCAGGAAGAGGGGCAGGAATGAGCTGGCCTGTGCGGCTAGCAGCAGGAAGGCTGCCAGGCCCAGGGCTCCCAGGGCCACCACGGCCCGCTCCCCGCGGCGGTCGATGAGCAGGCCGAAGGGCAGCATGCCGAGGAGCATGCCCCCCCAGATGGCGCTGGTCAGGAGGCCCAGCTGTGCCCGGCTCAGCTCGAGCGCCTCAGTGAGCACCGGACCGATCGCGGCGGGCGTCTGCTGGGGCATCGACATCCCGATCTGCATGACCGTGGCCAGCCCCAGGATGGCCCAGCGGTAGCGTGCGCCTGGGGGCCGCTCTGCCTCTGTTGGGGAGGGAGCGGCCGGCAGCGCCCCTGGCTCGCCGGCAGTCACGACAGCTTCAGCAGGGCCACGGCGGGGCCGGAGGGCGGCGGCGATTGTCGCCACCCCTCGGCCGGCGAGCTCGCCGCGCTGAACGGCGGGCTCATGGTCGGAGTCAGGCGGGAGGCATCGGGGGGCTGTCGGGATCGATCGGGTCGGTGTCCTTAGCCACACCGGTGGCGTCCCGGGCCGTACGCGTCCCGGCGGGGCGATCGGCACCCGTCGTACCGGCCTCTTCGCGCCCAGGCTCCCGGCCCTCGTTAAGGGCGACTTCCTCACCCTTCCCGGTTCCCGTTACGTGGTCCGGCTCCGGCTGAGACTGGTCGTCTTCCATCGCGTTGCACTCCTCGTCGGCTTGCCGACGCTCCCTCGGATGCTGCCAATGCACACCCAGAATTGGAGTCCCATGCTATCAGCTTTGCTGCCCCAGGCAAGTGAGGAAATCGCTGCTACACCGGTCCTGCGCCCTCGCCCGAAATGGCTGCTAGGGGATCGGCTGAGGAGTTGGCGTGGGCGGCGGGGACTCGACGGGTGGCAAGGTGGGACCGCTGTTCACGGGCCTGCCGCCCGCCGCCTCGGGCGTGGAGAGGCCGGGCGACACGCTGGCCAGCGGGTCTGGCGAGAGGGCCGGGATGGGCGTCGACGTCCGCGCCGCACTTGCGAACCTCTGATTTTGGGCCAGAAGTCCGGCGTCGCCAAGGCTCGGAGTGGCAAGCGCGGGGGTGGTGACGTCCGCCGCGGGAGCCGGCTGCACCTGGCCTGACCCCACCGCGATAGCGCTGTGCGGGCGCGGGGTTGGAGTCGCCCCAGGATGGCTGCCCGCCAGGTTGACGATCACGTCTGTCAGAGCCCTCGGAGAACCGGCCAGCGCCGTGGCGGCCAGCAGCACTAGCAGCAGCGCTGCCAGGACCAGGGGCAGCGGCCTGAGGAACGAACGGGTCCGTGGCCGCTGGGACGGCTGAAACCGGGGAGCAAGACGGGACGGATACCAGGAGTCGAGCCGCGTACGGACCAGCTCGGGCAGGTGGCGATTGCCCGGATCGGCCGGTCCAGCTTCCAGCCCTGGTGTCTGCATCACGGGTTATGACGCTTCCGCACACCAGGGTGATCGGTCTCACTCAACGCGGCTTGCATCAGGCGGGCCGCTTCATCGACCTCCAGCCCAACTTCGCTCTCTGACATCCGCAAGGTTCGACCCACCTCCGCGTCTGATAGACCGGCATAGACAACGAGCACCACCAGCGCGCGCTGCCGGGGACTCAATCTGGAGAGCACATGCTCGGCGGAGCGTTCCAGTACGTCAGGCCGGGGCGGAGGAAGAAGCGGTAGCCGGCTGTACAGGCCTCGGAGCCGACGCCAGCGGCTGCTCAGGTAATCCAGCGCCAGCCCGACTGCGACGCCGTAGAGCCAGGGAGCGAAATCAGTCGATTGCTCCGGCCGCCGGGTGACATAGGCACGGTCGAAGGCCCTCCTGGTCAGGTCTTCCGCCGCGGCGCCGTCGAGGACGATGCCCCGAATCACCCGGTAAAGGGGCAGGCGGAACCTCTTGTACAGAGACTCGAAGTCCGGCACCGGCTCCGGCTGCCGACTAGGAGTGTCTGGCGTCATCCCCATGCAGCAGTGCCAAGTCGGTGTCCGACAACTACCTCGCTACGGCCAGGGGGAATCCGTGCCTCCACTCAGGGGCGACGTCCCTGCTTCTTGACGCGCGAACGCGCGTTTCTGATCGCCGAACCCCGGGCGATGGCGAATCACTTCCGTGGCACCGCCACCGGCCACACCGGCAACCCAACCGCTTCGCTCAAGGAACTTGGGGGCACCGGGCGAACTCACGACTGGGCGGTGAGCCGCCGGATTCGCGAGACGGTGCCGGTCCCCATATTCCTGGCCGGGGGGCTGCGTCCGGACAACGTCGCCGAGGCGGTGCGAGTCGTCCAACCCTTTGCTGTCGACGTATGCAGCGGGTTGCGTTCTCAAGGCGCTCTCGACCCTGTCCTGCTGCATGCGTTCTTTCGCGAACTTGGCGAGACCGCCACAGTCTCTGCGAGGGTTTCGAAAACCTGACACTAGAGGGGCTCGGCAATCGCTGAGGGCGAAATCGACGGTGCTACGATCCTCCGGAGCCTGGTCGTGAAGTTCGAGAAGACCTACATCCCCTACGGCGGCTACTGGTCCACCCCATTCGCCCGCTGGCAGGGCAGCCTGGCGCAGCAGCACCCCATCAAGCTGGCGGCCGAGGTCGCCGCCCGGGCCCTGGCCGACCGGGAGATCCCCTCCGAGATATTCGACGGTCTCTTCTTCGGCACCACGGTCCCCTCCCCGCAGTCCTTCTACGCCGCCCCCTGGGCGGCGGCGCTGATCGGCAACCCCAACATCACGGGGCCCACCGTTATGCAGGCGTGCGCGACCTCGGCCCGCCTTATCGGTCAGTGCGCCGGCGAGGTGGACGGCGCGGCCGGGGAGCGCTGCCTGCTCGGGATTGCTGCGGACCGGACGAGCAACGGTCCTCACATCTACTACCCGGACGCGACCGGACCCGGCGGCAGAGGCGTGACAGAAGACTGGGTCTGGGACAACTTCCAGTACGACCCCCACGCCGGCGTGGGACCTCTCGTGACGGCGGAGAACGTGGCCGCCCAGGAGGGCATCGGGAAAGAGGAGCAGGACGAGGTCACCTTGCTGCGCTACGAGCAGTACATGGCCGATCGAGGCGACGGCGGGTCCTTCCCGCGCCGGTACCTGGTTGCTCCGCTGGAGGTCAAAGACCCGAGCGGGCGCAGGGTGATCGCAAAGCTGGACGACGACGAGGGCATCACGCCGACCTCTGCCCAGGGTCTGGCCCGACTACGCCCGGTGCGAGAAGGCGGGACCGTGAGCTATGGCACCCAGACTCACCCGGCCGACGGCAACTGCGCGATCATCCTCACCGGCCGGGACCAGGCTCGCCGCATGAGCCGGGACGAGTCGGTCGAGGTGCAGGTGCTGAGCTTCGGACAGTCGCGGAGCAGGGCCGGCTTCATGCCGCTGGCGCCCGTCCCGGCCGCGCGAAGCGCGCTGGAGGCGGCCGGTCTGGGCATCGGAGACATGACCGCCGTGAAGACGCACAACCCCTTCGCCGTCAACGACGTCTACTTCTCGCGCTCCTTCGACCTGGCCCCCGAGGCGTTCAACAACCACGGTTCCTCGCTGGTGTTCGGACACCCGCAGGGCCCCACCGGCATGCGCCTGGTAATCGAGCTGATCGAAGAGTTGGTGGACCGTGGCGGCGGGTACGGCCTGTTCAGCGGCTGCGCCGCCGGCGACACAGGAGCCGCACTGATACTGAAGGTGAGCTAGTGTCCTAGGCCCTGCCCCCCGGCCTCCCGTAGATCCGGGGCTACTTGAGGGTCAGGACGATCTTGCCGCGGACGGTCCTGTCCTCGAGCTTCTTGAGCGCCGTCCCGATCTCGGTCCAGCTCATCTCCTCGTCGACGTCGACCTGCAGCAGCCCGCGGCCGGCGAGGCCGGCGAGGTGCCCGAGGTCGCGTCCGGGGGGGTCGGCGGGGAAGTTGTGAAAGAGCGTGAACGCCTGCAGGCGCCTGGCTCCTCCAAGGTAGAAGTCGCGGATTTCGGGAAAAACGGTCGGCTGGTTGGAGCTGTTTCCGAAAACGACGAGCGTGCCGTCCAGGTCGAGCAGCGTCGCCAACCGCGCCAACGACTCGCCGCCGACGTTGTCGAGGACCAGGTCGAAGGGCGGGCGCAGTGTGGCCAGGTCGGTCACCACCTCATCGGCGCCCAGCTCGGACAGGCCGAGGGCGCGCTCCGGACGTCCCACGATGGCGGTGACGTGAGCTCCGCCGAGGTGCGCGAGCTGGACAGCGAAGCGTCCGACCCCACCCGCGGCGCCCGTGATGGCGACGCGGCGCCCCAGCGTCCCCGGGCTGATGCGGAGCGTCCGGAGCGCTGTGATGCCGGCGGTGGGAAGGGCGGCCGCGACCACGAAGGAGAGACCTTCCAGCTCGGCCAGCCACTTGGCCGGAACGGCCACGCGCTCGGCCCACGCCTCCCCGTGCAGGATGCCGACAACCCTGGCGCCGGCGGGCGGACCGCCCTCGGCCGGCTGCACGACGACTCCCGCGAAGTCCCAACCCGGTCGCCAGCCCGCCGCAGCGCGCTTCAATCGCCACAGCTCGCCGCGGTTCAGAGAGGTGGCGTGCACCTCCACCACCGCCTCGCCGGCGGCCGGGTTCGGCTCTGGAAAATCCTCGATCCGGGCGCCGCCCGCACCGTCGGCGACCAATGCGCGCAAGGGCTAGTCGCTCTTCAGGAGTCTGGCGTGTGCCGAACGGCGCGGCTCTTCGACATAGATAATCGTGCCAATTGAGACCCGGGGCGGCAATTTCCTCAACGTCTTTATAGCTTGCCGGCCAGGGCTATCTGGCGTCGGAGGGCGTAGCGGCTGGCCAGGTTGACGACGAGGGTCAGCAGGATGAGCATCAGCGCCGCCCCCCAGGCCTGCTCCACCAGCGATGGATACGGCGTGAGGGCGTCGTGGTAGACGATGAGCGGCAGTGCCGACATGGGCTGTGCCGGGTTGGTCGTGAAGAAGCGGTTGCCGAAGCCGGTGAACAGAAGCGGCGCGGTCTCACCCGCCGCCCGGGCCACGGCCAGCATGGCGCCGGTAAGCACCCCCGGTGCCGCGGCCGGCAGCACCAGCTGGAGGGCGACCCTCCAGCGAGCGAGCCCGAGGGCCAGGCCCGCCTCGCGAAGGCCGCCGGGCACCAGTGCAACCGCCCCCTCCGTAGCCCGAATCACCACAGGCAGCATCAGAACGGCCAGAGCGACCGAACCCGCGAAGCCGGAGAAGTGCTTGAAGGGGGCGACCAGGAGGGCGTACACGAAGAGCCCGATCGCGATGGAGGGTGTGCCGACCAGGACGTCAGCCGCGAGCCGGATCCAGCTCGCTACGCGAGCACGTCCGTACTCCACCAGGTTGACCCCGCCGATGACCCCGACCGGAATCGACATCAGGGAAGCCAGCCCGACCATGACAGCCGTGCCCACGATGGCGTGAGCGACTCCGGCGCCCGGGATCCCGACGGGCCGTTCCACGTGGATGAAGAAGTCCACGTGCGTCAGCGCCGGCAGACCGTTGACAACCGTGTACAGCAAGACCAGGGAAAGGGGCACCAGGGCCAGCAGTGCCATCGCGTACACCAGCGCCCGAGCGACTCCGTCGGCCAGCAGCCGGCGGTTGTTGCGGCTCACCTCGTGGCGCCCTCTCCCGCCACGCTGCGCACAAGCAGGAGCGCGATCAGGTTCACGACCAGCGCCACCAGCATGAGGATCAACCCCAGCTCGATGAGCGCGGCCGGATAGAGAGTGCCGGTCGCCTCCGTGAACTCGTTCGCGATCACGCTGGCCAGGGTGTAGGCCGGTCCGAAGAGCGAGGTCTGGATCTGCGGCCGGTTTCCGATCAGCATGGTCACCGCGATGGTCTCGCCCAGGGCGCGGCCGAAGGCCAGCACGGTGGCGCCGAAGATGCCGGGCCTGGCGGCCGGGAGGATGACCTTCCAGATCGTCTCCCACCAGGTGGCACCGAGGGCGAAGCTGTTCTCCTTGAGTCCCGAGGGGACGGCTCGGACGACCTCCCGGGAGATGGCGGCGAGCGTGGGCAGGATCATCACCGCGAGCACTATCGACGCCGCCAGGACGCTGGTCTGGCGGGCCGGTCCGGCGAGAACCGGCACCGAGCCGAAGCGCTCGGTGATCGGGCGCGAGACGTGCATCAGCAACCAGGGGGCAAAGACGTAGAGACCCCAGATTCCGTACACCACGCTGGGAATGGCGGCCAGGAGTTCGACCCCGATGCCGATGGTGCCCCTGATCCGGGGCAGGCTGGGCTCCGCCAGGAAGACCGCCGTGCCGACGCCGACGGGGAGCGCCATGGCCAGCGCGAGGACGCTGGTGACCAGCGTGCCGTAGATGAAGGGCTCGGCGCCGAACTGCTGCTTGACCGGGTTCCAGGCACTGGAGAGCAGGAAGTGGGCGCCGAACTGCTGGATGGCCGGCTGGGCGCCCCCGGCGAGAAGCAACACGATGACGATGACCACCAGCGGCACGAGCAGGGCCACCGCGGTCGTTATGACCATGAAGCGCTCCCGCGGAGGGCGATGCGGGGCCGCCCCCAACGGCCGTTCGGCGACTGCCACTATCCGGCAGCCGCGGACGCAGCTGGAGGCTGCCGATCGAGCCGGTATCCCGAGCCCCGAACGGTGACGATCTCGAAAGGCACACGGCCGCCGAACTTCTCTCGGAGCCAGCGGACGTGGACGTCGACGGTCTTCCGCTCGCCCACGAAGTCCACACCCCAGACGTCCTGGAGCAGCACTTCCCGAGACTGCACGCGTCCGGAGTGGAGGAGCAGGTGGGAGATGAGGTCGAACTCCCGCCCGGTGACGTGGACCTCGACACCGTCGATCAATATCCGACGAGCCGGCCGGTCGATCACGAAGTTGCCGATCTCTTCCCTCTCGGGAGCGGCCGAGGCTATGGGCTGGGTTCGACTGCGGCGCACGACGGCGTTTACCCGGGCCAGGACCTCTCGCACGGAGAAGGGCTTGGTGATGTAGTCGTCCGCGCCGAGCTCCAGACCGACGACCTTGTCGACCTCGGAATCCTTGGCTGTGACCATGATGATGGGCACCCGGTTGGACTGCCGGAGGACCCGGCAGAAGTCCATCCCGCTCATGCCGGGGAGCATCAGGTCGAGGAGGACCAGGTCCGGCCGGGCGGTCCGCGCCACGCGCAGGCCGCTGGCTCCGTCCCTCGCCTCAGTGACCCAATAGCCGGCCGCCTCCAGGTTGTACTTGAGGGTCTCGCGGATGCCGTCGTCGTCCTCGACGATCAGGATTCTGTCGTTCATAGACGTCTCTCAAAACCTCGGCGGCCGGCTCTGGGAAGGCACCCGTACAGACGTCGCCGTACGGACCCTGTCTGCCAGGACATCAGCCGAGCTCGATCACCTGGCCGGACTCCAGGAAGACGATGTCCTCGGCCACGTTGGTCACCCGGTCCCCGATCCTCTCCAGGTCGTGAGCGACCTGAATCAGGGTGACGGAACGGAGCGCGTCCTCTGCGCAGGTGGTCTCGCTTCCCATGTCCTCGATCAGATCGTCGAAGACGCGGTTGTAGAGGCGGTCGATCTCGTCGTCCTTGGCCGCCACCTCCTGAGCGACGGCCGGATTTTGCTCGATCAAGGCATCCAGGATGTCTCTCACCTGCTGGCTCGCGAGCTCGCCCATGATGCCGAACTCCGGCCGCAAGGGCTCGCCGGGCAGGCCGGCCAGGACCGCCGTCCGGCGCGCGATGCGGACCGCATAGTCGCCGATCCGCTCCAACTCGGTCGCGATGTACTGGATGCCCATGAGCGTGCGGAGATCGCGAGCCACGGGCTGCTGGGTCGCCACGACCATGAGCACCTGCTCGCGCAGCAGCCGGAAAGCCTCGTTGATCGTCTGGTCGTTGCGGCGTACCTTGTCGGCCGCCTCTCTGTCCAGGGTGCGGAGCGCCGTCAGGGCGTCCTCGATCTGGCTCTCGACCTGGGTCGCCATGCCGAGCAGCGACTCCCGGAGGAATCCGAGCTCCCGCTGGAAAGCCTGCCTGGCCATTGCGCTAGCCAAAGCGACCGGTGATGTAGTCCTCGGTCCGGCGGTCTCGGGGCCGTTGGAAGAGCTCGACTGTGGGCGCGAACTCGACTAGCTCGCCGGCGCGGTTCTCCGGGTTCATCAGCATGAAAGCTGTGTAGTCGGCGACACGCGAAGCCTGTTGCATGTTGTGCGTCACGATCACAATCGTGTAGTCGTTGACCAGCCTGGCCATCAGGTCCTCGATCTTCAGGGTGGAGATCGGGTCCAGCGCAGAGGCCGGCTCGTCCATCAGGATGACCTTGGGCTGAACGGCGAGGCAGCGCGCGATCGAAAGCCTCTGCTGCTGGCCTCCGGAGAGCGAGACGCCCGGCGCATCCAGGCGGTCCTTCACCTCCTCCCAGAGGTTGGCGTCCTTCAGGCTCCTCTCGACGGCTTCGGCGACGCGCGACCTCTTCCAGCCGTGCAGGCGGAGCGCAAACCCGACGTTGTCACGAATCGACATCGGAAACAGACTCGGCTTCTGGAACACCATGCCGATGTTCTGCCTGAGCTCGAGCAGGTTCCGGGCCGTCAGGATGTTCTCGCCCTCGAACATCACCCGGCCCTCGGCGCGGCTTCCCGGAATCAGGTCGTACATCCGGTTGAGGATCCGGAGCAGCGTGCTTTTGCCACAGCCCGAGGGCCCGATGAGAGCGGTGATCCGCTTGTCCTGGATCTTGAGGTCTATGTCGTTGAGGGCCTGGAAGCGGCCGTAGTAGAAGTCGACCCCCTCGATCGAGATCCTGGTTTCAGTGCCGCCCGGCAGCGTGCGCAACTGAGCGCTTGCGATCGGAGCGGCGAGGGGGGCGGCGCCCCTTTCTTTCTCCTGCACACACCGACCATACCCAGTACAGGTTAAGCCCGAGTTATCGGACCGTTAATCCGACGGAAGGGCTATTCCGAACACCTGCCCGCCCTCCGGCGCCGCCTCGGTCCAGACGCGGCCTCCAAGGCCCATCACCAGGTGCTTGGTGATGGCCAGCCCGAGCCCTGAGCCCGTGGTGGCCCTGGATCGGGCGGGGTCGACCTTGTAGAAGCGCTCGAACACTCTTCCCCAGTGCTCAGGAGAGATCCCCGGGCCGTGGTCGCGCACCGTCAGCCGCAGCTCGCCCTGGTCCTGCACCGCCCGGATCTCTATGGGCGAGCCGGGCGGCGAGAAGCGGGCGGCGTTGTCCAGCAGGTTGGACAGCGCCTGTGCCAGCTTGACGCGATCGGTGGTCAGCTGCAGGTGCTCGGGTGCCTGCACCTGCAGCGGACGGTCGAGTCCCAGCCTCTCGACGGTCTCAGCTATCAGCTCGTTCAGGTCGAAGCGGCTGTTCTGCACGGCCATCACGCCGCCCTCGATCTCCACCAGCTGGCGCAGGTTGGCGACGATCCCGGCCAGGTGATCCGCCTCCTTAACGACGCGCTGCGCGAACCTCTCGCGGGTCGGAGCGGGAGGATCGCCGAGAAGGCTCTCCGCGGCCAGCCGGAGAGAGGTGAGCGGCGTCTTGAGCTCGTGTGACAGGTTGGCCACGAATTCCCGACGCACAGTCTCAAGACGCCGGACCTCGGTGACGTCGACCAGAAAGACCAGGGTGTCGCCGGGCATCGGCCCCGGCACAAGCCTGGCCTGGACGATCTTCTTATGATGGCTCAGCCTGAACTCCGCCTCCGGGCTCCCGGCTCGCAGCGCCTCCAGCAGCCGGCCCTCACGGGTGACCTCGAGAAGCCCACCCGGAAGGCGCGAGGCGTCTATGGAAAAGAAGTCGCGAGCCGCTCGATTGGCCGCCACCACCTGTCGCTCACCGTCGAGCAGCAGCGCCATCACGGGCGCCTCTTCGACAAGGTCCTGAAAAGGATCCTCGGCCCTCGGCGTCTGGCGCCCAGCACCCGTCGCCAGCGCAGCGGCCCTCTCCCGCCAGCGCTTCCAGATCACGGCCGCAGTATATGGACGTCGACAACGGCCACCGGGCCCGAAGATTTAAGCGCTCAATAACCTGGGCTTAACTGCGAGCCGATTAGCTTGCATCCATGCGAGTAGGCAATCTTTCGAAATGCGTGACAGCCGCGACCGCCCTGCTCATCGCAGTGGCGTGTGGCGGAACCGGATCGAGCAGCAGCACCCCGGCCCCCTCCGCCGATGTGGGACGCGGTCAGCTGCAGGGCGCGGGCGCGACCTTCCCGGAGCCCTTCTACACGAGGGCGTTCTACCAGTACAACCAGGATCACTCTCAGGTCTCCGTCAACTACCAGGCCATCGGCTCAGGTGGTGGCATACAGCAGTTCACCAAGGGCACCGTGGACTTCGGAGCCTCCGACGTCCCGATGAACGCGACCGAAATCGCCGCGGCAGGGGGCGACGCAAGCTTGGTCCAGTTTCCGACCATCCTCGGCGTGGAAGCCATGGCCTACAACGTCTCCGGCGTTGACAAGCTGCAGCTGGATGGGCCGACCATTGCGAGCATCTATCTCGGCAAGATCAAGACCTGGAACGACCCCGCCATCAAGTCGCTGAACAGCGGGGCCACGCTGCCCGGCACGGCGATCACCGTCGTGCACCGGTCCGACGGCTCCGGCACCACCTACGCCTTCACCGACTACCTGTCCAAGGTCAGCCCGGATTGGAAGAGCACGGTGGGCACCGGCAAGTCCGTCCAGTGGCCGGCCGGGGTCGGCGCCCAGGGCAACACAGGCGTGGGCCAGGGCGTCAAGACGACCGACGGGGCCATCGGCTACGTCGAGTACGCGTACGTGGTGCAGAGCAAGCTGCAGGCGGCCTCCCTCAAGAACCAGGCCGGCAAGTTCGTGCAGCCCTCCCTGGCCGGCGCGACCGCCGCGGCCGCCAGCCTCAAGAACGTCAGTCCCACCAATTTCTCGATCACCGACTCGCCGGGAGCCGCCGCCTACCCGATCGCGTCGTACAGCTGGGTGATCGTGCACAAGGACCAGACGGACGCCACCAAGGGCAAGGCTCTGGTCTACCTGTGGAAGTGGGTGGTGACCTCGGGTCAGCAGTACGGCAAGGACCTCGAGTACGCGCCGCTGCCTACCGAAACCCAGACCTACAGCCTGAACCAGCTCAAGACCGTGACCAACGCCGGCAAAGCGATCCTGGGCTCCTAGGAAAGACCTCTTCTTCCTCCCTACCCTCCCCCGGCAAGGGGGAGGGAATTCTCTCTATCTATCTGTATGGTTGGGTGAGGGTGGTCAGCCTGTCCAGTGCGCTAAGGGCGGCGTCGCGGCCGTCGCTGGGGAGGTAGTAGATGATCCGCTCGACGCGCGCCTCGATGCATCGCTCGATCAGCTGAGGGTCCGGCCGCACGTAGGCGGTCACCGGGATCGGACCCCGACCGGCGTCACGGGCCAGTCGCTGCAGCTCTGGGATCCGTTCCAGGAAGTCGCCGCGGTTCGGCATCCAGCCATCGGCGAACCTGATGACGCGCTTGAGCGTGTTGGGACCGTTGCCTCCGAGCAGTATCGGGGGATGCGGCTTTTGAACGGGCTTGGGCCAGAGCCAGATTGGTTCGAAGTCGACGAAATCGCCGTGGTACTCCGGCTCCTCCCGGGTCCAGATGGTCTTCATCGCCTCCACCCGCTCTCGCATCACCTGCCAGCGCGTTTCGAAGGCCGTCCCGTGGTTCGCCATCTCCTCCCTGTTCCAGCCGCCGCCGATGCCGAACATGAAGCGGCCTCCGGAGAGGTGGTCGAGGCTGGCGACCTCTTTCGCCATGTCGATGGTGTCGTGCTCGATCACAAGGCATATGCCGGTGCCGATACGCAGCGTTCTGGTCACCGCGGCGGCCGCCGTCAAGGCGACGAAGGGATCAAGCGTGTGCCAGTAGTGCTTCGGCAGCTCACCGCCCGAAGGATATGGAGTCGACCTGCTGACCGGAATGTGCGTGTGCTCGGCCACCCAGAGCGACTCGAATCCCCGTTCTTCGACCGCAGGGCCGAGCTCCGTCATGGCGATGGCGTAGTCGGTCGGAAAGATCGCGATTCCGAATTTCATCACGAAGGTTGACTGTAGATGACGCGACGCCGCCACGCGCCTAGCTGCGGCGATAGTCGCGCCCGGCTCGATCCTCCGCTCAGTTGTGGGTTACCAGCTGCGCCTTTAGGCCCACCGGGCTCTGAATGGTGTTGCCCACCGGAGAGGCGATGAGCACGTGCTCGTGCAGATCCTGGAGCGTCTCAGCCGGAGCGTCGGCGTCGAGGTTGACCTTGACGCTCACCTCCGGACAGCCCGCGTAACCGGCCTTGATGCCGAGGAAGCAGCCCAGGTCGATGTGTCCCTCCAGCTCGATGCGGAGGTCCCGGATGGTGATTCCGCGCAGGGAGGCGTTGGCTGTATAGCCGGTCGCGAGGCAGCTGCCGAGGGCGCCGAGAAGCTGCTCCACCGGGTTGGGCGCGGAGTTCCTGCCGCCCAGCGTCTCAGGTTCGTCGACGTACGTCGGCGAAAGGTCGCGGACCCTCACCTCGTTTCGAAAGCCGTCCACCCACGTGACCTGGGCGCGCCAGGTGGTATCGCCCGCCGAAGGCACCTCCGTCAGGTGCCCGACGAGAGTCGTGATCTGCGCGGTGTCGACTCCGTTGATGGTGGCGCTAGCGGTCATGATGTCCTCCACTCCTCCGACGCTTGATTGGGCTTCCCTTGGAGTTCGCCAGCCAGCGAAACACCGAAGCGTCAGGTCGTCCCGATGCCTTGAACTACTGGAACGGCTGTCTACCGGTGCCCGTACGCAGGGGCATGAAGTCGAGCTTCAATCGCTAGACCAGTTGCAGCAGCACGAGCGCTGCGGCCCGCAACCCTTCTGTTACGACTCTATCCGAAAATGCCGGCGGAGGGAACCTCGTCGACCTCCGCCGATCCGCCTTGCGCCGTGATCGATCTCCGGTGCTGGCTGGCGGGGTCATTCGAGCGGGGTGCGTTGCCATCCCATGTCGCGTCTTTCATCCATGTGTCAGGAAAATGATGTGGTTGGTCGTTCTCAGAGCGTGATGATTTGAGCCGGCTGACAGCGGCGAGGTAGTACAGAACGAGGCACGAGAGCAGGACGGCAACCGTCGCGGGGTCTGCCAGCCTGCGCAAGCTGGCGGCGGCGGTCATCAGGGCGAAGAGCGCCAGCCCGGTAAGCACCAGCGGTTTGCCGTGCTCCGCCCCGCGGTACATGCGTCGACCTCCGATCAGGGCCAGCAGGGAAGCCGCGACGCGTATGGCGTCGACCAGCTCGGTGCCGAGGGGCCTCCTGGGGGAGACGAGCAGGTCCGTGGCCAGCGCCACTCCGCCCCAGACCAGGGCTGCGAAGGCAACGACAGACAGCACCAGACCGAGGCGCTCAGCGCTGACGGAGAGGCGCGGGCTGAAGTCGACCCTGGACCAGGATCGAGTTGCACCAGCAGCCCCGGGCCGGTGAGCGTTCCCATTGGAGGATCTCCCCTCGCCATTGAGGCCTGCCCGTCCACCGGCGAGGACAGCCGCCTGTGAAGGAGTTATGACCCCGGATTCGACCAGAGGCGCCAGCGCGATCGCGTCCGGCTCGTCCGCTCCCAGCAGGCGCGCCACCACCCGGGCCTGGACCTGGGTGACTAGACCGGCCGCAAAGCGATGCCTCGAGCCATCACCGGGAGCCGTCTCCGGGCGGTGGCCCTGGGTTTCCTCGAGATTCATGACTCCCTCTTTCTTCGGACCCGGACACAGCCATCAGAGGCTCCGGGCGTTTTCCTATCTCGTCGATCAGCTCGCGCACATGCTCCTGCGCTTGACGAAGGCCGGAGTCGTCAGCACGGATCTCCTCGATCCTCTCCCTGGCGATCCGGACGGCCGCCAGAAGGCCCTTGTCGGCCTTGGCGGCGGCCAGCCGAGCCTGGGCCCGGTCGATCCCCGAGTGGTCGGTAATCCTCGCCTGCAGCTCGGCCCGGATCGCGGCCAGCCTGGCGTCCAGCTTCGGTCTGCGGGCGAGCAGGCGATCCGACACCGTCTTCACCTCACGAGCGAAGTGGTGGGCGGCGTCCTCCTCCCCCGGACTGCAGAGGACGATCGACCTGACCAGATCGGTGAGGACGAGAAGAAAGAGATCCGGGCGTCCGTTGCTCTCGGCTTGGTGGAAGGCGCGGGCACCGCCGGAATCGACCTCCAGCAGCCGTGAGAGGAGTGGCTGTTGGGCGCTCCAGAGGGCGGGCGCAGTGTCGACCAGGACGCGGGCGCCCTCCGCCGGCCCTCTTCCGTCGGGTGTCTCTATCCAGTACTCGCTGAGCTTCAGTTGGTCGAAGGAGGTGACCGGCGCACCAGCCTCCCCGATGCTCGCTGCAGCGAGCTGTTCGCGGGCGACGTCGATCGCCTCCCGTCGAGCCGAGCCGGCCCGTTCTATCTCCTCTTCGGCCTCACGAATGGCCTGCAGGCGGGCATCCTCGGCACGCTGCAGGTCAGCCTCCGCCGCCGCCAGCCGGTCGTCGTGATCATGCTTCGCGGCCATCACCGCGGCGATTGCCGAGGACATCGCGATGGCCCGCTCACGCAGCCTTCCGGCGCTGGTCAGGATCTCGTCGGCCTCCTTGGTGGTCGGCTGCTTGGCCCCTTCACCGACCTCGATCAAGACGCTCCGCAACTTCGCCTGCAACTGGTCGCGCTCGGCCCTCAGCTGCTTCCGCTCGCCCGCCGCACCCGAGAGCCAGCCGAAGACCGAAGGCCCTCCCGCACCGAGCTGGCCCTCGATCACGGCCAGACGCGCTTCCGCCGCGTCGAGCCTTTGCAGCATGAAATGCGCCTCGTCGACCACGGCCGCCAGGTGGTCGGGGGTCCGCCACTCGCGCCGCCGCCTGGCCAGGACCGTCCCCGCCAGGAGATACCGCTCGTCGGCCATCAGGTCCAGGGAGCTCGAGAGCTGGCTCGGATCCTCGTGCTCGAGCGGAACGGTCGTCCACCACTCGGCGCCGTCCCAGTGCCAGAGACCGTCCGCCGACTCGGCAGTTATCCATTGCTGCCCGTCCCACCACCAGCGGCCGTCCGCTGAGAGCTGGGCGGGGACCAAATCTTTACCCAGACCCTGCGCTGTCATCGCTTCCCAGACCCCGCGCTGTCACCGTTTGGCAACAGCCCCGTTTCCCTATCGTAGCGGGCGATCCAGCTGCTACGGACGTCCTGGGCGCTCGGTTTCTAACCGAGAGGCGCGAGCTCGGGCATCCTTGGGACGTGCACGATGTGATCGTCGTCGGCGGCGGGCCCGCCGGTTCGGCGGCCGCGATTGGTCTCAGGCGTACGGGTGCCTCGGTCCTGCTGCTCGAGCGCCAGGAGATGCCGCGCGACAAGCCCTGCGGCGACATTCTCGGGACTCAGGCTCTGCGCCTGGTCGCAGAGCTGGGCCTGGACCAGCGGGCCCTCGACCCCTTTCCCCCGCTGAGGGGGTTTGCGCTCCACATTGCCGGCCGGCGAGCCAAGGTTTCCCGCGAGAGGGACCTCGCCTCAGCTCCTCGAGTGGTGCCTCGCAAGATCCTGGACGCGGCGCTGATCGACCTCGCGGTCCGCGCCGGCGCCGAGCTGCGACGAGCCAGGGTGGACGAGGTGCTTCAGGACGGCGAGACGATCGTCGCCCGCAGCCGCTCCGGCGACCACGAATCGCGGCTGCTGATCGGCGCAGACGGCTGGGGATCCGTCGTCGCCCGCTCGCTCTTCGAAGAACGCCACTCGGGACAGACCGGCCTCGCCGGTCGCGCCTACGTCCACGACCCTCGCGGCTTCGACGGGCTGATGCGCGTCTTCTACTCTGAGGAGACACGGCCAGGCTACGGCTGGCTCTTCCCCATCGACAGGACGCATGCCAACGTCGGCGTCGGCGTGCTGAGAAGTGACGGCCACGCCCTGCCCCCGCTGTTCCGCCACTTCCTGGAGGATCCCGGCTCGCCCCTCCTGAACCTCCTCGGCGACGGTGCCAGCGTCGACTCGGAGCGAACCTGGCCGCTGGCCCTGGGCTGGACCGCACGCCGGCGGGCCGCTGGCCGTGCTCTGCTGGCCGGCGATGCGGCCTCCCTGGTCGGCCCGCTGACCGGTGCCGGGATCCACAGCGCCATTCGAAGCGGCCTCATGGCCGCCCGATCGGCGGCTGCGGCGCTGGCAGCGCCGGCGAACACGGCGTTCCACCTGGCGGCCTATGAGCGTGATTGCGCCCGCTGGTTCCGACCTCGGCTCGGACTCGAGCGGTTGATCCAGAGAGGGCTCGCAGCACCGGCCGGCCTGCGCGCATTGTCTACCCTCTTCACGGCCTCGCCCCAGCTGGACGCGCTCTGGACGCGCCTCTTATTCAGCCTCGGTTGAGAATGTGCAGCCGGAAAACTAGTGCCCTAGGCTCTCTTAGGTGGTCAACGGAAATTGCTCACCGACATTCAGGCATCGACCTCTTCCACCAGATCTATCTGACAGCCCTGACGGCGAAATGGGTCCGCTGAGCCGTCAACGCGTGACTCAACTCGAAGGCATCTTTGCGGACCCGGCCTTCTGTACGCTTGTGGTCAGGGAGCCTTGAAGGGGATGCAAGCGCCACGAGCTGGTGAAGACGTGATGCGGCGACAGATATGCGCCTGCGGACACTCTGAAGCCGCGCACTGGCAGTACGACGGCAACCGGGGATGCAGGCATCGTGACGCTCTGCTGAAACAGTGCGACTGCGGCGGCTACCGGCCGCGCTCTCAGCCGTTCGGACATGCACTGCGAGAGCTCCTCCAGTGCGTGTCTGAGTGCGAGAGAGACTGGTCTCTTCTTGACCGGATCGACTATTCGCTTGGAGCGTCTGATCGCGCCGGGAAGCGGCCGGCGCGCTAGCGCAGTACCCCTCCCTAGCCCTCCTCCCAAGCCCGAAGGGAGAATTTTCCTTCTTAGATCGCGGCTACTGCGTCGCTGACCAGCTCCGCGAGGCTCGGATGCAGGTGGTGGACCCGGGTCAGATCCCGGTAGTCCGCCTCCAGCTCCATGGCAACCGCCAGCTGGGCGATCACCTCGGTGGCTCCGTGACCAACCATGTGAGCGCCCAGGATCTCCCCGAACTCAGGGTCGACCACCAGCTTCAGCGCGCCCCGGTCCTCACCCAGCGTGATCGCCCTGAGGCTGGTGGCGAGCTCGCCCCAACCGATCGCCGGCTCCAGGCCTCGCGCGCGCGCCTGCTCCTCGCTGAGGCCGACGGCCGCCAGCTCGGGGTGTGTGTTGACCGAGCGGGGTAGGCGCTCGGCACGGACCTTCGCCGAGCCACCCAGCGCGTTGGCGGCCGCCGCCGCTCCCTGGGCACGGGCCAGGTTGGAGAGCCAGGGCGGCCCCGTCACGTCTCCGGCCGCGAAGACGCCGGGGACCGAAGTCCTGCCCCCCTGGTCGGCCGCCAGGCCACCCTCCGGACCCAGCTCCAGGCCCGCCGCTTCCAGGCCACCCAGGTTGGGACGCCGGCTGTCCGCAAAGAGGACCGCATCAGCCTCGATCTCCTCCAGGCTCGACGTCCCCAGCCGGAACCTCACCCCGCGCTCTTCGAGGAGCAGCTGCAGAAAGCCGGCGAGGTCGCCGTCTTCATCGCGAAGCACCCTATCTCCTGGCGCCGCCACGGTCACGCGCGAGCCCAGGTGGGCGAAGAAGTCGGCCCACTCCAGGCTGAAGCGGCCGGCGCCCGCCACGAGCAGGCGATCCGGCGCGCGGTCGAGCGCCATGGCCTCGTCGTTCGTCAGCACAGGAGAGCTCAGGCTCGCCGCCGCCTCGGGCACGAACGAGGCCGCGCCGGTGGCAATGACCACGGGGATCCCCTCGAACACGCGACCGGCCGCCTCGACCCGGCCGGCGGCCCTGAACCTGGCGGAGCCGCTGAGGACCTCCACGCCTGCCGCCTCCAGCGAGGCGCGGGTTAGCGAGGCCGCCCGTGTCACGACGGATCCAACCCAGCTGAGCATTCGCGTCCAGTCGACAGCCGCCGGGGACGCTGCCACGCCGACCGTCCCGGCGCCGGAGACCTGGTCGAGCACCTCGGCCGTGCGGTGGAGGGCGCCGGCGGGGATGCAGCCCGCGTGTACGCAGACGCCGCCCAGGGCAGCCCGCTCCACCAGGCTCACGGTGGCGCCCATTGCGGCCGCGGTTCTCGCCGCCGCCACGCCGGCCGGCCCTCCCCCCAGCACCAGCAGCTCAGACATGTGGGACGACAGCACCCGCGAGCACCGCGCGCACGTCCACCAGCAGCGGACCCGCCTGCGTAACGCGAGCCGAGACCGGGCCGTTTGCCAGCAGCTCCCGCTCCCCATCAAGCGCGAGGGTGCCGCCTGTCGCATCCAGGCTCACCTCCTCACCCAACTCCAGCCGCCTCCATCTCCTGATGCCCACCTGGGTGGGGAGCCCCGGTGCCAGCACAGCCCTGACACCTACGGCTCCGGGGCTGGAGTCGAGCTCGATGTAGAGGCCACCCGGCTCGTCGGCCGCCACCGGCCTCAGCGCGCCGCCGATGGAAGAAAGTCCGACCGCCCAGGGCTCCGCCCGCGAGAGAACGACCGCAGTCACCCGCCCCGGATCCCAGATCGCGGCGGCGCCGCGGAAGGCGTCGCGACATGCCGCCGCGTCGATGAGAGCGAAGTCCTCGGTCTCGCCGACCCTCACCTCCACCCGCTTGGCACGGCTGGTAACCGCCGCTACGTCCACCTGCCCGGTGGCGACCAGGCCGGCCGCCAGCCCGGCAACCGTGCCCTCGACCATGGTGGGGAAAACGTTGTTGGTACCGGTCGAGATTGCAACGATCGGCACGTCGCCGCTCCCGGCCGCAACCGCGCGGTTGGTGCCGTCTCCGCCCAGCGTCACGATCGCCCCGACCCTCGCCTCGACAAGCCTGCGGGCTGCCTCCGTCGAGTCGCCGGCCCGGCCCTCGAGGGGGATGCGCAGCGGCTCCAGCCGCAGCCCGGGCGGGCAGCCGTCGGTAGCCGCACCGATTATCCCGACACCATCCGGCAGAAAAAGGACCCTCTCGACGCCGGCCGCTTCAAGTCCCCGAAGCAGCCGGCGCACGATCGCCGCCTTCTCGTGATGCGGCATCACTGACGCGAACCCGACCAGGCGCCGGATATCGCGGCCCGCTGCCGGGTTGACGATCAGGCCGATGCTCGAGGTCATCCGGCCAGGCGGGCGGACAGCGCCTGGAGGAAGCGGGCGGCGGGTGCGCCGTCGACCAGCCGGTGGTCGAAGGTCAGCGACAGCCACATGGTGGGCTGGACGAGGACC
>Ga0209526_10000516_pt1 | contig 25211 bp, 21 predicted proteins | sample JacPinW_OM2H0_M1_FD_188566 | JGI IMG/M metagenome (GOLD analysis project Ga0209526, IMG submission 188566) | Forest soil microbial communities from Algoma, Ontario, Canada - Jack Pine, Ontario site 1_JW_OM2H0_M1 (SPAdes) (version 2) | ecosystem: Environmental > Terrestrial > Soil > Boreal... | reverse complement strand
GGGTGGCGCGGATGGCGGACGCCATCCGGCAAGCGTGACCCGGGTGTGGCTCGCCCTCGGGAGCAACCTCGGTGACCGCGGCGGGTATCTACGGGCGGCACGCGAAGCGTTGCCGGACGCAGGAATCACGATGGTCCGAGCCTCGCGCGTGGCCGAGACGGATCCGGTGGGGATCCGGGACCAGCCGCGCTTCCTGAACCAGGTGCTCGAGGTCGAGACGTCGCTCGAGCCGCGCCCGCTGCTGCACGCCGTCAAGGCCGTCGAGCAGCAGCTCGGCCGCGTCACCCGTGAGCGTTGGGGCCCGCGGGAGATCGACATCGACATCCTTCGCTACGACGGTCGCACCGTCGACGAGCCCGGCCTGCACATCCCGCACCCGGAATTGCAGAATCGCCCCTTCCTGCTCGACCTTCTCCAGGAGCTGGACGCCGGGTGAACGCGCCACTGCGGGTTGCCTGGCTCGGCCACCAGAGCGGTCGCGCGGGCGACGGCCTGCTGACGTACTCGCGGGAGACGGTTGCCGGGCTGCGGGCGCGCGGCGTCAAAGTGTTCTTCGTCCACCACGGGGCGCTGGCCGCCGTCAGCGACGACACACTCACGCTGCGGTCGCTGACCGGGAGCCACCGGTACATCATCTCCTCGCCCCGGACCAAGCGCACGATCACCGACCTCCTCCGCCGCGAGCAGGTCGACCTGGTTCATGTCTCGCTGAGCTTCTCGACCCTGATCGATTTCGGACTCCCGGAGCTCTGCCACGAGCTGGGCCTGCCGGCGGTCGCGACGTTCCACGTCCCGTACGACTCCCGCTTCGGGCTGTGGCAGGGCATCAGCACCGCGGTCTACCGGCTCTATGCCCAGTCGCTCGCCAGCTTCGACCGGGTGATCATCTTCTCCGAGCAGCAGAAGAGCTTGCTGGAGCACTATGGCGTGCCGGCCGGCAACATTGCCGTGATTCCCAACGGCGTCGATGTGGACAAGTACGCGCCGGGAACGTCGGAGTTCAAGCGGACGCTCGAGGCCAACGCGCTCGTCGGTTACCTGGGCCGCGTCGATCCCGAGAAGAACGTCGACATCCTGGTGCGCGCGTTCCAGGATGTCGATGCCGCCGAGGACGTCAAGCTGGTGATTGTCGGGAGTGGCAGCGAGCGGCGCCGCCTCGAACGACGCTACGGAAATGCGCGCGTCGTCTTCACCGGCCAGGTGCTCGAGGAAGTCGAGCGGATCGCGATGCTGCGCGCCATGGATATCTTCGTGCTGCCCTCCATGGTTGAAGGACTGTCGCTATCGTTGCTCGAAGCCATGGCCTGCGGGGTCGCGCCGATCGCCACCGACGTGGGCTCGGACGGCGAAGCCCTGCGCGGCGCGGGGATCGTCGTTGACACCAAGGATCTCGATGGGCAGCTCCGGCTGGCACTCCGCACCCTGATCGATTTTCCCGACTTCCGCGCCGAGCTGGGCCGGCGGGCCCGGACTCGCGCCGTCGAGCGCTACAGCCTGTCGGACAACCTCGATCGACTGCTCGGGGTTTACCGGGAGCTGCGGCCGGCCGCCGGCGCCGCGGCATCCTGACGTCGCGCCGAAGAACTACGCGAGCCGGCCGGCGCTGGTGAAGCGGTACCCGATGCCGGGCACCGCGAGGATGAAGAACGGGTGGGAGGGATCCTGCTCGATCTTCCGCCGCAGGTTGCGGATGTGGACGTCGATGACCCGCGTCTCGATCGGGTACTCGTAGCCCCACACGTGGTTGAGAATTTTTTCCCGCGACAGGACCTTCCCGGCATTCGACGCGAGAAACGCCAGCAGGTCGAACTCCGTGTGGGTCAGCATCACCTCGCTCGAATCGTGAAAGACGCGACGCTCGTTGAGGTCGATGGCCAGGTCCTTGAACTCCAGCCGACCCTGGTTGACGGCCTCCTCCTCCTGGCGCGCTTTGCGCAGGTGGGCGGCGATCCGGGCGAGCAGCTCCCGCGTGCGAAACGGCTTCGTGATGTAGTCATCGGCACCGATCTCCAACCCAACGACCACGTCGATCTCTTCCGTCTTTGCGCTGAGGATGATGATGGGAACCCGGAGCCCGGCCTTGCGGATGTCGCGGCAGACGTCGAACCCTGATACGTCGGGCAGCATGATGTCGAGCAGGATCAGGTCGGGCTTGCTCAGCTCGATCCGGCGGAGCGCCTCACCGCCGGTTTCCGCCTCGACCACCTCATATCCTTCCTTCTCCAGCGCGAGGTGGACCGCCTTGCGGATCATGGCCTCGTCGTCGACGATCAGGATCTTTTTCGCCGGTGGCATCGTCAGTGCGCGCCGACGGCAACCCGCGGCCGGGTTCGGGCGGCTGTCTCGGCTCGGGGAAGGGTGACGATGAAGACGGTGCCCTTTCCATGCCGGCTGCGTACGTGGACCTGGCCGCCCAGCATGGTGACGAGGCTGCGCACGATGTACAACCCTAGCCCGGTGCCCGAGGTGCGCCGGACCGCCGGGTCGTCGGCACGATAAAACTTCTCGAACAGCCGGGGCATGTGTTCCTTGCGGATTCCGACCCCCTGGTCTGAGACCTCGAACCTCACTGCCGATTGGTCGATACGCGCGCTAAGGGTGATCTGGGTCCCCGGTTCGGAGTATTTTATGGCATTGGTCAGGAGGTTCACCAAGATCTGGTGGAGCTTCCGCGCCTCGCCCATAACCGCCGGCAGGTTCTCAGGCATCCGGCATTTCAGGGTGCGGCCTTTGAGCATCGGCCGCACTTCTTCGCAGACGTGTTGTACGACCGACGCGACGTCGACTCGCGAGAAGTCGACGGAGACGCGACCGGAGTCGATCCGGCTCACCGCCAGGATGTCTCCGATCAGGCGCTCCATCCGGTCCGCCTGACCATGCAGGTCCTGGAGCAGCTCACGGCGTTGGGCTTCGCTCAGGTCGAAATCGAGCAGGAGCTCACTCAATCCCTTGAGCGTGGTCAATGGCGTCTTCAGCTCATGCGAGGCGGCGAGCATCAGGGCGTCGCGGGCCTCGATCGTCTCCAGCTCCGGTGTGACATCGTGGATGATGATCACCGCGCCGTCCGGCGTCTTGGTCTTGATGCGGATCGGGGAGACCGAGTAGGAGACCCGCACCGGGTCGTCACTGGTGCGCAGCCGGAAGAGGTAGGCGAAGTGGGTGTTGATGCGGGTGCCGAGCCGAAGGGCGCGCCGGAGCGCCCCGTTCGGCGCGCAGAGATTGACGCCGGTCTCGGTGCGCACCTCGAGGATGTCGGCGGCCGGCCGACCCACCGCGTCCCTCAGGGCCCACCCGGTCAGACGCTGGGCAACCGGATTCAGTGACAGCACGGTCGCCTCGCGGTCCACGATGATCAGGGCCTGGGGGAACTGCTCAAACGCCTGCTCGGAGAGCGTTCGCTCCCTCGCCATGTCACCGAAGTATAGGCGCGCGTACTTTCGCCTTCAATTGCTGCAGCCGGCGCTCCAGCCGGAGCGGGCCCGGACGCAGGACGTGCTCGTAGAGGCCGGCATAGCGGACGGTCTCGCCGCCGAACCCGGTCTTGAAGCGGTAGAGGCCAAACCACGGATGGTCGGGCGCCGGCTCTTCCGGGATTCCCCACCAGTCGTAGCTGTCGCAGCCGAGCGTCTTGAAGTCGAGCATCGCCTGCCAGTGCAGCAGGTAGTTCGGCATCAGCTCACGCTTGTTGTCGCTCGACCCGCCGAACAGGTAGTAGGCGGTGGTGCCGAACCGGAAGACCATGATCCCTGCCAGGGTCTCCCCCTCATGGTCGGCGAGATAAAGGCGCACCTCGTCGCCAGGGCCAAACAGGTCGATGGCGGCCTGGTAATAGGCGGTGCCCGGCAGGTGAATTTGCTGCCGCTTGCCGGTGTTGGCCGCCAGCTGCGCGAAGGTCGCGACATCCCGGGAAGCCCGAACCCGGACGCCCTTCTTTTCAGCCAGGTTCAGGTTGTAGCGGGTCTTCGGTTTGAAGCCCGCCCGCAGGCGGTCCGGGTCGACGTCGATCCGTAAGACGCGGGTCGCCTCCGGCTGAACCGCCTTGCCCTTGACAAAGCCACGACCCTCGAAGAACGCGGGCCATTCGTCCCCCACGAGCGCGTTGGGCTCGACCCGGAGCACCATCGCCCGCCCGGCATTGGCCCGCCGCTCCAGCTCGTCCAGGACGAGCAAGCGTTCGCGTTCGGCCACAGCCGGGCCGCGCGGCACGTAATAGACGGCGCCGCCCGGAAAGAGGGTGGCGCTGCGCTGCAGGGAACAGACACCCGAGCGACCCTCGTGAAAGGCGAGCCGCTCGACACTCCACCCGAAACGGGATTGCAGCTCCCCCCACTTCCAGCTCTGCAGCAGGTTCGCCTCCGGCTGTCCCAGCAGGGCACGGTCCCAGACCTCCGCGCCAAGCTGCCGGCCGGGCGTTACGGCGGGGGCGGCCTCAGACAAACTCGGGCTGACCCGCCCGTGCAAACCGCTCGGCAAGCCGGATCGTCAGCGTGGCGGCGCGGTTGACCGGCAGGTCGTAGAGTCCGATGAAGCGCACTATCCGCCCATTGAACCGCGACTTGAAGACGTAGTAGCCGTAGCCGCGCTCGCCGGGTTGCGGATCCAGCGGCACGCCCCACATGTCATAGGTGGTGCAACCCCGTCGCTGGGCGTCTTCGATCGCCCGCCAGTGCAGCAGGTAACCGGGTTTGAGATCCTTCGCCTCGGCCCGCGTGCCTCCGTAAAGGTAGACGAGCTTCGAGCCGAAGAAGAGCATGACCGCCCCGGCCAGTAACCGGTCCTGCTGACGAGCCAGGTAGACGCCGACCTGACCCCGCTCGCGGAACAGGCTCAACAGGTCCTGGTAGTAGGCGCGGCTGCGGACGGTGAAGTGTTCGCGAGTCGCCGTTTCCTGGAGCAAGTCGTAGAAGAGGTCCATCGCGGCGGAGGCCTCGGACGCCTCGACGGTGATCCCCTGCTTCACGCCCGTTCGGATGTTGCGCCGGGTCGACTCTTTGAGTCGCATCAGGGCTTCGTCGCCGCCGCTGATATCGACCACCATGGTCGCCTGGTGCTGAATGGGATGGCGGCTCGGCAGCGCGCCGGTCTCGGCCAGGACCGCGCGCTCCGCCTCCGTGGTCCATTCCGGGTCGACCTTGAGCACGGTGCCGCCGTCCTGGGCCAGGCGTTCGCGCAGGGCCTGCCAAAAGGCCGGCCACTGTCCCAGGCGGCCATCGAGGATCGGTCCCCGGGGCGCGTAATCCAGCGCCAGCCCACCAGGGAGGCCGCGGCGAAGCACGGCGGCGGCGCCGATCGGCTGACCGGCCTCCATCCAGAAGTAGCGCTGCACCCGCCAGCCGTAGCGGGACTTGAGGCTACCCCATGCCCAGGCCTGCAGCAACGAGGCGTCGCTGGCCTGCGAGACGAAGGCGTCCCAGGCGGACGCGTCCTCGCAGGTGGTCAATTCGGGCATGCCTTCACAGCTTACCGGGCGGCTCCCCGGATGGGGCCGTCACACCCCGTCGCTTACCGTTCGGGTATCGTATTTGGCCTGTGCTAGCATTGGAAACAAATCTCGGGGCGGTGGGAGGCTTTTGGTGAGTTCCATCGAGCAGGCGCCGAGACTTGTGGACTACAAGGGATCGTTAGACTCGACTCCCCTGCTATCTCTCTTGCAGTCGATGCAAGCGCAGCGCGCCACGGGGACCCTACAAGTTCGAAACGGCGGCGAGGCGTTCTCGCTGTTTTTTCTGTTTGGCCACCTCTTTCATGCCTACGGCGACGGAAGCCAGGGGGAAGAAGCCGTATTCGAGCCGCTCGCCTGGCGGCAGGGAGACTATACGTTTGATCCCAAGTCGAAGCTGCCAACCGAAGAGACGATCACCGCACCCACCGCCGACATCCTGGCCGAGGCCAAGCGCCGAGGGGTGCCCGGCGCGGACAATGGCCCCGTTGCCGCCGCCCGTCCCGCCCCGGCACCGGCCCCGTCGGCGGCGCCGGCGCAGCCACCAGCACCTCAGGTCAGTGAGCGCCCGGTCATGAGCCAGCAGGCGTCCACCGCCCAAACGCAAGCCGCGCCCGAGGAAGGACCGCCGGCCACCGAGCTGTATCCGTTACCGGTGGGCAAGCTGGTCTACGAGTCGCTCAAGACCGCGTTCGTCGATTTCCCCAAACTGCTGCGCTCGCTGAGTAGCGACCGCCTTACCGGATACCTGCGGCTGACCGGCCAGGCATCCCGCGGCATGATCCTTTTCTACCAGGGGAGCCTGATCGAGAGCTTCTACGACGGTGGCGCCGTGGTCTCGACCGGACGAACCGCGTTCTCCCTCTTCAAGAACGACGTCGACCGCGGCGAAGGCAGCATGGACGTGATCGAGCTGTCGGCCGAAGTGGTCACTGCCATCTACCAGTTGCTGACGGCGCCGACCATCCTCCAGGGGTTGCTGGCGCGCTTCGTCGACATCCGTGCCCTGCTTCAGTACCTGCAGGAAGAGAAGATCCACGGCAGCTTGCTCGTACGGGCGCCGGAGGAGATGGGCATCGTCCTGCTCCGTGACGGCCAGCTGCTGGGTGCGTTCACCCGCGGCCAACCTCAGTTGATGCAGGACCCGGAGATCGTGACGCGCCTGTGCGCCGACTCCAAGACCCGGATCGAGGTCAAGGCCGTCGCCGACCTCGAAGAGCCGGCGTCGGTAAGCCTGGAAGAGATGCTCGCCATGACCCCGTCGGTGGCTGCCACCGTTTACCGGCCGGCCCCTCCGCCGGCGCCGGCTGCGCCGTCGGCTCCGGCCGCCGCGCCGCAGCGGGCCCAGAGCTACCAGCCCGCTCCACAGCCGGCGGCGACGCCCGCCAACGAGCCCGACATCGATTGGCCGTCATTGATGAGCCAGCTGAACCAGATGGCCGACACCGCGCTGCAGAATCGATCGAAGAAGGTCAAGGAGATGCTCGCCTCGACCGAGCACAACATCGACTCGGTGGACCGGACGATCGACCGGATCTCGCAGACCTCGATCATGTTCGTCGATCCTGCCCGCCTCACCAACCTGGCCAACGAGATGCGCCAGCTCGTCGAAGAGCAGAGGTAGACCCTTCCGCCTGGACCTCCTAGGGCAGCGCTAACCTTCTAACCTGGCATGCGCCGCGGAGTCTTTCTCATCCTCGCCGTACTGGCGCCTCTCGTCGCCGGGTGTGCCCTCAATCCGCCGCGCATCGTGAGCATCGCCCCCAACCGCGAGGCGACCGAGGTCCCGACCAACCAGGCCATCAGTATCAGCTTCGACCGGCCGATGAACCACGAGTCGGTGGAGACGCGCTTCGCGCTCAAACCGGCCTTGTCGGGATGTATCGGGTCCAACAACTGTCGCTTCGCCTGGTCGGGCAACACCTTGACCTACATCCACACGCACGTCAACTTCGATCTCTCCACCGCGTACACCGTGTCGATGCACGCCGGCTACGCGGATGCCAGCGGCCAGCAGAACACGCTCGAGCACTCGTGGCGGTTCATCACCGAAGGACGGCCGTCATTGACGGCGGTCGACCCGGCCGATAACGCCTCGGCGGTCGCCCCCGATCGCAACATCATCCTCACCTTCAGCCGCCCGATGCGTCCGGACTCGATTCATGCGGCCGTCCAGGTGAGCCCCGACGTCCCCTTCCTGCTGCGGCCCAAACCCGGCGGCGACGGCTCCCAATTCGAAATCATCCCGACGGCCATGCTCCAACCCAACCAGAGCTACACCGTCTCCATCGACCAGCCGCTCGACGTCCATGACAACGCGATCTACGGCCGGGTGCAGACGCGCTTTCGCACCGGCCCGCTTTCGCTCTCTCGAAAGATCGGCTACCTGGTCGCCCAGCGGGGCCAACCCGCCTTCGCGGTGGGGGTCGTCGATCCCCACCCCGACACGTTCCTCGGACGCTCGACACCAAAGATCGTCTACAGCCTCAGCGCCCAGAGCCAGGTGCAGGACGCCATCCTTTCGTTCGACTGGTCGCCGGACGGACAGCGGCTGGTCGTGGTGCAGGCGCCGCGGAACGCGGATACCGGTCCGATCCAGATCGTCGACCTGGCGACCAACACCGTGATCCGGCCGGGCATCAACGGGTCGTCGGTCTACTGGTCGGCCGATGGCTCCATCGTCTACCTGCGCAACGGGACGCTGCGACGGTTCCGTCCCACGACGCTGGAAGACGTGCCGCTGACGGATCTCGCCGACGGCGCCGTCCAGGACCCGGTGGCGTTGAGCCCCGATGGGAAGTCGGCCGCGTACAGCACGGCCGACGGCTCGGGCCTCAACCATCTCTGGATCATGAACCTCGACCTGCGCACCCGCTTCCGTCCGATCGGACTCGACGATCCGGCGGATCACCCCGCCTGGTCCCCGAACGGCACCAAGCTCGCTTTTCGACGGCTGACCGCCAGCGGGCCCGAGCTCTGGGTGTACGACCTGTCGGCCAGCGGCGCCAGCGCCTACCGCCGGGGGGGCCCACTCGATATCACGGCGTCCGCCTGGCTGAACGACAACAGCACCCTCTTCGCGGCCACCGGCAGCGGCAGCTCGGCGGCCCTCTACCGGGTCAATATCTTCTCCGCCGGCGAGGCCGGTGGCGTCGTCAAGGTCACCGGCGGCAAGGATGCGCCCAACGGGTCAACCCCGAACGCGCCCGCCTACGATCGACGGGTCGGCTTCGTGGATGCAGTGGACAGCCTGCCTCAGATCTTTGTCATGAACGGCGACGGCTCCCGGCCGCAGCAGCTGACCGAATGGGAAGCCGACTACCCGTACACCGGCCAGGCTCCCAACTGGGTGCCGACCGGCTAAGCGGCCCGTGGCAGCGCGTCCTCGGGCGTAACGGCGACCTGGGGCGGCTTCAGGTAGTTGGCGTGGAAGTAGGCGCGCACCCCCACCGTGATCAGCATCGCGATCGCCATCAGCACCGCCGATGACCAGAACGGCATGCCCAGCTGGTGGCCGTACATCCAGCCGCCGATCGGATAGGCGGCGACGACCACGGCGCCGGTGACCAGCGCGAAGAGCCCGTAGCCCTTGGCCATGGCGTGGTCGGGCAGCACCTCGCCGATGACGGCGGTCATCACCTGGCGGAAGGACCAGAAGGCGCCGCGCAAGAAGAAGGCGAACCCGAGGATCGGCAAGGCCATCGACGACAGAAGCAGGATGGCCGAGACCACGTAGGCCGCCTCGAAGCAGAGGACGATGACCACGCTGCCCAGCGTCCGGCGCAGTTGACCGAGGCTCAGCCCCATCAGCACCGACCCCAGGTAGAGGCCGCTCATCAGCACGCCGATCCAGAAGTTGTCGACGTGCGCCGCCTCGCGGGCATAGAGCGCGGTGAAGGTCCAGGGAATGAAGATGATGGCGGTCACGAGGCTGAACAGGCCGAGCATGACCCGGTAGGCGGGGAACCGCATCAGATCGCGGTAACGTAGCCGGGGGACCGCGACCGGATGCGGCGCCTTGTTCGGAAGGAACGCAATGCAGACGGTCGCCAGGAAGAAGAACCCGAACGACATCCAGAAGAGTCCGCTCAGCGGGACGACCTGGGCCAGCCAGCCGGTCAGCACGTTGGACACGATCAGCCCGAGCGAGTAGGCGGAAAAGACCGTCGTCATGACGGCGGCGATCCGGTCACGCGGAATGCCAAGCGAAAGGTAGACGCTGATCGCCGGGGTGTTGAACACCGAGATCTGCAGGAAGAGGATCCCGGCGGCGGTCCAGGCCCAGTGGGGTGCGATCGCATAGCAGAGGGGCGCGGGTACCGCGATCAGCCAGCCGGCGATGACGGTCTTGCGCAAGTTGCGGCCCTCGGCCAGCCGGGTGCCGGGGAGCATCACCAGGGTCGCCACCAACATGCCCAGCGCCGCCATCATGCCGATCTCGAAGGCGCTCGCCCCCAATTCGCGCTGGTAGATGGCGCCGAAGGCGATGAAGGGCCCGGCGCCGAGGCCCGATAGCCCGTGGGCGAAGAAGAGCAGCCAGCCGCCGCGGTCGATTCGGACGCGAGTCTCCGGCCGGTGGCCACCAACCGGCGCCGGGCGAAAGCGGTGGGCGCGGGCGGGGAGCACACCCGTATATCGCGCGGGTTGCACCGACCCGTCGAGCGCTTTGGCGACGAACCGGTGAAAGCGCTAGGCGGCGATAGGTTCGCTCGGGCTGATGCGGCGGTGCCAGCGCGCGAGCGGGCGCGGCGCCCACCAGTTGGCGCGGCCCAGCAGCCGCATCACGGCCGGCACGATCAACGCCCGCACCAGGGTCGCGTCGATGGCGACCGCCAGCGCCAGGCCAAGACCGATCGACTTGATCAGGACCACGTCCGCCAGGCCAAAGGCGAGGAAGACGGCCACCATGATGGCGGCCGCGCCGGTGATCAGCCGGCCGCTCTTCTCCAGGCCCTGGGCGACGGCCTGCGTGGTGTCGCCGGTCCGGCGGTATTCCTCCTGGATCCGGCTGATCAGGAGCACCTCGTAGTCCATCGACAGCCCGAAGACGATACAGAAAAGGAGGACGGGCACCGATGGATCGAGCGGGGCTGCCGTGAAATTGAGAAGCGAGCTGAGGTGGCCTTGCTGGAAGACCCAGACGAGCGCCCCGAAGGAGGCCCCGATCGACAGGACGTTCATGATCACGGCCTTGAGTGGGAGCACCAGCGAGCCGGTCAGAAGGAAGAGCACCAGGTAGGTGACGATCATCACGTAGGCGACCGCCAGCGGAATCCGCTGCAGAATGAAGTCGGTGAAGTCGATGGAGAAGGCGGCAACCAGCAGGCTGCTACCGGCGGGCGCGCTCATGCTGCGCAGCGAGTGCACGATGGCACGCGACGCATCGCTTTCCTGGCCTTGCTTGGTCACGACCGAGAGCACCGCGATCTGCGAGCCGGTTGTCCCGTGGACGATCGTCTGGACCCGCGCCGGCTGCGCCGCGGCCGGCTGAGTCAGCAGCGCCTGGTAGTCCGCCCGCGTGAGCGACGGGTCGAAACTGACCAGGCTCTCGACGCCTTCGACCCCCGGGATCTGCTTGATCTGCTGGGCCAGGTCGTAAAGGTCTCCAACCCGCTGGCTGGTGAGCGGACCCCCGGTTGCATAGTTGACGACAACGTTGAAACGGGTCTGCCCCTGCCCGGGAAAGTTCTGTAACTGGTCGTAGCCGCGGCGGGTCTCGGCGCTCGGCGGCAGCATCCCGACGTCGCCATTCGCGATCTTGATTTGCAAGAACGGCGACGCCACCAGCAGCAGCACACCGACGATGGGCAGCAGCACCAGCAGCGGGCGTCGCATGACCCGCATGGCGAGACCGTGCCAGAACCCGCGACCCGAACTGCGGCGCGGGAGCGGAAGCCGGGCCCAGTTCACGCGATGGCCCAGGATCGCGAGCAGCGATGCCAGGAAGGTCAGCGCGTAGAGCACCGCGATCGCGACCACGATGGCGCCGGCGAAGCCCATCGACGCCAGGAAGGAGCCCTGGAAGAAGAGCATCGCGCTCAGCCCGATCGCGACCGTGATCCCGGAGAACGTCACCGCCCGGCCCGAGGTCCGCATGCTGGCGATCAACGCTTGCTCGGTGGACCGGCCGCCGGCGAGCTCTTCGCGAAAACGGTTGACGATGAAGAGCGAGTAGTCGATCGCCACGCCCAGGCCGATCAGGGTGACGATGTTCGTGGCATAAGTTGAGACGTCGGTGAATCGCGCAAGGATGCCAACCCCCGCCAGGCCGCCAACGACCGCCAGGCCGCCGACGCCGAGGGGCAAGAGCATGCTGATCACGGTGGCGAAGACGATCAGCAGCAAGGGGACGATGATCACCAGCGAGACCAGCTCGGCTCGTTGAAGGTCGGCGGCAAGGTACTTGTCGAAGTCGGAGCCGATGGCGACGTTGCCCGTCCCCAGCACCTGGAGGTGGTCGGAGTGCACCTTGGCCCTGAGCTCCGTGTAGTACTGGCGGGCCGTCGAGTAATCGTCCTTCAGGGTGACCAGGGCGAAGATATGGTGGCCGTCGGTCGAGATCATGGCTTTGGCTTGCTCGGCGGGGACGTCAAACGGGGTCTCGATGCCTTTCACCCTCGAGTCGGCCTGCAGCGGCTGCAGCGCGCTGAGCACCGCCTGCTTGAACGCGGCGTCTTGACTGCCCATCGCTTGACTGCCGAAGACCAGGACAAAGGATGACCCCGCTCCGCTCTGCGGCAGCTGGTGTTGCATCAGGGCGAGCGCCCGCCCCGACTCGGTGTTCTCGCCACCGCTGTTCTTGAGGGTCCCGCCGTTCAGGAGCGCGATAATCGAGCCGGCGAGCATCAGGGTGGATAGGCCGAGCACCGCCCAGCGGAATCGGTAGACAACGTGACCCCACCAGGCAAACATGTCAGCCCTCCTCTCGCGATGTGATACGCGGTCGGGTTGCAAAGGCGATCGTCATCTCGCTGAGCGCATCGATGGCCGCCTCAGCGTCGAAATCAGGATTCGTCACCTTTTGCAGGTAGATGCCGTGCAGGCTTCCCCAGATGGCCGCCGCGATCGCATCGGCGGACGCGGCCGGCGGCTCCGCCATGCCGGCGATGACTCCCTGGCTGATTCGCGCGATGAAGGTCCGCCGCTCATCGATGAAGGTGCGTACCGCCGAGGCGATCTTGGGGTTGTGCAGGCCGACGCCGAACATGTCGAACGTCAACAGGAACAGCCCGCCGTAGGTCTTCAGCTCCGCCTTTGCCAGCTCGAAACCCATCCGGGCGAACGCCATCGGGTCCGCGTCCTCAGGGAATGGCCCGGTGAGGTTCATGCCCGCCTCTTCCCAGGCCCGGATCACCGGCTCGCAGCCATGCTCGATCGCCGCCACCAGGAGGTCCTCTTTGGTCGCGAAGTAGTAGTGCGCCAGCCCCGGGGCGACGCCGGCTTCAGCGGCGATGTCCTTCATCGAGGTCTCGTGGTAGCCGCGCTTGACCAGCGTTCGATAGGCGGCGTCGACGATGCGCTCCTTGGTCTGATCGGGCACTGATGCTACTCCCGGCCGATTATTTGGTCAGTCAATCAAAGGTTTGGCCATTCAATCAAACGCGCGCCTGGATGTCAAGGCACGGGTAGGGGTTAGCCGGCGACGGCGGGACGCAGGACCGGCTCGCGCGAGGCCGTGTACTCGGCCACCAGCCGGTCCACCGTCTCCTTCCAGGTGAACTGGGTGGCGACCAACCGGCTCCGGCGGCTGAAGCACAGGCGCAGCTCCTCATCGGCGAGCAGGCGGCCGATCCGCTCGGCGTACTGAGCCGGGTCGTGGGAGGCGAGGGTGAAACCGGTGAGGCCGTCCTTGACGATGGTTGGGAGGCCGCCGACCCGAGCGGCGACGACCGGCGTCCCGCAGGCGGCCGCCTCCAGCGCCACCAGTCCGAAGGACTCGCTGTAGGAGGGGACGACGCACACCGCCGCCAGGCTGAGGTAGCCCGCCAGCGCCGGCTGGTCCACGGATCCCATGAATCGGACCCGCCCGCCGATGCCGAGCGACGCCGCGAGCGCCTGGAGCCGGGACCGCTCGCCACCGCTCAGGCGACTTTCGCTGGCGCCATTGTGGCTGTCGTCACCGATCACCAGCAGGGTGGCCGGTTCCGGCTGCACCGGATCGGCGGCGAGGATCGCCATCGCCCGGATAACGGTTTCGGCGCCCTTGAGGCGCTCGAGGCGCCCGGCGAACACCACCACCTTGCCCTCGCCGAGGCCGAGGCGTTTGCGGAGCGCGGCGGTCGGCCGTTCGTTGAAGACCTGCAGGTCCACGCCGGGCGCGACCACGCTCAGGCGGTTGCGGGAGGCGCTGTAAAGCCGAACCAGGTCGTCCGCCTCCTGGGTGCTCGAGGCGATCAGCCGGTCGCAATTCCTCACGATCGCTTGCTCGACCGCGATCCGGTGCTCGGGCTCCACCATGGCGCCCTCCGCGGCTCCCTCGTTCTTGACGCGAGCCAGGGTGTGGAAGGTATGGAACCAGGGCAGGCTCCACTCATCGCGGAGCCGAGCCGCGACCCAGCCCGAGAGCCAGTAGTGGCTATGGATCAGGCTGAAGCCTCCTCGGCGCCGCCGCTGCTCGGCGAGGATGGCGTCGCTGAAGTCCGGCAGGAGGTCGAAAAGCCGCGCCTTCTCGATATCCTCGGCGGGTCCCACCGCCAGGCGGGTCACCCAGCTTCGCTCCGCCAGCCGAATCCGCTCCGGCCCAGCCGCGCTGGATCGCCGGGTGAAGACCTCGGTCGGGATGCCGCGCCGGCTGAGCTCCTCGCAAACCGCCCGGATGTAGACGTTCATCCCGCCGTTCTCGCCCGCTCCGAGGGCGGCGACCGGCGAGGCGTGCAGACTAACGATGGCCAGCGGTTTCAGAACGTTCTCCTTGTTGCGCGGTGGATCAACATCTCATGGTCGCGGTTTGGTCACCACGCGGTCAACTTCAAACGAGTACGAGCGAGCCGCGAACCCGCAGCAATGTTGCGGCGGTGGCGCCACGCCCCTTCTGCCACTCTTAGCCACCCTGAGGTGAACCCAAACCTGCGATCCGGCCGGTGTCTCCCCCCGGGTGCGCTAGCATGCGCTCGGCCGTGTCCGCCCCCAAACGCCTGCTCTTCCTGTTCTCGGACACCGGCGCGGGCCATCGCGCCGCCGCCGAGGCGGTTGCAGAGGCCCTGCGCCGACGATATCCGAGCCGCTTTCAGGTAGACCTTTACGACCCGATGGGCGGTCAGCGCGTCATCGCCGGACGCCTGACGGCGCTCTATGGGCCCATCACCCGCCGGCTGCCGTTCCTCTGGGGCGCGGCGTACCACCTCACCAACCTGCAGCCGACTGTCCGCGTGATCCAGCACGCGATCGGGCGCGGCCTGCGGCGCAAGCTGCGGGAGGTGGTGGACCCACGCCCAGCCCTCGTGGCGAGCTTCCATCCGCTGCTGAACCACGTGGCCGTCGACGTCATGCCGTACGGGGTCCCGCGCGTCACGGTGATCACGGATTGGATCGACTTTCACCAGGCATGGACCGACCTCAAAGCCGACTGCATCATCTGTCCGTCGGATGCCGCCCTCGAGCTCTGCCTTCGCCGCGGGGTGCCGGCCGACCGTCTCGTCAAGGCCGGCCTGCCGATTCATCCGCGATTCCAGGACGCCATCCGCGGCTTCAGCGACAAAAAATCGATGCGGCTCACGCTTCGCCTGCGCCCGCACGCGCCGACCGTGTTGCTGGCGGGCGGGGGTGACGGCACCGAACCGCTGCGGAAGTACGCGGCAGCACTGGCTCGCTCGCCGCTCGACGTCCAGGTGCTCGCCATCTGCGGCCGCAACCAGGCGTTGGCGGATCGGATTCGCGAGGACAACCACGCCGGTGTTCACGTCTTCGGCTTCGTCGACAACATGCCGGAGTTGTTGCTCGCGTCAGATCTGCTCGTCACCCGGGCAGGCCCGGGGATGATCGCTGAGGGGCTGGCCTGCGGCTGCCCGCTGCTGCTGACGGGCTATCTGCCCGGCCAGGAGGAGGGGAATGTCAGCGAAGTCCTTCGGAGCGGGCTGGGGCGCTATGTTCCGCGCCCCAACGACCTGGTGGAAGCTGTGACCGCATGGTTTGCCAAGCCGGAAGCGGAGCGACTGGACGACGCGAACCGGGCACGGTCGAACGCCGACCCGGCGGCGGCTTTTCAAATCGCGGACGTCCTGGTGCGCCTGAGCGCCTGACTAGACCGCGGCGCTGGGGCAGAGTAAGCGGAAGTCGCAGCCGCTGCATTTCATGCGGTCCGGCTTGGCCGGAAATCGCTCCGCGCGAATTCCTTCGGCGACGCTGATGATCGTCTGCCGGTCTTCTTCCAGGCGTTCCTGCGGCTTGTCGACCGTCACTCGCTCGCTGGTCTCGAGGTAGTAGTAGGAGAGGCTGAGCGGGTCGAAGCGGAACACCTCGCGTGCGGCGAGCGCGTAGACGCCCAGCTGCAGGTCGCGCTGGAGCTCCGCGGCCCGGCGTGCCGAACCCGTCTTGTAGTCGATGACCTCGTAGCTGCCATCGGGATGACGGTCGACCCGGTCGATCCGACCGGTGACCCGGAGCCCGTCCACGCGCAGGCTGAACGGCTGCTCGAGCAGCAGCGGCTTGCTCAGGTCGCCCGCGTCGAAGGCCCGGCGCAAGTAGCTGCGGCCCAGGTCCTGCAAGGAGGGCGCCTGCTCCGGAGCGCAGAACCGCTCCCTCGCCCAGGCCGCCACGTAGGCGGAGTCCACCATCGCCCAGGTCAGCGGTTTTTCACGTTCGATGCTGCCCAGCGCGTCCTTGAGCGCCTCGTGCAGGATGCGTCCGAACTGCATCTGCGGCTTCGGCCGGGTCGGCAACCGGAAGACGAAGCGGTACTGGTACATCTGCGGGCAACGTAGGTAGGTGTCCACCTGCGTGTACGAGAGGGCGGCGATCGGTGGTGCGTCGTTGAGCGGCAGCTCGACCTGGCGGGCGACTTCTACGAGGCCGCCGGCCGATGACGCGAGCAGCTGCGAGGCGGCCAGCTCGCGCGCGCCATCGCCACGGATCGGCGTCAGGAAGCGCGACGGGCGCCAGTCCTTGACGCCTTCGTAGCGGCCGGCCAGCGTGCAAACGATTTCCTCCCGAGCGCGCGTCAAGGCGACGTACGCCAGGCGGCGTTCCTCTGCGAGGTGCAGTTCGGCCGGAGGCAGCTCTTCTTTCAAGATCTCGTTCGGCAGCGTGAGCCCTTCGCCACGGCGGCTTGCGGGGAAGCGGCCCTCCACCATGTGCGGCACGATGACGAGGCCGAACTCCAGCCCCTTCGCCTGGTGCACCGTCATCAGGTGGACCGCGTTGACCGTCTCGTCGAGCGGCGCAATTTCCTCGTCCGCCTGTGCCGCCTCGGTGGCGTCGAGGTGCTTGAGGTAGGCGGACAGATGGTGGTCGGCGTGCTCGTCGCAGTACGCCGTGATCAGCTCGGCGAGCTTCTGCACGTTGGCGCTGACCTGCAACCGCTCGATCGGTCCGAGGAACCGCTCCAGGTCGAGGTAGTGGGTTTGCTCCATCACCTCGTAGAACAGATCGTCGACACCGAGCCGCAACGCCAGCTCGTTGAAGCGCCGCAGGTCCTCGGTGAGGCGGCGGGCTCCCTCGTCGGTCGATTCCTGGAGGAGATCGAAGAACCGCCGTCCGTCATCCCGCGCCTGACGCGCCCAGCGGCCGGCCTGCACCGAGTCGGCGGCGTAGCGCGGCAGGCTCAGCAACCGCATCAGGCAGACGGTGTCGTCCGGGCTGTCGACCGCGCGCAGGTAGGCGAGGCAGTCCTTGATCTCCGGCTGTTGGTAGAAGCCGCGCCCACCGCTGACCTGGTAGGCGACGCCGTGGCGCTGCAGCGCGCGGGCGAAGTTGTGCAGGTGGGCATTCGCCCGAAGCAGAATCGCGATCGCGTTTGGTCGATGCCGCCCTTCGTCGATCGCGGTTTTGACCACGTCGGCGACGGCGTCGGCTTCCTCGGTGACGCTGGTAGCCGTCAGCACGCTGACCGGCCGCCCTTCGCCGCGGGTGGCGGTCAGCCGCTTTTCCAGCCGGTCGGGATCCTCGCTGATGAGGCGGCCGGCGGCGCGAAGGATGGGACCGCGGCTGCGGTAGTTCTCCTCCAGCCGGATGACGGCCGCATCGGGATACACGGCGTGGAACCGTCGCAGGTTGGCGACCGAGGCACCGCGGAACTTGTAGATGCTCTGGTCGTCGTCACCCACCACGCACAGGTTGCGATCAGCTCCGGCGAGCAGCTCGAGTAGCCGGCTCTGGGCGAAGTTGGTGTCCTGGAACTCGTCGACCATCATGTGGACGAAGCGCCGGCTCTGCCGGGCAGCCACCGACGGTTCCTGGGTGAGCAGCTGGACGCTGAAGTAGATCGTGTCGTCGAAATCCAGGCGTTCCTCCGCCAGAAGGCGCGCCTGATACTCGCCGTAGACCACGGCCGCCTCCCGCTGGGCAGCGACAACCGGATCATCGGCCGTCGCGTCGGCGTCCGCCCAGGCCGCGAACTCGAGGGGTGAGACCAGCTCCTGCTTGGCTCGCTCGACGAGCTTGAGCAGCTCGCCGATGCGCTCGTAGGGCCGCTGCGCATGAAAGAGGTGCGGCGGCCGCAGCTCTAGCAAGACGTCGCGCATCACCTCCCACTTGCGGACCTCGGACACGATTCGGAACCCCTTCGGGATACCGCACAGCCAGCCCTCTTCCTGCAGGAACCGCTGAGCGAAGGCGTGGTAGGTCAGGACGAATCGCTCGCCCGCGGGGAGGTAGTCCTCCAGCTCGACCCGATCCAGCACCTCGCGGGCCGCTTTCTCGGTGAAGGTCAGGAGCAGGATCCGCTCGGCCGCCACCCCCTCCTGGCGGAGCCGCCGGTACCGCTCGACCAGCACCCTGGTCTTCCCGGTGCCCGCGCCGGCGACGATCAGGAGTGGTCCGACGGTGTGGGCGACCGCCGACCGCTGGGCGGCGGTGAGGGCGGCGGCCCCGTTGCTCATCGCGACGGCCCGGACTGGCGGAAGCGGATCTCGCGCACGGCCGGTGCGCCAATGCGTTCGTTGATCCGATCGATCAACATGCCTCGTTCGAGGTGGAGTTGGTGCGCGAGTGCCGGGCTGCTGGCGCTGACCCACAAGGTGCCGCCCGTCAGCTTGAGTGCGGCGGTCTCGCGCGCGAGGTGCTCGCCGACCAGCTGCGGCCAGAGCCAGAGCGCCTGCGCCTCCCGCGTCCGGCGAGAGATGCCCAGAGACGCGAGCGTCTTCGGCAGCGCGGCTCCGATGCTACGCACGGATCCCGCCTTGCTCCACACGGAAAACGGCGGCCCGCTCCAGGATGCTCTTCGGCAGGTCGTTCAGGTCAGCCGCCGTGATCAGCGCCTGGGGTCCTGGCTCGAGCGCGGCCAGCAGGCGTTCGCGGCGCGCCGGGTCGAGCTCGGACATCACGTCGTCGAGCAGGAGCACCGGTTGCTCGCCGGTCACCTCCGCGAGGTAGTGCAACTCCGCCAGCTTGAGACTCAGCACCACGCTCCGCTGCTGGCCCTGGCTGGCGAACAGCCTTGCCTCGTGGTCGTCGAGCCACACCTCGACATCGTCGCGCTGCGGTCCGACAGCTGTCTGTCCGCGCCCGATCTCTTCATCGCGGGCGTCGCGCATAGCGGCCTTCAGCTGTTCGACGACCAACTCCAGCGGTGCCTCGCCGATCCGGGCACCCGCGGGACGGTAGCGGAGTTCCAGTCGCTCGCGATCATCGCTCAACTCCCGGTGGAACGCGGCCGCGATCGGCTGCAGTTCGAGCAGGCGGCGCTGCCGCTCCACCATGATGGTCGCTCCCGACTCGGCCAGGGCCGTGCTCCAGACTTCGAGCCCATCCACCGGCTGGCGCCCCTCCCGAATCGCCCGCAGCAGCGCATTGCGCTGTTCGAGCAGGTGCGAGTACCGGTTCAACTCGCGCGCGTGGTCGTGATCGATCTGCGAGAGCAGCGTGTTGAGGAAGCGACGGCGGCCCTCGCCCGGCCCTTTGACCAGCTGCAGGTCGTCCGGCCAGAACAGCACGACGCGGAGCGACCCGATCATGTCGCTCGAGCGCCGGGCAATGCCGTCGACGCTGAACCGGCGCGATGCCCGGGAGGACGTTGCGCCGGAACTGACCGTGATCCGCACCTCCAGCTCCCTGAGGCCGGTGTCGGTCTGGACCCCGCAGGTGACACGCGCGGCCGGCTGGCCAAATCGCACCAGCTCCGCGGCTTGCTGGGTGCGCGGGGAGCGGGTGAGCGCCGACAGCGCGACGGCCTCGAGCAAATTGGTCTTCCCCTGGGCGTTGCCGCCGAAGAACACGGTGGCGGAGCGCTCCAGTGCCAGGTCCAGCTCAGCGTAATTGCGAAAGTCGAACAGTGAGACGTTAGCCAGGAACACGCGGTCTGGGCGCTGACTACATCGCCACTCTGACCGGCATGATGATGTAGAGGTAGTTGTCCTTCCCCACCGGCTTGATCAGCCCGGGATTCAGCGGGCCGGTAAAGCCCAGCGTGACCTCATCGCTGCCGATGATGGCGAGCACGTCGAGAAGGTACTTGGAATTGAACGCGACTTGAAGGTCCTGGCCCTCGATCTTCGCCTCGACACCGGCGACGTTCTGCCCGACCTCGCTGGTGTTGGCGGTCAGGGTCAGTTTGCCCGCCTCCGCCTTGAACTTCACGACGTTGGCGGCGTCCTTGGAAAAGAGCGAGACCATCTTGGTCGTGAACAACAGGTCCTGGGTCTTGGCGGTGATGGTCGTCGTACTCTGCCCCGGGATGACCTGCTGATAGTTGGGATACGTTCCCTCGATCAGCCGGCTCATCAGTTCGACGTCACGTGTCTTGAAGAACACCTGGTTCTTCTGCGCGCCGACCGTGACCTCGACACCGTCGTCTCCAGTCTTGAGAATGCGGCTGAGCTCGCTGAGTGCTCGCGCCGGGATCACGATCGTCTCGCCTTCGCCAGGTTCGGCCTGGACCGCGAGGGTCTTGACGGCCAACCGATGCCCATCGGTGGCCGCGAAGGTCGCCTTGCCGCCGTTCAGATGTACGTAGACACCGGTCAAAACCGGCCGGCCCTCATCACTGGAGGCGGCGATCACCGTCTGCTCGATCGCGTCCTTCAGCTCGGCCTGGTCGACCTTGACTTTGCGACCCTCCATGCCGGACGGCACCGGCGGGAAATCGGCCGGATCGATCCCGCGAATGTTGGCGTCGAACCGATTACTCTTCACCGCCAGCGATTGCGTCTTCTTGTCCAACGTCATGGAGAGCGGCTCGTCGGGATGGGAGGTCACGAAGTCGGTCAGCAGTCGCGCCGGGACGGTGATGCCCCCTTCTTCCTGGACCTCGGCGGGGATCACCTGCCGGATCCCGATCTCGAGGTTGGTCGCCGTCAGTTGCAGTCCGGTTTCGGCCGTCTGCAGCAGGACGTTGTTGAGGATCGGTAGGGTGGTTCGGGACGAGACGGCGCGGGAAACAACCTGCAAACCCTGACCGAGGTTTCCGGCGGCGATGGTGACCTTCATGATGCTCCTTGTCTACACGGCCCCATTAATCAGAAGCCTTAATTGAAAGAAGAGACGTAGTCGTAGGGCGGTGCACAACAGGGAAAACCCCCTTATTCGGCTTCGAATCGGCCCAATTATAGCTTTCAAAAACTGTGCACTCGGGACCCGGGTATCCCCACCCAACCGGGATTCGAACAGCATCCACGTCCCTTGCGGCACTCTTCCACAGGCTCAATGGGTATAAAGGATTTCCCGAAGTTTCCGCAGGTCGGCCTGAAGTCGCTGGTCTTCTTTCGCGTCGGTCGAAATCTTCTCGTAGGAATGAAGGACTGTCGTATGGTCCCTTCCTCCGAATGCCTGCCCGATGGCCGGCAGCGAGGACGCGGTTTCCTCCCGGATCAGGAACATCGCGACCTGGCGCGGGAACACGATGTGCTTGTCGCGCCGCTTCCCCTTCATCTCCTCCAGGCTGATGTGATAAAAGTTTGCGACCGTCCGCGAGATGGTGTCGACCGACAGCGTGCGGTTCTCGGTCGAGGGGATCACATCCTGAAGAAGCTTGGCCGCCATGTCGACATTGACCGGGCTCCGGTTCAACGACGCGTGCGCGATCACACGGATCAGCGCCCCCTCGAGTTCACGGATGTTTCTCTGGATCTTGTGGGCGATGAAGGAGAGCACGTCTTCCGGCACCAGCCGCGCGTAGGGACCAACCTTCGACTTCAGGATCGCCACCCGAGTCTCGAAGTCGGCCGCTTGAATGTCCGCGATCAAACCCCACTGAAAGCGGGAGCGCAGCCGGTCCTCGAGGGTGGGAATTTCTTTGGGTGGCCGGTCGGACGAGATCACGATCTGCCGGTTGAGCTCGTGCAGCGAATTGAAGGTATGGAAGAACTCTTCCTGCGTGCGGTCCTTGCCGGCCAGGAACTGGATGTCGTCGACCAGAAGAACGTCGACGGTCCGGTAGCGGGTCCGGAAATCGTTCATCCGGCCTTCCTGGATGGAGGAGATCATCTCGTTCATGAACTTCTCGCTGGTCACGTAGGCAACCCGACGGCGGTGATGCTTCTCCAGCACGGCGTGGCCGATGGCGTGCATCAGGTGGGTCTTGCCCAGACCGACCCCGCCGTAGAGGAAGAGGGGGTTGTACGCCTTTGCGGGAGTCTCCGCCACCGCCCGACAGGCGGCGTGGGCGAAGCGCGAGTTGTTGCCGACCACGAAATGCTGGAACTGGAATTTCGGATTCAGCTGGGAAGCCTCGTGGAGGACCGGCTCCTCGGCTTCGGGCGGCGGCTCCTCGGCGACGGCTACCGCGGTGCCGCGACCGGACGCCTCCGCCTGGACGACCTCGAAGGCGACGCTGACGTCGCCGGAGACGATCGCCGACAAGGTTTCTTTGATCATTGCCGAATAGCGATCTTCGAGCCAATCTTTGGCAAGCTTGGTCGGCACACCAATCTTGAACGCGTTCTTCTCGCGGCCGACGAGCGAGGCATTCTTCAGCCAGGTCTCGTAGCTTGGCTTACTGAGCTGGAACCGAAGTTCCTCCTGCGCCGCCTGCCAGATTTGTTCCCCGTTCATCGGCTCCTCCACGCACGCGTAACTGTTTCAGTGGAGAGCAGAGCCGGTTCTGCGCGTCAGGCCGCGAAGTCGGAAACGAGGCCCATGGACGGTGTCAGCGGGGACGGAACTTATGCACAAGCTTCCCACAACAGTGGACAACTCTATCGAGGTCTCCCCAGCCTCGTGTGCATAAGCTGTTGATGTTAGTTGCCGTAGCTCTCCAGGGCAGCGGAATAATAGCAAACGGCCCCTGCCCGCGCAATCCGAAATTACGTACGAACGTCGCAGCCGGCATGGTATGGTTAGGCGCCGAAAAACGTTGAGGTTTGAATGAAGCGTACCCATCAACCGAAGAAGCGCCAGCGGGTCAAGGTCCATGGCTTCCGCGCCCGGATGTCGACCACCGGCGGCGTCAAGGTGATCAAGGCCCGCCGTCTCAAAGGCCGCCGTCGCCTGACGCCAACCTCCAGCCGGCGCTACCGGTAACCCCCCTTCCGGGGCGGGGTGAAACGACAGTCTCGGCTGCTCCGTTCGGCCGACTTCGACCGCACCCTGCGCTCCGGTCGCCGGGCCGCCTCCGACTACCTTGCCCTCTTCGTAAGCGATAATGAGCTTGGTCGACCCCGAGTCGGCCTGGCCGTCAGCCGGAAGCTGGGAAACGCCGTGGTCCGCAACAGAATCAAGCGGCGCTTGCGTGAGCTCGTCCGGCCGTTGTTGGAGCGGGCAGCGGGCGGCCGGGACGTTGTAATCGTGGCACGGTCTCGGGCTGTCGACGCGGAATTTGCGCGGCTGCGCCAGGAGATGGAAATGTTATGGGTGAAGGGGTGGGGATCGTGACGGCGATATCCCTCGCGTTCATCCGCGTCTATCGGGTGACGCTGGGTCCCGTCTTTGGCCTGGTCTCCGGCTGCCGCTTCACCCCAACCTGCTCGCAATACGGCTATGAGGCCATCCAACGTTACGGCTGGTGGCGTGGCTGGCGAATGGCGCTGGGCCGGATCGGCCGCTGCCACCCGTTCCACGCCGGCGGCTGGGACCCGGTGCCATGAGCTCGATCGGTCAGCTCTGGCATCCAATCTGGCTCCTGTGGTGGACGGTCATCGGGGTTCCGATCCACGCCATCCTCAGCTGGCTGCTCTCGGGGCTGAACGGCAACCCGATCGCCGACGCCGTTGGCCCGTTCGGGATCGCGATCGTGCTCCTGACCATCGTGATCAAGCTGATCCTGTCGCCCGTTTTCCAGTACCAGCTCACCACGTCCCGCCGGGTGCAGGCGGAGCAGCGCCGCATCGCTCCCCAGCTGGCCGCCGTCCGCAAGAAGTACAAGAAGGATCCGCAGCGCCTGAACCAGGAAACGATGGCGCTCTACAAGGAGCACAACATCAACCCGCTTGCGCAGATGAGCGGCTGCCTGCCGGCGCTCGTGCAGTCGCCGATCCTGATCGCCCTCTTCTACGTCATCAGGGACGCCCACCAGACGCTGCCCATCCACAACTTCCATTTCCTTGGCATCGCGCTTGACAAGACCGCGCTGGCGCCTGGTCAGTTCGTGCCGCTGGCCATCCTGCTCCCGATCCTCGCCGGCCTGACCACCTTCGTGCAAACGAAGATGATGACCCCTCCGGGCGCGGTTCAGGATCCGACTCAGGCGGCGATGACGCAGAACATGACGCTGATCATGCCCGTCTTCATCGGCTTCATCTCGCTCAACTTCGCGGCCGCCCTCGCGCTGTACTGGGTGGTCAGCAACCTGTTCAGCATCGGCCAGCAGTACTTCATCACCGGCTGGGGATCACTTTCCCCCATTGCCGAACGCCTACGTAGGGGGAATGCCGCATGAGCACCAGCAGCGACAGCGTGGAGACTACCGGGGCGACCGTCGAGGAGGCCATCGAGAAGGCGCTCGAGGACCTGGAGGAAGCCCGCGAAAACGTCGAGATCGCGGTCCTCGATGAAACGGAGGTGGAAGCCCGGGTGCGCGTGACGGTACGCGAGAGCTATGCCGTCAAGGCGCGTCAGGTTGTCGCCGAGCTCCTCTACAAAATGGGCATCACGGCCCAGGTCCTGATCAAGAAGGCAGACGACCCGGTGATGATCGATGTCGCGGGCGACAACCTTGGCTTGCTGATCGGTTGGCGGGGCGAGACGCTCCGCGCGTTTCAGACGGTCGTGAACCTGATCCTCAACGAAGGCCGCGCCGACCGTCGCCGTCTGGTCGTCGATGTCGAGCACTATCGCAACCGGCGCGAGGAAACCGTGAAAGAGATGGCGCTGCGGCTGGCGGAGCGCGTGCGGCGCACCGGCGAGCGGGTGATGATGGATCCGATGCAGTCGTACGAGCGACGCATCGTACACATCACCCTCGAGAAGGAGCCGGGCATTCGCACCGAGAGCCAGGGCGAAGAACCCAATCGACGGGTGGCGATCCTCCCGGACGGCGTCACGGCCGGCCGCCGCCCGGCGGAGCGCCGGACGGACCGGCGGGTGCAATCCAGGTGGGCGCCGACCCGGTAGGCACCGGGCCGCAGGTGGTGTACGTATCACCGCTGAAGGCGCTGGCGACGGACATCCAGCAGAACCTCGAGGCACCGCTGCGCGAGATCGCCGGGGTGGCCGGCCGGCTCGGGGTCACCGCGCCGGCCATCCG
>Ga0209526_10000515_pt1 | contig 25228 bp, 25 predicted proteins | sample JacPinW_OM2H0_M1_FD_188566 | JGI IMG/M metagenome (GOLD analysis project Ga0209526, IMG submission 188566) | Forest soil microbial communities from Algoma, Ontario, Canada - Jack Pine, Ontario site 1_JW_OM2H0_M1 (SPAdes) (version 2) | ecosystem: Environmental > Terrestrial > Soil > Boreal... | reverse complement strand
CGGCGAGTGTGATGTTCATCTTTATTGGAGCGCTGCCGCGAACCGACTGGCTGGCGAATGTCGTCGAGCGAGACGAACGCGGGTTCATCCTGACGGGTCCCGACCTCATACGAGAGGGGCAGCACCCCAAGGGGTGGGCGCTCGATAGGGATCCCTTTCTGCTCGAGACGAATGTTCCCGGTCTTTTTGCGGTAGGCGATGTGCGGCATGGTTCGGTGAAACGAGTGGCTTCCGGAGTCGGTGAAGGGTCAGTCGCCGTGCAGTTCATCCATCAGTATCTGAGCAAAGTATAAATGGTCGAAAAATCGGAACTACTTCGCGTTCCTGCATTCGCCGATCTGCCCGATGAACAGATTGCCTGGTTTATCGGCCAGTCCGAAGAGCTCCGTCTCAAAGGGGGCGATTCATACTTTCGCCAGGGTGATCCCGCCGACGCAATGTTTGTTGTCCTGGAGGGACAACTGCAGGCGCGGGGCGAAATCGGTGGCGAAACACTGGTGATTACGATGAAGCCAGGCGACGTGACCGGAGTGCTACCCTTTTCCAGAATGAAGCAGTTTACCGTGGGCGTACGAGCAGTCACCGACGCCCGCGTTCTTCGTTTTCCTGCCTCGCTGTTTCCCGAGCTTGTGCAAAAGATGCCAGAGTTGACCCAGCGTCTGGTGGGCCTCATGTCGGACAGAATTCGTGAAACCACTCGGATGGAGCAACAACGCGACCGATTGGCTTCTTTGGGAAAGCTTTCGGCAGGACTCGCACATGAACTCAATAATCCAGCTTCGGCCGCCAAACGCGCCACCAGCCAACTGCGCGACGTCCTGAAACGAATCAAAGACGCAAGTCACGAATTGGGAAGGCGCGACCTGACCGCTGCCCAGAAATCAGAAATCGAGAAGCTGGAAGCTTCGTTCGTCCATCCCGACGAAGTTCCGCCCGATGCGCTAACCATCAGCGACCTGGAAGACCAGATTGATTCCTTGTTGCGCAGTCACGGGCAAAACGACTTGTGGCAAATGGCAGCAGATCTGGCACGGAAGAACGTCAAGCCGGAAGCGCTCGAATCGTTGTTCGCAACCCTCGATGCAGACACTGCCCGAGCCGCCCTGGTGAGGATCGCTGCTTCGGTTGAGGTCGCAACCCTGCTGAACGAAATCGAGAGCGGTACGTCGCGAATCTCTGACCTGGTCTGTGCGATCAAGGAATACACCTTCATGGACCAAACTCCCGTGCAAAACGTCGATATCGTGAAAAGCTTGGAAACAACGCTGATCATCCTGAACCACAAGCTCAAACGCGGAGTGGTCGTGCAGCGCGACTACCAACGCGTTCCTCTTCTCGTGAATTCATTCGGGAGCGAGCTGAATCAGATTTGGACCAACCTCATCGACAATGCCATTTACGCGATGGGTGGCAACGGTGAGCTTCGAGTTCGAACCTATCGCGAGGACAATTGCGTTGTGGTTGAGATCGGCGACAACGGTCCGGGGATTTTGCCCGATATACGCTCGCACATCTTCGAACCTTTCTTCACTACGAAGGGGGTCGGAGAAGGTACAGGGCTTGGCCTCGACACTGTTCAGCGAATTGTGAAGAAGCACAGGGGCAATATTCAAGTCAGCTCGAAGCCCGGCGACACACGTTTTCAGGTGTGGCTCCCGTTGGCCGAAGGTCTGACCGAGTAGCAGACTTCTCGGAGACCGACTTCACGCAAGATCTCAAGAAGTTCGACGCGCCGACGCTGATCCTCCCTGGGGACGGCGATCAGATCGTGCCCATCGGCGCCTCGGCCCTTCTCTCGTCCCAGATTGTTAAGGGAGCGACGCGGAAGGTAATCCCTGGCGCGCCGCCCGGCATGTGCTCGACCCTCAAGGACCAGGTCAACGCGGAACTACTCGCGTTTCTACCGCGTAGCAATCAAGCGTCGGCGTGACTGAGGAATCGTACAGCCTACAGCCGCCATCGAAAAAGTTTATTGGCTGGGGCTATACAAGTTCGGCTGAGGGCTATCAAATGATCTTAACATCAGGCGGCTCGGCGTCTGACACGGGATCTTCAGAGACCAAACAACAGTTTCGATAAGAACAATTGTAAATCAGCGCATTTACGTATGTTTCCGATCAGAGGACAGAGGCAGTCATTTTCTTTCTGTCCCTTGTCCCCCGTTCCCTGTAACCTAGCTTTCTGCAAGCTAGCTTGAAAGGAGAGTCTCAGATGACTATCGGCCAAATGATGCTCAGCGAGTTCGATCGGGAGATGCAAAATACCCGCAAAACACTCGAGCGCGTTCCCGACGACCAATGGAATTGGAAACCCCACGATAAATCGGGCACCGTCGGCTGGCTCGCAGGACACGTTGCAATATTGCCTTCATGGGCGACAATGACCATCCAGACCGAGCAGTTGGATGTCGCGCCGGTCGATGGTCCAAGGTTTCAGCTTCCAAAGATCGATAACAAGAAGGACCTTCTTGCCCAGTTCGACAAGAACACGAAGGAAGCCCGTGCGGCTCTGACGAGCGCGAGCGATCAGGAGTTGATGAAGGACTGGACACTGCTCGCGGGGGGCAAGACTATTTTTACGATGCCGAGGGTTGCGTGTGTGCGCGGCATGGTGATGAACCACATGATCCATCATCGCGCGCAGCTGACGGTCTATTTCCGTTTGCTCGGCGTTCCGGTACCTGGTCTATATGGGCCCTCGGCGGACGAAGCCCAATTCGGCTCCGCCGCGGCAAACTAACAAAAGCTCCCTTGAGAGAGTCGGATTCCAGGACGCGCCGGAGTGCCTCCCGGATCCATGCAAACATGTACTAGGTTTCGCTCCAACAGGCACAGATCGAGTGTGCCTTGATGCCCCTGAAGCAGCTTGGCGGCTATTTTCTCAGGGCCGCGTTTATCATGGGGTTTCCCAGGTGTTGCTTGGGTCGATACGGTGGATCTGTTCGCTCATGTTGCCAGATTCACGCCAGGCTGGCTGGAGCAGGTGATCGGGCCGAGCGAATGCAGCGGCGGTGGCAGGGGTGCAATGCTACCATCGGCACCCGGAGATCTCTCGACAACGGCAGCCAGTGCGCAAATGCGATCAGGCCCTCTCGCCGATGTCGCCGCCCGAGCGTGCTACCATCGGCTGGGTGGCAAAGCCTCTCACCAAAATTGGCATGATCTCCGACACCCATGGGCTTCTCCGCGATGAGGCGGTACGCGCCCTAAAAGGCTCGGAACTCATTATTCACGCTGGGGATGTGGGCGCGCCGGAAATCATCGAGGCGCTCGGCAAGATTGCCCCTGTAGTAGCCGTGAAGGGGAACGTGGACAACGACCCTTGGGCGTCAGCGTTGCCAGCCACTGGCGCGACAGACACAGGCTCCGCTCTGATCTACGTGGTTCACAACATACATGATCTCGACCTCGATCTTGCTGTCGCTGGATTTCAGATTGTGGTGAGCGGGCACTCCCATCAGCCATCACGCGCAGAACGCGATGGAGTCCTCTATCTCAATCCAGGCAGTGCCGGTCCTCGGAGGCTAACGCTCCCGGTTACGATTGCGCGCCTGGATTTGAGTTGCGTACCCTGGAGAGTTGACTGGATCGACCTTCTACAGTCCGGCAAGTGACTGGCAAACAACAATTTGCACGTAACCATGGCATTTCTGGCCCGAGGGGGCGGCCAAATCACTTCCCGCCCGGAAGGTTCTCTGGTACGATCAAAATTCACGATATTCAAACTTTTTCGAGTCTGGAGCAACGCAACATGGCACTCGAGTGCGAACTCTGCGGCAAAAAACCGAGTTACGGCAATACGATCAGCCACGCCCATAACGTCCGCCGGCGCCGCTGGAATCCGAATCTGCGGCGCGTGAAAGCTGTCATGAATGGTGTTCACAAACACGTGCGCGTCTGCACCGCCTGCATTCGAGCCGGCCGCGTGAAGAAGGCTGCCTAAACAGGTCTCCATCGGAAGGGGTTCTTTGAAGCGGAAATTTCTCGTCCTCGCAGCAATTCCTATTTGTACGCTCATGGCCTCTTGCCAGAAGCAAGCCGCGCCGGGCCCGGGCGTCTGGGCGGTGGTGAACGGCAAGGACATCATGAGCCAGGAAGTTGAGAAAAACTTCCGCTCGCGCGTGAACGCCGACGGGCCCTCACCTTCCCAGGAAGAGGCGCTTTCGCTCAAACTCAACATTATCGATGAGCTGATCAACAGCGAGATCCTGCTCGAACGTGCCAATAAAATGAACCTGGTCGCAACTGACGCCGAGGTCGAAGACAAGTTCACCGAATCGAAGAGTCCCTACACGGAAGAGGAATTCCAGAGGAAACTGAAGGAGTCCGGGCTCACCGTTGACGACCTGAAGAGCAACCTCCGACGTCAAATTTCGATTCAGAAGCTACTGAACCGCGAGATCGTCGCCAAGATTTCTATCACCGATGCGAACGTATCCGACTTCTACAAGCACAATCAAGCGCAATTTAATATCACTGAACCGCAATACCACATTGCTCAGATTGTTGTCACGCCGCGTCCGGATCCCACGGTCCACAACCGCAAAAACGACAAAGCGACGAACGAAGCCGAGGCCGGGCGCAAGGCGGGGATGCTGGAGAAGAAGCTAAGCAGTGGCACTGATTTTGCGCAGCTCGCCATGGACTATTCCGAGGACACGAGCGCCTCTACCGGCGGCGATCTCGGGTTTGTTCCGGAGTCGGCGCTTAACCGGTCCGATCCGGCCCTGAAGAAGATCGTCCTTTCGATGAAGCCTGGCGAAGTGACCCGGCCGATCCCATCCAACGGCGGCTACCGCATCTTGAAGATGATCGCAAAGGAGGCGGCCGGGCAGCGCCAGTTGTCTGATCCCCAGGTCCAGCAAGGCATCCGGGACGCACTTCGAACCCGAGAGGAACAGCTGCTTCGCTCCGCCTATCTGGCCGCAGCGCGGGATGAAGCGCACGTCACCAATCTTCTGGCGCGGCAGATCCTCGAGTCCTCAGGCAAACTGCCCGAAGGGAGATAACGATAGAAGCTCACCGCTGCTGTTGCCAGGGGGGCCATCCTCTAGACCAAGGCTCGGGTGGCATGCTCGCCACACCTCGCCACGGAAAGGTATAAGAACAAGCAGGAATTCCCCGGGGGGAGTACCACGGTACGCCAGGGACCGCTAGTTGATAACTGCTAAAACCTCGCCTGCGTTCACAGCGCTACCTTCTGCGACCAGCAGTCGTTCGACCCGGCCGGACTTAGGCGAGCGAACTTCGTTCTGCATCTTCATCGCTTCCACGACGAGAAGGCCCTGGCCGGCTTCAATTGGGTCGCCCGGTTTCCGGAGCACGCGAATGACTTTCCCGGGCATCGGCGCGCGTACCTCCTGGCGGCCTTCGGCCTCGAGTGCCGCGCCGCGAGAGCGCCTTTGGTGGCGCGGATCGCGGATTCTCGCCGAGTACTCGCGACCGGCGACCATGATACGCAGTCCCGGCAGATGTGGCTCGACCTGAGCTTCGAACGATTCCCCGTCGATTAAAATCGAATAAATCCCGGGTGCGACGTCGACGACATCGGCTTCGATGGTACGACCGTCGATCGTACAGCGCAGGAGCGCTCCCATGCGAGCCAGTTCGACTGTTCGGGTCTTATCCCCGAGTTCGATTTCGAACTTCATGGGCGCATCATCGCAGCGGCTTGCTATCTAATTGTTCGCGTCGCCCTTCGAGCTTCCAGCGCGACGGCGGCGTTTCGGTCACGACCCCACTCCCGGCTCCGTGGCGCGACATCTGCCAGAGGGCAGCAGCAAGAATCGCGGCATCCTCGGCAGGCCTCCCAACCGGCTGGGTTTCGAGCGCACGCGCCGTGCCATCTATCTGCCGGACGCGAAGAAACTCATCGAGCCAGCTGGTATCGACATCACCACTTTGGAAATCCGAGGCGTCGAGAATGCGGCGAAACAGCGCGAGATTGGTCCTGATACCGGTCGCGTAGTATTCCTCGAGCGCCCCGCGCAATCGCGCAATCGCTTCGGCACGATCGCAACCCCACGCGATCAACTTTCCGAGCATCGGATCGTATTCGTTCGGCACGGTCGAGCCGGCATAGACGCCGTCGTCCAGGCGAATTCCGGGGCCCGACGGCGCACGGTGCTCAAGAATTTTTCCGGGCGAAGGGAAAAAATTGTTTGCCGGGTCTTCGGCATAAATGCGGCATTCGATCGCGTGCCCGCGGAGCGCGACATCTTCCTGCGCGAAGGGCAGCGCCTCGCCAGCCGCGATTCGAATTTGGAGTTTCACGAGATCAAACGAGGTGACCATCTCGGTTACCGGGTGTTCGACCTGCAGCCTCGTGTTCACCTCGAGGAAATAGAATCCGCCTTCCCGATCCACGAGAAATTCAACCGTGCCCGCGTTTGTGTATCCCCCCGCCCGCGCCAGCTTCACGGCAGCATCGCCCATCGCCCGGCGCAACGCCGTTGTCATGAACGGCGACGGAGCTTCTTCGATTACTTTCTGATAGCGTCGCTGCACCGAGCATTCGCGCTCGCCGAGATGGACAACGTGTCCGTGGTGATCGGCAAGCACTTGGATTTCGATGTGTCGCGGCCGCCTCAAAAATTTTTCGAGATAGAGGCGCTCGTCGCCGAAGGCATTTTGTGATTCCGATGCGGCGTTGCGCCACGCGCTGGCGAAATCTGCTTCGCGCTCGACAAGGCGCATCCCTTTGCCGCCGCCTCCCGCCACCGCCTTCAGCAAAACAGGAAATCCAATCTCCTTGGCAGCTCCGAGCGCGTCTTCAAGTTTCTCGATTGGATCAAACGCCCCCGGAACGGTTCGAACACCGATCTCCTGAGCTAGATGGCGCGCCGCAGTCTTTGAGCCAAGTTGTTCGATCGCCTCGGGCGATGGACCGATGAAGACAACCCGAGCGGTCGCACACGCCCGGGCGAACGCAGGATTTTCGGCGAGAAAGCCGTAGCCCGGATGCACCGCATCGCATCGGGCAGTGCGCGCCACGGCGAGAATTTTGTCAATCGCCAGATAGCTCTCGCGCGAGGGAGGCGGGCCGATCCGATAGGCCTCATCGGCCAGGCGGACGTGGAGGCCAGCGCGGTCGACATCGCTATAGACAGCCACGGTACGCACGCCGAGTTCGCGGCAGGCGCGCAGAATGCGCACGGCGATCTCGCCGCGGTTGGCAATGAGAATTTTCCCGAACATCTCGCTTCGGTGAGCGAACGTGAAATTCTAACATGCCGGTCGAACGGGCGCGTTTTATCAATTCCGGCAATTTGGTTGGGTAAAACGGGTTACCAAATCAAAGCCACTTCGACGGTTGGCAAGCCTTGGGGCAACCAGATATCATGTCCGCGCCTGGTGAGGCACAGGGCGAGTCACGCTATGGAAGAGTCCGAACAAAATCAATGGAAGAAAGCTGCCGCGCAAGCCGCCGTGGGGCTCGTCGAGGACGGCATGGTGGTTGGTCTGGGGACCGGCTCGACGGCGGCCTGTTTCGTGTCCGCGCTCGCCCAACGCATATCCCAGGAGGGCTTGCGCATCCACGGTATCGCGACTTCGGAAAAGACTGCAACGCAGGCGCGAGGCCTGCGAATCCCGCTCATCTCGTTTGCCGAGCGCACCCAGATCGATGTCGTAGTCGACGGCGCCGATGAAATCGAGATCGGCACGCTCTACCTCATCAAGGGCCGCGGCGGGGCTCTGCTGCACGAAAAAATCGTGGCCGCGGCGAGCAAGCGCATGGCCGTGATTGCAGACGAAACGAAGCTGGTGAAGCGGCTCGGCTCAGTCGGCTCGGTACCGGTCGAGGTCGTGCGATTCGGATGGCAAGCGACCGAAACCAGGCTCAGGCAGCTCGGCGGAAATCCATCGCTGCGAGTCGGCGTGGACGCGAAGCCTTACGTGACCGACAGTGGAAATTTCATTATCGACTGCGCGTTTGGGGCGATGGAAAAACCGAAAGAAGTCGCGCACCATCTCGACCATGTCGTCGGCGCAGTCGAGCACGGACTCTTCCTCGGATTCGCCTGGCAGGTTTTTGTCGGCGGACCCGACGGGGTGAAGATTCTAAACAGGGCAGTTGACGGTTAGCAGTCGAAGGTTAAAAGCCAAAGGCTAACCTCCCCATCCGCACGCTCTCGGCCCGCATACCGCCCCTTCACGACTAGTTTTTCCCGGCGCAGGTGTAGGGATATACGGCATCGAGAGCGCCCCACAGAGCCTTCAGGCTGCGCTCGGCCGCACAGAGCGCGCCGAACATTCCGGCGTCATTCTGGCTCGCAAGCCATCCGCGCCAGGCGTCGCGGTGTCGAACGTCGTCTTCTTCGTGCGACGCGAAATAGGCAAGCGCGCGCGGCTCCGTGATGTCGTAGTAGCGGCGTAGCCCGGCAATTTTCTGCGTGGCAATCTCCGGCACCTGCGATTCATAGGCGTAAAATGCGGCGACGGCCTGCGTCGTCGTTCCCTGCGACGCGACCTCGTCATAGGTGTCGAGCAGCGCCGCAATTCCCGGGAGCGGACGCGAAGCGTCCAGAGCGGCTTCGCTCACGCCGAGCGATTGCGCGAAATGGCGCCAGAGCATCGGGTGGGGAGCCTCCGGATTCAGTTCCTCGGCGAGGTTTTGGCGCACGATCTGGGCAAGATTGCCGCTCGAGCGGCTGGCGAGCTGCTTCAGATTTTCAGGGAAGGCTAGCACGTGCTGGTAGTACTGCTCCGCGTAGAGTTGCAGCGATTCTTTCGGAAGCGTTCCTACTGCCCACGCCCGATAGAAGGGATGTTTCAGCAAATGATGTTCTTCGATGAGCGAATCGAGCAGATCGAGCCAATTCTTGTTTTGGGCACGGTTCTTGGCCATTACGATATCCTGGCTCCTGTATGTGAAGGGTGAGGGAATAGGTCGACGGCATCCTACTCGAAATGCCCTCGGAAATCCAGCGTTTGGTTTTTTAAATTAAAAGCTTGGCAACCCCCCTGGCACTCAGGGTCGGCCAGCAGACCGAACGGGTCGGGCTTGTCCAAGGTACGGTCTCGCAGAAAACCCCGAGGTCGCCCGCCGCTGCAGCCATGCCGAAGCGCGGTCTTCGGCCTTCCCGGGGTCTTCATTTGCGAAGCCCGTCCGACAATGCTCTCTCCATTTGCGTTAGCGATGAGAACTTCGCCGGGCCGGTTGCCATGGTCAGAGCGGGATGTTGCCGTGCTTTCTGCGGGGATTGGTGTCGCGCTTGTTCTCGAGCGAGCGGAGTGCGGCGACAAGCTTTGCGCGCGTGTGCGCCGGCTCGATGACGGCGTCGATGTAGCCGTGTTCGGCGGCTACGTAGGGGTTCGCAAATCGCTCGCGGAAGTCCTCGATCTTCTCACGACGAAGTCTCTCGCGTTCGGGTTCAGCCGCGCGATCGAGCTCGCGCTTGTAGACAATATTCACGGCGCCCTCGGGGCCCATGACTGCGATTTCCGCCGTCGGCCAGGCGTAATTGATATCGGTCCGGATGTGCTTTGAAGCCATCACGCAATAGGCGCCGCCGTAGGCTTTGCGCGTGATCACTGTGATTTTTGGCACGGTCGCCTCGGCAAACGCAAATAGCAACTTGGCACCGTGCTTGATGATCCCGTTCCACTCCTGCTGCGTGCCGGGAAGAAACCCGGGAACGTCCTCAAACGTAATGAGCGGAATGTTGAAGGCATCGCAGAAACGGACGAACCGGGCACCCTTGAGCGACGCGTTAATATCCAGCACACCGGCTAAAAATGCCGGCTGGTTCGCGACAATTCCAGCCGGTCGCCCGTCAAAGCGCGCGAATCCGACAACGACATTTTTCGCGAAGTGCTCGTGCACTTCGAAAAATTCGCCTTCATCTGCCACAGCATGGATTACGTCCTTGATGTCGTACGGCTGCTGCGGGTCTTCGGGAACCAGCGAATTGAGCGCCGGATGCGCGCGGTCCCATGGATCGTTCGAGGCGCGGCGAGGCGGATCGTCGATATTGTTGGATGGAAGGTAGCCGACAAGCTCCCGAATCATGGCGAGGCATTCGGGGTCGTCGCGGGCGATGAAATGGGCGACGCCGCTCTTGGCGTTGTGCGTCATCGCACCGCCGAGTTCGTGTTTCGTCACTTCCTCGTGTGTGACGGTCCGGATGACGTCGGGGCCGGTGACGAACATGTAGGACGTATCGCGCGTCATGAAGATAAAATCAGTGATCGCCGGGGAATACACGGCGCCGCCGGCGCACGGCCCGAGGATCGCGCTGATCTGCGGGATCACGCCGCTCGCGAGCGTGTTGCGGAGAAAAATGTCGGCATAGCCGGCGAGCGACATCACGCCTTCCTGAATCCGCGCGCCGCCTGAATCGTTGAGTCCGATTACCGGCGAGCCGGAGCGCATGGCCAGGTCCATGATCTTGGTGATCTTCGAGGCGTTCGCCTGCGAAAGCGAGCCGCCAAAGATGGTGAAGTCCTGCGCGAAGGCGTAGACAAGACGCCCGTCGATACGGCCGTAGCCAGTGATGAAGCCGTCGCCGGGCGGGCGCTGGTCTTGCATGCCGAAATCCTGGCAGTAGTGGCGGACGAATTTATCGAGCTCCTCAAAGGTGCCTTCGTCCAGCAGCAGTTCGATGCGTTCGCGCGCACTCAGCTTGCCTCCCTTGTTCTGGCGCTCGCGGCGATCGGCCCCGCCCCCTGCTTCGGCTTCCGCGTTCCGCTTGCGGAGTTCTTCGAGGCGATCGCTGTGATTTCGGTGTTTGCTCAAGATCGTGACTCGCGTTCGGCAACGAGGGTCGCTCGTCTAGAATTCGGCAAGGTCCGCGAGACGATCGCACCCGCGAGGCGCTCAGCTGGCAGCCTGGGTTCCATCCTGCAGCGATCGAAAAAGCCAGGCGTATGTTTTGGAACCGCGGGGCGGTGCCGGTCCGATTCTGCAGGTCTGGCTCCAGGATTCCGATCGAGTCTCCCGGTCTCTCCCCGTCGGAATGGCAGGCCAGTCATGGGTACCAGATCTGAGCGGCAACGGTGCACATCGGAAGCGAGAGCACTCTCCATAAAAAGCGATTAATGCGACCCCGGCCAGTTGTCGGCGAGAAGGATCGAGTTGCTGGGGTTCGCGGGATCGTATTTTATGCTGGCGGTTTGACCGGCAGCAACCCGAGTGAAATGCAGAAGCTCCTCGAGGCCGGTGATGTCCTCTGCGGTTTCATAGGTGACGCCGGAAATCGAATACGTGTAATAGAGAAGCTTCTGGGGGCCGTTTTCGACGCTAGCCGGCTCCCGCTTGCCGGGCACGCCCGGCTGCTTCGGGTCCAGCGCGTCGCGTGGATGTTCGGAGACCTCGACGATCTGGCCTTCGACGATGCGGCCCACGCGATTTAGATACGCACGGCGCTGGCGTTCGACCTCGCCCGCGTCTGCGGGCTTCGGCCGGAACAAAAAGTATACTCCGACCGCAGCCAGCACACCGATGCCTGCCGCCGGAAGAAGGCTATGCCAATCGGCGAGGATGGTTTTCAACGATGCATCTCAACAAGAGCTCTTGTGGGTCCCCACCGTTTCGGAGATATCGCCCAGCGTTGCGCTCGCTTTTTCCCAGTCCTTCGAGAACAATTCCAGCCCGCGATCCGTCAGGGGATGTTGGAACAGCATTTCGAAAACTTTGTAGGGCATGGTTCCGATGTGCGCGCCCATTCTGGCCGCTTCGACCACGTGCAGCGGATGGCGCAGGCTTGCCGCCAGCACCTGTGTCTTAAAGTCATAAGCGCGATAAATCTCCATGATTTCGCGCAACACACCGAGGCCGTCGACCGAGATGTCGTCAAGGCGTCCGAGGAACGGGCTGACGAAATACGCACCGGCTTTAGCGACGATTAGCGCCTGCGGGGCGGAAAACACGAGGGTGATGTTGACACGTACGCCTTCTTTCGAAAGTTTGCTGAGCGCCCGCACGCCATCGGGGGTCATCGGAATTTTCGCCACGACATTCGGATGCCAGCGTACAACTTCGCGGGCCTCACGCAGCATACCTTCGTAATCGGCGGAGACAACTTCGGCGTTCACGACTCCGTTTTTGACAATGTCGCAGATCTCGAGAATTAGATCGCGGAAGGGCCGCTTTTCTTTCGCCGCAAGCGTGGGGTTGGTTGTGACTCCGTCGAGGATTCCAAACGATGCGCCACGGCGGATTTCGTCGAGATTCGCTGTATCCAGAAAGAATTTCATCGTTTCACCTTGCTCCCCGCGCCCCTTGCCGGGATCGCAATGCAGCGGTCCAAGCTACGTTCGCTAGCCGCGTCGGCGATCTGCAGCATCTGGATCCGCAAACTACAACAATCGCCGCGCGCCAGCCAAACTATTCCCCTCGGACTCTGTTTTGCAGCGTTCCGATGCCGCTGACGCTGACTTCAATTGTGTCGCCCGCAACCAACTGCCCGACGCCAGCGGGTGTGCCGGTGGCGATCACGTCGCCAGGCTCGAGCGTCATCACCTGCGCAATCCATCTGATTATAACATCAATGGAAAAGATCATTTCCGCGATGCGTTCGGACTGTTTCTTCTCGCCGTTCAGAAGCGTCTCTACTCTGGTATCTGGAGAAGGAGGATCGGTCTCGAGCACAGGGCCCAGCGGGCAGAACGTGTCGAACCCCTTCGCCCGCCCCCACTGCCCGTCACTCTTCTGCAGGTCACGCGCCGTGACGTCGTTGAGCGGGGTGTAGCCGAGGATGTAGGGACGTACATCGTCGTCCGCACCCAGGTGAAAGCAGCGGCGCCCGATAATCACGGCGAGCTCGCCCTCGTATCCCACATATTGTGAAATGCGCGGGATGACGATCGCCTCCCCCGAAGCGATGATCGAAGACGGCGGCTTGAGGAACATCAACGGCTCTTTCGGGATGGGATTGCTGAACTCTTTGATGTGCTCGTGATAGTTGCGGCCGATGCACAGCACCTTGCTCGGCGATGCCGGCGCAAGAAACTTCACCTGATCGCGCGGCCACTTGCGGCCGGTGCGCTCGCGACCGCCCCAGAGATCGCCGCGAATTTCAAAAACGGCGTCGTCCTCGACAATGCCGGCGCGTGGCCGCAAATCATCGGGCGGGGCCGAGGGTACGTCGACGTCTTTGGCTGCGAACTCGCGAACCTGAAAGCGGCAGAGTTTCATCGGTGATGATGTACGAGACCATGATCCTGCGCCCGCCGGCGACGCGGCGCCATCGCGTGATGCCGCGCGTGGAAAGCCATTTCGGCGACCCAGCAGAGGACGGCCGCGACGCCGTACAGAACGCCTCCTTCGATAAGGGCCACGAAGGGTGTCCGCAGAACGTCAAACAGATTACGGAAATAAAGTCCCGTGACATTGTAGGCGGCGACAAACAGCACCCATGCGACGATGGCTGAGAGGAACATTTGCAGCGGGTGCTTGAGGAACACCAGGATGGGAATCAACATCAGTATCACGAAGGCGCCGTAGGAAGCTGCATTGCGCTCGAAGGCATATCGCTCAAGCCGCGGCATGCGATTCGCAAGGACAAGCGCGCCAACCATTACGATGATCAACAGCGAACCGGTATAGAGTCCCATCACGAGCGCCGGGCGGAGCCGCTCCGCGGCCTCGGGAGGGCGAGTTCCTGGATCGATTGGTGTAGCGTCGTTGGTCATGGCGTTGTTGACTGGCCCTCCTCCGGCACGCCGCCGGATGCAGCCTCGCTCGGGGGGCTTTCTTCGCCCGAGCGGTCCACGGCGGTGACACGGTAGAAATAACGGCGGCCGGGCACTGCATTCAGGTCACGAAACGCAGGCGTAAGCAACAATTCGGCGTTCAGACGGGTTCCCAGAACGCCACCCTGCTCACTGCCATAGACGTTGTAGCCGGCCACACTGGTTTCAGAAATAATGGCCCAGGACAGCTCGATGCGCGCGGGCGTCCCGCCTTGCGCCGGAACCAGCACGACGACGATATCCTGCGGTGCCGAGGGAGCAGAGGTGTCGACCACCGTCAGCACGTAAGAGTTCGAGTCCGCCGATTCAAGTGTCTTGTCGGGATACTCTACGACAGTTCGGACGAAATACACATATGTTTTGCCCAGCTCGACTTGGGTGTCGCGATAGGTCGGGGACTCGGTTTCGCCAATCTTCGAAACGGGCCCGAATTCCCCCTCCATCCCGCGCCGGGCATTCCCCGAGTTCGCCGACGTTGAACCCCGACCCGGTGCGCCCGACCCGGCGCGATAGAGGCGATAGCCCACAATCGGCGGCGCAATGCCGATCGGCGTCCTCCGGGGAGGAGTCCAGCTCAGATCTACTCCCGAGTGGGTGACGACGGCCTTCACATCCTCGATCGGGTCGGGCGCGGGATCGACGTACACATACGCGATATTCGAATCCGCCGAAACTCTTTTCACCGAGGCACGCGTGCGAACCGAGTACACCGCAATGCTGTCGGGGTGCTCGGCGAGGTCTTCGGCCTTGAGCGAATCGACATACCGGACGTGGCCGTCGGCGGCGTAGTGGTCGACCATTGCCGAAGGAACTGTCACAAGGAGGGCGGGCTTGCGCAGAGTCACGCGGGGAGCGGCCGGCGTGCCCGGGGGCAACGCCGGAGCGGCTTCGAAATCGCGATATATCTCAATGGCGGGAGCCCCCGGGAGCGGCTGGTGGTCCGCGGTCTCCCTTGGCAAGGTGAAAGTAACGATGACGTCGTTGCCTGCCTGCGCGACCGAAAGATCGGAGACGGCGAGTGGGACAAGCGGCTTGCGCTCGAGGGGTTCGCCTGGAGCAGCGCAGGCCACCAGCAAGATGGAAAGGCCCAAGGGCGAAATGAGAAATTCGAAAATCGGAAGGCCGGCGGGCTTGCGTCGCGTCGTGCCGCAGGAAACCGCCGAGTTTCGGATCTCCATCGTCTGGTTTTCGCGCTCTCTACAAGATGTAACGACTCAAGTCCTGATCCTTGACAATGTTCGCGAGCTGTTTTTGGACATAGGCGGCGTCGATCTTCACGGTTTTCTTTTTCATCTCTGGCGCCTCGAAGGAAATTTCCTCAAGAACTTTTTCAACAATCGTGTGCAGCCGGCGAGCGCCGATGTTCTCGGTGCGCTCGTTGACGGTGGCCGCCAAACGCGCGATCGCCGCAATGGCGTCTTCGCTGAAGGACAGTTTCAAACCTTCGGTGTCGAGCAGCGCGACGTACTGCTTGATGAGCGCGTTCTTCGGCTCCGTGAGAATGCGGCTGAAGTCGGCTTCCGAAAGTGAGCTGAGCTCGACGCGAATCGGGAAGCGCCCTTGCAGCTCGGGTATCAGGTCGGAAGGCTTCGTCGTGTGGAACGCTCCTGCGGCGATGAACAGAATGTGCTCGGTGCGGACCATGCCGTAGCGAGTGTTCACGGTGGTGCCCTCAACGATCGGCAGAATGTCGCGCTGCACGCCCTCGCGGGAGACATCCGGGCCGTGACCGGACTCGCGGCCGGCGATCTTGTCGATCTCATCGATGAAAAGTATTCCCATCTGCTCGACTCGGTCGACGGCAACGCGCGTGACGTGGTCCATGTCAATCAGGCGATTCTCCTCTTCCTGGATCAAATAATCGAACGCCTCCGACACGGTCATTTTTCGCTTCTTTTTTTGCTGGCCGAACATGCCGGAGAGCATGTCCTTCACGTTGATATCCATTTCCTCGACGCCCTGGTTGGAAACGATTTCAAATGAGGGCACGGAGCGCTCGCGGACTTCCACTTCAACGAGCCGCTGATCGAGTTTTCCTTCGCGGAGTTGGGCGCGGAGCTTGTCGCGCGTCCGCTGCGCCTGCTCACGGCGCTGCGCCTCGGCGGCCTGGCTGGAATCGGCCGGAGGCATCGACGAGGATGGCAACAGAAGATCGAGAAGCCGCTCTTCGGCTGATTGCTCGGCGCGCTCGGCCACTTCGTCGAGCTTTTCTTCGCGCACCATGTCGATCGCCGTTTCCACCAGATCGCGCACCATGGATTCGACGTCGCGACCAACGTAGCCGACTTCGGTGTACTTCGACGCCTCGACCTTCACGAACGGGCAGCCGGCAAGCCGCGCGAGCCGCCGGGCAATTTCGGTCTTGCCTACGCCGGTCGGGCCGATCATCAGAATGTTCTTCGGGAGGATTTCCTCGGCCAGCTCCGGCGGGAGTTTTTGGCGCCGGACGCGGTTGCGCAGCGCGATGGCGACGGCCTTCTTCGCTGGATTCTGGCCGACGATATGCTTGTCGAGCTCTACGACGATTTCCCGCGGCGTCAGCTCGTCAAACGAGGGTAGCGGCTCAGGCTCCGCCGCTTGCTGGTCTCCGGACAAATAGATCACCATATCTTTCTCCGGTTTTTCGCTCATAGTTCTTCGATGCTGAAATTTGCGTTCGTGAAGATGCAGATTTCGCTGGCAATGCGCATAGCTTCCTGCGCGATGTCCTTGGCGCTGAGCTTGGTATGCTTGGCCAGGGCGCGCGCAGCCGAAAGTGCGTAGGGCCCGCCCGATCCGATGGCGGTGATGCCGTCGTCGGGCTCGATCACGTCGCCATTACCGGAAAGCAGAAACGTGGATTTCGCGTCCGCGACAATCAGCAGCGCGTCGAGATGGCGCAGCGATCGGTCTGTGCGCCATTCCTTCGCGAGCTCGACTGCAGCGCGCGGGAGGTGGCCATGGTACTCCTGCAGCTTGTTCTCGAAGCGCGCAAAAAGCGAAAGCGCGTCCGCCGTGCTACCGGCGAATCCGGCGACAATCTTGTCGTTGTAGAGGCGCCGGGTCTTTTTCGCGTTGTGCTTGATCACGCCTTCACCGAGAGTCACCTGCCCATCACCCGCCAACGCAACTTTGTTGTCCTTGCGGACACACAGCACTGTTGTGCCGCGTATCGGTCGAGTCTTGGGCCTCATGGACATCCTGTGATTATACTCCGCAGCGCGCCGAATCGGCCAACACCGCAGCGGCTCGGTACCGGGCTCCAGATTGTCAGAGGAGGGCGGAAATAATCAGTGGAAGCCGAATGGACTCTGAGTGGTCTGCCGTCGCTACGCTCTTGACGGGCTTCATCGGCCCGCACGGGAATCCTAAAGCGTGCCTTGCCAGCCTCCATCGACAGCTAGCGAACGATTATAGGGCTCGGGTAACAGAACTGACAACACACAGCCTTGATCCACCTTGATTCCCTTGATCCAGCGAGCAGGCTGTTTTGCTTGGCGTTCGGCCAAGGGAACGCTACGCGGCTGTCGTAGATGTCCCCAGAACGTCGCACTCGATTTCTTGTGACCGAGACTCGCCACTTCTGGACGTATTACAGGAGACCTGATCGGGCAATGACTTCTGGGTGGCCCACCATCCGAAATTTATCGCTGCACGATATCGCAGCAGCGTTTTGCGATGCTGTATAGTTCATCGGAAGGTGCTTGACAGAGACAAGCAGATCCCAATGGCGGCCGAATTCACCAGGTGAAGCAGCACAAACCAGCGATTCCGGGAATTGAGGCGATGGCGCTCGTCTCAAACTATCGCTATCGCGCGGCCATCGCCTGATCCAACCTAGTCGTCTGCAATTTCGTTCAAGACGTACCGAGGCCACCATGTGATTTGTAGAGTTGCTGAGCATCCGACCCACATCGTCCTTGCATAAATTGAGACGCCAGGCTGGGAGGCCGTGTACGCATGATCCGCCGCTGTGATGACCGCGACCTTGAGCCGATTTGGGCCATCATCAACGATGGCGCGCAAGCTTATAAAGGCATCATCCCTCTAGATCGCTGGACGGAACCATACATGTCCAAGAACGAGCTGCGCCATGAAATCCGTGACGGTGTCGCGTTCTGGGGATATGAGGAGAGCGGAAAGCTGGTGGGTGTGATGGGCTTTCAACAGGTCCAGGACGTGACTTTGATTCGGCACGCCTACGTCGCAACCAGCAGCCAGAAGCGAGGAATTGGAGCGTGCTTGCTGTCTCATTTGCGGAAGCTGACGTCAGGTCCGGTATTGATCGGAACCTGGTCGGATGCGGTATGGGCGATCCGCTTTTACCAAAGACATGGCTTTCAAATCGTTCGCCCCCAGCAGAAGGACCGTCTTCTCAGACGGTATTGGACCGTGCCGGAACGGCAGATTGAAGCATCCGTGGTTCTCGCAGATCCGAGGTGGTGGGAACTCCATGGGGAAAGGTGACGCTTTGTCGACTGTGCGGCGCACGAGGCTGCAAGCGACCGGTTTTTGAGAACGACCTCCTGTTGTCGTTTCTGACGATTCAATCGGAAGTTAGCGACGGAGACTGATAATTTCCGGATCGTCGACGGCTCAGGAGTTGGCGGATCACAGTTCATGCGACGCGCTGTTTGCACGATCTGATAAAGGTTAGCGCCCGCTCCCCGCCGCCAGCGCCGGACCCAGGCTAAAGTTCATCTTGGAGAAATCCAGCGTGAAGCTTTCGAACTTCGCCACCATATCCTGCCCCAGATTACCGTACAACTCGTCGAGATCGGAGCCCATCTTCTCGGGAAAGATGGACACGTTTTCCAGCGTCGCGGTCTGATTCCCCACGGTCACTTCGAGCGTCGGCTGAAGATAGATCTTCCGCCTCACGACTCCGCCTGCGCCAGAACTTTTGTTCTCACCCCTGTTCCACGAGCCGGTCTCGGCGCGAAATCGTTCATAATATCGGACCGACAAGTTCGATCCTGACGCTCCCGTATCGAAGGTGAATGGTAGTTGCTTACCCTCCACGCCGCATTCGATCACTGGCGACAACAGTTTCATGTACATCCGCGCTCCAGCCGCGTTTCGCGGCCCCGTTTCGCCAGCCTCAAATACGCCTTCGCGCAGAAAGGTGATCGCCCCCAGCGCCTGAAAAACCGGATACCCGATAATCGCATTGATCTGGTACGTTGGCTTGCCCAATTCAACCTTCAGGCTCGCGTCGTCCAAAATCAACACCACGACATTGCGCAGCGTGGCGGCGCCCATCTGCAGCGGCGGCAGCACGGCTACCCGCAGCGGGTTCTCAATTCCGGTGACGCCGGCCGTGGTCTGCCCGAAGCCCGGCAGCGGCTTGAGCCCAAGCCGCCGCGCGAAGCCACGCGTGACGACCGAGAAATTCGCGCCTGTGTCGAGCAGCCATTGCTCCCGGATGCCGTTCACTTCGAGTTCCGTAACCACTGAACCGATGGCATCGCGTTTTGTCCTCAACCGAACCCGGCCTTGTCGTGTAATCGTCTGCGGCGGAACCTGTCGCAACAGGTGCATCACTCCCGAGTCGTCCTTGGTACCCTGTAGCCGCTGGCGATCGAAGTACGCGGCGAAGTGCATCAGCAAATCGTCGTAAGTCCGCGCTGCGTCGTCGTAGCGGAAGCTCTTGTTGTAATCGTCGGCCAGCGCCTCCAGCCCCACCGCGGCTCGCGCCGGATGGGATCTCCGGATCCTCGGCAGAGCGTCGTTGAGCAGGCGAATGGAGTCTTCCGGGTGTCCGGTTCTGTTGGCCAGAACGCCTGCGAAGTAGTCGCGTTCGGGGCCCGCCGGCATGGTTCGCAGGTTCTCTTCGAGGTCGTCCAAGCGAAACTCTTTCACCAAGGCGTCGGAGGCATCAGACACCACCTCGTTTTTATCCGCGGATGCCGCGGGCAGTGAAAGATGCACGCAGAGCAATAAACAGAGCAGCACGCCCACCGTGCCGGTCCGAGTGAAGGATCGAAGAGTCAAGCGATCATGCCCCATCAACAACGAAGTTGCATGCGCTAGAAAACGAAAGCGCGGAAGTGCCAATTTTACCAGTCAGCGGTCGGCTCTGCCACGCTTTGGGAGGTGAGTTGACGCATATACAATTCCTTTTGGGACATGTATCGGTTCGAACGACCGAACGTTAACCTGGCTGCAAACAGCGGATTCGATCGGCAGTCCATGATGGCATTGGCATCGAGCCGAATCCTTGAGCGGTTGTGGGGTTGCCGACCACTCGTCCAGAATCGGCGGGTTCGCTGCGGACCGAGACCGCGCAGATGGCCGTTTCGGATGCTGGGTCACCGATGTCAAGGAGAGAAAAAATAGAGCCCCAGCTGAAATAAAAATGCATGACAGTGAGTCTAAGAAGGGATGGGGCAGGCACAAGGCCACCACAAAAACCATAAAAAGGAGCGGAGCATGCCGGATATCTTGCATCGCGTCGGGATTAAAGCACCTCCCGACAAGGTCTACAAAGCTCTTACCGAAGAGAAAGGACTGGCGGGTTGGTGGACGAAAAACACGAAAGCCTCTCCCACGGTAGGAGCCGTCAACCGGTTCCGGTTCAATGAGCGCGGCTTCAATGACATGAAGGTTGTAGAGCTCGTGTCCGGCCAGCGCGTCAAATGGCGATGTGTCGACGGAGCCAAGGAATGGATCGGCACGGAGTTGACGTTTGACCTAAAACCACAAAAAGAGTTCACGATCCTACTCTTTGCACAACGGGGCTGGAAAGAGCCAGTCGAGTTCATGCATTACTGCAGCACCAAATGGGCCATCTATATGCTCAGCCTAAAATCGCTCTGCGAAACTGGCGTAGGCACTCCGTATCCAGACGACATCAGTATCGATATCTAGGGGCTGGGAATCCGACTCGCCGGGACCCAGGACCTTTGCGTATTAGGGAGATCGAGCAATAAACCCGAGACGCCAATCGCAATCCTACTGGCTATCTGGCGAGGATGCGCTCTTGTCTTTCTTCTCGCTCTTGTCTTTCTCCTTCTTGCTGGCTACTTTCTTCCACCGCTCGTCGAGCGATTCCTTGGTAAAGAGCGAATCGGCTACGCTCGTGTTGTAATGGCATGCGTCGAAGAACACCTGGTAGACCTTGAGGCCATTGCGGTCACGGGTGATTTGAAAAGCTGTCTGCACGCCATCAACCGGGTGGTAGTTCGAGTAGTATTCGATTTCTTCGGTCTTCATGCGCGTGGAAGGATCACGGGTCTCGACGACCTTTCGGATCGGCAGGTGCGTAGCGCGCGCGAGTGCCAAGCGAACCGTGCGATTGTCGCTGTCGACCATCTCGACCCAGTCGGCTTCTTGCAAGTCCACGATGTCGGGTCCGCCATAGCGGAAAATCATGCCCGGCTCGTGGATTCGATGGCGCAGGATATTGTCGAGGTCCTTCTGACTGTCTTCCTGGAAGTGCGCAATGTCGGTTGCGGCCGCCTCCGAGACTCCCCCGCGGTCGAGCGTCCAGCCTTTATCTCCGTTGAAGACCTGAATGATATTGCGCTGGGGAAGATTTTCGGTGCGATCCTTGTCGGGCGGCACCGCGTAATCCATGAACCTCTCGAAACCGTTGAGCTCGCCCGAATGGCCGAACTGGCTCAGGCGCCCGGTGCAAGTAACGTCGCGCACATTCTGATAGGCAGTTCCACCAAGAGCGTCAACCGCCTGCTGCAGCAGTTGCTTGGCTTTCGCCGCGCTCTGCTCCGGCATCAGAACACCGGAATCCTGTGCGGATGCTTCCGGCGCTCCGGCGGGCGGTATCCCGACCAGAACAACCGCAGCCGCCATGATAGCCAACCCCCTCATCCACACAGCTCAGAACCTCCGTTAACGTTGATCACTTCACCCGTCATAAAGGTTGCCAAGTCGGATGCGGCAAACAGGATCGGTCCGGCGATTTCTTCCGGCCTCGCCACACGCTGGAGCGGGATCGGCCCGGTTACTGCCTTCCTTGCTGACTTGGTTTTCAGCACCGGGGCCGACATATCGGTGTCGACCCAACCCGGCGCTACACAGTTCACGAGGATGTTGTGGCGCGCCAGCTCGGTCGAAAGAGCCTTCACCAGGCTAATGATAGCGCCTTTCGTCGCGGCGTAGTGGGCGTGAAAAGCCTCGCCTCGCTGGCCGGCCGTTGAGCTGAGCGCGACAATGCGGCCGCCGTGCTGTGCGACCATGTGGGGCACGGCGTAGTGAATCACGGCATAGACGCTCTTCATGTTCACACGCACCATTTCGTCCCATTCGCGCTCGGCAAGCTCTTCAATCGGCGCGTCCTTCTGGTTCCAGATACCCGCATTGGCGACCAGGATATCGAGCCGGCCGAGCCGCTCACAGGTGACTTCGACCAGCTGCCTGGCCTCCGGCATTTTCCCCACATCGGCCTTGTAGGATTCGATGCGGGTTCCGTGCTTGCGGGCCTCTTGTTCAACCTGCGCCGCGGCCTCACGACTTCGGTGGTAGCTGAAAACCACATCTGCACCCGCCTGAGCGAAAAGCTTGACCGTGGCAGCGCCGATTCCTCGCGAACCGCCGGTCACAAGTGCTGCCTTGCCCGCCAGCGAAATCATGTGTCCCCCAGGAGAAGTCCAAACGTTGCTCTGGTGCTAAGCGCAAAAGCAAAAAAAGCCACGGTATCCCTGCAAATCGCCGCCCCGAACAGGTTGCCGGGAAAGCCGCTGCCGATCCTTTCCGACGAGGGCCGGAGTCGCTTAGACAGCTCAGCCGTAGGCCTCATCGCGGCCCCAGCCGGATTCATTCTGGAACCTAAGCGGCATCGCTCGAGCCGTACCCTTGCGCAGAAGGAAGTTGTCACACAGCCTCTGCGGTGCCGCCTAAAAGCGGCTAAGCGCGCGGGGGGCCTGGCGCGCGGCGGCCACAAGATTGCGGAACAGCGCCTGCGCCAGCGATTCGGTCTCGATCATTCGCTCGGGGTGCCACTGCACCCCCGTGACCCAGTTTGCGTCGCCCGTCCATTCCACGGCTTCGATCACACCATCGGGCGCGCGCGATACGATGCGGAGATCGCGGCCGGGCTCGAGGATGGACTGGTGATGCGAGCTATTCACCTGCAGCTGGACCGCACCGGCCATCTGCGCTAGCCGAGACCCGGGCTCGAGCCAAGTGGCATGAAATGCCTCTGGTGCACCATGATCGTGCTCGCAGTCATGCAGAATCTGCGTGTGCAATTCGCTCGCGATATCCTGGATCAACGTGCCGCCGAGAAAAACATTCAGGGTCTGAATACCGTAGCAGATCGCGAGCACTGGCTTGTGTTCCGCCAGGCAATAGTCGAGCAAAGCGAAATCGATTCGTTCGCGATCCCGGTCCGGGTCGGCCGATTTCGGATGCCTCGCGGCGTGGAAAAGCGAGGGCTCAACGTCGGCAGGACTCCCGGTGAGAACGACCGCATCGAGGGTTCGGACAAGTTCCTTGATTTCCTCAGACGCCAGCGCTAGCGAGACTTCCACCGGGTCGCCGCCAGCAGCACCGACCGCCTCTAAGTATTTTCTGAGTTCCGCGTCGTTATCTGCAAGTTCTTCGTTTCGTGTTCGATAGGGCACACCTACGCGCGGCCTATAGTGTGATCCCGAGCTCATGAATCGCCCCATCGTACCATCGCCGGCAGGCCCCGGCAACCCGCCAAGTCTCAAGCGATGGGCAGCGGACGGCGCAATGCACTAGCAGCCGGCCGAGACCGAGAACATGCGGAACGAAGTGTCGGGCTTGATCGGGCGCGACGTCGACCTGCGAGGCGGATGCGTCTTGCTCCAAGCTTCGTAATTCTGTTTCATCTGTTCGACGTGATGAGGGATGTGGCGCACCTGCAGATCGAGCCAGTCCTCCAGTGTGAAGTCGCGCTTCTTCGGGTGCTCGACGGTATGCGACCATACCGGGCCTGGGACGGTGAGCAGAAGCTGGTAGGTCATCTTGCGGAGGCGCCGAATGATTTCAAGAGCTTCGCGCGTGCTCTGGTGGAAGTAGCCGAGCGAACCGGCCCAGCGCGCCGAATCGATATGGGACACCGAGCTACCGGGCTCCGCGATAAAGTGTCGACACCGCACGTAGCAGGTCGCTTCGCTATCGGCGAGGTGAAGGATGATTTCGTGGATGCTCCAGCGTTCCGGCAGCGAGCGATAAAGCCACATTTTCTTCGGGAACTGACACAGCGCGGCCGAAAGCAGAGCTGGCGCGTGGCCGAACGATTCCAGCTTCTGCCGTCGCTGCTCGCTCGTCATAGCATTCCTCCCTGGTTTCTACCTTAGACGTAGGCGCCTTCGTTTGGCTGCCCGGGCCGGTCCAAAGAAACGCAAAAAAATCACCGTCAGTTCCCGATCTTACGGGATTTCCCAAAAAATCCTTCCTAGTACAAGTGCGGATGACTGTAGATAAGGTAACCGCCGCGGACAACAGCCAAATTGGCAAGTAGTAGCTCGAGACGACCTCGGTTGTGGTCAATCTCCCATCGGTCGGTTCTCTATGTAATCTGGAAGACGCCTACGGTTTATCGGATGGGCGGTGAAGAACAGGACGGTCCGCAGTCACTTCCCCTGGCTTGCGCTTTCTCCAATAGGAGCGCAAATCCCCTACGAGATAGAGCGAACCTGTGGCAAATACTGCCCCTTCGGGAGCCGCCATCGTGATGGCGCGCTCGAGCGCTTCGTCGGGGTCGCTGATGACAACTGAGTGTTTGGCAAGGTGGCCGGCGATTTCCGCAAGCACCGAGGCGGAAATCGCCCGGGGCTGGCGCGGTTCGGTGAGGATTACGGCATCGGTGTGCGGGAAGAGCAGCCCCGCGATTTCATCGACGGCTTTGTCGCGCATGGCGCCGTATACGAGCACGATGCGCGAGCCTGCAAAGTTCTCTTCCCAGAATTTCACGAGCTCTCTTGCCCCGGCGGGATTGTGCGTGCCGTCTAAATAGACCACTGGCCGCTCGGAGATGCGTTCGAGTCGGCCCGGCCAGCGCACGGTTGCGATGCCGCGTTCGATGGCATCGTCGGTGACCGGAAATCCGCGCTCGGCCAGAAGGCGGGCGGCGGTTGCCGCGGTGAGCGCATTCTGAATCTGGAACCGGCCTGGAAGCGCGGGCGCGATAGCAATCTTCTGGGATGTCCGCGTCGAAATTGCGACTGCCCTGTAGAGCCCGCGAGACACTTGCAAGTCCTCGACCCGCCATGCAGAGTCCACTTCCACCAGCCGGGCCTTCACTTCCTTGCAGCGCTTGGCGATCACCGCGCGAGCCTCGGGGCGTTCAACTGAACTCACAACAGCGGACTCGGCTTTAATGATCCCCGCTTTTTCTCCGGCGATTTCCTCAATGGAATGGCCAAGATAATTTTCGTGGTCGAAATCGATGGGCGTGATTATGGCCACTTCAGGGGTGACGATGTTGGTGGCATCGAAGCGCCCGCCCATTCCTGTTTCATAAATCGCGAAATCAAGGCCACCCTCGGCGAAAGCGACGAAAGCCATGGCCGTGACGCACTCGAAAAATGTAGGGTGCGCCGCAAGCTTCCCGGACGCCATCAAGG
>Ga0209526_10000514_pt1 | contig 25245 bp, 23 predicted proteins | sample JacPinW_OM2H0_M1_FD_188566 | JGI IMG/M metagenome (GOLD analysis project Ga0209526, IMG submission 188566) | Forest soil microbial communities from Algoma, Ontario, Canada - Jack Pine, Ontario site 1_JW_OM2H0_M1 (SPAdes) (version 2) | ecosystem: Environmental > Terrestrial > Soil > Boreal... | reverse complement strand
GCGGATCATCAATCCCGCCGAAATTAGCCTGCCAAGCCGCGTCCCAGGCGCTGGTGTCGTTAGGTACCGGGTTGTGCGGAGTCGCCGATTCACCGACCCAGAACACCGTAGCCACAATCTGATCGCGCCACTGTCCGTACCCGGAGGGTGCTGTAGCCTCGGTCCGGTGTGGTCGAGCGGTGGTTAAGTAAAACGGCATCTGCCAGAGCCGATCCAACAACCGATCTTCCGCGGCGCGGAGGGCGGCGTCTGATTCTTCAGCGTTCAGAGTGCCCAAAGAGTTTACACAGGCAATTGCCATCGTGGTGCCCAGGCTGAGCATGCCGAATCTGAACATCGAACGAGAAAATCGCCGGAGGTTTCGTCGTCCAGCCTTCATCCAATTAAACCAGAGTACGAACCGCGGACTTCATAAGCAGATTCTGGATTGGTTCGCGACCATCGGAGTACGATAAATAGCGGGCGCCGACAAGTGGGGACGGGAACACAGGACGTTTCGCGTTTGGCGTTTGTCGTTCCGGCGCCGCCAAGGTCATGTCGGACAAGTTGGGGTTCGGACACGATGACGACCGGTAGCGGCGACTGTCCCCCACAGGTTTAATCTTGGCGAAACCACGAACCTCACGCGGAGCTGCTCCTATGGCGCTACCAGAAACCGCAGTCGCCTTCGTGTGGCAGCGTTTGGAGTTCGGCCTTTCCGTGATATCGGCTGCGGGAGCGATCCTGGCGTTCATGGCGTTATTGCTGGAGAGTTTTCAGGGTTTGGATCGAAGTGAGTTCAGCGTTTTGGCGATTCTACCGTCGTAGCCAGGACAATCCCCGTTTTACTTCGACTCGAGCCCGGAGTTGATTTCGGCGAAACCGATTTCGGTGTAGGTGGAGACGTTTCCGAACCGGCGACGGGCTCGACTGTCAACCTCATTACCATCCGTGCCGTTCCGTTTGCTGGCGCCCTCTTGCGGAACAACCGTTGGAACCAGGCTCGTTTGCCGGTATTTGGATCGTTATTCGGCATGAGGAGACCGTCGATCGCGATCACCTGTTTCGTGGGCGTCAATTCGACGGTGAATTTCGTGGTACGCCGAATCGCGCCGGTTTTGTGTCCGTCCGCGGAAGGAACCGCGTTATCGATCCCCAAATCGGCTTGGACGTTTCCATTCGGCAACAGAACGGGATTTACTGTGAGCCGAACAGTGCTGTCGCCTCGCTCCGACTGTACATCAATGAGAGAAATTTTGGCGTTACTACCAGGCTGTAGCGACTGCACTGTTCGTGGATTGCTTTTCGGCGCAACATTGGTATCAGCTAGTTGAATGGCCAGGTCGGACTGATGCGCTCCCGGTTTAGCCAACTGATCCAGCCAGATCTCGGCCTTCACCGTATAAGCATTCCCCGGGTTAACGGAATCCTGCTCGTTTCGCGCCAAGCTGACGATGTCGCCCCGGTAAACGATCCGGTAACCGCGGGCTTCCGCAATGCGAGTAAAGGCTTCCCACGGATCAAGGTCAGAGTCCGCAAAATTGTAGGTGATCGTTTCAGTCGAGGGAATGCCCGGATCCACAAAATTGCGCTGTGCCTGCCGGGCCAGATTGGCCAGGACCTGAACGAGCGGCTGTGGTTCAACCTTGGCATTATCGTTGGCCGATGTGGTCAGGACGGCCTCTTGAATATCGGTCGACTCCGGAGTTTCTGTCGGAATCTGGAACCACGCATCGGTGGACCCCTGACGTTCGGCGCTTGGCGTTTCGTGTTTGGCGTTCGGCGTTTGGATCTGGGCGCCAGTCGTTGGCAGTTTCGTGTCACCGCAAAGGCTTTGTCGGACAAGCTGGCGTTCTGACACGGGCGAGGAAAGATCGATCACCTCGACGCCGGACAAGTTGTCCTTCGAGTTCGACACCTGACTTTTCGAAGCGGCAGTCAGAGATTCGACTTTTCCGTCAGATTTGTCCTCTTTCGTTGCCGGCGTTGTCGGCGTTGTCGGCACTACCGGCGTTGATTGTGTTGACGGCGCTTTCCTCCACCGTACATCGTCCTTGGTCGGAGCGATCGTGCAGCGAACCGGCGGTAACTTTTGCTCGACTGGCTGTTCTTTGTCAGGGGTTTGAGCTGAAGCGACCGGGATGAGACCGATGCAGAAGGTGAGGGCGAGTGACCGGATGGAAAGCGATGCTGATCGAGGGCCCAGGCGGCATGGAAACAGTACGAATAGCTCAGTTCGCCGGCTCCCTTTGGTGCGGCCTGATGTACAAGATAGAAATGTGCGTGAAAAAAGGCTCCGCCCCACGGCGTTTCTTATCGACCGTAAGAGTTTCGCCCTGAGCAGAATTTCAAGAATTAACAATAATTTTCATAACCTATGAGGATAGAGCAGGCTAGCGACGAGATGAATCTCTAGCGTAGATTTGTGACAGTGCGCTCGGTTCGGGCCAAAAAAGGTTGCAGCTAAGTTTTTACCGCTAGGCTGGCCGCTTAAAGTCGCGAATCTCGAAATCATCTAGCCTCGCGATCCGCAAATCGGCGGTGCCGGCATCACTTGGACCCCGAGTTGGCTCCGGCCGGATTGAGTTCTTCAACGCGATACAGAGATCATCTCTGGAAAAGGGCTTTTGGATCATATCAAACACGCGAAGTGTTTCCGCCCGTGAAGCGACTTCATCCAAATCGTATCCCGACATAAGAATGATTGGAGCACTACTCCCTTTAGAGCGGAGCCGCTCGGCGACATCGAGGCCAGTGCCATCCCGCAGCCGATAGTCCAGTAAGTAAGCGTCAAAAGATTTTTCGTCGATTGCCGTAACCGCCTCTTCGACCGACTGGCTTGTCCGAACCTCATATTCTTCCAAGGAAAGCATCCGGTTGAGGATGCGACAGATGCCAACATCGTCATCTAAAACGAACACGCTCAGAGCACTCATGGGCATTCAGGGCACCTGCGAAATTCCTTCCCTGGGAGAAACTACGGGCACCGGATTCTGGCTTACAAGCTTACCAATATGGGCGGGCGCTATTTCATAACGGAGGGCTGTCATTCAAAGACATGGTAAATATAGTCATTATAACGGCACGGCGGTCCAATACTTGAGGCCCTAGCTGGTTTATTCCTACGGGAGTGCGTTCGCGCCGGGTTTGAGCCGCGTATGCAGGATCGATGGCGCATTGATCAGTGACATGATCTTTCGATAGTAGGTATCTTCCTTGGCGCCACAACCACCCAAAACGCAGCGACAGCCTCATCAGGTAACGCTGGCAACTAGTGTTAGCTATCGTTCAATAAGGCGGGTGCTTCCGAATCTGGACTGAAGATAATCAGTCAGAAATTGACGGATTCGATTCAATTGCTCGCCCGCGCATGCATACGATTTCGCGGCGCCACCTAATTCGTTTGATCGTCCCATCTGCTCCAATTCCCGAAGAGAACCTAGGATAGCTGTCATTCCGCAATTGGCACTGGCCCCGAAATACTTGTGCGCGAGTCTCTCTACCTCTCTGCAGGTGCCCGTCTGAATTGCGGCCTCCAAGTCTTTCATCGACTCGCTCGACTGTCGCAAATACAGCTCGATCAATTCGCGAAGTTGTTCAGGATCGCTGTCGGTTGCTTCTGCTAGGCGTTGGATATCGACCGGGGCTTCTTCCCGTTCGATTCGTGTGCTAGAAATTCCCTTCGCTACCACCTCAGCGCTGCCAACCCGATCATTCTCGAACGGGCTGAATCGATCGATTTGAACCGGTGGCCGCCAGCGTTCCAGTGCGGTTCGAAGGTCAGGCAGCCCCATCGGCTTGCTGAGATAATCGTTCATACCCACGGCGAAACACTTTTCCGCGTCTCCTTGCATAGCATTGGCTGTGATGGCGATAATATGAACCGGCGATTTCGGAAAGCGGCTTTGATCCAGGCTTTCTTCCTGTTTGCGGATTGCTTGCGTGGCTTCATAACCGTCCAACTGCGGCATGTGACAATCCATCAAAATGATATCGTAAGACAGTCGCTGCAGAGCGGCCAAAACCTCTAATCCATTTGCCACAGCATCCGCGGCATAGCCCAGCTTTTGCAATTGGCCCAACGCAACTTTTTGATTAATAATGTTGTCTTCGGCCAAGAGGATCCGGGGTCTCTCGCGATGCGGAGTAGGTTCCAGCGAAGTTGAAACAGGTAGAGACGCCGCACGGTGAACAAAGAAAGTTTCGGCAGCGGTTTGACCGATAGCGTTCATCAGACAATCGAAGAGATGCGACTGCTTCACAGGCTTAACGAGGTATGCCACGATACCAGTATTCCTTAGTTCTTGGGCGCTTAACGCCTGTCCTATAGAGGTCAAAACGACCAGTCTGGTGCTGGCAATAGCCGGATCAGCCTTAATAGACCGGGCCAAGGTAAACCCGTCCATTTCCGGCATCTGTACATCCAACAGTGCGAGATCGTATGGTAGAGCTTCCACCGCTGCTGTACGTAACATCCTTAGAGCTTCCTGACCGCTAGCGGCGCTGCTTGGCAGCATATTCCAAACCGTCAGTTGGTGGCGCAAAATTTGGCAGTTCGTGCCATTGTCATCGACCACCAATACCCGCAGCTGGTACAAAGCATGCCGACATGATCCCGGAGATTCCGCGTCAGGCGCCTGCTTCTCCAGCTCAGCGGTGAACCAAAATGTCGAGCCTTTTCCGGAGTCACTATACATTCCCATTTGGCCGCGCATCATCGTCACGAGTTGTTTGGCAATTGCTAATCCCAGTCCGGTTCCGCCATACTTACGCGTGGTAGAGCTGTCGGCCTGACTAAAGGCGCGAAACAGCTTTTCCTGCGCTTCTGGCGAAATGCCGATACCGGTGTCTTGCACGTAAAATCGCACCAGCGCATGAGTTTCCGTTTCGCTCTCCTTACAAACTCGGACGACTACCTCTCCTTGCTCGGTGAATTTGATGGCATTACCGACCAAGTTGACCAGGATCTGCCGTAGCCGTCCCGGATCGCCGCGCAGCCGGGTCGGAACTTCGGAGGCTACGGTGCCAGCTAACTCCAGCCCTTTGTCCTGGGCGCGCTGGGCCAGCATATCTAGTGTGCCTTCGAGAGCCTTGACCAGGTCAAAGTCTAGAACCTCAAAGGTCAGCTTGCCTGCTTCGATCTTGGACAAATCCAGAATATCGTTGATGATCGCCAGGAGAGTTTCCGCGCTGGTGCGAATGGTCTCGGCGAATTCACGCTGCTGCGGGTTCAGTTCGCCCTCGAGCAGCAAACCGGCCATCCCGATAACTCCATTCATTGGCGTTCGGATCTCATGGCTCATGTTGGCCAAGAACTCGCTCTTGGTACGAGCAGCCGCTTCTGCGGCTTCTTTGGCCGTCTTTAGATTTTCTTCCGCTTGTTTGCTCGCAGTGACATCCCAGAACATGCCCTGCGTACCGATGACTGTGCCTGCATGGTCGAGCACAGGCATCTTGATAATGTGCACCCATCTCCTCTGACCATCAGAGTCGATTCGGGCTTCTTCCGCTTCAAAGGGTTGCCGCGTCTTCATCAAGAGTTCGTCAATCTCCCGATATTCCTGCGCCAGTTCAGGTGGATCGATCTCGAAATTGGTTTTACCGAGAATTTCGTTTGGTTCCTTCCCCTTGTATTCACAGAAATGCTTGTTGGCAAAAATGAATCGACCCTCCGTGTCTTTCCGGTGAATGTTGACCGGAAGGTTGTCGACCAGTGATTTGAGAAACGCTTCCGAGGCCGAGAGCGCCCGGGTTGTGCGCTCGAGTTCCTCGGTTGTAACCTGTTGCTCTTGCACCAGGTGGTGCGCGGTCTGCCGCCCTGATTCCGCCTCCGCTTTCGCCAGTTCAATGGCGTTCACCTGACCGCGGATAGCGTGGGAAATCGGCCACGCCAGCGAAAGCAATAGCACCGAACAGGCGGCGCCCACCAGCAACATCTGGCGCCAACTCGAGGCTAAGGCTTGTTCCATCTCGCTGGCTAGCCCTTGAGAACGGACCTGAGCCGATTGAATAAGCGGCGCCTTCGCGACCTCGATCTCTTTGCCCACAGCTGCCAACTCGTCCTTCAATTTCTCCCGTTCGCCGCGGAGCAGCAATGCATCTTGCGAGAGATCGTGGGTTCCGCGCCAGGCTTGCGCCCGATGCTCCAGAGCGGCCAAATGATTAGCCAGCACGACTAATCGTTGCAGCGCGCTCGACCCGCTATCGTTCTTGTTTGAGTTTAATAGTTGCTCAGCGGTACGAACAAAGCTGTTCACCGCGGTTGTTCCGTTAGTTAACGGGATGTTCTCATCGAATATCGCTTCGATTTCTTTCTGCGCCTCGGCAGCCCGCTGCGTTATTTCTTGTGAGGCCCGTTCCAAACGCTCCTGTTGTTTCTGAAGCTCCGCACGACCAGTCTGAATCGACTTTAATTCCAAGCCGCTCTGACTGACCACGATGACCACCATCAACAGGCCGAGAGCGCCCAGCAAACGAACCATCCAAAAAATTCGTGTACTTTCCCTACCGCTCATCGAATGGCTCTCTTGTGGAATAGATTCGCGAGATCGGTCCACTCGAAAGGTACGAAGACACCGCCTCTGAAAACGGTCGCCAAACGAGTGAACGGATCAGTATGGCTCGTTTCATCGGCCTAGCCGCCCTCTACCGGGTTTAGAGGGGGTTGAAGGCGAGAGTGACATCGCTGGGGATTAGGCAGGACGTTGGCAACTTAGACCTGGAGTCACTTCCCTAATCGTCATAACTACCATGTTCTTTAGAAATTATGAGCATGCTACTCGACAATTCTATTCGCAGCCGCAGCGGCTTGCTCCGATAAGAATGGGTAGCCGCTTCAATGTTTTTAAGGAAAGCCCCGTCGATCTTGACTACGTCTACAGGCAAGTTTCGCGCGCTCTGGGACTGTTCCGGAGCCCCCGTTTTCGCCTCAATTACCGAATAGCCGGCCTCTTCGAGTAGTTTGTGGGGAAAACGCGCGTACTTACCCTTTTCGATAAAGTGCCAGACAAGATCTGACCGTTGGGTGATCCGGGGAAACGCATGTGAAAAACAACTCGGCCGGAGCCCGCAATGAGCAAGCTCCGGCCTTCGAAATCTGTTCCTCGTTAGCCGAAATTCCTAGCGATTTCGATAAAGCACCATCTCTTATGGAGTGGTTGTCGATGAAGCGGGGGTCGTTGTCGTAGTGGTCAACGCGGCGAGAGCTGGATCCGAAGGATCAAGTGTCGGTGCAGGGTTGCCGGCGACGCAAATGACTCCGGTTGAGTCTGTCAACGTCAAATACCCAGTGGATGAACAGATCCAGAACTGTGTGCCGGCCGGAAGCAACTCACCTGCCTGATTTATGTTGCGGAGCACATAGCTGGAATCCGACCAGTTGTTGTGGTTCAACACATCCTGGGCGGCACCCACGATCTCGTCGTTAGCGGAAGGATCGGCCGTCCCATTCGACTGATACATCACCAGCACGCTGACCTGGTTGTTGTTCGCATTCGAGGGCGGAATCACCGCATAAAGCGTGTCACCGATCGTCGTGGTAGCACCAACCGACGCGGGGTCGGTTAACAAGGGAACCGACGCTGCCACATTCCCCGAAGCGTCGCGGATGTTCAGACCTTGGACCTGGATGGGACACATCAGTTGTCCGACCTGCACGTTACGCCCGATCTGGGAAGGCCAATTCGTCAAGTTTTGTTCCTGGGCATAAACGGTTGAAGCGCCCAGAGCAAGTACAGCAAGAGCTGTAACTGGGAATAGTTTCATAAGGTATCGATCAAGGAAGAGGTTCACTTAGTCATGCCGACTTCAGAGTTGACCTGGAAGGTAGTGTTAAGTTTGAAGGTGGTTGATTGGCCGAGTGGTTGCGGGCCGGCGGGTGTCTGTTGGAAGAGTTGCAATACGTAAGTACCGGAGTTAGATGACACAACATTTCCCGGATCGACGTAGTATGTTTTATCTAATTTGTCGCCCAGCGGCGCTGTCGAGTCACTGTTCGCGAGTTTCGTGGCGTTCTGCGGGCTACCGTTCTGCGGGTAAATGCCTACCCAGGTTTCGGTGCCCGGATAAATAGCAGTTATTTGTACCTGCACTCGCGGCGCATCGCCGGTGTAACTTGATTTGACGGCTGCTTGAGTGACGTAATCCTGGGTTTGTACGGTCGTCGACGGATAAATGTCTATCTTTTGGTAATCGAGAATGGTTTGATTACCGAGCCCGTCGACGAAGACCAGTTCGATGGTTTCCACCCCATAAACGCCGTTGGCGGCAAGGGTAGTGGAATTGTAGGTGGAGAGGTCCGGTTCGTAAGGACCAAAAGTCTGGTTACACTGTGCTTGATTAAATCGCGAATTAGCAGGCATGTCTTTGGTCAGCACAACGATTTCCGACGCTGCTTCCAAGACCCTGTTGGGGTCTCGCTTTTGGAAAAATCGCCGAATACCGACGGCTCCGTGCGGGTCGAATTTCACCCCGGCGGGATACCATTGGCTCGATGCTGCAGTGTAGAGGTCGGTTGCATGCATCTGGTGGTGCTGTTTCGTTTCACTAGGCCAGGTTACCAAGGTCGGATCAGGCGTTGTTACCGACAACGTTCCGAGTGGAAGCCCGTAGATTTGGTTGCCAGCGCCCAAGATCGGCGTGGCAGTAATCGCGAGCGTGCAACAAACGGTCGCTATGACCTGGAAAGAGGTTAGTTTACAATTGGATGGCGTCATAGACGGTGCCAGAGCCTTTGTTATTGGTGGTCTGGGCGTTACGGGAATTATTACGGAACAGCAAACCAAAACTTAAGGAATTAATCCGATTCTTTTTCTTAAGCGCGTTAATCCAGCCGTGTGACCTGACCGCTAGTAATCGTACCTTCGATGCTTAACGCTCCTGACTGGTAGTGGAAATTGCTGTTTTTCTTCCCGCCGATGCAGGCTGGAATTTATCGCTTTTAGCCGGCGCTACGCACGCAAAACAAACAAGGGAGGCGAACTAGCGATAGAACGGGAAAACCGTTTACAGGATTTCCTTCCCGCGGATTCTCGGGGCGACGGGTCGTATATTGTTAATCATTCAGTGCCAGTTCTCGGCTGAATGGAGGGCGCAGTGTCGCCTTTGCTGCGTTATAGCCAGTCTGGGAGTCGCTTCAGTTGCGCTTTCACCCAGCCCGAAAAACTGCACCTCAGTAACAATATTCCCAAACACGTGCAGCACAGGGGGTGCCTGAAGTTCAGTGGATCCCAAAAGCTGTAAGGACGAACTGAGCGAAAGTTTATAGAAATTACTAAAATTTTGGAAAATTCGACCGATTACGAGCGTCAGATCACAATTTTCCAAAGATATAGCGCCGACGCCACTGCTCAACCAATGAAAGCTGTTTCCCTGAAATTCGGTCAGCCGGATCCCGCACCTGCGGCAGCATCGCCTCCGGTTCCGCCGACCCCGGACAAGACCGAAGATGTGGTGGTGGAATTTCGGGACGCCAGCTTGGATACCGCCGACTTGGATACCGCAGAGACCGTAGAGAGAAGCAGTCTATCCGTTACGGAACCTGCAGCTTTAGGGGCCCAGATTTTATCTGAATTGATCGATCTGTCCGACGTTGAACGATTCTCCGATCTCCAGATCCAGACCGATCGACTGATCTATGCGAACGGCGGCGGCAGCACCAGACCGATGACCAAATGGGGCAAGCTCAGCTCCCCAGTCGCTTTTAGCATTCTTCGCTATTTATACGAGAGCCGTCGAGTCTTTCTCGGGATTGGCCCGGAGAAAGCGGAAGTCGACTTGGAAGAACTTTTCCTGGCCGAGCGTAAACTGGATTTCGCCAGCGAAGGCTCCGGCCCGGGCAGTCCCCTCAAGGATGGCCGGTTCCGTGTACAGGCCCACTTTTCCAATCGGGGGATCGGAATGACAATCCGCGTCTTGCGCAACACGATTGCGTCACTCGAACAGATCGGGATGCCGACGGAAGTGATTGAATCGCTGCGCCAGCGAGTCGGCAAAAAGCAGGGAATGGGATTGATCGTCGGTCCAACCGGCAGCGGCAAGACAACCACCCTCGCAGCGCTGCTCGATTGGGTGCGCCGGAGCCAGAACAAGCACATCGTCACCATCGAAGACCCGATCGAATACGTCTACCCGGATACGGTCGAGGCCGGAGGGTCCTTACCGCCTTTACCGGCGCCCGCCCTTGTCACTCAGCAAGAGGTGGGGGCCCATGTCCGCAGTTTTGAGCAGGGCCTTGTCGATTCCCTCCGGAAGAAACCCGACATTATTCTCGTCGGTGAGATCCGCACCGCTGAAACGCTCCGCATCGCGCTGGAAGCCGCGGAAACCGGGCACTTCATTCTTTCAACCCTGCATACGCGCGGCGCCGGCAAAACGCTCGGACGAATGCGCCAGATGTTTAGCCTTGAACAGGCGCGGGGCATTCTCCAGCAGTTCGCCGATGTCGGATCTTTCATCCTTTCGCAGGGCTTGATGCCGGACATCAACAAGCGGTACGTGCTCTGCTGTGAATATTTCGCAATCCAGGAGATCGAAGACCGGAATGCCATCCGCAAATACGCCGAGGGCGGGTTCCAGGACGTCGAGGAGCGCCTGAACAAGCCCTATAACCGCAAGTGGAACTCGGAGCTTAAGGCCTTACTCAACACGAAACGAATTACACCGGAGGTGTATGAACAATTCTACCAGGTCACTGGCCTGGAGAACAAATAGGTCAGTGAAGCGTTCAAAGGAAGGAACAGCTGTTTCAACCGACCACAATCAAAAACAAACAACAAAGACACAAAGCCAACAAAAACAACTAGTCACTAGTTGCTGCTACAATGAACTACATTAAAACTAACAATAAGTGGGCTTCGCAACGCGGTACCACTCTTATCGAATTATCCGTCGTGATCGCAGTGATCCTGTTGCTCGTCGGAGTGCTGTTTATCGGCATCCAGGCGTGGAAAGATGGTGCGAACAAGGCAGCCTGCCTTGTGACTATCTCTTCCGTTCAGAAGGCCGTTCGCGGATACGAAAACCTGAATGGCGGGATCGCCGGTACCACGACGCTTGCCTGGACGAATATCGCTGGCGCCGGACTCTACTTCGAAGTGCAGCCGGTCTGCCCAGCGGGGGGCACTTACACTTTGGCAGGAACCATACCTGCTCAGGGTACAGCCGCTTTGACCTGCAATAAGGCGGGTCATGCTCCTACGTCAACGGCTAACTGGTAGTCTACACTGCTATTAACGTATGCGTGAGAACGGCCATCGTTCTCACGCATTCAACAAGATCGAAAACCGAGCTCGGCTCGCCGCGAGTCTCGACCTACCAACCGTCTATGTCTCAGCAGGCCAGCTCAAAGTTTTCCGATCTCCGAGCGGCACAGCGCGCGGCACGGCGGCAGGCGAAGTTAGCGCGAGTGCTGTCTCCGTACGCCTTCGCCGGGGCCCTGGATCAGCCGGTGCGCTGGCATCTGTTCTGCGACGGAAATCGCGTCGTATCGGTCGTCTGTTCCGGAATCGGCAAGACACGCTCCTGGTCCGCGGGTCCCAGCCTGGCCGCTGCGGAGTTGGGACAGCCGGAGGTCTTGCAGGCGCGGGCGAAGGAACTGCTGCAACAGCGGAAACATGCTGGGCTCGGCGTCGTGCTACACCTCGCCGACCATCTCGACCAAGGGATCGTCCAGGAAGAGTTCGAAAACCCGGAATTCTTCGAGCACGCCTCGGCTCTCATCCGGGAAACTCCGGAGCGGGTCGTGACCGATCTCTCCGGTCATTCAGATCCGAACATCCAGTGGCGTTACTATCCGATTTTCTGTGGCCAACGCGCGGTGGCGTTGCGGCACCAAGTCGAATTCCTGAAGGCGTTTGAAGCGCTCACCGACTTCGACGTTAAAGTCGCGATCCACTCGGCTCCGGTCGAAATGTTTGCCCTTTACCTGAAGCTCTGCCAGCAGCCTAGCGAAGAAAAACCGCACTGCTTAGTCTTCTTTTACGACCGTTTTACTGTGGTAGCGCCGGTCCATCACGGGGTGCTCGATTTTCGAGTGCTGCCACATCGGCAACAGGAAGTTCCGGCTGCGTTCGGTGACGACCTGTTTTCTCTGCTCGAAAAACTTGGGTTTATCGATTCCTGTGTGCTGCTCCTGGTTCCGTGCGGCACGCAGGAGCCGACCCTGTTATTTCATGAACTGGATGCTTACACCCGGCGCAAACAAAAGAACGCCGATGGGATCGAAATTCAGATTCCAGATAGCGAAACCGTCTGGGGTGTTTTGAAGGAGTATGCCCAGGGAGAACTCCAACCAGCGATCGTGCAACGTCCCGAATTCTTGTCGGAGTACCGCGAATGGACTGGAAAAGAGTTTCCCCTGACCCTGAGTATCGCGGGCGATGTGGAACGATTTTCCATCCTGAGCCACCAAACTTTCTGGCCCGATGACCAGGGGTCCCGGGACAAAAGACTGCCAAAGAGTCTGGCGATTTTGATGATGGGGCTGCGCGTCGGACAGATTTGCGGGCTGCTGCTTCTCCTGGGTCTGGGCGCCTGGTTCGCATTCTTTGTGGCAACAGCCTATCGCGGTGAGGCCCTCAGAGCATCGCTCCAGGTGGTTAGTAGCGAACGAGCGGAGTTCGACCGTCTAACCGGAACGAAGCAATTCCTCTCCAAGTGGGATAAAATTCTGGCTCCGCGTAGCCAAGCCTGGTCGATCATGGATTTTGTCCTTGGTCTACTCCCCGAAGGGAATACCGTCATCTGCGAGAAGCTGGAGTACGCAATCAAGCAGGTTGAATCGAAACCGACCGGCCCGCAGTCCGGATCGCCAGGCGGATTTTCCCGGCAGTGGGTGATCGATGGTTTTTGCAACGATCAAGGGCGGGTTGATCTCGAACACCTCCAGGAGAGTTCGACTCTGGCAAAAGTGTTTGGGTCGACTGCTGCCCGGCTCGGCGATCCCAGTTTCGCGGTCTCCGGCAACCGCAGTGTGAAAGCGGTGCTTCGGGAAGAGACCAATTCTCAGCCCGGCTATGGGAGCAAACCGGACACGCTACCGTACCAGTTTCGTCTCGTTGTCACTCAGATGATCCCGGCCAACGATCCGTTAGCTTTGCCGGTTCTGCCGAAACCAAAAAAGACGGCAATGCAATAATGAAGAAGTATCTCTCAGCGATCGTTGTATTCGACGTTCTGTTACCTGCGCTCCTCCTGGGTGTCCCCGGCTGTATTTTGCTGCTTGCGTTTACGAATTTTCAAAATTTTGCCGCTACTAAGGTCGAGGAGTTCAGCCAACATGAAATGCGGTTGAAGCAAGTCGCCGCCTTGCAGCGGGAACTTCAACCCGTAGAGGCGGAGATGCCGCTACTGAAGGCGTTGCTCTCCAATAACGACATCGAAGCCCGCTTGGATCACAGTATCACAGCCAGCTTAGACAAGTTCTCCTCAGACCAGATTGAGCGGACGCTGCACGAGTTCCAGTATGGCACCACTGCCATTGGAGCCAACCTCGGTGAAGGTCGCCGTTTATCGCTCAAATTTTCGTCCCGGTGGGAAACGCTGAATGCCGCTGCGTTGGAGTGGGAAACGCGTTTTCCAAATCTGGCTCTTGAGACTCTATCGATCCGGCGAGGGGCGGAATCGAAACTTTCCGGACCGTACCTGGAGTCAGCATTGTCGTACTTCATCATCACGGAGAACTAGGAGATGGATTGGAGACAACAGATAGCACCGGTAGGGCCGAGCTCCCGCTCGCCCGCATTGGCTGAAGTTAGCAATGCTATCATCGACAGCGTTTCTCGTAAATTCACGTTGACGCTCCTTGCTTGGAAGATAATGCGGCCGAGCGGGAGCTCGGCCCTACCGATGCTGATCGGCCTGCTTGCCATGCTCGCGCCCGCAACATTGGCTTTAGGAGATCCAGGACAGAGCGATGGTAGGACGCCAGTTACACCCGTTCCTGCCCCGAGTCCCTATACCGTCGTCAATCACGTCGGCGAACCGGAGCACCAGATTTCGTTGTTAGACGGTACGTTGTTAGTTCATCGACGTACGGCCGATCCTTTCGGAGTCTTAATTCGCGGTCCCTTCAAAGGTCTTCCGCCTGTCGCCGAACACCCTGTTGCTACCCCGATCCCGCCAAGTCAGCCAAAGCAGGGAAATCAGCCAATTCAGCCGGTTCAAGTACCGGTTGGCACTAATGAGCCGACGCTCGAGAAGGCCGTTCAGCAGTTGTCTATTGGGGGAGTAAACATTGCTGGTCGGGAAGCTCTCATCGGATCCCGATCCGTCCATGAAGGTGATCTCCTGGTCCTGGAACTGAGCGGTCATCAATTTGTCGTTTGGGTTCAAAGCATTGATCGACGTGGTGTGCAGTTCTGCGATGTCAATCTGCAACGGCAAACACTGAGACCATTTCGGTTCGGGCCGAATGAATTACCTGGCGATTCGGCCGGGAGACAAGCAGATGTCCGCGACTTCTTAAAACAGGATGTGCACTAACAAAATTCCAAGACTACAAAGACTACACGCGTTGTTCATTGTGGCCGGTTGCCTGGCCGCCGATCCATCGGAATTGGTTCGGGCGGAGCCGCCGATACCGCGGGCAATAGCCAACAAGGACGCGAAGTTGCTTGCTCAAGCCGCGCAGCCGCAGCCTTCTCCGGAGCCGTCTGCTTCACCAAGAAGCGACGAGTCGGCCCCGACTCCAACGCCGGCCGAGCGTGTCCCATCCGCAGAACCAAGCGATCCAATGCGAAATACTGGCAACAGTTACTGGCTGGACAACTATCCGCTGAACGATCTGTACCAATACCTTGCTACGCAGGCCGGTCTCCAATACTTCCATAGCGAAAAGATTGATTCGTACAGGGTAACGGGCCAGCTGTTCAAAAGCGGCGATCCGCTCGAGAACATGCGCGAACTGGCGCTGCAATATAATCTCGTTCTGTACCAGCGCGGACGGACAATCTATGCAAAGACGCAGGAGCAAATCGCCGAGCTGCCTCAACAGGAGTTTCGTTACGAACTGAAGTACCTCCGCCCGAGCCAGGATGACGTGCAACGCATGGTGGACCAATTTCTGACACCTGACCACGGATCGGTGACCTTCGAGCCAAAGGTCAACACCATCGTCGTGATGGATAACGAAAGCGCGATCCGAAGAATCTCCACCTTCCTTAGCAGCGTCGATCGTCCGAAGCACCAGATTTCGATCCAGGTAAGAGTTCTCAGCATCAACAATACAGCAAGCAAAGGGACCGGCTTAGACTGGTCCCAGACACTCGGACCTAATGGTCTCTCTCTGAACGCTACGGCGCAGGCAAACTTGAACAGTCTCTTTGGCTTTGATCCGGCCGCAACCTGGAACAGCATAACCCAGCGCGGTAACAGCGGAGCACCTGGTACTCCTACCAGCACTTCAGTCACGGTTGGTCCAGTTACTGTTAACGCGATTCTGCGGGCGCTTTATGGCAATAACCGGGTCAGCATCGAAAATGCGCCGCTTGTCGTTACTGAAGACAACGAACCGGCGAACGTGAGTGTGGTCACTAGGACACCAATCGTAACCAGCACCGTCACGGTTTCGAATGGGGTCACGAACGTTAGTAACCAGGTCCGTTACCAGATCGACGAGAAGGATAAGACAGACCCCCCGCAGGATCGGCGTGAAATCGGAACTCAACTCGCTGTAACGCCCACCATTCTGCCTGACGGGACAATCCGGTTGTTGATCAATGGCACTATTGCGACCCAGGTCGGCACACAGTCAGTGAGTGTCGGCAATGGTGCGAGCCCCAACGTTTTTCCGATCGTCAACGAGTCCCATCTCGCTAACCTGGCGCGACTCCCGGCCGGCTACAGCCTGATACTTGGCGGCTTCATCAATGAATCGAAAACCGAGCAACGGAACAAAGTGCCGGTCCTTGGGGATATCCCGCTCGTAGGCTATGCCTTCCGCAGCAAGAACTACATCAAGGAGCGGACCAATCTCGTGTTCATCATCACTCCGACCGCTTACGATGCCAATTCCCCTCAGCAAGCAGTCGGAGTCAATGAGAAGAATCGGCAAGACTATTCGATGAGGCCAAATGATAACTATGCCGATCCGGAGACGCTGGGACACAACGCCGATATCTATCCGCCAGAGCTGCGTAAGGCCCTGGCTTGCCCAAGCGAACAGGAGATTGATGCCAATCCGCTGAGTGAACGGAACCCGGAAAACAAACGCGCTATCCCGGTCACAACCCGGGAACAACAGAAACAAAAGAAGATCGAGCAGCGGTACCGTGCGCCCGTGCGGCGGGCCCTTCCGGTCGATCCATAAAATGAAACCGACTGTTGGAGCGCTCCGTCTTAAACTAAACGAATCGGCTGAATCGCAGCTGGCAAGGGCGTTGCGCGTCAGCGATGCCACTATCGGCCGGGTAGGGCCGCGCCTGCTCGCCGAGGCGATCGCATCGCATACTGTCAACGCCCTGGTGGAAGGCGAAATGCTCGATCCGGGCACTGCGCCGGAGTCGTTGCGAGCCTACGGGACACACCTCGGCCAAGAGCAGGTTCACTGCATCCTCCGCTTCTTGATACCAGACGAAGGCAAGTTGGCGATGGCAGTCAATTGGCTGAACAGCCATACTCGTCTCAACGTGTGGGAGATGGCCCATCGGATCCCTCCCCCCAAATCATTCTACCAAGCACATCCTGAGATCCTCGGAGCGTGCAAGATGTGTGGAACGGTGATCATCGATGCGGGAACTCCCGCAACGCTAACAACCGGGAGCATTAATCCGTTAGCCGGCGATTTCCTTGCCAACTGGATCCAATCCGCGCTGGAGGTCGATCCAGCCGAGACACGCCCGCGTTTCTTCTTCCACGTGGTTGTCCCGCCAAGGCACTGGGAAGCCATTGTCCGAGCACACTTCCGCATTGAGTATGGCATTTGAACTAGGCATCCCCCTTTCGAAACCGATCGAGGAACAGCTCATCGCCACATTGCGGGAGAAGCTTCCGTCTCTGAAAGAGTACTCGAATGAAGAGATTGGCCGGCGTGTGGAGGCGACCGACGTCCTCGGAGCTCTTGGGACCATCAGACACATACCGGTATTGCACAGCCTGGGTGGTCTCGTCGATCCGGACCTCGTGGACGCTTTCGATATCGATGCGTTGAGAAGAGAAAGAACGGTGCCGTTAGCCCGTCATGAGAACGAGATGACGGTCGCGATCTCGAATCCGTATGGCAACTTTAAGGTGCTCTATGAGAAGCGGTTCCCCGGGATCGAGCTGTCGCTTGTTCTGACTCACGCGGCTCAAATCACCGCTGTGCTGACGCAGAACCAGCGGATCCAACAAATTACGCAGGACGAGATCCGCCAGCTCGATGCCGAGGATGCCCGAGATGAAGTCAAAGATTTCGATTTGAACTCTCCATCAGATGATAGCGTGGTGCGTAACCTGCAGTCGATCGTCCAGGAAGGGATCAACCGGCGTGCGTCCGATATCCATCTTCTGACCGAGAAAGATCGGTTCCATTACACCTATCGGCTGGAGGGCGACTTGGTCGAACGAAGAGACCTGGATCTGAAGCTGATCGGCAGGACGGACAACCTCTTAACTCAGCTCATGGGGTTTGAGGCGATGGACAAGAACCGTGGCTTGCCGCTGAGCGGACGCTTCACGGCCAAACTGGGCGACCGGCGCATTGCGATCCGATCCGAACGCCTTCCCTCCTACCGGGGATTTCATTACACGCTGCGAATTCTGGATAAATCGCACGTCAGCGCAAAACTCGGTCAAGGTTCCCTCGCGGTGCATCCGGTGACGATGAAGTATATTAAGCAGGCACTGAATCTTCCGGACGGCATGATTCTGATGAGCGGACCGACCGGCTCCGGCAAAAGCACGACGCTGGTGGCGATGATCAAGGAGTTGTTTCGCACCCGGTACAACATCATTTCGATGGAAAATCCGGTGGAAGAAGAGGTGCCGATGGTGACGCACGTCAACATGGAGGACGTAAAAAACGGGCCGCTGTATATCCGATCCGGGATGCGGTCCGATCCGGACATCCTGTTAGTTGGTGAGATTCGGGATCGTGAAACCGCCGAACTGGGCATTGAAGCGGCCCTGACCGGACACCAGGTGCTCTCGACGATTCACACGACTTGGCCTGCCCAGATCATTATCCGTCTCATGCAGCTGGGCGTGCCAAAATTCTATGTAGCGGAAACACTGAAAGCCGCATGTGGCCAGCGGCTCGCCAAGAAACTCTGCAAATACTGTAAAGAGCCGATGCTGCTCACGGATCAGATGGTGGACGAACTCGGTTTACCCGATGCTTTTTGCGGTCGCTCGATCCATCGAGCTGGTTCCGGGTGCGTCCATTGTAACCAACTCGGGTATGTCGGGCGCCAAGCGATGATTGAGGTCCTCCCGATTACCGATGAAGTCACTGAACTCATTATGCAGCGGGACCTCACCTCGATCGAAATTGCGAACTTTATTTATGATCAATACCACGTGCCATCATTGCGGAGCCTGGCTTTTGAGTTGCTGTACCAGGGCATGATCGATCTGCCGAGCGCGGCCGACTCAGTTCGGCTCGGCCTCATTTCGGAAAGGGACAAAAAATGGCAACCTACGTCGTAACGCTACAACAGGGATTCGACAAGGGGCGCAAGGCTCGCCGCGAAAATCGCAGTGTCCGGGTGAGTGCGCCGGACAGCAAAACCGCGATTCAGATTGCAGAAACGAAGGGGTGGTCGGCGGTCAAAGCGGTTGCTGAAGCAGAAAAACAGAAAAAGAGAGTCAATCCGTTTCCACGGAAACAATTGATCGTCCTCTGCAACAGTGTGGCCGCGATGCTGGACGCACAGATTCCATTGCCAAGGGCGCTAGAGTTTTACAATGCACGGCTTACGAAAGAAGATCTCCGGCTGACCCTCAAATCGATCGCAGCCGCAGTCGATCGCGGTGACGACAACCACAAGGCGTTTGCTGCAACTGGACGATTCGATTCGACCTTTATCGGGCTGGTAAGAGCGGGCACCATGGCCAGCAATCTGTCTGCGGCGCTTCGGGCTCTGGCTCGCCGGATGAAAGTTAACGCTGAATTCCAGGGCAAGCTGCGGAAGGCGCTGTTGACACCCTGCGGAGTTGTCGCGTTCCTGTGGTTTCTGCTCATCTATTCCATGACCGGGTTAATTCCAAACGTCGAAAAGATGTTGAAGGATATGCGGGTCGAACCGGACGCGTTTAGCGGCGCGGTGTTTGCTTTCAGTCATTTTTTCCAGGCCGTCTACATTCCTACGACAATTGGCGTTATCGTGTTCCTATTGGTCTGTTGGCGAAGCCGTTCGTTCCGAGATCTGATGTCCAAGATTCTCATGAGCCGTTGGAAACTCCTCCGTCGGATCGTGATGGGTTTTCGCCAGCTTACCTTCATCGGGACATTCGAAATGTTGGTCGCAAATAACATTCCGATTGCCGATTCGCTCGAGACCTGCTCACGAACCCTGAAGAATACGCCATTCGAGAAAGAGTTCTTGGAGGTGAAATCGAAGGTGGCTCTCGGGATGAACCTCGGTGAGGCGGTTCGCAGGTACACTAGTGTTGATCCGCAGCTCTCCCATATGTTGGAGATTGGAGAAAAGGCGTCGAATCTTAGTGAGCAGCTCCGCCTCCTGCGCGATCTTTACGAAGAGGAAACGGCGCAACAGATCGAGTTCTTTACGGGATTAGTCGGGCTCTTGAGCAAAGTTTTTACCGTGGCGCTAATTGCCGGGATCTATCTCGCCACCTATCTACCGATTATTATGGCGGGTGTTAAGATGATGAGCTCAGGGATGTGAGTGGGAGAAGTGATTGTGAGAGGTGATTGGTGATCGGTAGCGGGGACTGCGCTAGATAATAGACGCACCTTCTAGGTGCGGAACATCGGCAACTTTCGCAGCTGGAAGCTACGGCTACTTTGCTAATACGCCACCCGGCTGCTCCGTCCGGTATGCCTTCTACTTACGACTCGCCGTACTGGTCGCCACTAACCAAAGATGGCGCCCGAAATACGAATTTGCGCAATGCAGGCTCAACTCCGGCTCGTTTCGGTCGTTAGGTTAATTTACTAGAATCTTCATAAGGACCATAGTGTGAATCGATTAGCTTTGCTGTTTGCCTTTTGCTTCGCGTTTGGCGCACTTTGCGCCCGAAAGGCTTCTGCCCAGGCTGCTCGGCCGGACGTCACCCAAAGGTCGGTCCCTGCCCAGGCGCGAATCCCGGCTCAGCCTCCGGTCGCTGCGCAGCCGCCAGGGTTTATTCCGTCGACGTCATCAGCGGCCGCTCCAACTTCTCAATCGCAGACTGGGGCTAAAACACCCGGTGTGAGTCAACAAGGGCGCCCGATTCGTTCCGGATCAAACCAAACTGCGAAACAACCCGAGCAGGTGAAAGTTGTCGGACTGTACCGCGGCCAGGGTTACTTTGACATCGCACTGGCTGAAAAACTTCGGCCCACGTTGACCAAGAATTCGTCCGAGCCGGCGCCGAGCAATAACCGTTTGACACCAGTCGATTGGCTCCGTGCTGTTCTTGGAGGTGGGGATAGCTCGCAGAAGAGCGCAGATCAAAAAACCGTGGCTGAAACCGGCCGGCCATGAAATTCGCGCTGAAGAACCGTTCCACCAGTGGAACAACGTTGGTAGAACTCTCTGTCACAATCGCAGTGATCCTCCTGCTGGTCTCGATCGTTACCCTGGGCATTGGGCCTTACAGAGCGTACCGCGATGGGAGAGCCGCCGGTGAAATGCTTTCTTCGGTAAAAGCGGCACAGTTAATGTATCTCGCGGACAACCCGTCAACGCCGGTAGCCAATCTGACCGCGGCGCTGCTCACGCCATATATGCCGAATGGAACATGGCCGACCCTGCCAGCGGTTGGCACGCAAACGCCGACGATTAACTGCGCCGTTTTTCCGCCCGTGGCAGTCCTCGGTGGCGCGACCTACGATCCGTCTGGATCATCAACCGATGGATTATGGGACGTTGGAAAATATTAACGGTAGGGACACGCTCCCGCGTGGCTGCCGATCGTGAGGCACGCCCGACCAAGATCGGTAGGGACGCGTCCCCGCGCGTCCGTCATGGACTGTCGAAGGACCGACTATGGCCATTGGCGCGTGACAGACGGACGCGCAAGAGCGCGTCCCTACCGAGGTTTGGCGAAGGAGGATGGTCGCTGGTCGAAATGACTATCTCACTCTTTTTACTCATCTCGATCGCTGTGTTCGGCCTCCAGACCATGATCTCGGGATGGATGATGCAGAACTCGGCGATAATGCAGAGTATGACCGACGCCTACGCCGGGATTGAGACCGCCTACGCGCAACGCTGGACGTTCGCCAATATCCCCACGAGCAACCGCTGGCCCGTCTATCCGGCGTCCAGTTCAACCGTTGTCACCATCGGAAAGACCCCGAAGGGACCGGTGAGTGCTACCCTGGTGAGAACCAGCCGTCAGTATAGCGATCCGCTGACAGGATCCCAATCATATATGCTGGAGTCCTATGTCCTTTACAACGATCACCTCCGGCAATACTGCAAAGTCAGCAAGGTTTATCGAGACGAATGAAGAAAACAGGACAGCAAAGCGGGTTCACGCTGATCGAACTGGCACTGGTGCTGGGCGTTTCCGTGATGATCGCATCCGCGCTCGTGGGAATGTTCAATGCGCATCTTCAAATGATGAATCAGGCTGCTCAATATCGGTTCCTGGCAAAAGATGCGCCCTTTATCGGATTACTTGTGACAAGAACCATCGGGAACGCCGAGGATTACCGGATTTTTGCCAAGCGCGGTGACGCCGTGGCCGGTACTCCGGCGGTATTGACCGGGTCTGCAGTTCGGCTCTGGATGCGACAGCCGAACAGTACATCCACCAATATCAACGCAACATACCGTCAAGCGATTCTCTCTTTTGAGCCAATCGGCGGTCACCCCGGCATTTATTTTTTTCTGGCAAACAATAACGGGACGTTTCCACCGGCTCCCAGTTGGGAGCTGGCTGGCGATCAAATGACTGCTGCAACCTTCGATGCAACATCGGGAGTTCTCCTGGCAACCCTGAACGGATCTTATGGCGATCAGTACACGTTTGCGGCAGAAAAGAAGTGAAAGCGGGGAAGCGCTCATCCTGACGATCGCAATTATCGGGCTTGCGATCATCGTTACGGCTGCGGCATTTCTTTTGGCGGCCAGGACCGCGCAGGATACGGAGCGCGTCGCTTCGGCGAAGGTAGATATCGCCACCCGCGAAGACGCTTTGATTCGTGCCATTCTTCAACAGACCGCGCAAGGGATGCTTCCGGGGCCCAGCACTCCTGGCGGGGTCAATTGGACCACGATCATGACAGCTGCAGTGAACCAGGTAGGCGCTACCACTTACGTGGATCCCACAGAAGTCACGACGCTCTTGGGCTCGAATGTTGTGATCCCTGCGAACATGGGTGACCCGGGCGGTTCCTCGCTAGGGATCTTCCAGGGATACCAGCAAGAAGTTCCCTGGGGAGGAACGACGGGTTTGGCCAATTTGGTCAATGCCGCCAACGCGACAGCCGTGCAACCTCCACAGCTGGTTTGGGTATCCAATGCGAACATCTCGGCGGCCACGGCCACTACCAATCCGCAGCAGTTTTTACTCGGTTCCCAAATGAGCGCCTCCGGATCGTCGGCTACGTCGCCGAGCGGGCGATGGGGGACCATTCCTTTTCCAAACATTCGTTTCGGCTTTATGCGGCCTGGCGACTCGATGGTGGCACGCCGGGTTTGGTGGCGGATTCCGGTGGTATACCAAACCACACAAGGCGGCCTGGAAGCACCGGGGACCGCTCGATTTCCGGCGGCGCCCGCCAATTATATCCTGTCGATCTACGAGATTCCAAGCCAGCTGCCGATCACTGGGAACGCGAACATTCAGCTCGGATTAAATCCCGATGGTTCCGGTTGGGGCAATACCTCCGCTTCGGCTGGAGGCCAGGTACAGATCACCGGCTCGACTTATGGTGATGCGGTGCAACTGAGCGGAGGCACCTACAGTGGCGGGATCAGTTCGAGACGCCAGGTCAACATCGTCCAATCGTCATCAGTAGCTGGCGAAGATTTTACTGATAATACCTATAACAATTTAGGAGTACGAGAACAGAAAGACCTGACTCGCGTAAATATCGGGGCAGCGCCGGTGTCTGTCGCTGGAGATAACGGTAAAGCGTTACTGGTGCCGCTTCTGTCCGGCCAGGATTTCTATTTACCTGCGGCAGCAAACTATCTGCCGGCATCAACGCCAACGACCTGGGATCTTTACGCCCGCCCTTATTTTCATTGCCGGATCCGGATCATGATCAGCGGAACGATCAGCGATCCGAACGCCGACCCAAAAAACGCATTCAATTACTCGAACGGACAGATTAACACCACCGGGAACACGGGAGCGATCACCGCTACCGTCAGCTATCTTCCTGATACGAGCGGCCTTCCCGATGCGGTCTTCGGGGTTCCAGACGGTACTTCTGGTTGGACCACGAAGACCTACGTGCAAACCAACAACCTCGGTGGAACCGGTAATTTGGGCTCAAATGGGATACTGCAAATAATGCAGAATGGAAACCCTGTGAACTCAGGTTTTCTGATTTATACCAGCACCAGCACGGGCAAATCGGCGATCGATTCCAACATCCTTGAGATCGACCTCTTGAAGTTATATTCCACGCTGGGTCTGAATCCGTCGCAATGTTATTCGATCTACGTGGGATGTGCACCGTCCCAGAACCCCAATAATCTGGGTCCACAGAACTTGGGGGTTGCAATCATGGATGCTGGCGATCTCTCGGCCTTTACGAATGGCTTCTCCATAGTTACGCCGCAGCGCCTCTATCTAACAGGCAGCTTCAATAACGGTGTTACCGTCGTTCCTACGAGCCTCTATGCGCCGGACCTGCGTTATGGAATCGATGCACTTCCGGCACAACTAAATCTGACCGGTCAAATCTCCATTAGTCAAGTGACCCAGAATAGTTCGACTGCGGTGAATCCACTAAGCTTTGTGAACGGCGCAAATAGTGTAATCACAGGCGCCGGGAACACCTATACTCTCAAGGCGATTACCAACCCCAAAGGGCTTCCTCCAATCACCCGTTTAAATCTGCTCTTCACAATAGACAAAGAGCGAACGAATTAGCTCTACCTTTCACTTTTCTCCAATTACGCTGTGGTCAGGAGGTTCAACGAAATATCTCGGGGCGCGCGTATCTGAGCGTGGACGGTCAAGCTACTTTATCTGCGACCTCTCTAACGCCACGACGAATACGGGATGCCTCGGTGTGGATTGATTTCCGCCGGTGGTTGTCTTTTGACACAAACGGACTACCTATCGGTTGTGACTGAGACACTTTCTATCAAGGTCTCAAAGGAGCTGAAGGCACGGCTGCGCGCTGCGGCAAAGAGCAGACAGACGAAGCCGTCGACCCTGTTACGCGAGGCGCTAGAGCTGATAATTTCCGACGCGGCGCCCAAGAGCAAGCCATCGCTGTACGATCTAAGTAGAGATTTGTTCGAGAACCTCGGGCGTAAAGGTCCGCGGGACTTATCGACCAATCGCAAGCGTCTGGACGACCTCGGACAATGAGCCGCTTTGTCCTGGCGGACACGGGCCCTCTCATCGCGCTCTTTCATGAAGATGACGCGACGCACGATTGGGCGCTCGCACGGTTTCAAGAATTTACGGAGCCGTTGTTGACCTGTGAGGCTGTACTGGCCGAAGCAATGCACCTTCTGCGCAAGGTGCCGCCAGGGCATGCGAGTCTGCTATCTCTCTGGGAGCGAGATCTGCTTCGGGTCCGATTTTCCGCGGAAAATGAGAAGGGAGCTATCCGGAGATTATCGCATCGCTTTGCCGATGTACCGATCTCGTTCGCAGACGCCTGCCTCGTCCGGATTTCTGAGATTCATGCAGATTGCGTAGTCTGGACGTTGGATAGCGGCTTCCGCGTCTACCGGCGAAGCGGACGACAGTCAATCCCGCTGGTGATACCGGGCGAGTAGAACGGAGCAGGGCGAAACAGATCTGGCGAAGGCAGGATCTGTGAGCCTAGAGCATTGTGCATCAAAACCTCATCAGCGGCCCAATGCAAACACCTGCCAAAAGCAGGGCGTCATTGAATCCGATCAAATGTCTCGACCATTTGCCGAGGCTACTGATGAGCAGGAAGACGATCGCTAAGATTAGGGAGATGAACCCGCCGCAGCC
>Ga0209526_10000513_pt1 | contig 25251 bp, 30 predicted proteins | sample JacPinW_OM2H0_M1_FD_188566 | JGI IMG/M metagenome (GOLD analysis project Ga0209526, IMG submission 188566) | Forest soil microbial communities from Algoma, Ontario, Canada - Jack Pine, Ontario site 1_JW_OM2H0_M1 (SPAdes) (version 2) | ecosystem: Environmental > Terrestrial > Soil > Boreal... | reverse complement strand
ACTCCCTGCTTACTTCCTTGAACACACGCTGCCACAAGCCTCCCGCATGGGTCATGGCGTTGGACTTGTCACACATGAGCACGCGGTGGCGCGGGCTCCCGTCCTGCTTTTTGTGGCGTTCGCAGTAGTCGAAGGCATAGCGGATCACGCGCTCCACGCCTTTGCGTGTGTTGATGTCCTCTTGCACGGCAATCTCATCCGCTGTGCCCTGCTTGAACACGCCGCCGGCATCCACGTAAACGCCCTCAGTGTTCTCGCGCACCACCACAAAATCGAGGTCCCTCGGCTCGATTCCCTTCAGCGGACATAACGTCGCGTCCAGCAGGCGCACCGGACGCAGGTTGGCGTACAGGTCCATCTTGAAGCGCATGCCCAACAGGATTTCCTTGGCATGGATGTTTAAGGGCACCCGGGGATCACCGAACGCGCCCACCAGGATGGTGTCGAAGTCGCGGCCTAGGATGGCGAAGCCGTCGGGCGGAACGGTGACGCCATCGGCGAGGTAGCGATTAGCACCCCAGTCGAACTCAGTCATCTCGACGGCAGCGCCCGAGGCATGGATGACCTTTACGGCTTGGGAAATTACTTCTGGTCCGATACCGTCCCCGGCAATAACAGCGATGCGTTTCTTTTGGCCCACGGGTTGGAAGATTATCAACTCCCTCAACCATTGTCATTCCGTTATGGTATGAGCGATCCAAAGTTTTTGCGAAGGGGGCGCACAGAGCGCAGAGAAGTCGGCGCGAAGAATTCTGCAGAGAGGTTTGGAATCTATGTTTTGAAAGCTGCAATCACTTCTTCCGCTGCATCTCGGAGCGGTAAGTTGTACCTTTGCCGTCTTGCATCCACGTCCACTCCTGGCTGTAGTGGTCGGAATCGGAAAAGATGTATACCGCCCGATGCATGTGTCCGGCCTGCGGGCTGGGCAGGTTGGTGGCATCGAGAAAGTCGAAGGAGATGGTTTTGAGGTCGGGCGAGAGGGTCGCCTGCATTCGGGGCTGGTTGCCCGAAGGGCAGAAGTGGGTCATGAGCAAACGGTTGCCGTCCACATAAAACAGGCTGAGCATGTCTTCCGTTGCCATCTTGTCTTCACCCATCACCGCCGTACCTCCGGCCGTCAAGCGATAGCTATCTTCGACAGATTCGCCCTTCACAGTCTTGCCCTGCCAGGTGCCCACCAGCGACTTAAGTTTTTCCAGTGCCTTCTGCGCATCGGACTGGGCCCAAGCAGCCCTGCCCGCAAACAGCAGCACTCCAACTGCGGCGGCGTGAAGCATCTTCATAGCAAGCTCCTCGGGCACATTGTGGGTCGAAAGGCAGGATCATAGCGCAGACCTTGCATCCCGGCTACAGCACAATCACTCCGCTATAATCATTCTAGAGAGAAATGAGCTTGACGGCACCACATAACATTGTGAGCGCGTCTGACAAACAGCCAGCATACACCGAGCCGCAGCCTGAGTTTGGCGACGTCCGGGCGGAATTTCGATCGCTGATTTCTGGCTGCGGCGTCTACGATCTCGGTTCACGCGCGAAGATTTCGCTCACCGGCGGCGATCGGGTGCGCTGGCTGAATGGCATGGTCACGAACAACGTCCGGGATCTCGCCCGCGGGCATGGCGTGTATGCCTTTCTGCTCAGTCCGCAAGGACGCATCCTGGGGGACTTGTACGCCTACAACCAGGGCGAGTCACTACTCGTTGATACCGATCATCCGCAGCTCGAGAAGGTCCTCGCAGTCTTTGACAAGTACATCATCATGGATGACGTCGAGGTGACGAATGTCAGCGGCAAGCTGACTGCGATCGGAATTGCCGGACCAGGCGCCCGAGAGTCTCTGCAGGCAGCCGGGCTTGAGGCTCCGGAGCTCGAGCCGTTGCAATTTGTCGAGCTTAGCTGGCAGCAAATCGGCATGACTCTAATCCGTGGCGACAATGGGTGCGTGGAGTCTTTTGAACTGTGGCTGGCGCCCGAGCATGCAGAGCATGTCAACAATTCGCTGGTGAAAGCCGGAGCACATGCGGCAGGAATAGCGGCTCTCGAACTCTTGCGCATCGCTGCCGGAATTCCCCGCTATGGCGTCGATATCCGCGAACGCGACTTGCCCCAGGAAACCGAGCAGGAACGCGCCTTGAATTTCACCAAGGGCTGCTATGTTGGCCAGGAGATTGTGGAACGCATTCGATCCCGTGGCGCTGTACACCGCAAATTCACTGGCTTTGAAGTCCAAGGGCAGTTGCCCGCTCCCGGGAGCAAGATACAGGTGGACGGCAAAGACGTGGGCGAAATTACCAGCGCCGCTTCCCTTCCCGTCGCGAGCGGCGATCATCGGGTGGCACTGGGTTATATCCGCCGCGAAGTCGCGACGCCGGGGCAGCTTGTCGAGGCTGGCGGCAGCCAGGTTAGAGTCGCGGGCCTGCCGTTCGCAGAAATCTTTAAATAGCCTAAGGAAAGAACATGCCTGAGAAGAAGCAAGACAGCTTTACCGTGACCGACCGGCGACTCTTCACGCCCGAGGGTGAATTGCGCCGGGAAGTCAGCGAAGAAGAGGTGTCGGCTTCCACACCTGTTCCGCAAGCAGTTCCGCCCAGGTCCGCTGCCACAAACGCGCCGGAACCCTCCGGGTCAGAACCCGGCACGCCGCCCGCTCCTACCCTCGCTGAACAAAAGGAACAGGCAGATGCCTACCGCAGAACATCCAAGGAAGTCGATGCGCGCGTGGAACTCAGTGGCCAATCCGCAAAAGAAATGGAGATGACCTTTGAGCGCTTCATGGCTTCGCTGTATATGACCGCCATGCTGCAACTCGGACTGATGCAAGAAGAGGGAGGACAGCCGCGCATTGACCTGCTAGGCGCACGCCAGACCATCGACACCCTCAGCCTGCTCTCGGAAAAGACCAAGGGCAATCTCACGTCCGTGGAAGAAAACTTCTTGCAGAACTGCCTCTACGAGCTGCGCATGGCCTACGTGGAAGTAACCAACGCGCTGGCCCGGCCGCCGCAGGCGACCGGCACCAATCCTTCGAAACGATGAAAGCCACGCTCACGGTGCTGGGCAGCGGCACGTCCATGGGAGTGCCCACCATTGGCTGCGACTGCGCGGTGTGCCGCTCCTCCGATTCACGCGACCGGCGGACCAGACCTTCCGTGCTGGTTGAGTATGGCGGACGAGCCGTGCTCATCGACACCACGCCAGATTTCCGCGAGCAGGCGATTCGGGAGGGTATACGAAGCCTGGACGCAGTGCTTTACACTCACGCCCACGCCGATCACATCCTTGGAATTGACGATCTGCGACCGTTAAGTTTTCGCCACAAGCCGGGCCGGCTGCCGCTTTATGCACGCCCCGATGTGGTCGCTTTCATGCGCAGCATGTTCCGCTACATCTTCGACGCGGACTATAAGTTTGGCGGCTTGCCCCAGGTCGAACTTAGGCCACTGGATGGACCCTTGGAATTGTTCGGTGCGCACTTTGAGCCGGTTACGGTTATCCACGGCGAAACTGAGATCTATGGATTTCGCTTCGGATCAGCGGCCTATCTGACGGATCACAGCGTGATACCCGAAGCTGCTTACCAACAATTACAGGAACTCGACATTCTTTTTCTCGACGCGTTGCGGCACAAGCCGCATCCCACCCATTCGACGGTAGAGAATTCGCTGCGTGTCGTGGAGCGGGTGAAACCCCAGCGGGCATTCTTCACCCATATTTGCCACGATCTGCCGCATGAGGCGACGAATGCGGCACTGCCGGCGAATGTCCGGCTGTCGTATGACGGTATGAAGCTGGAATTTGAGATCTAGCAGAGGAAGGCAAAACCTTAACCGCAGATTTCGCTGAGAACATCCGTGGAGTTCGCCGAGTCCATCATGTTCTTTGCGCGAGATCTTTGCGTCCTTTGGTTAACCGCGTGCGATGCAAGTCTTCCAGAAACTCGAGGACGTTCCCGCCGGCTTCGGGCCGACACTGGTGAGCATCGGCAACTTCGACGGCGTGCACCGCGCTCACAGTCATGTGCTCAAGGAAATTATGATCCGGGCCCGGCAGCAGGCCGCCAAGGCAATGGCCATCACCTTCGAGCCCCATCCCAGCCGTATTCTCAGACCAGAATCCGGACTAAAGCTGATCACACCGACGCCGGAAAAATTGCGCTTGCTCGCGGCCAGCGGGCTTGACGCAGTGCTGCTCCTGCCCTTCGGACGCGATCTTTCGTTAATGACGCCTCGCCAGTTCGCGGAAGAGATCCTGAAGAAAAAGCTTCACGCCCGCGAAGTGCACGAAGGGTACAACTTTCATTTCGGTCACAAGGCCGCGGGGAACGTGAGCGTACTCACCGAGTTGGGGCGCGAAATGGGCTTCGAGGTCAAAGTCTACCCCGAGATGAAATTGCGCGGCGAGCCTGTCTCCAGCAGCCGTGTGCGCAAGCTGCTGAGTGAGGGACGAATCAGCCGGGCACGCCACCTGCTAGGACACCCGTTCAGCATGCTCTCAACTCCGGGGCGAGGACGGGGATACGGCTCCAAGTACACGGTTCCCACAATCAACCTGAGTCGCTACGAAGAGTTCGTTCCCAAAGACGGCGTATACATCACACGGACGCGTGTGGCCGAGGAGTGCTTCGACTCGGTGACCAACGTGGGCAACCGTCCGACCTTCGCGACAGAATCGTTTGCGGTCGAGACCCATCTGCTGAACTTCCATCCCATAGAACTGACACCCGAAACCGAAGTCGAGATCCATTTTCTGCAACGGCTGCGTGATGAGGTCAGGTTCCCATCGGTCGAAGCCCTCCGTGACCAGATTGCGTGCGACGTGAATAAAGCTCGGAAGTACTTCCGAATGCTCAAAGCCGGGTAAGGCGGACGTGGCGGCCCTCGCCCATCGGCCTGCACTACCGTGTACTTGCGGCACTCGCGGGCCGTTTGTGGCGAACCGGCACCATGCAGCACAATCTGATAAATGGCATATGTCAGGCCGTCTCGGCTGACGTCGACCCGATTTTTTCCGTCCGCCACAAGGCAGGAGCTTCCTCGGCGCCAGAGTCGGTGAGCGGGTTGCCACGCGCACCCAGTAAATGTTTATCAGGTGAACGCGCGCCTCTTCTGCCCAGCCGTGAAAACAGGGTTATCGGTCAGCAAGTTCGCAAACAGAACGAAGCATCTCCGGCTGCCCCTAAGAGCGCAAAGGCCCAAAGAGGCGCGAGTCCGCGCACTGAGGCAGCTTTCAGGGGTCTATTCCGCAGGTTGTGGAGGTTTTGTGGATGTGAAGAAAGGCCCACGGTTCGGCCGCATGTAAACCCATGTCAACCATTGAGAAGCATGGCGGGGACGACGGGACTCGAACACCCGCGGCCTTTGCCGTGACACTTTGAATTCGAGTAAGTAATTGAAAACCGGCAATACGGGTGGCACCAAAAGTTGTTTTTGGAGCGGTTCGAAAAGAATTGGTGGACCATAAATGGACCACGAAATTCTCGCCGAAACTCTGCCGCAACGGCAGCAGCCGCGATCTTTTGATCGGGGTCTTGGTTTTAATGGACCATGAAGTGTCACAGGCGGAACACCTGGCCGAACTATTTCGAGACTTGCCGTCGCAAACGCAACCAAATCGACTAGAGGTGAGTTCGTGTGATCGTCAAGCTCAGTGAGGACTGATAACCACTTCGCCGACCTATTGGCCCGCTTCATTGACGTCGACCGTGTGCGGAGGTCATGGTCTCGAACATGGCGGTGATGTCGCGATAGCTGACAGCCTCAGCCGCGAACTCAAAAGTGCCGCACTCGCGCATCTCCCGGGCCGCCCGAAGAACGGCGCCGAGGGCGGCACGTGCGAGCGCGCTGCCAACGCTGATCCGCTTGACGCCGATTGCTGACAAGGTCGCAAGAGACAATTGAACGCCTTGCAGCCCCATGACCACATTCACGGGGCGATCAACCGAGCGCACCACAGCGGCAATGTCATGCTTCGTAGTCAGGCCGGGCGCATAGAGGACGTCCGCGCCCGCCGCTTGGTAGGCCTGCAGTCGCGTGATGGTGTCGTTCAGGTCAGGCCTTCCGACCAGATAGTTTTCCGCACGCGCAGTCAATGTGAAACGAAACGGAAGGTCGCGCACCACTTCTGCGGCCGCGTGGACTCGGTCGGCGGCATGCCCAAGCTCATACAGTGCACAATCCACGCGCCCGGAAACATCTTCAATCGAACCGCCAACAAGCCCGGCCTCCGCGGCAAGCTTGATGGTCTCCGCGACGCTCTCGGGGGCGTCTCCAAAACCATTCTCGAGATCGGCGCTGACCGGCAGGTCCGTCGCCGAGACAACGGCGGCCACGTGCGCCATCGTTTCGTCACGACCAATTGTGCTGTCCCCTTGCCCGACTGAGAAGGCATAACCCGCGCTGGTGGTGGCCAGCGCCTCAAAGCCGAGGTGGGCCAGCAGCCGCGTCGTGCCGATGTCCCATGGATTCGGAATGACGAATGCGCCATCGCGCGCGTGAAGCGCATAAAAGGCCGCGCCCTTCTCCGCTTGCGTCAACATGTTTGCCTCCAATACCAGTGTGCCCGTTGTTGTGCAGGAACAATTCGTCTACGATCAAAATATGAATGTCGAGCACGCCGACGCTGCCATCTCCCCAATTGCCGCGGCCATCGGTGAGCCGGCACGCGCCCGCATGCTCTACTGCCTGGTGGACGGGCGCGCACGAACCAGCACCGAGCTTGCGGTGGTCGCGGACGTAACCCCGTCAACCGCCAGCGTGCACCTACAGCGGCTGAAGACGCAGCGATTGGTGAAGGTGTTCGCTCAGGGAAAGCATCGCTACTACAGTCTGGAAGGGGCCAATGTGGCCGCCGCGCTCGAAGCCTTGAGCGTCCTCGCCGGCGGATCCCGCGATGCATTCGTGCCGAGTACGCCAAACCGACTGCGCGCCGCACGGACTTGCTACGATCACCTCGCGGGCACCCTGAGCGTCTCACTGCATGACCGCTTCAAGGCACTAGGCTGGCTGTCGGGTGGCTCAGGTGCTGATAACGCTTACGACCTCACACCAGATGGAGCGAAGGCGTTTGCAGCTCTTGGTATTGACATCGAGGCAACTCGGATGCTACGACGTCGTTTCGCGTACGCCTGTCTGGACTGGAGTGAGCGACGACCGCATGTCGGCGGCGCGGTCGGTGCGGCCCTGCTGAAGGTCGCCCTGAAACGAAAATGGGTGATCCAGGATCTCGACAGTCGCGCTTTGACCGTCACCAGAGTTGGCCGACGCGAAATGCTGACTCGCTTCGGCCTTCACGATTGAGGCATTGAGCTCGCGCCACCGCCACTTGAACCCGGATGACCGCCCAGATGTAGAACGAGTGCGGAATACCCTGATCGGAGGTCGAGACCAGTGGCGGGCTAAAAGAATAGATCCCGCATCACCCGAAAAACCGGGCTCCGTGATTACTTCCGACTGGCCGACAATTCACCCAGAACCTCGCCTTCCTTTTCCACCACAAACTTTGTGGACCTGACTGACGTGAGCCATTGACTGAGACTTCGATTACACGAGGAGTTGGAAAGTACCAGAACTACGCACGGGGACGAATTGAGCGGATTGATTCACCTCATAGTGCTTGGTGGTCGTGTGAACGGGCATAGGCACCAAAAAGAGAATCCGTGATAATACTGATACGCAGGGGCCGGTCCTTATCGGGGCAGCGTCCTGCTCGCCAGACAAACTGGACAAAGGATATTTTTTAAGATGACAGAAGTCGCTCAGCTTCGCTCACGAGACATCACCCAACTCAGTCAGCAAGTCCAGGAAAACTACGATGCATTCAAAGCGAAAGGCCTCAAGCTCAACCTCACACGAGGCAAACCGTCCTCGGCCCAGCTCGACCTGAGTGCTGAGCTACTGTCGTTTCCTGGCTCAGCCGACTACGTTGCCGAAGGCGCGATCGATTGCCGCAATTACGGCGGACTTCAGGGGTTAGCAGAAGCACGCAGATTATTCTCCGGGATCATGGGAGCAGCACCGGACCAGGTGGTCGTTGCCAATAACTCCAGCCTCGCCCTGATACATGACACGGTGGTCTACTCGTTACTGAAGGGAACGTGCGACAGCGCCACTCCGTGGTCGAAGCAGGGAGAAATTGCGTTTTTGTGTCTCGTGCCCGGCTATGATCGACATTTCAAAATCTGCGAGGACTACGGTATCGGGATGATCCCGGTGGCGCTCATGGAAGATGGTCCGGACATGGGCGAGGTCGAGCGGCTCGTGGCGCAGGATGCATCCATCAAGGCATTGTGGTGCGTTCCCAAGTACAGCAATCCCACAGGCACAGTCTATTCGGATGCGGTAATCGAGCGCTTGGCGGCGATGAACACAGCAGCACCGGACTTCCGGCTCTACTGGGACAACGCCTACGCCGTGCATCATCTGACCAACGAACGCATCAAGATCGCCAACATCATCGAACTGTGCGCGCGCCACGGGCATCCGAACCGTCCGTTCGTTTTCGCCTCTACCTCCAAAATCACGCTGGCTGGCGCCGGATTAGCCCTGTTTGCCGCCTCGAAGGAGAATGTAAACTGGCTCTTAGCACGATTAACGCCGCGAACAATCGGTCCGGACAAGATCAACCAGTTGCGCCATGTTTGCTTTCTGAAGAATGAGGCGTCAATTCTGCAGTTAATGGACAGGCACAGGGCCCTGATCGCGCCCAAATTCCAGAAGGTGTTCGACATCTTCGACGAGAGGCTTGCCCACGTCCCCAACGTGACCTGGACCAGGCCGAAGGGCGGTTACTTCATTACCCTCGACGTACCCAAAGGCTGCGCCCGGCGGGTGGTCGCTCTCGCCAAAGAAGCAGGCGTCGAGCTTACGCCTGCCGGAGCGACGCATCCGCATGGGAAAGATCCCCACGACCGCACGATTCGTATTGCCCCCACGTTTCCCGAATTGCCCGAAGTTGCGCAGGCCGCGGAAGGCGTGGCCGTATGCGTTCTGGTGGCTGTCGGCGAGAAATTTCCTACGCACTTGTCTATGTGCTCTTCGAGTACCGACTTAGGGAGACGGCGCCGGGAGCCGTGATGTCGTAAGATCCGTTGTGGCCGCATAGGGACTCATTGCATAGTGGAAGCCGTGAGAACGGAACGTCTTGTGCTGCAAGGCACGCACATTCGTCTCGCACCGCTTGAGCAGCGACCCATTGACGGCTCGGTGGCCGCCGCGGCAGCTGACCCCTCCCTCTACCGGTGGAGTCCGGTTCCGCAAGGCAAGGTCGAGGCCACACCACCTATGTCGACACCGCTCTAGCCTGGTGGGACGCCGGCAGCGCTGTGCGTTCGCCATCATCCGCCCAGATACGGTGTTGTCATCGGGTCTGCTCACATCTGGAATCTGGAGCGACGGTCGTGGCCGCCGAACCACCGCGGCACGGCCGTCACGTCCCCGACGCCTACGAGATCGGCTACACGTGGCGGACCCGCTCGGCCGTCCGTACTGCAGCGAACATCGAGGCCAAATTACTCATGCCCGCATGCCTTCGAGGCGTGGCAGGTGATCCGGGTCTGTTTTCACACTGACGCCCGTAACGGCGCTCACGCGCTGCGCTCTGGCGGGAACAACCGCCCGGGTAATGGTTCGAGCGGAAGTTTACTCCGCCGCTGCTGAGATCGATTGCGAAGCGTTTTCCAGTTTTGCGCCAGACACGGTCTGTCTGGATTCGATCCATTTCGGGGCCACATCCCGCTCTTCATCCGGACGATTCATCGTGAATGCGGCCACAACTTTTTTCTGCCGCAGCCACCACACGCTGAAGGTCTTGGCGGAGAAATCACCACGATGAATGATTTGCTCGGCGCCGGATGAATCGCCCCAATATTCGTAGGAGAGGTCGAAGATGTCGGAAAAGAAATACGGCACGTGCTTGAACGGAGTTCGTTCGCCCAGGAGTGCCCGAGCACAGTACCGCCCCTGCGAAACAGCGTTGTCCCAGTGTTCGACGCGTCTGCGCTTTCCGAAGAGCACATCCTGATAGTTCGCGACATCGCCCGCTGCGAAAATGTCCGGCTGGCTGGCCTCCAGGTATTCATTCACCATCACCCCGTCCGCGACGTCGAGTCCGCTATTTGCGAACGTCTCAGTCGCCGGTTGTACTCCGATGCCGGCAATCACCATTTCGCACGCGATTGCCTGACCATCTGCGAGCACAGCCAAACTCACAGCCCCATCGCCGCGCAAATCTGTTACCTTGGCGCTCTTAACAAATCGGACCCCCCGCGCCTCGTAATAGGCTTCAAAGAAGGTGGACATCTCCGGTGAGAACAGCCGCTTCCAGATGCGGTCATCATTCAGGACCATGGTAACTTCACTGCCCTTTTGAGCAAGCACCGCCGCTACTTCCATGCCGATGAAGCCGCCGCCGATCACGACTGCACGCTTCCCTTTTTCCGCTGCGTGTCGAATGGCTTTGGAGTCATCCAGGGAACGTAGATAGTACAGGTTTTGGAACTTTGCACCCCGAATGTCCAGTGTTCGCGGGCGCGCGCCGGTCGCCACAATCAGCTTGTGGAATCCGACTTCGTCACCCGATTTCAGAATGAGCCGCTTGCGTTCAGCATCGACGGCCGATACTTCGCAACTGAGCTTCATCTCGATTCCGTGCTCGCGGTAAAACTCATCGGGATTGATCCGGATGGACTCTTCAGTATCCTTTCCAGCCAGGAAGCCTTTCGACAACGGGGGCCGCTCGTAAGGAATCGAATTGTCCGCTGACAGGATTGCCAACTCCCCTGGCTTCAATCCAAGTTCAACCAGTTGTTTGGCCGCGTAACCCGCAACCATTCCCCCGCCGACAATTACAAACCTGGAATCGCTCATGCCTCCTCCCGTGCTCGAAGCCATGCGCTCCACTGAACGCTACGCTGTCCGACCGAACCCTGACTCGCCAGTGATCGGAGTTCTACTCGCGCCGCGTCTCTTTCAGGAACGTCCCCTCTTGGAGTTCCGTGAACGCTTGCCGAAGTTGCTCTTGCGTGTTCATCACGATTGGGCCGTACCAGGCCACCCGGTCCTCAAGAGGCTTTCCCGAGACCAAGAGGAACCGAATCCCGTCGTCCCCTGCCTGCACGGTGACCTCGTCGCCCCGATCAAAGAGTATGAGCGAGCGGTTATCCGCGTCCACGGGAGGCGTGGTGTCCGCCCATTTGATAGGTTCGGTCGGCACCGCCAGCGGACCAGACGCGTTGCAGAATTTCCCGGACCCAGAAAAAACGTAAGCGAAGGCATGGCGAGTCGTCTCAACCGGCAGGGTGTTTCGCTTACCTGGAGAAACCGATATATCGAGGTAGATCGGGTCGGCGGCGATGCCGTCCACAGGCCCAGTCTTCCCCCAAAAACTCCCGCAGACGACTCGCACGTGGGTGCCGTTGTCATCCGTGACCTCTGGAATATCGGTCGCTTTCACGTCTTGATAACGCGGCGCGGTCATTTTGAAGGATGATGGAAGATTCGCCCACAACTGAAGCCATGCATCCGGCCAGCCTTGTCCCCTTTCGGCATCTCCTGGTGGATGATGCCACTCCCCGCCGTCATCCACTGCACGTCGCCGGCGGCGATGGCACCGCGGTTTCCCATGCTGTCACCATGCTCCACAGTTCCGGCAAGGACATAGGTGATGGTCTCAATCCCGCGGTGAGGGTGCCATGGAAAGCCCGCCAGATAATCCTCGGGAACATCATTGCGGAAATCGTCGAGCAGGAGGAACGGGTCAAACTCCTTCGTGTTTCCGAATCCGAATGCGCGCCGCAGGTGCACGCCTGCGCCTTCGAGAGTCGGCTTGGATTTAATCAGCCGCCTAATCGGTCGAATGGACATATTGACCTCCAGTAGAGACTACCTCCGAGCGGTTCCCGCCAGCTCGAAGTAGTTGATGAAACCGAAAGTTCCCTCCACTCCCAAATGGCGGATTTCGCCCAAAATCTGGGACTGCGGAGGAGACGGTCGACGCTTCTCCTCGACGGTAGTGCACATAATCTTCGATGAGTCCTGCCACTCCGGGACGCCGAAACCGACTAACGCATCTCGCATCGCCTGTTCCGGTACGTCGACGAAAGTAATATGCTTTCCCTAAACGCGTCCAGTCGATCACGCCGTACCAACCGGCTTGTTGCGGAACCTGATTGTCGTCACAATGCCAAGGACGACGAAAAGCGCCAGAACGACAAGCTGCGTGAACAAAAATGGTGGCTCGGACCCTTTCGGAGCCAGCACTTTTAAGGCCGGCACTTTCTGGAAGAGCTGCACGATCAAGACGAACACATTCAGATAGAGGGCCAGAATGGCGCAAACTACGTAGATCCAACGCCACGCGCCGGTGAGATGAAACCAATAGCGCGCGAGAATCGCGACCGCCACCACTACGAGCGATACCATGCCGACCTTATGGGACGGCAGAAGGTGATCAAACAGAAATCCGAATCCGCTCACACTCGTCGCCACCGTGGTCGCCAGAAAGAGCGCCGTCCAACCGTTGAGCCGTTTCCCGCGACCAACCCGAAGATCACGACGAATCCTGAGCCGATGCCGATGAAGCTAATCACTACGTGCACCAAAGTGAATGTGGATGTTGTCATGCCGAGAATCATGATCTCCGTCCTTTCAGAATCAAGAGTTTCGTACTTTGTTTCAGAGCTCTCGTACTCTCTCCGAGAGGAACCACCTCCGGCGCTCAGTCTCATCGATCCAGTTCTCGATCAAGCGAGCAGGCGCTACGTCGTTGTGCTCATTGCAAACCTGATGTGTGAAGCGCAAGGATCTTGTCAGGTGCTGGTTGTCGGCCAAGGAGTTCCGCCAGCGTTTGCTCCGAAGATACGAGCTCTTCATCCTTGTCTTTCAGGCACTGGTGTCGTGAAATGCAGCTGATGGATCGGCTACGCGCTCGTTCCGCGATGTCGTTCGTCATGGCGAAGATTTGCTCCGCATGCTCGTACAGCAGCAGGTGCTAATCACGAAAGCGCCGCCCACTCATGTGCCAGTGGAAAGTTTTCGTTTTCAAATAAAGCGCGAACACGTATGCGAGCAATTGACACAGGGCGCTTGAGATCTCCACCACGGCATCTTGGTTCAGACCGGTTGTAGTTGCTGAACTGTCTTTCTTCTCTCCTCTCTCCCTCAAGTTGAATTGCGCCACGCGTTCCCATCGCTTGTCTCCTTAAACTTTTCGTTGCAGGTTTCGGGGTTTTCTCCGCGATGCAGTTTTAAGAGCGGCTTCGTGCAAACTTTTGATCTTACACAGATGAAAATTAATGCTGCGCATGTGCGCAAACTCTTGGGTCTCACCCGACTAGCGCCTATGCCGATATTGTTGTATTGTAGCGGACTTCCGAACCGGTGCAGGCATTTCGGTACTTGAGGTGATGCTCCGCACCGCTTGGATACGTGCTCGTAGATTGATCCAGCCCAGGTGTGCCCCCCAAGCCACAACCGCTGGTGTGGTCAACGATCCTTTCTGGTTCCCCGTTGGCTTTTCTGGGTTCTGTTGGGACGGTCGGGATCTTCACCTTTGCAGCGCTGGTCCAATTCGCCTTCCGATACCTCCTCCCCAATTTGTGATCCCCTGCCCACGAAGTTCGGAGTCGAACGACCTGCCAGATCCGATCTCGCGCTACTACTTGGACGGAAGCAGTCCGTTGACTTGAAGTTCCGCCTGAACATGGCCTCTGCATGATCGGGTAAACCATCTCGCATTACCGCATTATTGAGGAACTCGGGCGGTGGCGGGACGGTAGTTGTCTACAAAGCCGAAGACACTGAACTTGGGCGTTTTGTCGCTCTGAAGCTCCTGCCGGAGGACGTCGCTAAAGGCCCACAAACTCGCGAACGCTTTCGCCCGAAGCTCGTGCTGCGCCCGCAGTCAACCATCCAAATATTTACACCGTCTAGGAAATCGGGAAGTACGAAGGCCATTAGTTCATCGCCATGGAGTTCATGGACGGCGTGACACTGATGCACATGATCACCGGCCGGACGCTGGACAATAATACCCTGCTCTCCCTTGCAATTGAAATTGCGGATGCGCTGGACGTTGCCACGCTGAAGGCATCGTCCACCGGGATATCAAGCCTGCGAACATTTTCGTCACACCCCAAGATTCTCGACTTCGGGTGAGCGAAAATTACAGCCGCCAAAGGCTCGGCTACTCAGGTGCCCGCACAAAACACGAACTCTGGGACAGCCGGCGGCAATCTCACCAGTCCGGGTGCGGCCATTAGAACCGTGGCCTACATGTCACCGGAGCAGCGCGGGCGAAGGAACTGGATGCACGGACCGATTTGTTCTCCTTCGGAGCGGTGCTGTACGACTTGGCGACTGGTCAGCAGCCTTTCCGCCCGGACAGCACTGCCGGCGTCTTCGATGCCATCCTGAACCGGACTCCGACAGCGGAGTCCTCTTTCACAAGCCGAATTTACGCGCGCGCGTCACGAGCGACGGATTGGCATGCACATCCACGCCTTTCGAGACGTCCACGCGTGCATGATACGAGGATCAGTGCCAGCGCCAACGGTGGCGAGGAAAAGATTAAATCTGCCGAGGGTGTTCTCATCGGCACTGATTCAACAAATGCATTGAGGAGTTTTGAGCTGGTGTTAAAGGCGGCGTGCATTAGCACGGCGACGATCACGCTGAACCCTGAAATATTCGCTCCTCATACGGTCGCTCCGCTATCTTGACGGACGAACGCTTTCTCCATTTCCAGCTGAGGCAGGGCAAGGCCGGATAAAGAGTTGGGACGTAGGCCTGTTGCATTCCTCTCAAATCCGACGTCCGAAATTCTCCGTCGAACTGACGCGGAGTGTCAGCAGAGACTATTCTTTCTTGTCCCGCAAGCGGAGCAAGAAAGAAAAGGACGAGCTCTATAATAAAGAAAGGGCAGTCGCGTCGATTTGACTATTCTAGAGATTGATCGGGGCATCTTTCCGTCACCGGTTGTAGATCGGAACAGGATTTCGCAAGTCCGCCCACACCTCATCGCAGACCTCAAGCACTTCAGGAGGTAGGGGGCCTTCTTTGCAGGCGGCTAGATTTTGTTCGAGTTGTTCCACCCGAGAAGCTCCGAGAATCACGGAGTCGGTCGCGGTATGGCAAAGCAGCCAACTCAACGCAACACTGATCAACGAACGGCCAACTTGTTCCGCCGCTTTTTTCAACTTTTCAATGGCAGCGAAGTTTTCCGGGTGCCAGTATCGCTCCTGATACATGGGGTTTTTGTCGAAGCGGGTTCCCGGCGGTATGGCAGCCTGGCTATGCTTCCCGGTGAGCATGCCACCAGCCAGGGGATTGTAGGTGATGACGGAAACATCGTATTTTTTGGCCATCGGCAGATATTCTTGTTCAATTCCGCGAGCCATGAGGTTGTACATCGGTTGCGAAACATGGGCCGGCGTATATCCGTGTTTCTCCGCGATCCAGAGCATTTCGCAAATCTGCCAGGCGGCATAGTTCGACGTACCCGGATAGCGAACCTTGCCTTTGCTCACCAGTTCTTCTATGGCGCCCAACGTATCTTCGATGGGCACCGCATAGTCTGGTTGATGCAGATAGTAGAGGTCGACGTAATCGACCTTGAGGCGCTTCAAGCTGTCGTCAATCGCCCGGAAGATCGCTCGTTTCGATAGGCCGCTTTCATCGGGGCCCTCCCCCATTTGCCCGCGCACCTTTGTCGCAAGAATCAGCTTGTCACGTTTGCCGCGAATGGCCTCACCGAGCATCCTTTCCGCAATGCCCGCCTGATAAATGTTCGCTGTGTCAACGAAGTTGATTCCTTCGTCGATACACCGATCGACCATTCGAGTGGCAGTCATTTGGTCAGCAGGTTTGCCGAATGTCATTGTGCCAAAGCAGAGCCGGGACACTTTCACATCGGTATGCTTGAGTTTTCTATAGTCCACTAGGCTCGCTTTCCGTGTGACGTAGAAAATTTAGGAATCCAAAGCAAGCAATTAACATTTGGCCGCACCCGCCTCCTCGGCTAGCCTTTAGCTTCACCGCATGGCCAACCACAAATGCTACTCCCTTCTTGGATCTCACTGATTAGTATGAGAGGCCCTGTTCAACAGTCCCATTTTAGCCTGAGTCCGCTGAGTCCGCGTTCGGCGTTGACTTGGCTGTTCATCCACCCTAAGATTGCGGCCCGAGGGCTGGTGTTCTCGAATTGATCGGCCAAACCATCACGCATTACCGCATCGTTGAGAAGCTCGGCGGATGCGGCGGGGGTGTGATGTACAAGGCTGAGGACATAAAGCTGCACCGGTTTGTAGCCTCAAATTTCTGCCGGACGACGTAGCCAAGGACCTCCAGGCTTTAGCCCGCGTCCAACTCGAAGCGCAGGGCTTCAGCACTCAACCACTCCAATTATCTGTACGATTCACGAGCAGAATGGCCAGCCTCTTATCATCATGGAGTAGTTCTTCGAACAAAACAAAGCGCCCCAGATCCGATCTGAGGCGCTTCCGAACAGCCCTCCCCCGAGCAACTGCTCAGCGACAAGACTCTAGGCGGCTTCATTGCGCACGCAAATAGCCTACTCGAATAGGTCGCGCTAGACGAATGGTCTGGGGACATGCCGAGCCGCGTGTCCCAAAAACACATGTGGCTGATGGCACAACGACATCGGCCTCGCGACAACCCGAGTAGATTTTGCGGTATCCAACCAAAAAAGCCGGAGGCCGACGTCGTTATGCCATCAGCCACACCTGATTTTGGACAACTGAAAAGCGCTAAGGCCGAGTTTAGAAGCAAAGACTTAGCCAGCGCGGCGTAGCAGAATTTATGGAAAAGGCGCGCACAGCTTTGGATGCAGTTGGGCCCAGGTTCATCCTCGATTCAACGCAGATGTGTTCTTGCCGAATATGCCAATTTGCGCTTAAAGTGCAGGATCTTGCGCGATCGACGTTTCCTGTCTAGCTCCAACTTCCAATGCCCACGTTCCTAAGGCTATAACATTTGGCATCGAAACTGCCTACTACCTTATCGGCATGAAGTGCGGTGACTCGCCAACCTCCCCCCTCGTTCTTCGGGAGCTGGTATTGTGCGTCGTGAAGACCTGTTGAAGCCTGATTTAATGAGCGAAATCCTACTTCTGGGTGCCGGCATTTTGGTATTCGTGATCTTGATCCTGATCCTTGTCTTAGTACTGACCCGAGCCTCTGCGTGAGGCTGAGCAGGCGAACCTCACGGCTTCAGACCAGGTTCAATCGTGGTCCTCTACCTTATGGAGCTGACAGCGCACACCCCAATAGGGGCAGGGCGTCAGGCCATCCTGAAGATTTGCCAATCACCCGTGCATGCGCCACCGAAGCCACAAGGCCTTGTTTATCGTTGCGGGTAACGCGGAGTTCCAGGTTAAAGTGTCGCAGTGGCGCTTGGGTCATGACCTACATTATCCTCTTTCGGTGTCGATCAACTCCAAAACGAACCTTGATACCGCTAAAGAACCACGCTGGCTCGCTGTAGTAGCGATGCTGGCGACCGGACTCGTCTACGCAGCGCTGCCCAGCAATCTTTCGGTTGGCCCACGGTGGCTACTACTGGCAGTCATTGCCGCGGTGGTTGTCTCCGCACTCGTCTCACATCGCGTCGGACATCACACGGCCGACAAGGTGATTGGGTACGTAGCCAGTGGGATTTTGACCATAGCAATGATCTGGTCGCTTGGCCTGCTTGTGGCAGCTATTCCCAAGCACGAGATCGATCCAACAATTCTCCTCCGGTCTGCGGTCACGCTATGGGTGACAAACATTCTCGTGTTTGCCCTGTGGTACTGGCGACTTGACGCCGGTGGACCGCATGAGCGCGAGAAGGTTTCTCGGCATCAGGAGGGAGCTTTCCTGTTTCCGCAGATGAACCTCGGGTCAGGTTCCACCCCTGACTGGTCGCCGAATTTTGTGGATTACTTGTTCTTGGCCTTCAATACCAGCACAGCGTTGTCGCCCGCAGATACCCCGGCACTCTCCCGCTGGGCAAAGATTTTGATGATGATACAGGCGACGATTTCACTGGCGGTCATTGCACTACTGGCTGCGAGAGCTGTGAACATTCTTTAGTTGGTCACTGCTATTGGCCTGGTACCCTCACCCGATGCGACACGTGATGACACGGAAATTGACCCCCACCGTCGTACTTCACTGAGTTGGCGCAAATGCCCCTCTCTTCGCCATAGGGGACGTAGATGCGATTTGGCTTCTTACTCGTTCCAGTTCACATCACTCGAGATCAGGCAACGACGCTAATGCTGCCGACGATTCGGCCACATCTCCTTTCATATGCCGGCAGACAAAATACCTGGCGTACTCGAATTCCGACGACATTGACGTGAAGATTATCGAGAGGAGATACAAACCATTCCGCCAGCCGACAAATGCGAATGCGCGTCCTCAATGGAAGGCAGATACCTTCTTCCGCCGATATGCAAAATAGAGAATCCCTAGTGATCCAAGTGAGATCTGACTCTGAAAACGGTCCCCCAACAGGCGAGGTCAGCTCATTAGGACGAGTCCCCGTGCCGACTCACAAGCCCAATCCGGTGCGTGCCGTTGGAGGATGGAGCCTAATCGCGCTCACGGTGAATTTCACAGTCGGCGGTGGCATCTTCGGGCTACCCTCAGCCGCCGCCGGACTCCTGGGGAGTCAAAGTACCATTGCTTCCCTGATTGCGGCCGCCGGAATCGGGTAATTGCCGCTTGTGTTGACGAGGACGCCTAGCTCTTTCATCAGGCCGGAGGCTCGTATCTATTCGCAAAAGTTTCCTTCGGACGCTTTCTGGGTTTGCAGCCAGGTGGCTTCTGTGGCTGACACGCGTTGGTTCTGCCGCCGCGGTTGCGAATGTCTTTGTCAACTACATGCCTGGGTTCTGGCCGCAAGCAAAGGGACCGATCAACCGTTTTGTGATCCTCACGATTCTGATCGCTGGACTAGCGCTGCCGAATGTTGCGCAATGAACTCCTCGGACAGGAAGGCTTGCACTTGCCCGGCGTTGTTTTCGCGATTTTGGGAGTTCTGTTTGCTCTGGTGCTAGTCAGTCGTATGGGTCGGGCCGAACTAATCACTCTGGCGATCGCCGCAGTCCTTTCGCTCCTGAACTGGCTTGTCATTCGTCGAAATCCTGGAACTCGCTGACCGCCAACGCTTGCGCGAAACGAGTTGGCATTGGGCCACCTGGATCTAGGCGAGAACACGAACTTGTCATGCTTGATCTCAAACAACCAATCGACGGCCGCTTACTGCCGTTCTACAACCAGAACCGTAAATGTACCCGGTTTCGGTCTCGGACGGGCAGTTTGCCCGTTGCCTGCGGGCGCGGGCTGCATCTCCGCCGCTGAAAGGAACAGGCGCTTGGACTTCGGATCGAAGGCCATGGTTTTGGCGCTTTTTTGAGTTTGAATGTCGCCAACGGACTCATACTCGTTCGTACTCTTTTGTCGGATTACCGATACTGTGCCGCCACCATTGGAGGCGAAAATCAATTTGTTGTCCGGATCGAATGCGACCGCATCGACCCGCTCGCCGATGGGAAGAGTAGTGATGACCTGGCCGCTGTTAGAGTCCATCACTGCCAGAACTTTGCTCCTGCACCCAATAAATAGCCGCGAGTTCGGAGCGTCTATGGCCAGGCCCGTGGGAGTCTTACACCCGGTGATCGGCCATTTTTGCTTTACGGTGAAAGCCTGTGGATCGAAACTAACCACCGCAGCCGCCTCTTCCAGGTTCACGAACCCTGTGCCTCTTCCATCGACCACGGCAGCTTCCGCGCCACCACCGAGGTCTATCTTCCCGATCACCGCCACTTTCTCCGGATCAATCGCCGTGATGACAGCGGCATCTCCGTGGCAGACCAACACTCGGTTCGTCTGCGGATCGTAGAAAACAAAGTCCGGATCTTCGGGAACGGAGATATTCTTTATCGTTTTGAACGTGTTCGTGTCAAAGACGGACACAGTTGCGTTCCCTCCGTTGGTTGTGAATCCACGGTGCAGGTTCGGGACGATCGCAATGCCATGCACACCCGGTGTGTCCTCAATCTTGCCGAGGACCTTGCCTGAATCCGCGTCCAGGACATTCACTTCCGTCCCATGAGAAACATAAAGTCGATTCGAGGAGCTATCAAATACGATGTAGTCAAAACCGCCATCTCCGGGAACGGGGTACTTCTTCGTAACGTTGAATCCAGGCACTTCCGCGGCTACGCAGAGAGTTGCCATTGCTAGGAAAATCCAGAACCGCGCGAGTGTTTTCATCGCGATCTACCCTTCTTCAAAAATGTACGTCGGTAGTTCCTTCTTGATGCTGCACCTAGCGACCCCGACTTTGCCGCATTTCTGGATGGCGCGCCATAGCATACCATCGACCCGATTGACCCCAATATTGCACTTTAAACTCCCGGGGGCAGACTGGACGCTTTTTGCGACTTCACGGGAACAAGAAACTCGCCAGAAGGCGTCAAGCAACGGTGCGTGTGCCTGAAAGGCACAGTAATGAAGAGAAGTACACAAACAACATTAAGCCAACCTTAAGAGCATCGAACTTGCCAGTCCGGGCACCACGCGAGTCTTTTAACAAGACCTTAATCTTGTTGTAACGCGATGTTCATGTTCGCCGACTACTGTTCTCGCCAAGAACGAAGTGACCGCTTCCGAAGAAATCCAAATACGAAACTGGAGGCTTGTGTTATGCGTGCGCGTTTGTGTGCTCGCTGTTCCTATTGGGGCTCGCGGTCAACGTGATCTGCCCGAGCACGATCAATGCGCAGCAGCGCAATGGCACAATTACGGGTAGCGTCACCGATACCGCCAGAGGTGCATTGCCGGGGGCACGCGTGGAACTGCAGCCGAATGGGCAATCGGTAGTATCGAATGGCCAGGGACAGGTCACAATTCTTGACTTGGCGCCGGGTTCGTACAAGCTCACGGTCTCTTATGTCGGCTTCGCGCCGTTTGCGACCGACGTGACGGTCAGTACAGGAGGTGTGGCCCACGTGAATGCCGTGCTCCAAATCGGCATGCAAAATGAAGCGGTCACGGTACGCGGTGATCGTGAGCGGGGCGAGGTCGAGGCGATCAATATCGAGAAGACCGCCGATAACATCGTGCAGGTGTTGCCGGCGGAGGTTATCACCAGCTTGCCAAATACCAATATCGCGGATGCCGTGGGCCGGCTGCCCAGCGTCTCGCTGGAGCGCGATGAAGGCGAAGGCAAGTACATACAGATCCGCGGCACTGAGCCGCGGCTGAGCAACGTAACCATCGACGGCATTCACGTGCCCTCCCCGGAGGGCGTGCGCAACGTGAAGTTGGACGTCCTCCCCGCGGACCTGGTCGACATGGTCGAAGTCAACAAAACCCTTGCCGCTAACCAGGATGCGGATGCCATTGGAGGATCGGTCAATCTGGTGACCAAGAGCGCGGGAGACCGGCCCTATGTCAGCCTGCTCGGCATGGGCCGCTATACCCCGATCAGCGGGGGCCGTCCACTCTACCAGCTTGCTGGAACTGCGGGGCAGCGGTTCGGACCGGACAAGAAGTTTGGCTTGCTCTTTGGCGGAAGCTACGATTACAACGGCCGAGGGATTAACGACATAGAACCGGCACCTGGCGTATTCACTCTGCCCAACGGAACCACTTTCTTGGGACCTAGTACGGCGGACTTGCGCAACTACCGTTACGACCGCACTCGCTACGGTTTCGGCGGGGAGACGGACTACAAGCTGGGCGAAATGTCGTCCGTTTACCTGCGCGACCTCTTCTCCAAATTCAAAGATGTTGGTGAGGATTGGATCTACTCGCCTGGGATCACTAACTTCGTTTCCAGTCCAACGGATGCTAACAATACTTGTGGAATCACTTCTACGACGGGCGTGCAGGGTTGCGGCGGCATGGGTTTTACCGACGTATATCGAAAGCCGGGGCAACAGATCTTTAGCCTGCAGGCCGGGGCTCGGCACGCCGTGAGCAGCACTCTGATCGCTTATGGACTTGCCCTGTCGCAGGCTAATTATACCGGTGGCTTTCCGCGAGCCGGCTTCGATGGACCCGGCGCCAGCGACCACAGTGTGGCGTTCGGAGTCGACACGAAAAACCCTTTCATTCCCAAATTCCCGGTTCTCAACGGGGTCAACATTTACGATCCTGCGACTTACACGCTGGGCTTCGCCTCCACCGAGAACGACAGTATTTTTGAGCGGGAGTGGTGGGAGACATTTCGTTGAACAAGCAGTACTCTGTGGGCTCGCACTACAGCTCATTTGAGGTGGGCTTCAAAGGCTGGGACGCCCGGAAAACTCAGCGTTATGATCGAGAAACGTTCAATCTTTCAGGCCCTCCGATGAGCCAATTTTTGAGCAGCTTCCAGGACAACAACTACTATTTCGGCAACTACACCTACGGCCCGGTCACCGATTTTCAAAAGATCCTGGCGGCAGTGCAACCTGGCGGACTACTCCGAACGCAGTGTACAACCTGCGGAACGCCTTTGATATCAGCGAGCGCATCTGGGTGGGTTACGCCATGAATACGATCAGCTTCGGACCGCTAAGGCTGCAGGCCGGCGTGCGCATCGAATCGACGCAAGATTCGCTTCTGGCGAACAAGCTGAATTTCGATCCCACCACCGGGAACTTTATTCCCCCTGGCGTGCCCCAGACCGCTCACAACAGCTACATCGATGTATTTCCCAGCGTGCAGGCCCAGTACCGGTTTGGCTCGGATACCATTCTGGCGCTGCTTACGGGATGGGTATTGCCCGGCCGAACTTTGGGGATGTTGCGCCTTATTTTATTGATGACCCCACATCCAATCCAGAATTTTCCCAAGGCAATCCCGACCTCAAACCAACCCACGCGCAGAACTTTGATGTTGTGCTGGAGCGCTATCTGAAACCCGTGGGTCTGATCCAGGGTGGATTTTTCTACAAGGCGCTGACCGACCCTATCTATTCGGTGACGCAACCCTTGCAATCAGGAAAGTCTGTAGCGACTCTTATCAACGGACCAGCAGCACACATCACCGGCATTGAGATGGCTTGGCAGCAACGGTTGTCCTTCTTGCCCGGCCCGCTGAACGGCATGGGAGTGCGCGCGAATTACAGCTACACGACATCTCGTGCCAGCTTTCCGACCGGCTTTGGCCGCACGGACCACCCGACGCTCGTGCGTACGGCGCCGAATAACTGGAACTTTGACGTGACGTACGATAAGAAGGGCTTTTCCGCGCGCATGGGCTGACTCACAACGACGGGTACATCTGGTCCTACGGTGGATCAGCTGCAAAAGACCCAACCGGCGATACCTACCTGTATCCGCACACCCAGGTGGATGAGCAAGTGACCTACTGGATTCCCCGCGGGCATGGGCTGCAGGCGATTGTTTCAATGCTCAACTTGAACAATGAAGTCTTCGGCTTCTATAACGCCAGGGAGCAGTATCCCATCCAGCGCGAGTATTACAGCCGGACCATTTCGGCCGGCCTGCGCTGGACGCTGTCGGGAGAGCCGAAGTGAAAAAGAGATTCCGCGAATGACGTCTGGACCGTTGCTGGGAATCCTTCAAACGGCGTGACCAGTGCATTTCCGGCGAAATTGATGGTGGCTAGTCCGCTGCTGATAGCGCCCCCCAGACCGGATCTGCGCCGATGGACCGGACCATGTCCACATTCCTCGTACTGCATACGCCAGTAACCTCTGCGCCGAACGACTGGGCGATCTGCACAGCGAACGTACCCACGCCTCCCCCCGCACCGTTAATCAAGACCTTCTGCCCCAGCTGAATCTGTCCCTTGTCGCGAAGACCCTGCAATGCGGTGAATGCCGCCACCGGTGCAGAAGCTGCTTGCTCAAACGTCACGTTATCTGGCTTGATGACCAATGCTGACTCGGAAGTACACGCATACTCAGCAAAGGCCCCACGGCACGAGCCGAACACCTCGTCGCCTGGTTTGAACTGGGTTACGTTCCTGCCCACCGCTTCGACCTGGCTGGCCACATCAACGCCTAGTCGCTTGTCCTTTGGTTTGCGCAGCCCGGTCATTATGCGAACGAAGTACGGCGTGCCTCTCAGGAAGTGCCAGTCAAGGGGATTGACGGAAGCCGCGCGAACTTCTATCAAAACTTCGTTATCCTGGGAACGGGCTTCTCGACGTCTTTGATCTGGACAACGTCCGGTGGTCCGTATCGGCTATAGACGGCGGCTTTCATGCTGCGCTCACCTGCTCGTTCCATCTCGCAACGTTCACGCCGATCACGAGGAGCCACAGGCACAGCGATCCTTCCGCGAGGAGGCAGGGCACCAGGATGTAGGACCACAAAGCGTCCGCGAACGGGGCGCAAGAAAGTTCGCGAAACTGTTGGCCGGGTAGCACAAGCCCGCGATGGCCATCAGCGGGCCCAGAATTCGAGGAAGGAAGGCCGACCTAAGAATGCCCCCCACTCTGCTCTCAGAATCCCAAACGCGTAGGTGAGCGTAACAATTCCTCAGTATCTTAGGCCCTAGTCTAGTCTAGTGAAGTCTTTGATCGCAGCGCTCCCGGCCATAACTCCGAACCTTGTAGTCACCAGCGCTATGCAGAGACCAAAGACTATGAGTGACGACACCTAGGCACAAGACATGAATACCAATCGTGTTAGCCCACCCACAGTCTCATCCCCGCTTACCGCTCCAGCTCTCTCCCGCCACTTCGCGGCCGCCCGATCTTTGAGGATTCATTGATAGCAACCAACCGACGCGCGACTCTGATTGGCTTGTTCTTTTGACCAAGCCACTCCCCCTATGGCGTTTCCCACCTGCCCGAATCCCCGGAGCGGAAAATGGCTTCGATCACCGCCATGTTTTTGACTGCATCCTCAAGCGAAACCGGCACCTCAGCGCCTTCGCGGACAGCCCTGGAGAAGACGTCGCCTTGAATCGTGTACTGGTCGCATATGGGAAAGTCCTCGGTGGTAATACCGGTGCCGAAGATGTCGCGTCCGTCATCGATAAGGATCCGGCACGGCCGGTCGTTGGGAGCGTTGAACGGGATTTCGATTTCGATGCGGCCCCGAGTTCCCAGCAAGTGGCTTCGCTGGTAAGGCACGAGCTGCGTGCTGCAAGTAAAAGTGGATTGCCCCGAGGGAAAATCGAGGATGGCTGAGGTCAGCCGGTCAACCTTCATCTGCGGGTCCCTCTCGACCAGCCCTAACACCCGCGAAGGCTCTTCGCCGAACATGAACCGCGAGGTGCCGATGG